>Ga0307380_10001155_pt1 | contig 39618 bp, 66 predicted proteins | sample UN3MG_FD_202239 | JGI IMG/M metagenome (GOLD analysis project Ga0307380, IMG submission 202239) | Soil microbial communities from Risofladan, Vaasa, Finland - UN-3 | ecosystem: Environmental > Terrestrial > Soil > Coastal area > Acid sulfate soil | place: Finland: Risofladan, Vaasa | collected...
GTCGATCTCGGGGATGATCTTCACGATTGCGGTGCCCACGACGGACTCCTTCTCATCTCGCTCAGCCAGAACGGCGAGCGCGCGAGCGGGCTGGGGAATGACTCCACCCCTGGCGAACACGTGCTCGACCTCATCGGACGCGCCCATGCCGTCGCCCGGCGGGGGGACCTCATCCATCGGCTCGGAGACATCAACGGGCATCTCGGGAAGATCCTCCTCGACCTCCTCCTCGACCTCCTCGATCTCCTCCATCGCCTCGTTCAGTTCCTCGGCGCGCATGGCTGCTTCCTCGATCTCAGCGAAGCATCCGTCACGCTCGTCCGTCTCCCAGTTCCAGACGGCATGGGGCAGATCGCCCCCGCTCTCGTCGATGCAATCCGGGCTGTTGGCGACCACGATCCAGGCCATGTCTGATGCTGCCTCCTCGGTTGGCTCGCCACCGACGAGCGCAACGTCGATGACTCGAACTCCCCAACGGAGAGTGATGTCGTTGAATGTCAATGGTAGACCCACAACTTCCGGCTGCTCGGGGATGGGACTCCGAGCGAGCGTGATGTGGGGGGTGAAGCCGCGGTCCTCGGGGACATCGACTCCGTGCTCCTTCAACTTGTGGACAAGGCGCTCGCGCAGCCTCGTCAGGCCGGGAACGTCGACCAGGGCGATCAGGAGATCATCGGGGTTCTCGCCGAAGGTGCCGAGGCCCGAGATGCTGCCTTCGAGCGGGCCGAAGTGTTCCGTGACCTCGAAGATCACGTGCATGATGGCATCACGATCGAGCGACGAATCGTCGGCGGAACCGAGCCAGACGAGCGTCAGATGGATCGCCTCGGCCGGAACCTGACCCGGAATGGCAATCGCCTCAGCCTCGGCGTCAGTCGGCTCCAAGGTGATGATGACCCCGTTGGGGTCGTACCCGAAGTCAGCGCGATCGAGCACCACCGTCGACAGCGGCTCGATATCGGCGACGGGGATCTCGACGCCAGGGAGGGGATCGGGAGCGTTGCCCGGCACCTCGACCTCATCGGGAACCTCCTCAGCGGAAGCCGGGATGATGCCGGTCGCTGGGTTGGCCCGCTTCTCGTGGAAGTTGCACAGGTCGTTGTGGTCGATCCCGCCGGTCACGATGACGCAGGTGCCAGCACCACCCAACTCGGGGGCGGTGTTGAAGTACCGGCAGTTGCCGCAGTAGTCGGGGGACCCGGCGTCGGCTTCGCGCAGGTTGGCCTCGGTCCACGTCTGGTCAGGTACGCCGTCGGCTGGATCAGCGAGAGACATCTTGGCGAGATCAGCGATGGCGCGGGTGGACGACCGCAGAGGATCGACGCTGACTGAGATGTCGAAGGGGGATCGCACACAGACTCCCGATGGAGGGCGCTGTGTCAATCATAGGCCACGATCGGCCCTTGGGAGGGGAGTCAGCCGGGACCGCTGTGCACTTCGGCCAAGGCGACGAACTCCTCGTCGGACAGTTTGTCGAGGTGGTAGGCGATCTGCACTTCATGGAACGAGCCGTCCACCGGGAAGTCGTCACCGTCGCCGAGCATGTCCCAAAACGGGTTGGAGGGCGGCTTCTCCTCGGGCGGCGTCCAGTCGAAGCCCGTCAGGAACTCGACGAGCGCCTCGAAGGTGATGTCGCCGTTGACGTACTTGTCGATGGTCGCGGTGATGGCGCTCATGTCATTCTACCTGTTCCTCATGTGGCTGACCGTACTACAAGCACGGGACATCAGGTCGGGGGCTTCCACCCTCGAAGGATCTCGTCGATCCTGACGCCCGTGAAGCCCTCGGCGATCAGGACCGGATCGCGGCCGTCCACAGCGTTGTTGAACAACTGCCAGAACACGTCCTTGTCGTTGATGAGTTCCTCGAAGGCTTCGAGGTTCAGTGACTCCAAGCGCGTTCCTGCGAGATCGCGGATCACGTTGGGTGGGACGTAGCGCCCGCCGAGTGCGCCTTCCTTGCCGGAAAGGAACTCCTCCAACCCTCGCTGGTGTCGTTCCAAGGCGCGCTTCACCGACACCTCGACGGGAATGTCGACGAACACAAGCCGTGGTTGTTGGTATCCGGCAGCGAGCACGGTGTCGATCTGCTTGCCGGTCTTGGCGGCATCGCGCATCGTGGTGTCCCAAATGATGTTCTTCTTCTCGGCGTAGGCGCGCTCGGCGAGAAGGTCCGCCAGATGGGAGGATTCCCTGTGGGCGATGGCAGCACCCTCCAACTGTGTCAGCCCTTCGCCGACCGGGATGAGTCCGCGCCTCGCCAACTCCTCCTTCATCGCATCGGCGTTCAGTTCGAGGAAGCGAGTCTCGTCGATGCCAGCCGCCTTAGACTTCAACGTCGTGCCCTTGCCCGCGCCGCCCATGCCGCCGGAGAAGATGACCTCGCCGTCGTTGGGGACTGACAGCGCCTTGCGCTCCCACACGTCATCGAGGATCTCTTTGTGGATCCTCTCTCGGCTGGGCGCGTACTCCTTGCCGGACTCACCCCGCTTATTGAATCGGTCCTCGGTGGTCTGGCGAGATTCGACCCTCGCCTCGATCGTCTCGCGCCGAGCCTCCAACTGGTCCTCTCGGAGCGTCGTCGGCTCCTCCAAGTAACTCCGGTCGGCCTCGGCGTACTCGAACCCCGACGAGCACTGGCAGTTGATCCGCTCGGCAGCCGAGAGGCCCCAGTCACCGGGATACTCAGCGAACTCGCCGCCCACGATGAAGAAGTCCTCGACCGGAACCGACTGACCATTGGCATCCTGATGCGTCTGACGAGAGTTGACAAACCCGGTATCCCAAATCTTGAAGCCCACCAAGCCGGTTGCCTGGCCGACCCCGTAGGCGGTGCCCTCTGCGGCGGTGTGAGCCTCGGTCATCCCCACGCCCTCGGCGATGCCGGGAGACAGCGGACCGGGCTGGACGGACGATGCAGGCACCGTAGGAGCCGATCCGCCCGGCGGCGGCGGGAGGAGGGTCGCAACTTCCAGGGCCGTGATTCCCCGCTCAGTGAGTCCGAGGTTGGCAGCCAACTGGGTGTCGTCCCAGTCCTCCTCGTTTGCTTGATTTGTCAACTGCGACACTCGACTGAGGATCGTGTCGTTGTAGCCCTTCACCGCGCTCATCTGAGCGTCCAGCAGAGTCGCCTTGGTGACGGCCCATGTCGTACCCCGGAGGGTAGGGATGGGGATGCCGAGATTGCGCGCCGTTTCGAGGCCGTATCGCTCGATCGCCACAGCCAAGGCCAGGGCGATGTAGGTGTCGGCGGCGTCATCCCACCACTCAGGCTCGTAGATCTCGCTGGCTTGGTAGGTCGGACCCGACTCAGAGATCCTGACCGCCATGCGGCCGTTCACCTCGACCATCGCCAGGTTCGCCCCAGCGGTGATCGCCTCCTGCTCGCGCTCTCGACTCCGGTCGGAGATGGGACTGACGAAGGCCATCTACGCCACCGGAACTCGACGAGCCGATTCCAGAGCCATCTGGATCAGATCGTTCGGGACGAGGAGGCCGTTGTCACCTCGGCTCAGGGGCCGACGAAGCGACGACATGGCGTGCTGCTGCAAGAGGCTGGTCACCTCAGAGATGATCGCCTCGGACTGCTCCTCGGAGTACCAGTCAGGAGCGCCGGTCTGAACGAGGTAGCGCCGGATCCAAGCGCGTCCCTTCAAGGCGAACGAGTCCCAAGCGCCTTCCATGATCTCGTCCGTGGTGACCGAGTAGCCATTGAAGCGAGTGGAGCCGATCTTCGAGAGCACGTCGATCTTCTCGGTGGATCGCAACTCGGACCGCAGTGCCTCGTCACCGTTGACGAACGGGAGCACCCGATTCGCCGCGCGTTCGAGGGCACGCTCCAACGCTGCGTCGGCAGCGACAGCCAGTCGCTCGATGAGCGCCGAGACTTCATCGGTCGATGTGGAGTCGGTCGGAGAGCCAGGCTCATCCATCCCGTCGATCAGCGCAGGGTCATCGTCGGTTTCGATCTCGGCGTTGCTCGGACGCGTGATGGGTCGACTCGACGGAAGCGCCTTCACCTCGTCCTGGCGCGCCACAAGGTCGATCCCTGCGAACAGGTCAGCGGTGTCCGGGTGGAGAACAGGCATGAGAATCGGACCCCACAGGGCGGGATCGGATTCGAGGATGGCTTCGAGCCAGCGACGCTTCTTCTCCTCCTCGTCGGGCATGGCATCCTCGTCGAGTCCAAGAGAACGCAGGTAGGTGAGATCCGAGGCAACCCGGCGATCCCATGCGCCGCGAACCTGACCCGGCTCGGGCTTCCCCACGATCGAGGACGAGTCGAACTTCAAGGCGAAGGCTTCCGCTTCCTCCTCGGTGAACCCCTCGAACTGGACGAGCATCGGGCGGAAGTACGACGTGGTGATGAACTCAGCCAGAGCCTCGCCCAACGGGATGACGTGCTTGCTCGCGAACTCGGAGTCGATGTTGTAGCCGGTCCAGTGGTTGAGGCTCCCCTTGCCCTCCATCATCTCCGGCGGAATGTCGAGGCCGCGGGCTACTCGGTGCAGGGCCTCCTGACGCAACTCTTGGTACAGGTTGTCGAGGTCGCGAGCGATCTCGATGAGCCGTACCTTGTCGCCCAACTCGGCAGCACCTCGAAGCAGGAGCGGCACGAGAGCGGCAGCCGAAGTGCGATCGTCGACCGGAGCCGACAGGTGTGAGATCAACTCCTGCATGAACTCGTCGATGTCGTCGGTGTCGTCGCCGGGATCTTCCGTCTCGTCGTCGGGACCGAAGGACATCTCGTCGGGGATGAACAGGATCCCGGCCGAGAGCCGCGACTTGGCGATCGCATCCACAACCTGCGTGAGTACCACGACCTCGCGACAGATCGGCAGGACGCGCTTCATCGGGGAGTCGGCGCGGTCCGACCACCGGGGGTCAGAGCGCCAGAGCCGCGCGATGTAAACGTCCTCGTCGAGTTGGCCGATCGCGGACTTCGAGCCGTAGGCGGATTGGCGCGTGCCCGACGGGTTGCGGATCACGTTCCCGTCGGCATCGACCTTGACCTCCTCGGTGGAGAGGAACTCCCACAGGATGCCGAGCGGGTTCTCGAACTCATCGAAGATCTGCGTGCCCACGAGCCAGGACTCGCCAGCGATCTGCATGTGCAGGGAGGCGCGCCGGAGCAGTTCCTCGATCCCACCGATCGGGCCGACGAAAGCGTCCATAACGGACTGTGCCCTCGGATCCGTGGACTCAACCCAGTCGCCGTCGTCATCGCGGCGCACGATGCGGAGATCGGCTGCCGCCACGGTGTTCGCCGTCAGGTTGTTGACGAACCCGACCTCACCGACCAACTCGTTGTAGGTGAAGCCGTCTGCCTGCCAGGCATCGTCATTCGAGGAGGCTCGCACGATCTCGCCGACGGTCTGCAAGGCCGCGCTCGACACGCGCGCTGAGGTTCGTTGCGGTCGCTTGATTGCGAACTGCGAGTCTCGTCCGAGACTGAATGAAGCGAGCGGGCTACTCCGCGGCACGTGGACACCTCAGCGTTGCGTCGTTCTGCCAGCGTAGCCCGACAGGTGTAGTAGTAGTGAGGACGGGGAAGCCGGGCCAGAGGGGGAGAGGTGGTCCGACCCCCCCATCCATCCCAATAGGGTATGTCACGTCACACCTCCTGGCGGTGGGCGGCGCTTCGACAAGCGGCGAGCGACCTCATCGAAGTCAGACGGTCGTGCCACCATCGTCTCCACTCCGCAAGCGTCGAGAAGGCCGAGCCAGTGGTCCTGCTCGGGAGTGGTCTTGCCCAACTCCTTCTTCACCTCGATGATGAGCAACTCCGGCACCCGGATCAACACGAGATCGGGCCAGCCCTTCGCCTCGGGGTCGCCGACGAGGAACGTCTTGTTGCCGCTCTTGACCGCCTTGCGGGAGTCCTTGAAGTGCCGCCACTCCCACCCATACCGCTCGGCCAGTTCGGTGATCTGCCCCTGATAGACCTTCTCCGAGATGGCGCGGTGGGCACGCTCCTCGGCGGTCAGCCGCTTACCCATCGAACCGATCGCGCCGTCGCTTGCGCCTCGTGCCCTTCGCCGCGTCCACCTTGTCGTTCGCGAGATGCGAAACGTGCACGGTCCTTGGCAGCCGTCGGTCAAGTTCGCGGATCGCGACACGGATCGGAGAGTCATCGAAGATCTGCGGTGCTCGTGCTTCGAGGAACCGGGCCAACTCGCCCTCGATGCTGGCGTCGATGATGGCGGCGCGCTCGGCCTTGGTCAGTTCCTTCGTGATGATCTTCTCGACGACCTTCTCGACCTCAACGACGGGGACGGGGTGACCACAGTTCTCACACAGTGGACTGGCCTCGGCGTCCGTCACATTCACCCCTCTCGATCCGATCAGCGATCGCTCCTGCCTGCCGAGCATTGAACCACACATTCACCATGCGGTGTCCACCGACCATGACAGTTCCACGCCACTCGCCAGTGATCCCGCAGATCGCCTTGCTGGGGATGCACAGGAGTACGCCGTACTCACATCGCCGAGCGCGCCGAAGTTCGTGCAGCAGGTCACCAGCCATTCGGAGATCAGCATTCACCACTTCACGGTAGAGGCGAGATCAGCCGATGATGAACATGACCGGACCGTCGCAACCGCAGCATGGAGCGTCCTCGCATCGACCACCGTCGATACATGAGGTGAACTCCGGCTCCGGCGGCAGGCCGTCAGGAATCGAGCAGTCGATCGCCCCGCAGCGACACCACACGACGGTCTGATGGCCCTCGTCGTCTCGCATCTCCTCGCGGGTCCCGCAACGGGAGCACAAGTCAGTCACGGTCCCGATCCATCGCGTAGAGCCGACCGAGGAACGCAGCCACGTGGTCGCACGCATCTTCGTAGGCCCGAGCCTGCGTGTCGTAGTACGGCATGTCGAGCCTGAACTCGAAGGCCCGCGATCCACCCAACCACAGAGCGCCCCACCACTCCCCTTCGACCTCCTCAGCAGTGACGCCGAGAGTGGGGGTCGGGAAAGCAGTCACGACGGAACCGCCTCGGGCCAAGGGTGCACGATCCGCTCCTCGGGGACGCCATCGAACTCGGGGAGAGCCTTGGTGATCTGGCGCAAGAGCGTCGGGTCCTCGGCGCGCAGGTGTTCGACGTGGCGCTCGTTGTAGACCAGCGCGCGCAGTGCGGTCCGACCCGAGGCCAGGCCAGGCAGGTTGTGCTCCGGCTCGATCATCCTCATCGTCCGCTCGACATCGGTCGGGACGTAGTTCCATCCGTAGATGTTGAAACGGGCGTCGAGATGCGATCGTGCCTCTCGCCGAAGTGCGCTCTCATCCATGCAGTTCCTCTCGATGGGCTGTGACCGTATCGTGAGCGTGGGACGCTCAGAGGCCGAAGCCCGTGTGGTTGTGCCCGACGTGGGGCAGGTACGCGGCCAGGGCGTCCTGAGCCACCACAGCGGCCGTGCAGACCTCGCAGTAGAAGCGGGTGCAGATGTGGCCGAGTCGCCTCATCGGATCTCCACCACCTTGCCGTCAGCGTCGATCACGGCGACCGAACCAGACGCCAGGCGGCGGGTCGTCAGTTCTCCTCGAACGATCCCCTCGGACACCGGGTCGCCGTGCCACGAGTCGGGGACCTCCTGCTCCGGCTCGTCGAGGCCGTTCTCGTCGCAGTAGCGAGCGAACGCCTCTCCGGCGTCGACCGTCTCGACCAGACCGGGGGCCGTGCTCTTGCACTCTCGATCCGCGATTGCCGTGGCCTCCGCCTCCGACAGACCTTCCTCGATGGCGAACAGGTAGGTGTGGTAGTGATCCTCTGCCTCGTTCTCGCAGACGTGGCAGTGGGTGTCGCCCATGCCCGTCTCCATCGCCCGACGCTCGTGAGACGACGTGGGGTGACCGCAGCGGTGGACGTAGCCGAAGGCCGGGTCCTTGGACATGACCTCCCACTCCTCGTCGGAGAAGCGAACATCGGTCGATCCGTCGACTCGCTCGGTGACGAACTCGTCCTCGTAGGTGACTCGTGCAGTGCTCATGGTGGTTGTGGTTCCTCTCTCGGTTCAGACCGTCTTGACGTGGTGCAGGGTGTCGGGGCAGTCGGCGAAGCGGTGCATCGGGATGCGTCCCGGCTGTGGGTTGCCGAAGTCCACGATGACGAACGTCTCGGGCTTGCCCTCCCAGTCGGTGCCCTGCTCGGTACCGACGACCACGCCGTCGGCGCTGTACCGCTCCTCTCGGATCTGGATGATGTCCCCGTCGATGATGTTCATGGTGTGGTCCCTCTCTTGGTGTCTACAAACAGTATACACACACCGTGTGACAGCCGCGCAACTCAGGAGCGAGAGATCGCCGAGTGCAGGTTCCACTTGGGGGCCAGCGTCATCGGCACCTCCATCTCCTCGCCGTAGGTGGAGCAGACCTCGACCCACTCCTCAGAGCCGATCGGGCGCTGGACGACGAACCACCAGTTCGGCCTCCGCGGCCACTTCTCCAAGATGCGCTGCCAGCGGCGGCTGATGCCGTGCTCCTTCGCGAAGTCCTCCCAGCGCATCACGTCCTCGTCAGGGACCTCGACGGTGAACCGGACCACGGTCTTGTCGACGGAGAGGATCGAGAACGAGCCTGACGACAGGGCGCAGCCAGCACGGAGGGTGTCTCGATTCGTGGTGAGGCCATCTCGATCGGTCAGCCACACCACGTCAGGACCGACGTGCTCACCGCTCGGCTCGATGGACTTGCCGGGGGGGCCACCGATGTTGGACTCGGTGACTTTCAGGTGACCGTCCGCGCCGATCGAGGGGAGGTGGAGAACGGTCGTGTAGTGGTAGAGGATCATCGGACCTCCGGGTTGTCTCGATACGAGACGGTCCACGTGTCGAGCGCGGCCTTCGCCGCCTCGTGGGTCGGGTAGTAGTCGGACTCGCGCGAGTACGGGCCGCAGTTGCAGAACGTCCCGATGTAGTACCCGGCCGCGCTGGACAGCACCTCCTCGACGAGCATCACCTTGCAGCCGGAGCACTGCTCGGCGGCACCGGAACGGATCGTCTCACCGGGGAGCACTAGAAGATCACCTCGTGAGTTCGTCGGAGGATGATGGGGTACTCAGAACCGCATCCAGGGAAGTGCTCGCCGTCGACCTCCATCGCAGAACAGACCGCAGCGAAACAGGCGAGGGTCGTGGCAGAGGCATACGCCTTGACGACGTAGCGAGAGTTCCCACATCCGTCGCACTGCTCGCCCATGTGTTCGACACCGGCTTCGATCTCCGTCTCCGCGCTGGCGGTCGGATCGTGGTGGGCGATGAACTGCGGCTCGCCCTCGCTCGACTCGTAGGCCCACACGAGAACGCGGCACTCCTCGCAGTATCCGAACACGACGTTCTCCACCTCGTTGCCGCACTCGCTCGACCGGCAGCGCATCACGCCACCTGCTTCGCGAACGGCGGACGGTCGTAGGCGGCGATCTTGATGCACGCCTTCACGTCGGCAGCGGTGAGAGGCTCGACATCGACGGTGACGTGTCGACGCATGGCGAGCCACTTCTCGTCGGTGTAGCCCTCTGTCCGCCAGGCCCGCGCAACCTCCGGCTCGTCCGGTGCGTAGTCGGCGTCCTCGGAGTCGCAGTCGTTGTAGTCGACGACGCCGCCGAAGATCTCGGCGAGCCGACGGAACATGGCGATCTGGAACGGAGCGGCCGAGGCCATCATCCCGATGCTGCCCGGCCACTTCGGCGAGCGAGTCGAGTCGCTGCCCCACTCGTGATGAAGGAGCCACGCCACGCCACGGTCCCACTTGGTGTCCGTTGCCTTGACGGAGATGTGCGAGCACACGGAGCCAGCGAGATCCGCAGGCTTCACCTCCGGGCCGTGCACCTCGGGGCCGTAGGGCCGCTCGGCGTCGATCACGCAGCCGAGCAGAGCGCCGATGGCGTCAGCCAGGTCACCTGCTCGGGTGCCGGGTGGCAGGGTCAGTCTCGTGTCTACGCCCATCGGGCTTCCTCCTGTGGTGGTTGGTTCCTGTCGAGTTGCAGGCTACACGAGGCATGAGACATGCCGCGAACATGCAGGTCACAGGATTGTTTGCCGCCAGACCCTCGATTGACTTGCATGGTGTAGTCGATCTCTATACAGTGTGGTCATGGAGATCAACCCCGAAGCCCTCATCGAAGCCCTCAACACCATCCTCACCTTCGCTCCCACCAGCGATGACCACGACATCATGGAGGAGCGCATCGAGGATCTCGGTGCAACCATCGAGGGTCACTCCCTCCGCCGCCACATCGCCTCCCTCGACGGGGCAGACCTCGACGGCCTCGACGATTTGGTCGGGTCCTGCGACAAGGTGTTCGGCTAATCGAGAGCGAGTGGGACCGAGTGTCCCACGGTCGTAGTACCATCAACCACAGAACCAACAACCAAGGAACCGAGGAACCAACCATGACCACCGCAATCGAAGTCTCAACAGCCATCGTCAACGGCTCGCTGGATGACGACCTCCGCGCGCTGCTGTCGCTCATCAACGACCGCATCAAGATGAACCGCGAGATCGAGGGGCTGACCAAGTTCGCAGCCTTGCAGGTCGGCGACCGCGTGACGCTGAGCGCGACTGCTCGACCGAAGTACCTGGCAGGAGCCAAGGCCACGGTCACGAACAAGAAGCGGACCCGAGTCGTGATCGACCTCGACTCGCCAGCCGGTCGCTTCCACCGCAACATCACCGCCCCGCCCGAGTTGCTCGACCTGAGCGCATGAGAGGAACCAAGACCATGACCAAGACCTTCGCACGCGGCGACGAGATCGCCTTCACCGCCGACACGTTCGGCCTTCGCCCCAACGGCGGCACTGGCGTAGTCGTCGGCCGCAACTTCTTTTTCGACCGGGTGCAGTCCTACATCGTCCGAGAGCACTCGGGCGCGGGCTACACGATGTCCGGCGACATCATCGTCCCAGCCGACTTCGTGTCGGCCAACTGAGAGGAACCTCAACCATGTCATCCATCTTCGTCGACCCGCCACCACGCACGACCGACAGCGAGCGCGCGGCCATCGACCCCATCAACCTCGTCGCCAAGATCGAGTCCGACCCCGAGCGGTCGATGCCGGTCCGCGCCGAGCACTGGTTCCCCGAGGACTTCGACCACCGCGGTCACTCCGAGATGAACCTGCGGATCGCTCTCGAAGCGGTGAAGGACGCCGAGAACTGGAAGATGCCGGTCGAGGCCAACTTCCCGGCGCTGACCGACGGCGAGCGCGTGCTCATCTTCGACACGCTCCTCTACTACTGCGGATCGCCCGCCGAGTTCATCACCGGGCGCAACGGCTCGGTCACGGTGGTCGCCGCCGGGTACTACAACTGCATCGGAGCGTGACCATGAAGATCACCGCCTACGTCTACAAGGCCGACATCTACTGCACCGACTGCATCATCGAAGCGATGCTGCTCGCGGGTGAAGCCTCACCGGCAGCGCGCGACATGCCCGTTGAGGATGCCCTCGACCAGATCGCCGCCGCCAACGCCATCGACCGCCAGGACGAGTGGACGTTCGACAGCGACGAGTTCCCGAAGGTCGTGTTCTCCGACGACCTCAGCGGCGAGCACTGTGGAGGATGCGGTGGAGGGATCGTCGGCTAGAAGCCCTCGGCGATCCACCACATCCAACCGCCCGATAGGGCGAGGATGCCGAAGATCACGAAGGCCACGAACCAGTCGGGCGGATCGGGGGTCAGCCGCCCCATGCTCGCACCATCGGGATCACGGCCTCGCCGTCCTCGTGAAGCAGTCGCTCCATGTCGTCCCACGAGATCTTGGCCTCACCGTTGTCGCCCCAATCCGACCCCCACGAGTTGTGAATGGTGAAGGTGCGATCGGCGACCGAGACGCCGTTGATGAGGTAGCAGTGCCCGCCAGCCTGCTCGCCGGAGACGTGGACGAAGCCACAGCCGCCCGGATCGAACATGCCGTCGTACCACCACGTGCCCACTGCCGCCGGACCCTTGAAGCCGACGCCGAGCACGAGATCCATCAGGCCGAACGCCCAGCGGTACTCAGCGATGTACCCCTCGCGCTGCAAGATCTTGATGCCTGCCAGCGTCGATGTGCCCTCGTAGTCCTCGCCGGGCCACGGGTCGATCTTTTGTGCCTCGCGGTAGATCGAGATGCCCTTGGAGTAGGTGGCCGGGATGACCTTCGGCCGAGCCGCCAGTTCGTGCGCCATCGTGAAGCCGACACACGCGCCGTCGGAGCCTTGATCCAGTCGGGTGTCGCATCGCCAGGTGTAGGAGCGAGGCTTCTTGTCCTCGATCGTGGAGCGGATACCGAAGGCGCGCGAACGCTCATCGAACTGGATCAGACGCCCGAGACGGGCATCCTCGACTTCGGAGCCATCTCGCATCTGCATGTGGCTCACCTCCGGTGCTTGGCGATCACCTCCATGATCGCGCCCGAGAGCGCCTCCACGGTGGAGTCATTCGAGAGCCGTTCCATAAAGGGCCACTCGTCGAGGGCCACCTCAGAAACATGATCGTTGGGCGGAGCAACTCCGGGTCGCTTGATCCTCACGGTCACCCCGCCGCGAGCCTCGATCGCCGCGGCCTCGTTCTCGAAGCGCATGTCGGCGAACACCACGTCGACTCCATCGGGGATCCGAGCCATTGCGGCATCGACCCACACGTCGACTCCCAGCACTTCGCGCCCGGCGTCGGTGCCGAGCCGTTGCAGGAAGGTGCGGATCTCGGGGTAGGCGACCTTGGCGTCGGTGTAACCGAGACTGGTCACGGCCTCGACGTAGCGCACAGGAACGGGCAGATCGGAGTTGTCGCGGTGGATGCCCACGATCGGGTCCATCGCCGCTGCCATCGCCCGCATCGGATCGGCGAACGACACCTTGATGAACCCTACCTCGGCGACCAGGGCGTCCGCAGCGGTGTCCTTGCCCGCAGCGGCGTAGCCCGAGATCCCGACGATCATGGCTCTCCTCCCGACGTTCCACGTGGAACATTCGGCCCCTCCGACGCTACACCCGGTGCCGGACACGCTTCGCCTTCGCAGCACGATTCCTTCCATCCACAGCCGATGCAGAGCCAGCGAGTCGCCTCGGGCTTGTAGACGGTCCCGCAGATGATGCACTCGATCATCGGCCCTCCCCGAAGATGTGCTCGATGAGCCAGCCGAAAATCAGCCAGAGGATGAACCGGCCGAGCCGGTGCACTCGCATCCTCCACGAGATCTGCGTCAGGGAGGGAAGGCGATCGGAGTTGGACACGAGGGAGACGACCTCGTAGCCGCAGAGCACGCTGACCAGAACGACTCGCCAGTCGTCACGCCAGTCGATCTCGCGTCGATTCATACCTCATGGTCGCGCTCGAAAGCGGCGTCGCCAAACACCCTCAGAGAAAGCGGATACGAGCGGTCGAGCGGGAGTCGAACAGGGACTCTGCCGCTCGATCGCGACGACGCTGCTCCATCTCAGCGCGAGCGTGCTCCTCGGGCGTAGTGCACCGGCAACACGTCACGCATTCCTCGGCGACATGATCGCAGCACGGTCGAAAGCGGCCCACGCCCAGTCAGGATTGCATCCGACGTTCGGGTATACCCGGATGCCCGACTTCTCAGTTCAGCCCTGGCACTCGTCGAGACGGAGTGCGATCGTGGAAGAAGGTCAGCGTGTTCACGGCCAGACCGGACAGCGACATGCGGATCACGAGCAGTCCGAGCACGACGGCCCAGTAGCCAAGAGCAACGTCGTAGCCAGCCTCGTGAGCGAAAGCGCCCAGTGCCAGCATCACGAGCCACGCGCGGAGGAACAGGAACAGCCAGTTGCCCATCATGCGCCCAGCGACGGCGTTGGATTCCCTCGAAGCCTTGGTCATGGCGTCACCGTAGCCGGAGCACCGGACAAGCACTCAGGGCAGGTGACGGACCCCTGCCAGATCTCCACCTCGGGCGGCAGTTCGCGATCGGGCCAGTCGAGTCGCTGTCCGCAGCGCGTGATGACCACTCGGTCCGGCCCGTCAGCGCGGACGGCTTGATGGGTGACCTCACGAGCCATGACGCGACTGTAGAGCGGCCGGGCACGAGCAGACCTGACGCTTGCCGAGCCGATCGTTCCAGTGTCCAGCGCCTCCGCAGGTAGCGCAGTGGCCGGTGGAGGTTTCGACCTCGTAGATCCGATCCATCGCCCGCTGGCATTCAATCGTGTTGCGATGCCGAGGCCCATTGTCCCAGTAGAAGGCGAGCGCCTGGCGAACCTGAGCGCGCATCGCGCTATCCATCGGGATAGCAAGCACGCCGGGATCCGCCAGCAGATCGAGAGCGCCCGGCGGCAACCTATCCACAACCCGAGCGATGTCATCCAGTTCGCGAGAACGTCCTGCGTGAACAGGCAGCATGTCGCCTTCCGGCAGGTCGTCATCGACGATCTCGGCGTCAACGATGTCGTCGTCGGTCATCCGTCCTGCCACTCCTCGCCGTAGCCCGAGTGGACGCACCAGCCTCGGTGGTCGCAGGGTCGGCGCGCTGGGAAGCCGCAGGTGCAGCCGTCGAGCGGCGGCATCACGCGCTCCTCGAACTGGTCAGCGTCCAGCGCAGCGAGCATCACGAAGGCGAACATCGCCACCGACGACATCAGCCAGAATCGAATGATCCCCAACTCGCCGACCAAGATCCAAAGGATCACGAGGAGCGCGCTCCACGCGACTATCTCACGCCTCCTCATCGCCAGCCTTCCCCAACTCGTCCCACTCGGGATCTCCGGCGGACACGACCAAGCCGAGTTCGTGCAGTAGTTCGCGATCCTCGCCGACCGCATCCTCGATCCAGCCGTTGCACAGGTTGCAGGCCGGGACGAGATTCGCGGGCTTCCGCAGGCTCCCTCCCGCCGACCTCTTGCGGCGCTCGTGGATGCCTTGGACCTCCCCAGCGCACAGCCGGAAGCGATCGTGACCCACATCGGCGAGCATCTGCCCGATGAGACACGGAGTGCCCTCGGCGCGCAGCCGCTTGACCATCGGCACCCTCTCCTCACGCATGAACTTCGCCCGCTTGTCGGACCGTGGCTTGATGCGAGAGGAGCGATCAAGGTTGCCACTCGTGCGCTTCATCGGCGTGCGCTTCAAGGTTGAGTCCCCTCGACTCAACTCTGTTCGACGAAGTGGCCCTCCCCGCTTCATATCCGCAGCCCGACTCGACGAAGGTCGGCGATCTTGTTCTTGATGCCTCGGTAGTCGCTTGGCGTGGAGGGAGCGAAGATGAGCGCCCCGCCCGGAGATCTGAACCGGAGGTGGCCGTTGCGGGTGTGTGTGATCTCCCACCCCTGGCCCTTGGCTACCTTCACGATCTGCTTCATTTCCTTCTTCAAGGACACGGGCCAACCTCTCGTCAGGGGACGCTATGGGGTAGGAGCGGTGCTCTCTGCCCGCTTGTGGATCACCCAACGGACGAGCCAGACGCCAGCGGCCGACACCCCCACAGCGACCGCCACAGCGATCGAGGCGAGCACGAGCATCGAGAGGATGGTGATGGCAACGACGGACAGGGTTCCCTTGGCGATCTCCATGTCGACACCCTACCTACAGCGTGGGACACGCCGATCGTTCTATGGTTCGTTCCAGACCATGACTCACCACGGATCTCGTCCTCGGCTCCACGGATCCTGCGAGCCAGGTCCAGGGTCGCTCGCTGGCACCCACTTGTGGATCGCCTTGCCTTGCCGGTCGTAGTCCACTCGGATCTTCCACTCCTGCCGACAGCCGCGGCAGATCGCGACTGTCGGCTGAGTGGCGTCAGGGAGCAGATCGGGAAGCCCCGAGCATCCCTTGTGCTGGTACGGGATCACCCGCCGTCGCGCGACCGCACCGTCAGCGGGGGAAGTTCCTTCGTGTCGTATGCCTCGCGCGCCTCGTTGGTGAGCACGATCCGCCACATCTCGTCGAGAGCGTCCTGACCCGTGAACCGCTCACCGCGAGCCTCGACTCGAACCCGACTCGACGGGAAGCCGCGAGCCGAGACGAAGAACGAGCGCATGATGTCCTCGTCGCGCCACGCGTCGTAGCGGCGGAGCATGTCGAGCAACTTCTCCTGCTGGCCCCGGAAGCCTTCGCGCCCGGAGCGGATCACGTCGATCACGTCGTCGTAGGTGTCGAGGCCCGACAGGTCGGGGTACGCCTCGGTGAGTGCGGAGATCAACTGGCCCTCGGCACCGAGCGCGGAGAGGCCGTCGTCGTAGCGGCCGGTGATGGCGTCGGTGAGCACGGTGTCGAGCGCCTCGGTCTTGACATCGGCGATCTCGACCGTCTCGTAGAACGTCGAGATGTAGGTGCTCAACTCGTTCTGCGCGTTGAGGTACTGCGCGTTGAGCGACTGCTCGTGGTTCACCCCCGCGCGCTGGACCGAGTTGAACTGGCCGTAGAGCCAGCCGAAGGTCAGGAGGAGAGCGAACCCGCCGATGGCGAGGAACGTCCAGCCCTTCCGAGCCTTGATCTTGTCGAGTAGGTCCTTGGGATCCATGCTTGCCTCTCAGTAGATGCTGGGTCGACCGGGGTTGGTGCGACGACTTCCGTTGCTACCGCGACCGCGGGACTCCCCGCTGCCGCCTTCGTAGTGGTTGCCCACAGCGATGAACACTGCCCACACGAGCGACGACATGAGCAGAGCGACGGCGAAGATGCCCCACTTTTGCCCGGTCGTCGGCTCCACGTCCCCAGCGAGGTAGCCGTAGCCACCGTTCTCGTCGGGGTCATCGCAGGTCATGCAGATCCGCTCGAAGGGTCGATCCGTCGCCCACACGGCGCTCTCGATCGCTCCCTCGGTGTGCTGGATCTCGTCCACGTCTCCGTCGGCGATGATCCCGACAGGTCGTCCGAGCAGGTCATCCGGCGTCAGAGCGGTGCCCGCCAGGTCGCTCAGGCGCGTGAGCATCAACTCGTTGCCGACCGGCATCCCGGTGAACGACTCGGACCAGGCGATCTCGCCAGCCTCGACACCCACGATCACGACGATGGCGTTCTTGGAGAGCGCCTGATCTCCGAAGGTGTCGCCGGTCCAGTAGGCGTTGAGCGACCCGGCGTAGCGATCCCCGTTGACCTCGGCGGGAACGAACACGAGGTGCAGGTCCCCTTGCAGATCGGTGCCGAGCGCCGCGTTGAAACGGTCGACGGCGAACTCCCACTCGGCCAGATCGCCGACGGGGACGCCCATCGAGTGCACCTTGTGGCCGCGGTAGTACGAGTGCAGGCCACGCTCCATCGAGGTGTCGGGCAGCAGATCGTCGGCGAGGTAGGCGTCGATGTCGCCGTCGTACTTGTCGAGGATGGTGTTCTGCGCCGCGAGCACGTAGTTGTCGTAGGTCCGCTGCACCGTGACGGGGCCGGGGTCACCGGCAGCGAGCCGATCGGCTGCCGCCTGCCAGAAAGCCGGAACACCCTTCGGGTAGTCGCCGGGGATGCCCTTCCCAGCGCGCCATGCCCGAGCATCCTCGTCGATGGTCGTGTCGATGGTGAACTCGTCGAGCGTGGTCGTCACCTTGTAGGTCGTCTCGGAGGTGGCGTAGGGGCATCGGTGCCAGTGCGTGTGGTTCGAGATGTGCGTCTGAGTGTTGCCGTTGGAGTCGGTGCTGGTGCTGGTGTGGATGTGGTTGTAGGAGTCGCAGTCGTACTCGAACCGGCACGATCCATCGCGAGTGCAGTTGTTGTTCGAGACGAGAGCAGCCGTCTCGTAGCCGTTCCAGAACTCGTCGAACTCCAACAGGCCGTCCTTGGCGATGTTGGTGCCGACGATGGTCACGCCCGGCACGACGATCAGGCAGGCGAGCACAGCGCCGAGGCCGTACTCGGTCCACGAGATCCGGCGATGAGTCTTGTAGTACGAATCGTCAAACAACCCGGTGTTGTCGACGACCGTCTTGACGATCAGGCCGACCCCGAGGCAGGCCATCGAAGCGAAGAAGATCACGGAGAACATGGTCAGCCTTCCTTGGGAGCAGTCAACTCGGCGGTTCCGGCCAGGAGTGCGTCGTTGCGGCTGTCGTAGATCTCGGCGCGCACGATCTCGAAGCCGTCACGCTGATGCACGCTGACCCACTCGTCGATCCATGCGACGGCAGCGCCGACATCGAAGAACGGCTGTGTCTCGCCGACCTGTCGATCGACCCGGCTTGCGGCGACGTTCGCCTTGTAGGGCGCGCTGTTGGGGATGGCGCTCTCGATGCCGAAGGTCCCACTCATGTAGACGAACCTACCGCGAGCATGGGACGGACGCTCAACCCGAAGCCTCGATCCATCCGTCATCCGGCTCGTAGTCGAGCGACGGCTGCGGCTCGGGGCCAACGTCGATGAACTCGTCGTACACGCCATCCGTCGCGTCCTCGTTGAGCGCGTCCCACGCAGGGTCGGCCGACGGGATGTCGTACCGATCGCTCGGGTCAGGTTCCATCGCGGCGGCGATGTCGGGATCCATCATCGGTTCTCCTCCGTGTCGCTCTCTTGACTACAGGGTACTCGGGGGGTGTGACACTCGCAATCGCAGTCCCCGATGTGCAACCCGACCAGACGGCAAGTGCCGAGACAGTCGCCGTGACGACCACCCCAGCACTCATCGAAGGTGAACCGTGGAGCCATGCCCTACGCCTGGCTGACGATGGAAGGCATGATGCCAGGGTCCTGCACCTGCACGACTCTCAGTCCCAGCGATCTCCACATATCGACCACCTGCTGTCGATCATCCACGACGAACTGCACGTCGAAACGCGGGGCGATGATCTGGTCGAACATGGCTCGCTTCACCACGTCGTCGGACCGCATGTCTCCGGCCGGGCGCATGATGAGCAGGTCGATGGGCAGGTCGTGCTTCGCCAGCCAGTCCCGCATCTGGAACAGTCGACGACGATCCCCCACGTGGTCGCCCTGCGACCGGCCGCTCGTCATTATCCGCGTGACACCCGCAGGCACAGCGCGCAGCATGTCGGCCACGGCGGGGACGGGAGCGTCGAACGGCATCGCCGCGTTGAAGTCTCGCCACTGCGAGGAACTCCGCAGGTCCGTGGGAGCGACGTGAGCAACGGACGCGAGCGTTCCATCTCGGTCGAAGATCACTGCTGGCCGTCGGCCCGTGTCGCTCATGTAGATGAGCGTACTACACCTGCCAGACTGTCCGCAAACCGTTTACAGGGACGCGCCCTCGGTCAACCGGATGGTGCGATGGACGCCTTCGTCCCACTGCACCAACCCTCGCCCGCGCAGCATGTGCACGTAGCGATGAACGTCCGACTTGGATCGGAGGCCGACGCTCGCGCCGATCTCTTGGTAGGACGGCCCGTAGGCGTGGGAACCGCGGAACGCTTCGATGAAGGTCACGATCCCGTCCATCACGGCTTGCTGATCGTGTGGCTCGTGAGACTTCCCGTAGATGTGCTGCATGACTCTCTCCCCAAACGAGAGATGACGGAGGCCGAGGATGGGGCTTCTCTCCCCAAAGCCTTCTCGACCACCGCCATCTGCTCTTGGTCTACATCTGATTGGCTGGTGACGCCACTCCAAGTTCTAGGGACCTAGAACCTCAGAACGGCTCCTCGTTGTGGTCGGGACGACCGCCGCCGTCACCACCGCGCGATCCGCCGCCGTCGCGGGACCCGCCGCGCTCACCGCCACCGCGAGATCCACCACGGTCACCGCCGCGGCCACCGCCGCGATCGCCGCCGCGGCCACCGCCGCCGCCGTTGCCTTCCTTGCGCTCGTTCTTGGTGACGTTGGCCGAAGCCCAGCGGAGAGACGCTCCGACCTCCTCGGCGACAATCTCGATCTTGTACCGCTTGTCGCCGGACTCCTTGTCGTCCCACGACCGCTGATCGAGACGGCCGTAGACGATGACGCGCATCCCCTTGGAGATCGTCTCGGCGACGTTCTCAGCCATCTCCGCCCAGCAGATCACGTCGAAGAAGGAAACCTCCTCCTCCCAGTCGTCGATCTTCTTGTTGAACCACTTGCGGTTCACGGCGAGGCCGAAGTTGCAGACGGCCGCTCCTGACGGGGTGAACTTCAACTCGGGGTCACGGGTGGCGTTGCCGACCTCAATGACGGTGTTACCTGCGCTCATGGTTCGAGTCTCCTCGGTTGGGTGTTGGTGAGCAGGACTGGTCTTGGGTTCCTATGCAGCCGACTCGGCCATCTCGCGACTGACCCGGATCTCAATACCGGGGCGGTCCTCGTGGGCAGGGTCGACGTACACGGCCTTGATAGCGACGGAGAAGGCGATGCCCTCATCCATGCGGGGAGCGAGCCTAGCCGCCAACTCGCGGGGGACGTGGCCGATCATGGTGCCGTGGCGACCAAGGATCGGGACGTGCACCTCGACGGCGTTCTCGTCGTGCTCGTTCTCGGGGTTGCGGATCAGTCGGACGGGGATCGGCTCGCCGAGCAGGTCGCCCTGGCTCCACTCCTCGACCGCAGCCCAGCGGCCCTCACCGTTGGACTCGTACCGCTGCTCGACGATCTCGCGCAGCCGGTGAAGGTTGCCGGGGTAGTCGTCGCAGAACGTCACTCCCACGACGCGGAGATCCATGCTTCGAGTCGCCATCACGCACCCCCATCAGGGTCGAGCCACGAGATCACGTCATCGAGTTGGCTGGCGTCCATCTTGTCGATGTCCGTCGGCGCACCGATGGTGTCGAGGAACCCGAGGTAGTTGTCGTGCTCCTTGTCGGAGAGGCCCTCGACCAACTCGCGAACCGTGTCGGCGCGGTCGCCGACGATCTCGGCATCGACTGCCCCGTCCTCGGCGTCATCGCCGCTGACGCGCCCGGCGTTCGGGACAGCCGCATCGTCGAGAGCGTCCTCCACAGCACCCGACGGCAGCGCACGCTGAGGCTGAGAGGTGCCGCCGTCAAGCGCCAGGTGAGCGTTGCCCGACATGATGGCCTGCGTCTCCGCAGTGCGCTGACGCCAGAGGAGGAGAGCCTTCAAGTCGTGCAGATCGTCGGGATAGCCCGCCTTCTTCAAGGCTCGGCCGAGCGTCTTGGTGCACAGGACGTTCCACTCCTCGGCACCTCCGTTGGGCGCAGCCTTGTAGGCGATGGCCGTCGACTTGCCGGACTCGGAAGGGAAGATGATGGTGCACACGCAGAAATCGCGGTCACCGCCAAACGCCTCGGGGATGGGGTTCTCGGGGAACTCGGTACCCCGGAGCAACTCGAACGTGTAGGTCGCTCGGGGATGGTCCTCCAAGAGCAATCCCCATCGGAGGCCGGGTGATGCGTAGGACTCGCTGATCGCCATTCTTCGATTCTCCTGTTCGTGGGTCGAGCGTGGTTGCTCCGCACACATTAGACGGAGCATGGGACATCGAGTATCTCGATCGGGAGGCATCGTCCCTAGTCAGGGGCCTCTTTCGCCGCACGGCCCGCCTGACTTGCGAAGTGTCTACGACCTCTATACAGTGTGGGCATGTTCCACATCGGCCAGAACGTCAACACTCCACAGGGCACCGGCACCATCTTCGGGATCGGCACTGGCGGTGCCTGCGAGGGTGAGGTCATCGTCCGCCTCGCTGGCGGCGGGATCGCTCGCTTCATCGGGTCCGCCCTCTACGCGGTGGAGCCGGTCTGAGTAGAGGCTCAGAACTCGTGCCGGATCTCGTAGCCCGCTGCCTCGAAGATCCCCACGCACTCGCGGCAGTACGGGTGCCACGCCTCGTTGTCGGGGTCGTCAGTCACGTGGACTTCGGCCTCGATCACCAGAACACACCCTGCCGTTGTGCACGACCAGTCGGTGTGGGGCATTCCCGCCACCTGCATCTCCCCGCAGTACGAGCAGTGGAACATGCCGATCGCCTGGCCGACGTAGAGCATCGGCTCGATGGGGTAGGGACACGCCTCGCCATCCATGTTGATCGGGTAGCGCCAGTCGCCCGAGGGTCGGCGCATCGTCCCGGCGCAGATCGCCAAGAGCCAGAGTCCGTAGGTCATGCGCGCGTCACCTCCACCGTGCTCGCTTGGTTCTGAGGCCACCGTTCGCGATCGGCCTTCGTCATCATCGGGTACTCGGTCAGCGCGCCAAGCATGACCATGAACTGCCCGAAGGCGAGGTACTGCCGGACGTGCGATCCGCACAGATGGGCGATGAGTCCTGACGCCTCCAACTCAGGCCGCTGGATCGTCGTCACCCACTGGTTGCCGCAGAGATCGCACTGATGTCCGGGGTCCCAACTCACCACATGCTCCTGGCGTTCGCCTGATCGACCCACGACTGTCCGCCCTCGGCCTCGAAGTGCTCGTCGGTGATCTGGCTCAGGAACAGGAGCATGGGATGGAACACGAAGGATGCGGTCGTCTGGCGGGTCACGGTCGAGCCATCGGACCTCGTGATCTCTTTCGGATCGCCGACCGGAGTCTCGGTCACCACGGCGACGCGCTCCACTCGCCGGATGCGACCATCGGGCATCGGCTCATGCAGCGGGGGCATCCTCTGGATCTTCCGCACGACGTGCCTCTCGTCGCGGTAGACGAACGAGTCCCCGGCCAACAGCGATCCGACCGCGCGGTAGCCAGCCTCGTCGAGTTCTCGAAGTTCCTCCATCGACGGCATCTCGCTCATGCGTGCACTCCAATCGCGATGAAGGATCCATCGCTGAGTCTGTGGTACGACGTGTCACACGCGCCGAGCCGGTCGATCATCAACTGCAACTGGTAGTGGGTCAACGTCACCTCGTACACGGGATCCTCGACCTCGGCACCACCCACGAGATACGACTCGACCCAACCGGAGGGGATCAGGACCACGTAGTCCTCGTCGCCACCATGCGTGGACAGGTCCCGGTACTCCTCGGGCGCTTCATCCCACTGCCAGATTGTCACAGGACCGGCCATCACTTGATCTGGACCATCACGGCGCATCGACCCCTTGCGGCCCCACGCGGCCGTCCCATCGCCCGTCGTCGCGGTACGGGTCGTAGCGCGCCACCTGCTCACCGTCGAGAGTCCACAGTTCGTAGACGATCCGCACGGGATCGAGGGCGGTGCCGTCCCCCGCCGTCGATTCGGCAGCAATGAGTCGCGCGATCTGAGCCATGTCGGGACGCTACCCCGAGCGAAGGACATCAGGCTTCCCGGCGCTCCACCCTCCACTCAGATCCGAGTTCGTTCGCGCGCTTCCTCGCAGAGTGCAGGACGACGAACAACTCCTCGGGTGATTCGTGATCCTCTGGCGGCGGAACAACAGCGAAGATCGTCCGACGACGCGATCGCCGAGCCGCCTGGCCCGTTGCCGGTCGTCGAGTCACCGTCGGTTGTGCCGTCCCCCTACGCCCGGCAGGGGTTGTGGAGCGAGTCGGTGGACTCGCCCGCTTCTTGCCGCCTCACGCCACGTCGATCACGCCTCTCGTCTCTGGACCGTCCAGCCGTTGCCGAGCCTCTTGGACCGTTCGACGGCCGAGTGCAGCACGACGAACAACTCCTCCTCGGCTTCGTGGTTCTCCGGGGGAGGCACGACGGCGAAGATCGTTCGACGCACCGTCCGGCGCAATCGGGTGGGAGCGGTGGGTTGGTTGCTGGACTGGACGCCGGTCTGAGCGCCAGCGCGCGCCAGCGCACCCTTCTTGCCACTACAGCCGCAGGCCATCTATCGACCTCGCGGCTTCGGGGTGTTCCTCGGGATTGCAGCAGGCCGGGGTGCCCGCCCGCCCTTGGGGAGCGGATTGGGTCCCGGCTTGCCACAACCTCCACATGGCTTTGACATGGAGCCGATGTTATCGCCTCGCTCAGTACGCCTCGCTCATCAGGTCGGCCAGGTCATCGAGCGACCCAACGACCTCGGCGTGCAGGGCGTCGGTGGCGATCCCGTCGATCTCGGCATCGAGAGCGGCGTCCATATCGGCCCACGCCTCGGCGGCGATGTCGGCGAAGTCGCCCTTCACGTTCCACCAGTCCTCGCCCCACACCAGGGAGGGGTGAAGGCCGAGCCGGATGGCAGCCTCGTCGGCGGACGGCCACGGGATGCCCTTGTCGTCCTTGCGCCACCGCGACACGTTCCGGGTGGAGACGCCGATCATGTCGGCGAAGATGGTGGTGTTGAACCCGGTCAGCACTGCGGCCCGCATGTCGTCAGCCTCTCGGGCATCCGGCAGGTCGGACTGCGCCAGAGCGGCGCGCCACAGTGGTTCGAGTGGCAGGGTCGGGATGGTGTTCGATTCGTTGCTCATGGTTCTTTCGCTCCTGTGGTTGAGTTCTTGCTTGCTGGACTGACTGTAGTCCCTCCGTCTGCACTTCGCAAATCGGAGGAGATGATCCTACGCCGCGGTCACCTCCTCGTGCTTGATCTGGCCGACCCATCCCGGCATCCGGTAGCGGCCATACTCGGGACCCGCCGGGTCGTGGAAGATGTTGCCCCGACCCGAGTAGATCATCGTGTCGAGGGTGACCCCGTTCGAGAACTCGACGGGCTGGACGAACTTCACGACGGTCCCCTTCTTGACCGAGCGACGCACCGCGATGTTCCGGCGGCACCGCGCCCGCCACTCGACCGCGTACTCGATGTCGGTCGGGGTGAGCAGGTCGAGGATGCGCTCAGGGCACTCGGACTCGCTTGGCCCCATGCTCTCGTCGAGCGGCTTGTAGGTGAAGTTGTAGTAGCCCCGGCTGTATTGCAGCAGGTAGACCAGAGCGATGATCTCGCCCTCGTGCTCGTAGGCGATGTAGGCCGTGGTCCGGTGCTTCACGGCGAAGTCGACGATCTTGGTGTCGTCGAGGCCGTCGCTCACGAGGTACTCGCGAACAGACTGGCCCGTCGGTCGGTGACCGCTGTACCAACCCATCAGACTGCCTCCCCGTTCAGGGCCTCGGCGTGTGCCACGGCGTCGGAGAGAGTGTCGAAGCGGGCGACCCGCTCGTGGTGGTCGGAAGCGAGGACGACATCGAACACGAAGTGCTCGACCCCCTCGATCATTGTCGGGCTGATTCGGTACATGGTCGGTTCCTTCTTGGTGGTTGGGTTCCTCTATCTGTAAACAACCGTACCACAGGAATGTGACAGCGTGCAAATCGTCCCTGTCGACGGTCGCTCGACAGACCGCGATCGAGTCCGGCGCGCGGTGTACCTTCGGGGCAACGACCTTGGAAGGGTGAATGATGACGGCCACTGCTCCCCTGTTCGATACCGCTCCCTATGAGGTTGACCCCCTCCCGCCAGAGCCTCTGCCGATCGAGGTCACGGTCACGATCTCGGTCACGCTCAACGTCGATGCGGCGGCGCTCTGCGTTGCCCACCGCGAGCAGTACGACGCGTTCGAGGTGGATGAGTTCGGCGGCATCGGTGATGGGTACGAGAAGTGGGATCGGGGCTTGCTAGTCATCGACGAACTGATCCGAGATCAGGCCAGGGTGTTCATCGGCGGCGTCGGGATCGACCAGCAGGGCGAAGATGCCAGGGTCGACTTCCACTGGGACCGAGAGCAGGGCGTGGCTCTGGACGATCGGATGATCCCGAGGTACCCGATGATGCGGTCCGCCTGATCCGATTTGCACCGCCCCTCGTGATGCTGTAGTCTTTCAGTAGACAGGAACCAAGCAACCACGAGGTGAGCAAGATGAAGGTCCAAACGAGAGTCAACGGAGGAGCAGTCCGAGACACGCTCCTCGCAGAGATGGACGGCCGAGAGGTCAGCGTCAAGGACGTGGACTTCACCGTGCTCGCCGACTCGTTCGAGGACATGCTCGCATGGCTCGAAGCCGAGGGCTTCAAGGTCTGGCAGGTCCGAGAGGAGTTCGCCACGGTCCGAGCCGGTGTCCCCGAGGGTTCCGCTCTCAGGGCACTCACCAACGATGCCGACTTCGTGTGGGCACGGGTGGACGGTCCTTCGTCCGACGGTCGTCGGCCCGACTTCGTTCGGCCCGGCACGTTCGAGGAAGATGCGCTCCGGCGTGACTTCACGGTGAACGCTCTCTTGCAGGATCCTGAGACGGGCGAGGTGTTCGACTTCGTGGGCGGCTTGGCCGACCTCGAAGCACGAGTGCTTCGGTTCGTGGGGGATCCCATGACGCGGCTCCGTGAGGATTGGCTCCGGCTCGTCCGGGGACTTCGGTTCTCGGTCACCAAGGGCTTCGAGTTCGCCGAGGAGACGTGGGCGGCGCTCACGTCGGCCGAGGCGGTCAAGGGCTTCGCTGCGGCAGTCGAGTCCGGCTCCCTCTCCACCGAGCGGGTGCGGGATGAGTTGGACAAGATGTTCACCTTCGACACGGTGGCTTCGCTCCGGCTCCTCTCGACGCTTCCCGAGGCGCTCGTCGAGGCGCTCTTTCCCGAGGGCCTTCGGCTCACGGCGACGATGAAGAAGTGAGATGATCGCTTCGCCCCCTGGCTTCGGCTGGGGGGCATCGTTGCGCCAGGTGCTCATGTCCCGTGCACGTGGTAGACCACAATGGACAAGACAGCACGTGTGAGAGCGAGCACAGTGACCGCGCGTCAAGGCGCTGTGGTCCCTGCGAGGTTGGTTCCGTCGCAGTTTGTGTGGAGGCCGAAGGAGTGGTTGCCGGAGGCTTCCGACGCTCTCGCACGTGCTGTCTCGCGAATGGGCACGTCTCGCCCCCGTAGTAGAATCGTAGACATGGACGGCAGCGACAAGCAGATCGCCACCACATTCACGTGGGTCAACGGCAACGCTCGGCAGTACCTCCTCGAACCCGGCACCGAGTTCTCGATCGGCGGACTCCGGGGCCGGTTCTCCTTCACCCAGCACGTGACAACTGCTGCGGGTGACGAGTGGATCGACTGCTTCGGCGGCACTCTGAGTCGCGGCATGTCGAGGTCGTTTCACCCGAATCGCATCTCGAAGGTCTACGCGAAGGCCGCGCCCAAGAAGCCGAAGGCGACGGCGAGTCCCAAGAAGCGTCACGGCCTCCCCATCTGAGCGGCATCTACAATCGGAGCATGGCTTCCCACGGCGACGGCTCGTGCCCGCACTGCGGAGTGAATCTCGCCTACGACGGATACGACGGCAAGCGCCGATCGCGCGCATGGCTGCATGACGCGTCCGACGAGTACGGCCGCGACGCTTGGGTCTACCAGTGCCCCGACTGCGGCAAGACCTGGCACGCGTTCAGCCCCGACACTCGGCTCGTCGATTACGGCGACGACGGAGTGGAGGACGAGTTCCCTCCGATCGCTCTCTGAGCGTCCCGCGGTCGTAGTACGTTCGGCCACATGGCCTACGACTACGCAACCGAGCGACCTGCCCTGTTCACCGACGAGGGGCAGCAAGCGTTCCTCGAAGTCCGCGACAAGGTGAACAAGATGCTGATGGGGAACGGTGCCGTGATGCACGGAAGCATCCGAGTGCCCGGCGACACGTGGTTCCACATGGCCTGCCTCGACCGCATGATCGAGTTGGGCGAGATCGTCGAGATCACCGGCCGGGACGTGGCGGGCCAGCACCGGGTCTACGTGAAGCCGGGGACGCTGTGAAGCCTCCGCCTGGCGTCCACTGGGTCGAGGTCTACGACGAGATGGCGGACGACCCCGAGTTCGATCCGAACTGGATCTTCGATCTACTGCACCCCGACGACTGCGCCGAGGAGATCGCCACGCAGGGCGTCTGCGAGGCCCACAAGCCCGAGGGCGCGCCACAGACCCGGTTCGCTTCCAGCAAGGACGCTGACCACGCTTTCCGAATGATGAGCGGGTGGTGCGAGGACTGCGCCGTCGCTGGCCCCAAGATGAGCGTGAACCGCTGTGGGTTCCAGTACGAGGTGGAGGGGATCGGCGACGACGCCTACCTCCCCGGCCCGACATGGGCGGACATCAAGGGCACCCACTACTTCCACGAGCGCCACGATCTCGTCGAGGGCGTCTACCGAGTGACCTACGAGCACGACGGCCACGGCGAGAACTACTGCGGGTGGATCGAGGTGCACGAGGCGGTTGAGGCCAAACTGTAGCCGTATAGGCCATATGGATCATTCGCTCGATTTGGACCCCAAATGACTTGCAGGGTGTAGCCGAGTCGTGTACGGTGGTGGTTGTAGAGGCAAGCCCCCACAAGAGCCGGGGCGAGTTCCGAAGCCATGAGGGCGAAGTAGGAGCGCAGGGTCGGCACCGGACCAACTGGTGAGTCCACGAGGGAAACCTCGGGCCGGGATCCTCCCCGACAGAGAGGGGGTCGATGAACGAATCATCGACTCGGGCAACGTCGAGAGGCGCTGAGTCCAAAGACACCACGAAGGCCGCAAGGCCGGGAACCTCGGGAGGGGGGTGGAACGGAGGAAGCACACCGACGGCGTTGAACACTACTGAGTGTGTAGACACGGCCGCTGAAAAGGCGGTCGAGACGACCACGGTGGAGAGTACCGAACCCAGCGACGAAACGACATCGCGAGGGACGGGAGGGACACACCGGGCCTCCGCTGGAAACGGCGGGACACAGGCTGGCAGGAGTCCAGATGGACAAACTACGGTTCGTAAGCATTCAGAGGTGGCCCCCTTCTTACCCTGCGCGATGTCAGCGGGGAATCAAGAGAGGTGGGACGGTTCCGAGTCGTTGATTGGCTCATCGGCTGAGATGAGATCGCAGAGAAGCGCAGTGACTTGATTGGTACTCGCCGGGTGAAAGTCCCGGTCAGAGTGGCCCGGAGAGTGTTCGGCTAGAAACCGAACGCGGTGACCCGAGGCTGCGGGGTATCGACTTCTCGTGTAGAGCCGCCTCGGTAGTTGCAACTGCCGGGGCGGCTTTTGCGCGCTCGGCCCCATCCCCGCGATCGAGGTCGAGCGCGGGAGAGAATGGACCATGACCCTTCCGACGATGAAGGACGGACGGGTCACACGATTGGCGATCGCCCGTGTGGCGAGGGGGGCGAACCACTACGCGCTGGCCCGCGCCATCGAAGTCGATGCGGAGGAGATCGTGCGCTGGGAGCGCGGCGAGACTCGTCCGGCCCGCTCGAAACTGCGTCGGATCGCCCTCGCCCTCGGTTGGCCGTTGGAGTCGTTCTACGGTGGACCGCTCTCCGAGCAGAACGCTCAGGCCGCTCTAGTGAAGGCGCGCCGAGATCTCGTCGAGTCCGGGTGGCCCGGACCAGACGGAGACGACTGGGCAGTCGGACTGATGCGCTAGTCGGCGACTCGCGGCCCGAGATCGAGCCACGTCATCATCGCCACCTTCTCGGACTTGCACTGCTTCAAGATCGAGAGCAGCCGCTCGCCGTCCTCCGCTGTCACTTCGTACTCGGTGACCTTGACGCCACCTTCGGGCATCGACTCGAACTCCTCGACCGACAGGCCGAGGGCAAGCCTCCACCACTCGACCATGACGGTGCGAGGGTGATGACCCTGGCGCGCGCCAGCCTCGATCGCTTCCCAATCCTCGGGGGCAACGGACAGATGCTCAACCATGAGTCCTCCTATGGACGGTCCCGGCATTCGCACTCAGAGATGCCACAGATCGGACAGAGATGGAGCGGGTAGCGATAGGCCCGACCACACACGCACTCGTTGTTCACCACGATCGCGCGATGGTGGGCCGGTTCTCCCCACCTGATGACCGGAACGGTGATCGTCACCAAGCCCCCGAGTTCGAGCAACCAGGCCACGCTCCCCGACCCTGAGAGGCCAGCACCTTCTCGCCAATGGCGATCTGTTGCTCACGCGTGGCTTGGTGAGCATAGGCAGCGTACTGCTGACCGCCGTAGGCGTTCCACGTCTGAGGATGGAACTGCAAGCCGCCGTAGTAGCCATTCCCCGTGTTGATCGCCCAGTTGCCACCGGACTCACACTGAGCCAGGCCGTCCCAGTTGGCACCCGAGGTCGGAGCCGGAGCAATGACGGGGGGAGCAGAGGGAGCGGGTGCCGGAGCAACCGTGGTCGGCGGAGCCGTGGTCGGCGGAGCGAAGTGCAGCGTGCACGCGCGCCCATCGCCGTTCGTGTCGATCTTCGAGGTGTCGTGAGCAGGGGCGTTGACCGCCATCCAGGCGTCCGCTTCGTCTTGGCTTGCGAAGGCCGAGCAGGAGGGGGAGAGAGGTCGCTGAGGGGTCGTAGGGGGCACGGAGATGGTCGTGGTGGGCGCTGGGGCCTCGGCCTCGGCCACGGCCGTCAGGAAGGCCCTGAGAGCCTCCTCGTCGATCGTCGTCGAGGTCGTGCTCGCTACTACCGTCGTCGTCTCGGTGGTCGTCGATGCGATCTCCGTGAGCGTTGTCGAGGTGTAGCCCGCCGCCGAAGCGAAGGTGATTCCACTCAGTGCCACAACCAGCAGTACGCTGAGCGCGGCGATCAGGATTCGTGCTTTGGGTTGCATGGTTTCCTCCATGTCGTCGAACAGCAAAGGCCACCTCGGGATAGCAGCCGGGGTGGCCTTGTTCGTCCATCAGGGTACTACACGGGGCAGACATCTCGTCATCAAAGCGCAACACAAGGGGCTTGCGATCGGCCTCGAAACGCGATACAACGTAATGCGTTATGACAGATGAACCCACTCCTGACGACATGCGATCGGCTGCCGAGGCCCGGAAGGCGAACGCTCAATCCGAGCCTCGCTACGGCACTCCGGCCACTTCGTACTTCGCCAAGAGTGTGCGAGGAACGCGAGGAGCACAGGAGGGGCGCGACCACACGTTGCCCCCGATCCGGTGCACAGCGTCCTTCGCTCAGGCTGTGGCCGACTTCGGCAACACCCACCAACTCAACATCTCCGACTCAGTGAGGTCCCTCATCGAGATCGGACTCGAACATCGTGAGGATCCCCAATGAGCAAGCCCATTCCCGTCCACATCTACTTCGCCCTCGACCGCTCCGGTTCGATGGCCTCCATCGCCAACGACGTGATCGGCGGCTTCAACCGCTTCCTCGCCGAGCAGCAGGAGCAAGACGGCAAGTGCCGCCTGACCATGATCCAGTTCGACAGCCAGGATCGCAACGAGGTGCTCTACGACGGCGTGAAGATCGCCGAGGCATCTCCGCTGACCGCCACGACGTTCGTCCCGCGCGGTGGCACGCCACTGCTCGACGCCGAGGGCTGGCTCATCAACAAGGCCATCGAGCGCGAGCAGGCGCGCAAGGCTGACGACAAGACGGCCGAGGCGATCCTGTTCGTCACCTTCACCGACGGCGAGGAGAACCAGTCCCGTGAGTGGACGAAGCAGGGCCTCTCTGCTGCCAAGGCTGCCGCCGAGGAGCGCGGCTGGGCGTTCACCTACCTCGGGTGCGGGCACGATGCCTACGGCCAGTCCCGCTCGATCGGCACCAACGCTGCCGCCGTGCAGTCCTTCGCCGCCGACGGCCTGGGCGTGCAGGCCACCTACACGTCGCTGAGCGACTCCACGCGCGGGATGCGCTCGCGTGCGGCCAAGGGCATCCGCACCACGTCCGCCAACCTCTACAGCGAGACGGGCAAGGGCGGCGAGGCCGACGCCAAGAAGCGGGGCATGGTCACTTCCAAGTGACCACCGTCCAGGGTCAGGCTGTGGTGAGCAGGTTCTCCAACGCTGCCGTCAGCCTGGCCCTCGACTTGGCATATCGCTTCGCTAGACCGGGATTCGATCCAGCCGCCCGAGCCGGGTCCTCGTTGTCGTCATGGTCCGCCAACTTGCCGACGATGGCGTAGACGTTCGCCGACTCGATGATGATGCCGATGAACTCGGCGTAGGTGACATCTGCTGGCCTCGTAAGTAGCAGAACCGCGTCAAGTGCTACTGCGGGGACGCCAGCATCGGAGAGTTCCTCGTAGGTGAGGTCGGTGTCCTCGATCGTGTCGTGGAGGTAGCCGACGACCTGAGCGATGTCGGGGTCGAGGCCGAAGAACTCGGCGTACCCGGCCGCGTACTTCGCGACTCGGATGGGGTGCGTGATGTACGGCTTCCCCTGCCGGTCCGACTGGCCGCGATGCGCCCTCTCGGCGATCCGTAGTGCGACTCGCGGCTCCATGTGGCCGACGGTACCACGGGGTCGGGACACTACCTAGACCCCACGCACCGCCAGGAGCAGTGCCTCGATGGCGTCGCGATCAACCTCGTCGGGGAGCACCGACTCGCTCTCGTCGATCTCCTCGATCAAGGGATTGAGCGACCACTCGAACTCCGCGATGTCGGCGGCTGCGCGCTCGCCCATCTCCCGGCACCAGGCAACCTGATCCTCGTCGAGCCGCACGAGAACCTCTCCGGTGGTGACGGCGCTCCGTCCCGAGAGCAGCAGGCGCGCCACGTGGCGTCCGTGCTTCTCGGTGCGCTTGCGAAGGTCGGCCGCGAATGAACCGTCCTCCCGACTCTTGGCGCGAGCGATCTGCTGACGGGCGTACCCGATGTAGGTGGAACGGACTCGGTTCGAGAGGAACAGGCCACGATCCCGCACGAGCAAGTCGCCGGGGTCGGTCCGCACGGTGTAGCAGTCCTCGGGAAGCCAGAGCAGTTCGAGGATGGTGGGATTGGCTGCCATCGCCAGACGGACGAACTTGCCCACCTCGTGCAACTGCCGGTCGTTCGGATCGTGCTGGACGACCGTGGCGCTCTTGCCTACCGGGGGGTCCAGGCCGAGCATCTCCTCGATCGAGGCGCGCCAGACGCCGAGGTAGTCGATGTCGCTGTCGGCGTGGGCCATGCCGTAGGCGGTCGAGCCGACGATGCCTTCGAGGATGGGGTTCGGATTCATGTCGGCGAGCGTACTTCGAGCATGGGACGCCCTGTCGACGACATCTCTACAGATTTCTTTCGCGGCGTTTCCCCAGGTCACAGGCCCCTTCCCGAGAAATGTCGAGAAATGTCTACAGTTGGACTTGCAGAGTGCCGTTGCAGTGTGTACGGTTACACCACAGAGATCAACACAGACCCGCCGGGGGGATACCCGGAACGCCACCACCGCCCGAGGGTCATCGGGACCGGCGGAGGGCGGTGAGCACAGAACTTCTATGACTACTCACGAGTGCCCGCACCACGAGATGCGGGAGCACGGCTCGGGAGAGTGTCAGTCGAGCCACACACCTTCGCGTTGGCTCGGCGTGGATACAGCGCCTCAGTTCGCACGAGGTGAAGGGATGCGAACCGCCAACTTCCCCGGCGCAGGAATCAACGGGGGAAGCACGGAGGGGCCGGTGCCCTCCACTCACGCAGCCCGCAGCGCAAGTGCGGGTCACCAACCATCCGGTGTCGGGCTAAACGGGATGGCGACGAGGGGGCCGGTGCCCTTCACCTAGATCTCGGAAGTGGAGCGGGGTTCGAGTCCCCGGCTAGGACTTCGGTCCACCGCAGGCGTGTAGGCCAGCAATGGTCCCCGACCTGCGTCGCAACCCAAGCGTTATCGGGTAGTGAACGTGTCCTCCACTTCCGGTACTTTCCCACTGACTAGGGATGATGGTCAGCGTGTGCCTCGGGGCGTTACGACGAGGCCCGGCTTGCAGGATGAGCCTTCCCAATCACCTGCCGACTGGTGAGGGGAGTAAACCCGCATCCAGAACGGGGCACGTAGAAACCCCACCCACTCACCTCTGGTGAGGGGTTCACTGAGCAGCCCGGCCAGATCGGGATGCTGACTGAACCCAAAGGGCCGAACCCGGCGCGAGCCGGTCACGTAGCCACGCTCACATAGCCCAACCGCATCAAACGGTCGGGGGCGTGGTCAGGTCCGTAAGCGACAGACGGCCTCCTCCGGGGGCGTGGGCGCGGGAACCTCCGCAGCGACGGAGCGTCAGATGGGTTGCGGCCCGGACTGACGAACCCAACGGGCAGGTCAGCCGGTGAAGCGCCTCCCCACTGCAACTCGACCCTCGCCTAGCGCGGGGGTCTTTTTGCGTTTTGGGGTCAGCCGCGCAGATCGACGATCGCGCAGCCGAGCGCCTTGGCGAGCCGCGCGCAGACCGGCGGCGATGGGTCGACCTTGATCCCGTTCTCGATCTCGGAGATGTAGGACCGGGAGAGGCTGGCCTGCCGGGCAAGGTCGCCAAGCGACAGGCCAGCGTTCTCCCTCAGTTCCTTGACGATCGTCCCGCTGACGTGCAACGGATCAGACCTCCCACGGCCACCCAGCGTCCCGACCCGACTCCAAGAGCCGGATCAGCCGGAAGGCCGCATCGGTGAAGCCGCCGAACAGGTAGCGGCCCGGACGGTTCTCGATGTTCGCCGCGCCGTAGCCCGCCAGGTCCCACACGTAGATGGGCACGTCGGGCAGATCGGTCGAGCCGACCTCTGAGGGCCGACGGTCGTAGTAGCCGTAGCCAACCCGCGGCGACGCCGGGTGGTCCTGCATGTCGGTGAACACGATGATCCGGTCGGCCTGGTACTGGCCGAAGGCGTCGATGACCGACGGCCACGTCTGCGTGCCGTGACCCACCGTGCCGATCCGCTCCTCGACGCTCTGGATGGTCCGCAGCACCGACGACGAGATCGGGACCTCGGCGTAGGTGTCGCCGTACTGGATCATCCGAGCATCGGACTTCGAGGCCACCGTCGCTGCGAACAGCGCGGCGATCTCGAACATCTGGACCTTCGAGCGACCGCTCACCACCGACTGCATCGACCCGGAGGTGTCGCAGGCGACGAGGGTGCGGCCGGTGAACTCCGGCACGTTGGCGACCGACGCTTCGAGCGCAGCCTCCAAGGCGGGACCGAAGGCGATCGTGCCCGAGTTCTTGAACGCCGACCAGTAGCGGTACGGGAACTGCCGTCCCTTGGCGACTGCCTCGGGGTCGGCGATCCGCGCAGCGACCTCGGCGATGACGGCCTTGCCGATCTTCGCCTCCTCGAAGTTGCGGAGGTTGCGGATCAGCGCCATGTGACCCATGTTCGGGATGACCGCCTCCCACGCCTCAGCGTCCATACCACCGGGCAGCCAGCCCGAGAGCCGCTCCCACGTGTAGCCGGATGCCGAGAGCCGCTCGGTGTCGCTGAGGGCAGCACGACGCTCACCCTCGGGGGTGTCGTCGAGCGAGTAGGCAGCAGCCAGGCGCGGCAGGTCGGAGATCTTCTCGCCGATGTCATCGCGGTAGCCACGACGCCGGTCAAGGAGGTGGCGGAACAGCACCGACTGCCACTCGCCACCCGTGGGGCGCGCGTGGGTCAGGTCGATCACGTCGCCGAAGCGGACGGCCGAGGACGGCGTGTCGTACTTCAAGCAGGCGTACTCGTTGTAGAGCCGACCGGCAGCCGCGGCGAGGCCACGCTTGATCGGGTTGGCGATCGTCCGGCGACCCTGGTTGGTCGACCAGTAGTAGCCGAGCAACTCGCCCGGCTCGTCGGCACGCTGGCAGGCAGCGTCGATCACGGCGTCGGCACGGGGGCCACCAGCGCGGAGGTACTCGACGGCAGCCACGATCGAGGCCGAGCGCATGTTCGCTCCATCACGGAGCCAGGGGATGAAGCCCTGCATCCACTCGGGATCGGACTTCGTGACCTCGTGGATCAGCGCCAGGAAGCGCGAGTCGCGATCCTTGCCGGACTCGTAGAAGGTCGGCTCGCCGACCATGTTGGTCACGGCCAGGGTGTAGAGGGCCGTCTTGGGATCCTTCTCGGATCCGATGCCTCCCTCGTGGGTGAGGGCAGGCCGATCGAGAACGGCGGTTGCCGACTGGGGGACAGCGGCGGGGATGGTGCGGTTGAACTTGCTCATGTTGGTTCCTCCGAGAGAACTCAGTCACTACACGGATGGGGGTTGCCAGGGGCGAAGGGAGCGCCGAGGACACGTCGCAGCAAGAGGAGATCCCGATGGGATCGGTTGCCCGACCACCGGGCACCGGAGCGTCGGCCGAAGCCGGACCCCGGACAGGAATCGAACCTGTGAATGCCGAAGTATCTCGCCACTGCACTACGGCGCTCTCGTCGCGCCTGGCAGTGAGTGGGTTCGGCAAGAAGCCCGAGGACTCGTCGCAACAGGAACGTAGGTGTTCTGCCATTGAACTACAGCCGAGCCAGGCTCAGCCGACGGGAGTCGAACCCGCATAACCCTCTGCACAAGAGAAGTAGCCCATCACTGCACTACAGGCTCCTTGCAGAACCCACTCAGATTTCAAGGTGCTTGGTTGCTCGCCGACGAGAACACGGTCGGAACAGGCGTTGTCAAATGTGAGTTGAAGTAGCCCGGTCCTGCACTACGCTAGCGAACAAGAGCGAACACTACACCGTGCATGGGACATCGACAAGAGGTTTCTCGATCAGTCGATGTCGTCGGGGTCGAACATCATCAACGTGACGCCGCTCCGGTCGAGGAACTCTGCGATCTCAGGCCACTGCTCGTAGTTGTCATCCGACAGAGCCACGAGCGTCTCGATGCCCCCGTTGACCATCAACTTCGCGCAGGTGAAGCACGGCGGACCGTTCACGATCAGCACCGCACCCTCGGCGCGCTGCACGTAGTCGGAGTGCAGGAGAGCGTTCTGCTCTGCGTGGATCGCGATGCAGTTGTCGTAGGAGGAGCCGGAGGGCGACCCCTGCTGGAAGCGAGGGCAGCCACCATCGGCGCAGTGCGTCGAACCCTTCGGCCCGCCGTTGTACCCAGTGCCGAGAACGTGCCCGTGTCGGTCGAGGATGATCGCCATGTATTGCCGCTTGGCGCAGGTCGAGAAGATGACGGCACCGTCGGCCGTCCACTCCAACCACTTCACGGCCTTGTCTCGGGAGATCATCCCGCCTCCTCGATCTCGTAGGTCATGTACCCATCGAACCCATGCCGCCGAGCCTCGGCGTCGATCTCGGCGTCGTCGCTCATCTCGACGAGCCACTGGGGAACGAGGAGAGGCCCACGGTCGCCACGGACGATGAGGTGCACGTTGTCGGCGATCCTCACCGACCGCTTTGGCTTGGGGTGCGACGCGTGACGCCGCATGGACTCAGCGCAGGCTTGGAGATCAGCGATCGCTGTCTCCCATCGTGGAGAGTCCATCAGAAAGGCACCTCGTCCACGCCTCGACCGTAGTCGTCATCGTCGTCGGGTGGAACGACATCGTTGACGCGCTGGTTCTGGTTCAGGAACGTGCCGTCAGGCCAACGCCCGCGCCACGGCCACGTGCCAGCCGTCGGCCCATCGCTGGATCGGATGAGTTGCGTGGGCCACTCGTTCTCCAAGCGATCACCGCGCCAGCGCCCGACCGACATCACGTTGCCGGTGTGGTCGTCGGGCTTCATCGACAGACCGATCTCGGGCCACCGCAGCCAGAGCGAGGAGCCGTAGGGCATCATCTCACGCACTCGGCCAGCGCCCTTCGGAGCGTGGTGCTCCATCAGCAAGCCGAACGAGTAGCGAGTCCGCAGGTCGTCGAACACCCGCATGACCTCGCCCGCTGCCTGCTCATCGGACTCCGACGCGCTGACGGTGTAGCACTTGTAGAGCGGGCCGAGGCAGACGAGATCCGGCTTGGTGTGAGCGATGACCGCCTCCAACTTCGAGCGATCGGCTCGCGACCGCAGGTCAATGCCAGCGGGCTTGTGCCACAGCCACGCGCGGTCGGGGTCGTACTCCTGAGCCTGATTCTGGACCGTTGCACGGATCGGGTTGCAGACATCGACGATGGAGTCCTCGGGGTTCTCCAAGTCGACGATCAGCACCCGGCTCGGGATGCACGGCTGAAAGTGAAGTGGATGGATGCCCTGAGCGATCGCCAGACCGATCTGTCGGAACAGCACCGTCTTGCCGACGCCCTCCGCCGCCACCAACATGCAGCGCCAGCCGACACGGAGAAGGCCCGGCACGCACCAAGGCGGACGATCCTCGACCGGGCGATCGAGGAACTCGTCGAACGTCGACACACCATCAGGTAGTGAGTCGAGAGCGACATCGACCTCACCGAGTTGGCCGAGCACCCAATCCACGAGATCGCCAGGGGACGCCATGCTCGCCGCGTAGGCGGACTCCTCCATGTCGAACGCGACCCGAAGGATCTTCCGGTAGGTCGACAGGTCCGCCGTGATCTTGGCGTACCGCGGCGCGCTCGAAACGGCCGGAGTCCCCGCCATCATCGAGATCAGATCCCCCGCTCCACCAACCTGTTCGAGTAGCCCTCGGCGCGACAACTCCTCCGACACGACGACCGGATCGACGGTGCTGCCGTCCCGCCAGAGATGGATGATCGCGTCGTAGATCATCCCGTGGTTCGCCGAGTAGAAGTCACCCGGCGCGACGATGCGCTCAGACGAGGAGATGGCGTCCTTCGAGAGAAGGCAGCCGCCGATCAGGGACCGCTCGGCTTCGAGGTTGTGTGGGGGGATCCTGTCGGTCACGCGATCGGCCCGGTGCGAGTTCGGCTCATCCAGTTGGCTCCTGCGTGTTCGTCTGCTCGTGGCGTGTGCTCAGGCTTGGCGTCCCGCTTCTCGATCTCCTCGTTGCGAGCGAGACGGAGACGGTCGAACTGCTTTCGCAGTTTGTCCATCGACAAGATGTTCTTGTGCCAGAACGCGTCCTGCTGGCACCACTGAATGATGATCTCGACCTGCTCGGGGCTGCGCTGGTCCCTGTCGATCAACAGTCGACACTCGCGCCGCCACGCGTCATTCACGTTAGGGCGCTTCGATCCGTTGTCGACGATCAAGTTACAAAGGAGGGTACAGAGTTCATCGACTTCGCTTCGGAAGCCCGGCTTGTCTTTTTCGATCCGCGTCGCCGACGAAGGAGGCGATGAAGGCGATGCGGCAGCATCGTCGAGGAGGTTTTGAGTTCCCTTTAGTTCATGTCCTTGTTCAGTGTGATGATCCGTCACACCCCCCTGTGATGAATCGTCACACCCGGTGTGATGATCTGTCACACCCTTGGATGGATCGTCTACAAGGGGGGTGTGATGATTCGTCACACCCCTAATCGACGAGTAGACCACATCGACAGCGGGCATCAGGAAGCGGAAACGCGACGGCTTCCCCGATTTGCGATTGTCCTCGATCAGCGTCAGGAAGCCATCGTCACACGCGGTTCCCAGCCATCGGTTTGCCGTCTCTCGGGAGCACCGCGCCTTGGCTGCCAGACCTGCCTGACTCATCCAGAACTCGTGAGCGTGGAGGTCGTTCACCACGTCTGCGATCGCGAGATGCAGGCCGAGGGAAGTGGCGGTGTACGGCGAGTGCTTCCAGACCCATCCGGTTGCTTCGGCGCTCACCGCGCCCAACCTGTAGACGATTGTCTGATGGAGGTGCTAGGGTAATCCACGATCTCGTCCTCCCTTCCAAGGTCGGATCAGCGCGGCCCTCGGCTCCCACCGGGGGTCGTGCCTCGTTCAAGGGAGGCTCACCGTATCGCGCGCACGGGACACGGACCACTGGTTCCTCATCAGTCCCCCGAGATAGCCGCCAGGAGGGCCTCCTGTGACGCCTGCGGCCATCGAGCCGGGTTGCCTTGCGCTCGTCGCCACTCGTCCAAGGGGAGAGCACAGACAGGCTCCTCGGCGGAGAACCGATCCTCGGGCACCTTGGATGCTGGCTTCGGCCCCTTGGCTCGCGGGATCTTCGGCGATCCTGGCGTGAGGATCCCGCACCACGAGCAGAACGTCTCGGTCACGTCGTTCACCGTTCGGCGGCTCGTAAACAGGTGACGGAGTGGATGACCGGCATGGTTCGAGCGGGACCTGCATGTCTCGATCGGCGGGGATTGCATAACCCTTCCGCTACCGGAACGATTGCGCGGGTTGCCGCCCTTGCGCTTCTTGCCCATCAGTGGACCAACCCGACGCGGCGGTCGTACTTCTCGTCCTCGCACTCCAAGCAGATGCCCTCGACGTGACGGCTCGTTGCAGCCGCTCGCGCGTA
>Ga0307380_10001157_pt1 | contig 39590 bp, 35 predicted proteins | sample UN3MG_FD_202239 | JGI IMG/M metagenome (GOLD analysis project Ga0307380, IMG submission 202239) | Soil microbial communities from Risofladan, Vaasa, Finland - UN-3 | ecosystem: Environmental > Terrestrial > Soil > Coastal area > Acid sulfate soil | place: Finland: Risofladan, Vaasa | collected...
TCGCCAGATCCTAACCCCAGCGAAGGCCACATGGGCTTCAAGGACGTCGTCAAGCCGCATTATCTCGGCCATCGCGAACGGCTGCGGAATCGCTTTCGCGACGGTGGCCCCGACGCCCTGCCCGACTACGAGCTGCTGGAGCTGGTTCTGTTCCACGCCATGCCGCGCCGCGACACGAAACCCTTAGCAAAAGCCATCCTCGCCCGCTTCGGCACCTTCGCCGAGGCGATGAACGCGCCGGAGGATTTGCTGCTCGAAGTGCCGGGACTCGGCGAGTCGGTCGCCCGAGATCAAGCTGGTGCGCGCCGCCGCCTTGCGCCTCGTGCAGGGCGAAGTGCTAGAGCGGCCGGTCCTGTCATGCTGGCAGCAGGTGCTCGACTATTGCCGGGCCGCCATGGGCGTCGAGGCCAAAGAGCAGTTCCGCATTCTGTTCCTCGACAAGCGCAATCAGACGATCGCCGACGAGGTGCAGCAACAAGGCACTGTCGACCACACGCCGGTCTATGTGCGCGAGGTGGTGAAGCGGGCGCTGGAGCTGTCGGCCACGGCCATCGTGCTGGTGCATGATCACCCGTCCGGCGATCCGACCCCGTCACGCGCCGATATCGAGATGACCAAGCAGATCGTGGACGCGGCCAAGCCGCTCGGCGTGGTCGTCCACGACCACATCATCGTCGGCAAGCAGGGCCATGCCAGCTTCCGGGGCTTGGGGCTGATTTAGGTGGGGCGCTTCTAGCAGGCGGCGCGGCAGCCATGCTCGCGGACGTCGGCCACGCGGGCGGTCAGCGCCGCGTAGAAGTCCCCTGCCCCCTCCTGAACCACCTGGTCGCCAACGAGATAGAAGGGCACGCCCTTGACGCCGAGCGCGTTGGCCAGTCGCGCATTGGCGAGAAGCGTGGCGGTGATCGCCGGATCGTCCATGTCGCCCTTGAGGCGGTCGGCGTCGAGACCCATGGCGGCCGCGGCGGCGAGCGCCCGGGTTTCCGTCACGCGGCCGCGCGAGGCGATGAGCCGCCGGTAGAGCGTCAGATACTCGCCCTGGTTCTTGGCGGCGAGCGCCAATCGTGCCGCGGCTTCCGAATCGGGGCCGAGCACCGGAAGCTCTTTCAGCACCACACGCAGGTTCGGATCCCCGGCCATGAGCTTGGCGAGCGCCGGCACGTCCTTGCGGCAATAGGGGCAGTTATAGTCGAAGAAGGCGACCACGCTCACATCGCCTTGCGGATTTCCGGCCACAACGCTGGTGGGCGAGCGAAACACCTCGTCGGCATGGGCGGCCACGGCCTGCTCGCTGCGCACCGAGCGGCTTCCGCGCTCAAGCGCGTAATAGCCGACGGCCAAGGCGGTGAGCCCCAAGGCCACGAACAGGCCGAGCGATCGCTTCACGAGGAGAATGGGATGGCCCTTAAGCCGGCGGCGGGCCGAACACGAGCACCGCGTTGAGGCCGCCAAACGCAAACGAGTTCGACATGGCGTAGTTCACCTCGCGGGCCTTGCCGGTATTCGGCGTGTAGTCCAAGTCGCATTCCGGACCCGCCTCGTCGAGGCCGGCCGTGGGCGGCACGTAGTTCTCGCCGATGGCCTTGATCGCGGCCACCGCTTCGATGCCGCCGCCAGCGCCGAGACAATGGCCGTGCATCGATTTGGTCGAGGAGATGGACAGCTTGTTGGCGGCGTCGCCGAACACGCGCTTGATGGCGCGGGTCTCGTTGATGTCGTTGACCACGGTCCCGGTGCCGTGGGCATTGATGTAGTCGATATCCGACGGCGCCAGGCCGCTGTCGTCGATCGCCTGCTGCATGGCGGTCGAGGCGCCGTCGATGGACGGGTTGACCATGTCGGCGGCGTCGGCGGTCATGCCGTAACCCATGAGCTCGGCGAGGATCGGCGCGCCGCGGGCCTTGGCGCGCTCATATTCCTCAAGCATGAGGATGCCGGCGCCCTCGGCCAAGACCGTGCCGTTGCGACGTTTGGCAAAGGGCCACAGCCCGTCGGGGCTGAGCACGCGCATGGCCTGCCAGGCCCGCGTCGCGCCCCAGTTGAGAGAGGCTTCCGCCGCGCCGGCAAGGCCCACATCGACGAGACCTTCGCGAATCATGCGGTAGGTAAGGCCGATGGAGTGGGTGGCCGTGGCGCAGGCGCTGACCAAGCCGAAGGTCGGACCCTTGATGCCGTACTCAATGCTGACATGGGCGGAGGCCGACGAGCCGATCGCCTTCAGAAGCGTGAGGGGATGGGTCGCCCGCTTGTTCTCCTTGAACAGCATCTTGTAGGAGAATTCGAGCGTGGTGAGGCCGCCGACGCCGGAGCCGATAATGCAGGCGGAGCGATAGCTGTCGGAGTCCTTGATCGGATATTCCAGCTTCGACTGCAGCACCGCTTCATGCGCCGCGCAGCCCGCATACTGGGAGAACTTGTCGGCCAGAAGGAGCTGCTTGCTCTGCAAACGCTCTCTGGGATCGAAGTCCGGCACCTCGCCGGCGATCGTGATGTAGAGGTCTTCGGTCGAGAAGCTCTGGACTTCGCGGATGCCGCAGTCGCTGCGCTGCATCGCGGCCCAGAACTTGTCCACGCCCGTGCCCAAAGGCGTGACCACGCCCTGGCCAGTGACCACGACGCGCCTGCGTCCATTACTCTGTGTCATGTAGTGTTAAGCCGTAACTCCAAGCCTGGTCGACGTCCCGGGAAGGACCCGAGCGGACGGCTGGTTCAAGCTGCTGCGCCCGAGGCCTTCGATTCAGCGATGATCCCCTTCACGCGATCGACCACCGAGCCGACCGTCGCGAACGCTTCGACTTCTTCGTTCGCATTATAGGGGATTTCGATACCGAAGGTATCCTCAATATCGAACACGATCACCGCGAGATCGAGGGATTCAATTTCAAGCTCGCTCAGCGGGGTTTCGAGCTCAACGGCTTTGGATGGATCCTTCATGTTCTTTCGTAGAATCTCGATGATCTTGGTGGCCACCTCGTCCATATTGCTCTCCCTGCCCCGTTAAGGGGTCCGTGTCTAATGGTCCCTGGCTAAAACGTAGCTAATCCTAGGGCAAGTCAGGCATTGGAATAGACTTAAAAACTGGTCGAGTCTACCCGTGCCCAGCCCGCGCGAATGCCCTGACGATACGCTCTAATCGCTAACAAAATTGGCGTTTTTGCGCCTGCCCTCGCCACGGTTTCAGCATAATCCGCCGGAGGACTCATTCCTCCAACGGCACTGTTTATCAACACCGTGCTACAATAATAGTAGACGAACAGGCTTGCGGCCAATTGCCTCCCGTCAGTTGGCCCCCACCTGTTAAGCAACGGTAAAGCAATATAAAAACCGAAAGTCGATGGCGAGCAAGGCGAACCCGGCATCTTCGGACGGCCCCCAAGGCGCGGCAAAGCGCCCCTGGCTGATAGGCTATCCGCAAGCTGTGGCCTGGGACTCGGTGTTCCCGCCCAAGCTCGTCGGCACCCTGATGGACGAGGCGGTGGCCGCCTTCGGCGACCGCTCTTGCACCTATTTTCTGGGCAAACGCCTGAGCTACGCCGAGATCGGGGCGCTGTCCGACCGCGCCGCCAAGGGCCTCCGGGCGCTGGGCGTCGGCGAAGGGGTCAAGGTAGGCCTGCTCCTGCCCAATTCGCCGACCTTCGTCATCTTCTATTTCGGGGTGCTCAAGGCCGGCGGGACGGTCGTCAATTTCAACCCGCTCTACAGCCTGGATGAGATCGAGTTCCAGATTCGCGACAGCGACACCAAGATCATGGTGACGCTCGATCTCAAAATCCTGTTCGACAAGGTCGAGGCCATGCTTCAGCGCGGCGCGCTGGAGGGGGCCGTGGTGGAGAGCTTCGCCTCGCTCCTGCCGCCGCTGAAATCGATGGGGCTCAAGCTGATGAAGCGCGCGCAGCTCGCCAAGCCGGGCGCGTCCCCCATGAAGCGCGCCATCGTGCGGGCGGCCGACCTACTCGACAATGACGGGCGCTACGCGCCGCCGGCGATTACGCCCGACTCGATCGCCGTGCTGCAATATACCGGCGGCACCACGGGCACGCCCAAAGGCGCCATGCTCACCCACGCAAACATCGCCATCAACGTCGCGCAGGTGAAGGCATGGGGGAACCGGCCATCGCATGTTGTCGACCGCGTGCTCGGCGTGTTGCCCCTGTTCCACGTCTTCGCCATGACTACGGTAATGAATTTCGGCGTGGCCAGCGGAATGGAGATGATCCTGCTGCCGAAGTTCGAGCTTATCTCGACGCTCAGGCTGATCGGCAAATTGCGGCCGACGGTGATGCCGGGCGTGCCGACCCTGTTCAACGCCATGCTGCGCCATCCGTCGATCAAGCGTTTCGACCTGTCGTCGCTTGAATTTTGTATCTCGGGCGGGGCGGCTTTGCCGATCGAAGTGAAGCGGGGCTTCGAGGCGATCACCGGCTGTAATCTGGTGGAGGGCTACGGGCTCAGCGAGACCGCGCCGGTGGCCACCTGCAATCCGCTCGACGTGACCAAGGAAGGCTCAATCGGCCTGCCGCTCCCGGCCACCGAGATCAGCATCCGCGCGCTCGACGATCCGGCCATCGAGATGCCGCGCGGCAAGGCCGGCGAGATCTGCATCGCCGGGCCCCAGGTCATGACCGGTTACTGGAAGCAGCCGGCCGAAACGGAGTCCGCCTTCGTGGGGCGGTTCTTCCGCACCGGCGACGTCGGATACATGGATGAGCAGGGTTATGTATTCATCGTCGACCGCATCAAGGACATGATCAACGCGGCGGGCTTCAAGATCTATCCGCGGCGCATCGAGGATGCCCTGCATGAGCATGCGGCGGTCGCGGAGGTGTGCGTGGTCGGGGTCCCGGACGATTATCGCGGGGAAGCGCCCAAGGCCTATGTGCGGCTCAAGGAGGGGGCGCACGCGACTGCCGCGGACCTGTTCGCGTTCGTCAGGCCCAAGCTGTCCAAGCTCGAATTGCCGGCGGCCATCGAATTCCGCGACGAGTTGCCAAAGACGATGATCGGCAAGCTCTCCAAAAAGGCGCTGCGCGAGCAAGCCAAACCCTAAGCCGGCAAGACTTCAGGGATGAAAAGCTAAGCGGAAGCCCTAGAGGGTGCGCGTTAGTTTTGCCAGGGAAGCAGGCCTTGGTTCTGCCTCTGACGCCGAAGGAGCCGCCTCTGACGCCGCGTTAGCTGCGATTCCTCGGCGAACTGCGTCTCCGCGCTCTCCGTCTCGGCCGCCGCGAGGTCGTCGGCCGCCGGGTCGCCTGACGCATCGGCAGGCAGATCGGCCCCGCGCGCCGTGGCGGCGGCCTCGGCAGGATAGGACCGTGGCGTCGTCGCAGAATTCGCCTGAACAGTCTGCGGCTTCGGCGCCGCTGCGGCGGGAGCCACGGGCTCGTCCTCGACCGCGATCGGCGTCGTCATGGCGAACATGCTGGGTACGTTCTCGCCGGAAAAGCCGATGGACGTCTGGGCCGTCGACGACGTGTTCAGAAAGCGATAACCGGGGCTCGTGCTGCTCTGCACGGCCGGCGTCAGCATCTCGGCATCTGATAGCGGGTTCTTCTCCACCGCCGCCGGCTGCACGACAGCCTCAGGCTCAGCCTTGGCTTCAATCTGCGGCTCCGGCTCGGGCTTCGGCAGCGAGGTGCGGAGCCACGTCCGCTCGCCGCAAAGCAGCCAGGCTTTGCAGCCCTTGAGGTTGATCTGGTTGCGCGACACGAGTGTCAGCGTGGCCGAGTAGGTATTGCCGTCCTCGGGATTGTAGATGTTGCCCTTCCACACATTCGGGCCGGCCGGCGCCAGACCGTTGATGATCGGCAGGCCGAGAATCGGACGGTCGCGCATCGACGGGTTCTCGTTCCGCACGTCGTGCAGCGGGCGTCCTTGGGAATCATTCGGATCCTGCAGCCAGACGATCTTGGCGCAGAGATAGCGCTTGCCGGAGCCGCAGCGAAAGACCTCGATCTTGCCGGGCCGCTCGCCCTGCTGAGCTTTGCGCCAAATGCCTGTGGGATCGGCCGAAGCCGCCTGAACGTGACCTGTGGGCACAAGAACAGCGGCGATCAGGAGTCCCGCCGCCGCAGTGAGAGCATGATGCTTCATAAGCACCTCCGTCTTGGGTCGGGCCGCAGACGGAAGTCCCGCCGCGGCATTGTCTCTTTTGCCCCCTGTCCTGCCGGGCCTCGTTGGACCCAAGTCCTTATGCGACGGATGAACACTTATGCTGTGCCCATTTCCTCGGTGGCCGCTTTAGACGGCGTCTGCGCCTCGACCCCTTCCAGGATCGCCGCGACGCCCATTCCACCGGCCGTACAGACCGAAATCAACCCTCTCTGACCGCCCCTATCATGCAGGAGCTTGGCCAGAACTGCCAAGATGCGGGCGCCCGTGGCTGCGAACGGATGGCCAAAAGCAATCGATGACCCTGTCACGTTGAGCCTGGATTGGTTAATAGCGCCTAAAGGCGCGTCCCGCCCGAGCCGTTCCCGGCAATAAACCTCTGATTCCCATGCCTTCAATGTGGCCAACACCTGCGCCGCGAAGGCTTCATGAACCTCATAATAATCAAAGTCATGCAGCGCAAGGCCAGCCTGACTCAGCAAATCGCTCACTGCCACGGTCGGCGCCATCAGAAGTCCCTCACCGTGGACATAATCTACGGCAGAAGTGCGACCCAAGGTCAAATATGCCTGAACCGGAATTCCGCACTTTTCCGCCCATTCCTCGGAGCTGAGCAGGATCGTCGCGGCCCCGTCGGTTAAGGGCGTGGAGTTGGCGGCGGTGATGGTGCCGCCCACCTTGTCGAAGACCGGCTTCAACTCGGCCATCTTCTCCAGCGAAATGTCCTCGCGGACATTGTTGTCGCGGAACACCCCGGCGCAAGGGACGACGAGGTCGTCCATGAAGCCCTCGTGATAGGCCGCGGCCGCCTTTCTGTGGCTCTCGAAGGCCAGAAGATCCTGGGCCTCGCGGGTGATCCCCCACTCCTTGGCCATCAATTCGCAATGTTCGCCCATGCCGAGCCCCGTGCGCGGCTCGCTTGTCGAGGGTGGCAGCGGGGCCATCTCGCCGGGCGCCATGCCTTTGAAGGCGCCGAGTTTCTGCCCGAGGCTCCGGGCGCGGGACATCTTCACCAGGCGCTGGGCGAATTTGCGCTGGAACACGATGGGCGCGTCGCTGGTCGTGTCAGAGCCCATGGCGATACCGCTATCGATCTGGCCGGTGGCGATCTTGGCGGCAAGCCCGAGCGCGCCTTGCAGGCTGGTGCCGCAAGCCTGCATCATGGTGATGCCGGGCGTGGTGGGCGCAAAGGGGCTGCCGATCACCGCCTCGCGGGCGAGGTTCCAGTCCTTGGCGTGGGTGACCACGGCGCCGCCGACCACCTCATCGATATGGGCGCCCTGCAGCGCGAACTTTTCAGCGAGCCCCACAAGCGCCGCCGTCAGCATGTCGAGATTGGACAATTCGGCATAAGCTGTGTGCGACCGGCAAAACGGAATCCGCATCCCGCCAAGCACCGCAACCCGCCGCATCCCCGCTTGCTTCATCAATCTTCCTTCCGGCTCACGCCGCTTCCTGGTCCGATGTGGTGGCGGCCTCTCTACGCCGGTAATGCAGCGGCCCGCCGCGGAACGGCGCAAAGCCGGTGCCGAAGATCACCCCTGCATCCACATGGTCCGCACTCTCCACCACATGATCGCTGAGAGCGCGCTCGGCCTCGTCGAGCAGCGGCTTGATGAGCTCACGGCCAAGACGCTCCAGCTCGGCGGCGCTGTATTCCGCCTCCTCGCGCTTTGGCTTGCCGTCGACCCAAAAATAGAAGCCCTCGCCCGTCTTCTTGCCGAGCTTGCCCTGCTTCACCAGCGTGGCGAGCACGTTATCCGTTTTGCCGCCGCTTTCCGGGGAGATGTCGAGCTCCTCGCCGACTTTGTTGCAGATGTCGAGGCCGACCATGTCCATGAGCTCCATCGGGCCCATAGGCATGCCGAATTTGAGCGCCGCCTGATCGATCTTCTCGCGCGGCTGGCCGTCCTGATAGAGGCGCACGGCCTCCATCATGTAGGGCGCGAGCACGCGGTTGACGAGAAAGCCGGGGCAACTCTTGGTGATCAGCGGCAGCTTGTTGATGGCCGTGACGAAGGCGCAAGCCTTGCCCACCTCGTCCTCGCGCGTGCCGGAGCCGCGCACCACCTCGACCAGCGGCAGCTGCGATACGGGATTGAAGAAGTGCAAGCCGACCAGGCGGCCTGGATCTTTGAGCGGCTTGGCGATGTCCTCGAGCTTGAGCGATGAGGTATTGGTCGCCAGCACCGCGCCCGGCTTGGCCTTCTTCTCCAGCTCGGCGAACAGGGCCTGCTTGACGTCGAGCTTCTCGACAATGGCCTCGATGATGACGTCGGCATGCTTGATCTGCTTGCCGTCAGGATCGGCGATGAGGCGCGCGACGGCCGAATCGATCGCCGTCTTGCCGCGCAGGCGTTTCTTGAACAGGCCCTTGGCCCGCTTCAGCGCCTTGCCGATCTGATCGGCATCGAGATCCTGCAAGCTCGCCTGCATGCCCGAGACGACGCACCAGGCGGCGATGTCGGCGCCCATGGTGCCTGCGCCGATAACATGCACCTTTCGCGGCTTGAAGCCGTCCTTGGGTGCTGCGTCCTTCAGCATCTCCGACAGGGTGAATACGCGGCGCAGATTCCGCGACGTCTCGCTCGCCATCAGCGGCGCGAACATCTCGGTCTCGGCAAGCTTCATGCGGGCCAGATCGTCGCCATAGCGCTCGAACAGGTCGATGAGGCGGAAGGGTGCGGGGTAATGCTCCTCGCGCACTTTCGCCACCGTCTTGGCGCGCATCTGCTTGGCCAGCAGACTGCGGGCCGGCTGTTTCAGCAGGAGCTTCTTCCACCAGGACGCGCCCTTGGAGCGGCGCTTCTGCAGCACCGCCTTGCGCGCCGCCCAGCGCAAATTGTGCCGCGTCGGCACGAGCTGATCGACGAAGCCCATCGCCCTTGCAGCAGTTGGGCGCAGCATCTTGCCGGTGAGCATCGCGGTCATGGCGTCCAGAGGGCCGGCGGCGGCAAGCGCGCGGACCGTGCCGTGGAGCCCCGGGAAGATGCCGAGCTTGACCTCGGGGAAGCCGAGCCTGGTGCCTTCCTCGCGGTCGGCGATGCGCCAATCGCAGGCCAGCACCAATTCGAACCCGCCACCCAAGCAGTAGCCGTGAATAGCGGCGACCACGGGAACCGGCAGCCGCTCGATGCGGTCGAACAGCGCCAGCGTCTCCTTGACGACCTCTTTGATCTTTTCCTCGGTGTCGAAGCCCTCGAACTCGCGGATGTCGGCGCCGGCGACGAAGCTCGACTTCTTGCCGCTCATGAGCACGAGACCCTTGATCTCGCCGGCTTTCGCCTCCTCGACCGCCTTGACGATCCGGTCAAGCTCCTCGGTGGGCCGCCGGCCGAGCGAGTTCATGCTCTCGCCTTCCCGGTCGAACACCGCCCAGGCGATGCCCTCGAAGTCGATCGTGAAAGTCCAGTCCTTGAGGTCGGGAAGCGTGGTCGGCATGATCACTCTTTGACTTGGCAAATTGCTTGGGAAATTGATTCGGACTCGGCAACCCTTACTCGGCCGCCATGTGTTTCGGCTGGTCGCTCGCCGCTTCACGATGAAGCTCGGCAGCGGAGAAGTCGTCAACGGCGATGACGCGGGCCACCATGTCGCGGAGCTCGGCGAGGCTGCGCGCCTCCTCCAGCGTCAGCACACCCTTGGCTTCGGCCTCGGCAATCCAGTCATTGTCGTGGAAGCGTTTCACCTCGCCCTTCCGGATGGCACGTTCGAGTTTCTTTTCGGCCTCCTCGCTCGCCACCACCTTTGCAAACGTGGCTTCGAAAAGTCCAATCCCATCATTTTCATCCTCGGAGGCGAAAATGTCTCTGGTGAGACGGTCGCGGAAGGCGCCGGGCGTGAGCGCCGCGCGCACGATGGGTTTGGCGTCGTGGTCGGGCGCAGGCCGGCGCATGCCGAAAGGCAGTGCCAGCGGACTCATGAGCCACCCCGCCCAGCGTACCGGGAAATTGTCGATGGTCCCGCGCAGCGCCTGGTCGAAACGAGCGAGGCAGTTGCGGGCGCAATAGTTCACCAACTTGAGGTCGTCCTTGGGGCGACCGTCGTCCTCGTAGCGCTTGAGGATCGACGACAGCAGGTAGAGCTCGGCGAGCGCGTCGGCCATGCGGCCGGTGATCTTCTGCTTCACCTTGAGGCCGCCGCCGAGCAGCGCCACGGTCACGTCGGCGACCAGCGCAAAGGAGCGCGAGGCGCGGGATAGCTGCCGCCACCAGCGCGTGACGTCGCCGGTGTTGTTGGGAGCGGGCGCAAACGCGCCGAAGGTCACGTTGTGGAACAGCGCGCCTGCCGCATTGGACAACAGGAAGGCGCGGTGCGCGTCGAAGGTCTTTTCGAATGTCTCGATACCGCGCTCGCGGTCGGTGTCCTGCAGCGCCTCGATCTCGGTGACGAGATAAGGGTGACTGCGCAGCGCCCCTTGCGCGAAGGTGATCAGCGTGCGGGTGAGGATATTGGCGCCTTCGACCGTGATGCCGACGGGCACCATCTGATAGGCGCCTTGGATGTAGTTGGACGGGCCGTCGCAGATTCCGCGGCCGCCGTGGATGTCGAGCGCATCGTTGACGCTGTCGCGCATACGGTCGGTGGAGACATATTTCAGCAGCGCCGAGATGACGGCGGGCTTCTCGCCGGCCGACACCATCGAGGCGGTGACGGCGCGGGCGGCCTCCAGGCCATAGGCATTCTCGACCAGACGCGCGAGCGGCTCCTCCACACCTTCCATGAAACCGATCGGCAAGCCGAACTGCTTGCGGATACGGGCGTAAGCCGAGCTCCGCCGGAGCATCGCCTTGGCGCAGGCCGCGCTCGTGGCCGGCAGCGAGATGGACCGGCCGGCCGCCAGGCAATTCATCAGCATGCGCCACCCTTGGCCGGCACCCTCCGGTCCGCCGATGATCCAGTCCATGGGCACGAACACGTCGCGCCCGCGTGTCGGCCCGTTAGGAAAGGCGGCGCCCGCGGGCAAATGACGGCGGCCGATCTCGACGCCGGGATGATCGGTCGGAACGAGCCCCAGCGTGATGCCGACATCCTCACCCTTGCCCAGCAGATTGTCGGGATCGAACAGGCGGAAGGCGAGCCCGAGCAACGTGGCCTTCGGAGCGAGCGTGATGTAGCGCTTGTCCCAGGTCAGCTTGACGCCGAGCGTCTCCGCGCCGTCGTGCATGGCCTTGGTCACCACGCCGATATCGCGCATGGCGGCGGCGTCGGAGCCGGAGAACGGTCCGGTCAGCGCAAAGCAGGGAATCTCCTCGCCCTTCGCCAGCCTGGGCAGGTAATGGGCTTTTTGCGTTTCGGTGCCGTATTTCTCGATGAGCTCGCCGGGGCCGAGCGAGTTTGGCACCATGACGATGGTGACGCTGTCCGCGCTCTTGGACGAGATCTTGCCGAGCACCAGCGACTGCGCCTGGGCGGAGAAGCCAAGGCCGCCATGCTCCTTGGAAATGAGCATGCCGAGAAAGCCGTGGTCGCAGACGAAGGTCCAGATGTCGTCGGGGATGTCGTGCAGCTCATGGCGGATGCGCCAATCGTCGAGCCGCTTGCACAACTCATCGGTCGGTCCGTCGAGAAAGGCGCGCTCCTCCTCGGTGAGCGTCATGGGCGCCACGCGGCGGAGCTTGGCGAAGTCAGGCGTGCCCGAAAACAGCTCGGCGTCCCAGCCGATCGTGCCGGCTTCAAGCGCCTCGCGCTCGGTCTCGGAGATCGCCGGCATCGCGCCCTTGAGCGCGCCATAGGCCGGCAGCGTAATGTATTTGCGCTTGATGTCGGGGACGCTCGCCGCGAACAGCAGCCCGGCCACGAGCCAGCCGGCAAAGGTCCAGAACGGGAAGCCAAGCCAAACCTGCAAGCTCAAGGTGATGACGGCGACGGCGATCGCCCAGGCGCGAAAGGACGCGCGGTTCATCGCCAAGGCAAGGAACGCGGCAATGGAGACGCATGCGAAAATCAGTTCAGCCACGAATGGCCTCCAAACTCGCTCTGCCCCCGCGTAATCCCACTATACAGCGCCTTGTTGCGGCGCGTGTGTCTGCCGGCGCGCGGCCCGCAGCTTTCGATCCTCTATGGTCCGGATAGGGCATCGACTCAAGTCTCTTTTATCCCAAGCGGCTTAACAGGAAATCGTCGCGCTTCCTTGTGCGAGGCAAGCGAATTGGCTAACACGGTGACAAAAAACTGGCCAACAACGCTGGGGATTATCACATGTCCGAAGAGCCAGAGCGCCCACAGCTCAGCCCGTACCAGGTCGAACTCGAGGCCGGCAAGCGCTACGCATGGTGCCGCTGCGGCCGGAGCAAGAACCAGCCCTTTTGCGACGGCGCCCATGCCGGCACAGGGATCGAGCCGCTGATGTTCACCGCGGAGCGCACGGAAATGGCGCTGTTATGCGGTTGCAAGGACACCGGCGACCCGCCGTTTTGCGACGGCTCCCATATGCTGCTCTGAATTTGGGCATGCATACCGGCCACGCTTCTTGCTAGAACAGCCAAAGTGGGCACGCGGCACCGCGTCCTGTAAGTCTGCAATGCCCGAATGGGGGAAGGCGAGGCAGGCGTTTCCATGGCCTATTTTCTTCAGCAGCTGATCAACGGGATCGCGCTGGGCTCGATCTATGGGCTGATCGCCATCGGCTACACCATGGTCTATGGCATAATCGGCATGATCAATTTCGCCCATGGCGACATCTTCATGGTGGGTGCGTTCATCGCCCTGATCGCCTTTCTCGCGCTGATGTCGCTCGGCGTCACCATGATCCCGCTGGCGCTGCTGATCGTGCTGGTCGTCGCCATGGTGCTGACCGCGGCCTGGGGCTGGACGGTGGAGCGCATCGCCTACCGGCCGTTGCGCGACTCCTTCCGGCTGGCGCCGCTGATCACTGCCATCGGCATGTCGATCGTGCTGCAGAATTTCATTCAAGTGGCACAAGGCGCCCGGGTGAAACCGCTCCAGCCGGTGATCACGGGCGGCTACGAATTCTTCAAGGACGGCGACTTCACCGTCATCGTCTCCAATATCCAGATCCTCATCGTGGTGACGACGCTGGTTCTGATGACCGCCTTCTGGCTGAGCATCAACCGCACCGCGCTTGGCCGCGCGCAGCGCGCCTGCGAGCAGGACCGGCTCATGGCCGCGCTGTCGGGCGTCAATGTCGACCGCACCATCTCGCTGACCTTCGTGCTGGGGGCGGCGCTGGCCGCCGTCGCGGGGCTGCTCTACCTGCTCTATTACGGCGTGATCGATTTCTACATCGGCTTCATTGTCGGCATCAAAGCCTTCACCGCGGCGGTGTTCGGCGGCATCGGCTCGCTGCCCGGCGCCATGCTCGGCGGGCTGGTGATCGGCCTGATCGAGACCTTCTGGTCGGCCTATTTCACAATCGAGTATAAAGACGTCGCGGCCTTCTCGATGCTGGCCATCGTGCTGATCTTCTTCCCCACGGGGTTGCTCGGCCGGCCCGAGGTGGAGAAGGTCTAGCCCTTGGCGGAGCCCGGCACATCTTTCGGCCAACGGCTCACATTGGCCCTTTGGGATTCCTTCCTCGCCGGCCTTATCGCCTTCGCCCTGTTCTCGCTCGTTCTGGGTTTGCGCACCGAGGACAATGTTACCGGGCTGACGCTGCAGCCCCGGCCCCTGTTGCTCGCCGTCGCCGTCGGCATCGTGTTCTTCGGCCGGCTGCTGCTCGACCTGTTCGTCTGGCAGGCGGAGCATCCCCTCACCGACCCCTTCGCCAGACTGTTCACGCGTGATGGCTTCGATCGGCGCGACGTCACCGTGCTCGGCGGCACGGCGGTGCTTGCGGTCCTCGGAATCATCCTCGCCACCGCGCTCGGCGCGCCGGCCTATGCGCTCATCGCCGTCGCCGTGCTCGCGTTCATAGCCCTCGGGCTGTTGCGCCGGGCCATCGTCCATCTGTTTCCGGACCTGCCTTACGCGCGCATCTTCGTCACCGCCGGCATTCTGTTCGCGCTGTTCTTCCCGCTGACGACCTATGCGCTCGAGAGCGCGTTCCATCTCGGCATGCCGCTCCGCTACTGGTTCGACCTCTCCATCCTCGTGCTCACCTATGTGATGCTCGGCTGGGGGCTGAACATCGTGGTCGGCCTCGCCGGCCTGCTCGACCTCGGCTATGTCGCCTTCTATGCGGTCGGCGCCTACACCTTCGCGCTGCTTGCCACCCATTTCGGTCTCGGCTTCTGGATCTGCCTGCCCATCGCCGGGCTGGCGGCGGCGGCCTGGGGCATCATTCTCGGCTTTCCAGTGTTGCGTCTGCGCGGTGACTATCTCGCCATCGTCACACTGGCCTTCGGTGAGATCATCCGCATCGTGCTGCTCAACTGGACCGAGGTGACCAACGGGCCGAACGGCATCTCCTCGATCCCCAAGCCGACATTCTTCGGCCTGCCCTTCTCGCCCTTCGCCAACAGCACGACCTTCGCCCAGTTCTTCGGGCTCAAATACGACCCGCTCCACGGCATCATCTTTCTTTATTACGTGATCCTGGCGCTGGCGCTGCTGACCAATCTGGTGACTTTAAGGATGCGCCGGCTGCCCATCGGCCGGGCCTGGGAGGCGATGCGCGAGGACGAGATCGCCTGCCGCTCGCTCGGCATCAACACCACCATCACCAAGCTCACCGCGTTCGCCACCGGCGCGCTGTTCGGCGGACTGGCCGGCGGCTTCTTCGCCACGCGACAAGGCTTTATCAGCCCGGAAAGCTTCACCTTCATCGAGTCCGCCATCATCCTCGCCATCGTGGTGCTGGGCGGCATGGGCAGCCAGCTCGGCGTCGCCATCGCCGCCGTGGTACTGGTGGGCGGCTTCGAGGCGCTGCGCCACACCGACGGCCTACAGAGTTTCTTCGGCGCGGGCTTCGACCCGGCGCTCTACCGCATGCTGCTGTTCGGTATCGCCATGGTGGGGATCATGGTGTGGCGGCCGCGCGGGCTGATCTCCAGCCGCGCGCCCACCATCACGCTCGGTGACGCGCAAGCCATTCCCGCCAAGCTGGTGGAGGAAGGCCGCGCATGAGCTCGTGGGGCGAAGATCCCGTGCTCAAGGTCGAGCATCTGACCATGCACTTCGGGGGGCTCGTCGCCATCGACGACGTGTCCTTCGACGTCGGCCGCCACGACATCACCGCGCTCATCGGCCCGAACGGCGCCGGCAAGACCACGGTGTTCAACTGCATCACCGGTTTCTACAAGCCGACCGAAGGCACCATGGAGCTGCGCCAGCCGGACGGGCCTACGTTCCGGCTCGAGCGGCTCGACGACCACCAGATCAACGCAACGGCCCGCGTTGCCCGCACTTTCCAGAATATCCGGCTCTTTTCCGGTATGACCGTGCTGGAGAATTTGATGGTAGCCCAGCACACGGGGCTGTCCCGCGCCTCGGGTCTCACCATCGGCGCCATTCTCGGACTGGGGAGTTTCGCCCGCGCCGAGACGGCGGCGGTCGAGCTTGCCCGTCACTGGCTGGAGCGGGTCGGCCTCGTGGCCCGCGCCGACACGCCGGCGGGCGACCTGCCTTATGGCGACCAGCGGCGCCTGGAGATCGCGCGCGCCATGTGCACGCGCCCCTTGCTGCTCTGTCTCGATGAACCGGCGGCAGGGCTGAATGCTCGCGAGAGCGAGGGACTGAACGAATTGCTCTATTCGATCCGCGCGCAAGAGAAGATCGCCATTTTCCTCATCGAGCACGACATGAGCGTGGTGATGGCCATCTCCGACCACATCATCGTACTCGACTACGGCAAGAAGATCGCCGACGGCACGCCGCAAGAGATCCGCGACGATCCGAGCGTCATCGCCGCTTATCTCGGCGTGCCGGACGAAGAGTTGCCCGAAGCCGTCTCCGAGGTGCGGCCATGAGCGCACCCCTGCTCGAGATCGACAACGTGACCGCCTGCTATGGGCGGCTGCCGGTGCTGCACGGCGTCAGCCTCGACATCAGGCCCGGCGAGATCGTGGCGCTGATCGGCGCCAACGGCGCAGGCAAGACCACGACGATGATGACGATCTTCGGACGTCCCCGCGCGAGCCAAGGCCATATCGTGTTCGACGGCCAGGACATTACGCAATTGCCGACGCATGAGATCGCGCGGCTGCGCATCGCCCAGTCCCCGGAAGGCCGCCGCATCTTTCCGCGGATGACGGTGATGGAGAATCTGCAGATGGGCGCCATCATCGCCGGCGATCCGGACGGGTTCGACCGCGACCTGGACCGGGTCTGCACCCTGTTTCCCGTGCTGAAGGCGCGGGCCGACCAGCGCGGCGGCACCCTGTCGGGCGGCGAGCAGCAGATGCTCGCCATCGCCCGCGCGCTGATGGGACGCCCCAAGCTGCTGCTGTTGGACGAGCCATCGCTCGGGCTGGCGCCGCTCATCGTCAAGCAGATCTTCGCGACAATCAAAGAGCTGAACCGCGACGGGCTCACCGTGTTCCTGGTCGAGCAGAACGCCTATCACACGCTGAAGCTCGCCGACCGCGGCTATGTCATGGTCAACGGCAGGATCACCATGTCGGGAACCGGCGACGAGCTGCTTGCGCGGAAAGAAGTGCGCGCCGCCTATCTTGAAGGCGACACCGCCATCCTCAAGGAGACGGGCGCATGACGGCGGTTTCTCCCTGGCTCTCCGACGACGGCTTGCGCGTCTTCCTCGTGTTCACCGTGATCATCGGCGGAAGCGCGGCGTTTCTCGCCGGCGGCGGCCTGGCGCGCGCGTGGAAGCCGTTCTGGCGGGTGTTCGTCTATATGGCGCTGCTCGCCTGTGCGGTGCGATTCTTCCATTACGCCCTATTCGACGGCAAGCTGCTCGCCCCCTACTACTATCTCGTCACCTATGCGGTGCTGTTGGCCGGGGCCTCCCTCGGCTTCCGGGTCACGCGGACGACGCAGATGGTCACGCAATATCGATGGCTTTACCAGCGGACGAGCCCGCTCACTTGGCGGCCTCGGGACGCCTGATATAGGCTTGCATCTCACACATTCGGAGGAGTTCATTATGACGCGGATGGCAGGGCTGATCGCGGCCCTCGTTGCGGGCCTCGTGCTCGCGGCTTGCAACGGCGAGGACGATGCCAACACGACGACGATCGCCGTGGTGGGTCCGGTGACGGGCCAATATGCCTCCTTCGGCCAACAGATGCAGAACGGCGGCGAGCTGGCCGTGGCCGACATCAACGAGGCCGGCGGCATCCTCGGCAAGACGCTCGATCTCGAAGTCGGCGACGACGCGTGCGATCCGAAACAGGCCGTGGCCGTCGCCAACCAGATGGCCGGCGAGAACGTGGCGCTGATTGCCGGGCATTACTGCTCCGGCTCGTCGATCCCCGCATCGCACGTCTACGCCGAGAGCAATCTGGTGCAGATCTCGCCCGCCTCCACCAATCCGGCGCTCACCGACGACCGCGCCGGGCCGAACATCTATCGGGTATGCGGCCGCGACGATCAGCAAGGACGCGTCGCCGGCAATTATCTCGCCAAGCATTTCGGCGACAAGAATATCGCGATCATCGACGACAAGACGGCCTACGGCAAAGGCTTGGCCGAAGAGGTCAAGAAGACGCTAAACGCGGACGGCAAGCAGGAAGTCCTGGCGGAGTCCTATACGGCCGGCGAGAAGGATTATTCGGCGCTCGTGTCCAAGCTGAAGCAGGCGGATGTCGATGTGCTGTTCATCGGCGGCTACCACACCGAGGCCGGGCTGATCGCGCGGCAAATGCGCGACCAGGGCATGGATACCATCGTCATGGGCGGCGACGCGCTGGTCACCCAGGAATATTGGTCGATCACGGGGCCCGCCGGCGAAGGTACGCTGATGACCTTCTCGCCCGACCCGCGCAAGAACCCGGCCGCGGCCGAGGTGGTCGCCCGCTTCAAGGAGAAGGGCATCGAGCCGGAAGGCTACGTGCTCTACACCTACGCGGCGGTCCAGGCCTGGAAGCAGGCGGCGGAGAAGGCCGGCACAACGGACGTGGCGGAAGTGGTCAAGGCGCTCAACGAGAACGAGTTCGATACGGTGGTCGGCAAATTCAAGTTCGACGAGAAAGGTGACCCCAACCTGCCGCCTTACGCCGTCTATCGCTGGTCAAACGGCGCTTACGAGGAGATCGGCGACGCGGCACCCTCTCCCGCCGGCTGACGCCTATTTCTTGGCGGCTTTGTCCTCGGCGGCGAATTGCGCTTCGAGTTGCTCCTCGAACTTCACCAGATCCTCGGGCAGCGGCATCCCGAAGGCGCGCATTTCGTTGAGCCTCTCGCGAATCTGCAGATAGAGCTCATGCCGGTCCTCCGGCTGGTTCTCCATCTGGTTGATGAGGAGCGCGAGTTCGGCCTTGAGATCGTCGAATGCCATGGTTGAGACTGCCTTCCTTGGTAACCGGCGGCGGATCGGACCATAAACCAGCGTGAGCGGCAAGGGCCGCTCGCCTCACACGGGATTGCCCCCGGCCCGTTTCCCTTGCATAGTTGCCTGGCCGAGGGGCTTTGAGGGGAATATAGCGGCAATGGAAAAAGTGACTTTTACCAAGGTGGTCGGCTTCGTGCTCGCCGCCGCCTTCGCCATCGTCATCGGCGTGTCCATGTGGGCGCTGATCATCGGCGACTATATGAATACGGTGATGAACGCCCAGACCCAGCACACTGTGCGGATCGTCGGCTTCGCCGGCCTGCTGGCCGCGCTCGTGACGTGGTGGTGCCAACGCTTCGCCGCCAGGCGCGGGTTCCTCGTCCGCACGCTGTTCGCGCTGTTCATCTTCGTCGTGGCCTTCTGCAGCTTCGGCGGCCTGCTCCGCTTCATCTACATCCACGCCATCTATCCGAGCCAACAGGACTGGTCGCTGTCCGGCCTGTATCTGGCCTCGCTCAACGACTTCTATACCTTCCTGCTCGACATGCTGATCCCGCCGCGCCCGGCCTATGCCGCGCTCGCGGTGGCAGCCGCCATCTACGTCGCCGTCTTCGGCCCGCGGGAGCCCAAGACGGTTGAAATTTAAGACGGTTGGAATTTGAGGCAGTCGGGATTTTGAGTCCGTCCGCGTCGAGGCCGCCGAGGTTTGAGCGCGCCCGCGCGCTCAACTAGACCTCCCCTCGCCGGAGTTCTTCCGGGGAAAGGCACCGCCACTTCCATGATCCCGCGCTACAGCCGCTCCGAGATGGCTCAAATCTGGGAGCCCGACACCCGGTTCCGCATCTGGCTGCGAATCGAAATCTATGCCGCCGAGGCGATGGCCGAGCTCGGGCTGATCCCGAAAGAGGCGGCCAAGGCCGCCAAGAAGCGCGGCGGCTTCGACATCGATCGCATCGACGCCATCGAGCGTGAGGTGAAGCACGACGTCATCGCCTTCCTCACCTCCGTGGCCGAGCATATCGGCCCGGAAGCGCGCTTTCTGCATGCGGGCCTCACCTCCTCCGACGTGCTCGACACCTGCTTTAACGTGCAGCTCGTACAGGCGGCGGACATCCTCATCGCCGATCTCGACGCCCTTCTGGAAGCGCTCAAGACCCGCGCCTACGAGCATAAGGACACCATCACGGTGGGCCGCAGTCATGGCATCCACGCGGAGCCCACCACGTTCGGGTTGAAGCTGGCGGTGGCTTATGCGGAGTTCTCACGCGCGAAGCGGCGCATGGCGACGGCCCGCGAGGAGGTGGCGACCTGCGCCATCTCCGGCGCCGTCGGCACGTTCGCCCATGTGGATCCCCGGGTCGAAGCCTATGTGGCGAAGAAACTGGGGCTCACGCCCGAGCCGATCTCAACGCAGGTGGTACCGCGCGACCGCCATGCCGCCTATTTCGCCACGCTCGCCGTGGTGGCAAGCTCGGTGGAGCGGCTCGCGACGGAAATCCGGCATTTGCAGCGCACGGAAGTGCTCGAGGCCGAGGAATATTTCAGCGAGGGCCAGAAAGGCTCCTCCGCCATGCCGCATAAGCGCAATCCGGTCCTGTCCGAGAATCTGACCGGGCTTGCCCGCATCGTTCGCGCTTACGCCATGCCCGCGTTCGAGGACGTAGCACTTTGGCACGAACGGGACATCTCCCACTCCTCGGTGGAGCGGATGATCGGTCCCGACGCCACGGTGACGCTCGATTTCGCGCTCCATCGCCTCACCGGCATCATCCAGAATCTGGTGGTCTATCCGGACCGCATGCGCGCCAATATGGACCGGCTCGGCGGGCTCATTCACTCGCAGCGGGTGCTGCTGGCGCTGACCTCGGCGGGGGTCAGCCGCGAGGACGCCTATCGCCTCGTGCAGCGCAACGCCATGAAGGTGTGGCAGGAAGGCAAGGACTTCCAGGAGGAGCTGCTGGCCGATCCAGACGTGACACGCGCGCTGTCGGCCGAGGCGATCCGCGACCAGTTCGATCTCGGCTATCACACCAAGCATGTGGACGACATCTTCGCCCGGGTGTTCGACGGCTAACGCCGCCTCACTTCATGTCGCCGCCGTAATAGCCGTCGCCGCCGCCGAAGATATGCGGCATGTAGCGGTAGCGGTTGCGCTCTTGCGCCATCATGAAGAAGCGCTTGCGGTAAAAACTGGGCGAGATCGCCGTGTAGGGCGGCATGTCGTCGTACCAGTCGACCTTGGGATAGTGGCCGGCGCGGTAGGGGTAAGGCGGATAGATCGGCCAGATTTCCGGCTCGACGACCTGGCCGCGCGCCGCAGTGCGCAGCAGCCCGCTCTGGCTCGCATAGCCGGAATAGCCGTCCCAGTTCACCGTGCACCAGCCGTCCCGGCAGCCCTTCGCCTGAACCCGCGCGCCCGCTGGCATGGTGAGAAGCCGCGCATAGCCGGTGCCCGGCCCTCCCCGCAGAGACAGTGCCGACGTCGTCGTCGCCTCCAGGGCCTGAGCCGTGCCCGAGGCGATCACCAGCCCAGCCACAAAGCCAGCCGTCAACGCTATGAACAGCCGGATAGAAGGTCCCATGCCGCGTCCCCCAAATCAGTCCGTACGATCATTCTCGCATATGGACAGGCCAGCGTCAGCCTCCGAGTGCGGGCGGCGGCTCTAGGGCGCGGTGCTGGTGCAAGGATGCAACGCGCCGCAGCCGCGCGTGCACAAGGTGATTCGTTTGAAGGCGTTGTAATCGCGCGCTCTAAGAGCTTGATTCAACCGCCGCCCGGGTCGCAGCGGCGGCGGCGGCGAACCAGCCGGCGTCGGTGCCGATGGCGACCACGTCCCAGCCCTCGGCCACGCGCGGCTTGGCGAAGTCCACGTCGTTGGCGAAAATCAGAGTCATCACAGCGTTCTCACGGGCTTTCCTCAGGACTAGAGTCATCGCCTCCTGGACCTCGGGCGCCCAAATGTCGAGACAGCCGGTGAGCCCCACCGACAGGTCGTTAGGGCCCAGGCAGACCATGTCCACCCCGTCTAGCTTGAGAATATCGTCGAGCTGATCGAGGGCGCCTTTGGTCTCGATTTGCGGGCAGGCGATGGTGAAGGCGTTGGCGGCGGTGAAATAATCGCCCTCATGGCCGAGCTTGGCGCGATACGGGCCCCAGCTGCGCAAGCCCCGGGGCGGGTATTTCACGGCGCGGACAAAGGCCTTGGCGTCGTCCACGCCGGCGATGAGCGGGCACATGACGCCTTGGGCGCCGGCGTCGAGCGCCCGGCCGATAAGGCCGGGATCGTTGTTGGCGACCCGGACGATGGCCGGCAGATCGGCCGCTTTCGCCGCCGTCAGACAGGCAAGAAGCGCGTCGTTGCCGCCCAGCCCATGCTGCTGGTCAATGGTGACGCAGTCCCAGCCGGCCTCGCCGATCAGCTCGATGACGAAAGGCGAGTTGAGGGTGAGCCACCCGTTGAACAGCGTGCGGCCCGCTTTCGCGGCTTGGCGAAACCGGTCCTCGACCATGGAGGGGTTTACCCCTTCGCTTCGGTTTCGAGCTGGCGGACCGCCTCGGCCAGAAGTTCGGCCATGGCATGGCGAATCTGATGGTCGGACTGGTCGATGCCCTTGGCGTCGAAATCCGCCCTGATCTTGCGGAACACGTCCTCCTCGCCTGGCTCCTCGAGGTCGGCCTTGACCACCTCGCGGGCATAGGCTTGGGCGTCGTCGCCGGACAGTCCCATTTTTTCCGCCGCCCACAGCCCAAGCAGCTTGTTCCGCCTGGCGGTCGATTTGAACCTCAGTTCCTCATCGAGGGCAAATTTCCTCTCGAAGCTCTTTTCGCGTTCGTCAAAGCTCGTCATCGGCCCGGCACCTCCAAAACGCCCCCCGCCAAGCGCGGGGCTGAGCACGTAGAAATCGTGGGGAAAATCCCGCCTCTCAAGGCCGGGTGATAGCGCCGAAACGCCCGAAAATCAATAAATCGTGGGAGGCCCCCCGCGTCCTTTCAGCGTCCCTTGGGGCCGTTGTACGCCCCCTTCCCTTACGCTAAGGTCGCCTTAGACTTCTTGATCCGATTCCTGCGATGACGATTTTTGTTGCGCGCGGCCTGGGCTCTTCCATCCCCCGCGCGTTTGGCGTTTGTCAGTCGTTACAGCCAATCAGTGAGGAACTAAATATGAACCGCCGCCGGCGCATCTACGAAGGCAAGGCCAAAATCCTCTATGAAGGGCCCGAGCCCGGCACGCTGATCCAGCATTTCAAGGACGACGCGACCGCCTTCAACAACAAGAAGCATGACAAGATCGAGGGCAAGGGCGTCCTCAACAACCGCATCTCCGAGTATCTCTTCCAGAAGCTCGGCGAGATGGGCGTGCCCACGCATTTCATCAAGCGGCTCAACATGCGCGAGCAGCTCATCCGCGAAGTCGAGATCATCCCGCTCGAAGTGGTGATCCGCAATGTCGCCGCGGGCTCCCTGTCGACCCGGCTCGGCATAGACGAAGGCACCATGCTGCCCCGCTCGATCGTCGAGTTCTACTACAAGTCCGACGAGCTCAACGATCCGCTGGTCACCGAAGAGCACATCACCGCCTTCGGCTGGGCCACGCCTCAGGAGCTCGACGACGTCATGTCGCTGGCGCTGCGCATCAACGACTTTCTGTCGGGTCTGTTCCTTGGGGTCGGCATCCGGCTCGTTGATTTCAAGTGCGAGTTCGGCCGGCTGTGGGAGGGCGAGCAGATGCGCGTCGTGCTCGCCGACGAGATCTCGCCGGACTGCTGCCGGTTGTGGGACATCGAGACTCAGGACAAGCTCGACAAGGACCGTTTCCGCCGCGACATGGGCGGACTCGTGGAGGCTTATCAGGAGGTCGCGCGGCGGCTCGGCCTGCATGTGGACAATCCCACGCGCTCCCGCAGCGGACCGGTTCTGGTGCAATCCAAGTAACGAGGCGACGGCAACCGACATGAAGGCGCGCATCACCATCACGCTTAAGCCGGGGGTGCTCGATCCCCAAGGCAAGGCGATCGAGGGGGCGCTGCACGCGCTCGGGTTCGGGTCGGCCGGCGATGTGCGCCAAGGCAAATATATCGAGGTCGAGGTGGCCGAGAGCGATCCGGCGAAGGCCCGTGCCGCGGTCGAACGCATGTGCGAGCAGCTGCTCGCCAACACCATCATCGAGAATTATGCTTATGAACTCGAGGCGGCGTAGTCCCCACTCTTCGTCGTTCCGGCGAAAGACGGAATCCAGATATTCAGCCAAGATTCGTTGCCCCTGGATCCCGGCTTTCGCCGGGATGACGTGCGAGATGATCGAAGCATGAGCGCCAGCGTCATCGTCTTTCCCGGATCGAACTGCGACCGCGACGCGGCCGTGGCGCTCGAAGCTGCCATGGGCAAGGCGCCGATCATGGTGTGGCACGGCGATTCCGAGCTGCCGCAGAGCGACCTCATCGTCCTGCCGGGCGGCTTCTCTTATGGCGACTATCTGCGCTCCGGCGCCATGGCGGCCCATTCGCCGGTCATGCGCGAGGTGGTGCGCCGCGCGAAGGCCGGCACGCCGGTGCTCGGCATCTGCAACGGCTTTCAGGTTCTCACCGAGTCGGGGCTGCTGCCCGGCGTGCTCATGCGCAACGCAAGCTTGCGCTTCATCTGCAAGGACGTGCTGCTGAGAGTGGAGCGCAATGACACGCTCTTCGCCAGCCAGTATGCGCAAGGCGAGGTGGTGCGCATTCCCATCGCTCATAAGGACGGGGCCTATTTCGCCGACGACGCCACCCTCGACCGGCTGGAGGGCGAGAATCGCGTGGCCTTCCGCTATTGCGAGGCGGGCGGCGCGGTCACGGCGGCGGCGAACCCCAACGGCTCATGCCGCAACATCGCCGGCATCTATAACGAGACCGGCACCGTGCTCGGGCTGATGCCCCATCCGGAACGCCTGGTCGACCCGGCCTTAAGCGGCACCGACGGCGCCAAGATGTTCGCCTCCCTGGTGGAGACCCTTCATTGAGCGGGGCGGCGGGCGCGGCAGCCCGGGCGCAAGGGCTCTCCGATGAACTCATCGCCGAACATGGTCTGTCCCCCGACGAGTACGCCCTGCTGCTCAAGGAACTTGGCCGCGAGCCGACGCTGACGGAGCTCGGCATCTTCTCGGTGATGTGGTCGGAACACTGCTCGTATAAATCCTCGCGCGTGTGGCTGAAGACGCTGCCCACCACAGGCCCGCAAGTGATCATGGGCCCGGGCGAAAATGCCGGCGTAGTCGATCTCGGCGACGGCCAGGCGGCGGTCTTCAAGATGGAGAGCCACAACCACCCGTCTTACATCGAGCCCTATCAGGGCGCGGCGACCGGCGTTGGCGGCATCATGCGCGACGTGTTCACCATGGGCGCCCGGCCTGTGGCTAACATGAATGCGCTGCGCTTCGGCGCGCCCGAGCACGCCAAGACCCGCCATCTCGTCGCCGGCGTGGTGTCGGGCGTCGGCGATTACGGCAACTGCATGGGCGTGCCGACCGTGGGCGGCGAGACCAATTTCGACGCCCGCTACAACGACAATATTCTGGTCAACGCCATGTGCGTCGGCCTGGTCGACGCGAACCGCATCTTCACCTCCGCCGCCAAGGGTGTCGGCCTGCCCGTGGTCTATGTGGGCTCGAAGACGGGGCGCGACGGCATTCACGGCGCCACGATGGCGAGCGCCGAGTTCGACGAGGCCTCGGAGGAGAAACGCCCGACCGTGCAGGTGGGCGACCCATTTACCGAGAAGCTGCTGCTGGAAGCGTGCCTCGAGCTGATGGCCGAGGACGCTATTGTCGGCATTCAGGACATGGGCGCGGCGGGCCTCACCTCCTCCTCCGTGGAAATGGCGGACAAAGGCGGCGTCGGCATCGACCTCGATCTCGATCATGTGCCGATGCGCGAATCCGGCATGACCGCTTACGAGATGCTGCTGTCGGAGAGCCAGGAGCGCATGCTCATGGTACTCAAGCCCGGGGCCGAGCCCATCGCCGAGCGTATCTTCGACAAATGGGGTCTCGACTTCGCCGTGATCGGCCAGACCACCGACACCGGCAATCTTGTGGTGCGCCACAACGGCGTGGTCGAGGCGGATATTCCGCTCCCCGCCCTGGCCCATGCCGCGCCGATCTACGAGCGGCCTTGGGTCCGGCGCGACAAGCTGCCGGCGATCGCAGCCGAGGACGTGAAAGCGCCGGACAGTATCTTGGGCGCGCTGGAATGCCTCATGGGCTCCCCTCACCTCGCCTCGCGCCGTTGGATTTACGAGCAGTACGACTACATGGTCATGGCCGACACGGTGCAGCGGCCCGGCGGCGACGCGGCGGTCGTGCGCGTTCACGGCACGAAAAAGGGTCTCGCTATCTCCTGCGATGTGACGCCGCGCTATTGCGCCGCCGACCCGCAGGAAGGCGCCAAGCAGGCCGTCGCGGAGTGCTGGCGCAATCTCACGGCGACCGGCGCCATGCCGCTCGCCATCACCGACTGCATGAATTTCGGCAATCCGCAGCGGCCGGAGATTATGGGCGAGTTCGTGGGCGCGGTCGAAGGCATGCGCGAGGCCTGCACGGCGCTCGACTTCCCGGTCGTGTCGGGCAATGTCTCACTTTACAACGAGACCATGGGCGGGGCCATTCCGCCGACGCCGGCCATCGGCGGCGTGGGGCTGATCGCCGATATCGACACCATGGCGACGATCGCCCTGAAACAGGACGGCGACCTGCTCCTTCTGCTCGGTAAGGAGGCTGGTCATCTCGGCCAATCGACCTATATGCAGGTCATGATGGACCGCTTGGCAGGCGCCCCGCCGCCTGTCGATCTCGACGCCGAACGGCGTACCGGCGACATGGTGCGTGCCCTCGTCATTTCCGGCGCCGTGTCGGCCGTGCATGACGTGTCCGATGGCGGCGTGCTCGTGGCGATCGCAGAAATGGCGCTCAGCAGCAACCGCGGCGTCACGCTTGAGCCGGCGCCCGGCGGCGTTCCGGCTCACGCCTCATGGTTCGGCGAGGATCAGGCGCGCTATGTGGTCGCGGCCTCGCCCGACAAGGCGGATGCTATTCACAAGGCGGCGGCTGTCGCCGAAGTGCCGGTCAGGGTGCTCGGAACCGTCGAGGGCGATGCGATCGCGCTCGGAGGCGAAGCTCCGTTGCTCCTGTCCACGCTCAAGGCGGCGCATGAGGACTGGTTGCCGCGGTTCATGGCGCACGGTTAAGATCGGCCCACGGCGCGCGCCAACAGGAGCAACGCAGAATGGCAATGGCAGCAGACGATATTGAGCGGCTGATCAAGGAGCACTTCCCCGACGCCCAAATCCGCATCGAGGACCTCGCCGGCGACGGCGACCACTACGCGGCGGACATCGTGTCGGAAGCGTTCCGCGGCAAGTCGCGGGTTCAGCAACACCAGATGGTCTACGAGGCCCTGAAGGGTAATATGGGCGGCGTGCTGCACGCGCTCGCCCTGAAGACCGCGGCACCATAGAGCTGCGGGAGAAAGGATCGAGCAATGAGTGAGCAAGACGTTCAGGACTGGATCGGCAAGCAGGTAGCGGATAACGACGTGGTGCTGTTCATGAAGGGCAACAAGCAGATGCCGCAATGCGGCTTCTCCATGCAGGTCGCCCAGATCCTCGGCCATCTCGGCGTGGAGTACAAAGACATCGATGTGCTCCAAGACATGAGCGTGCGCGAGGGGGTCAAGGTTTTCTCCAATTGGCCGACCGTGCCGCAGCTTTACGTCAAGGGCGAGTTCGTCGGCGGTTGCGACATCGTGCGGGAGATGTTCCAGGCGGGCGAGCTGCAGGACATGCTCAACGCCAAGGGCATCGCCAACAACGCGCAGACTCAGACGGCTTAGTCTCTCAAGCGCAAAGACAGCTTGGGCGCACAGACAGCTTGGGCGCACAGACAGCTTCGTGGATGCCTGGCGGAAGCGCCGGGCATTTTCGATTCCAGAAACGCAAATGGCCGGGACAAGCCCGGCCATGATGCAATTGCCTGATAAAATAATCGTGCGGACTAGCGGGAGTAGAACTCGATGACGAGGTTCGGCTCCATGATGACCGGGTAAGGCACGTCGGTCAGGGTCGGCGTCCGCGTGAACTTGGCCATCATCTTCCCGTGGTCGACATCGATATAGTCGGGCACGTCACGCTCGCCGCTCTGCGCGGCCTCGAGCACCATGCCCTGGTCCTTCGATTTGTCCCGCACCTCGATCACGTCCCCTTCGCGGCAGCGATAGCTGGGAATGTTGACGCGCTTGCCGTTGACCTTCACATGGCCGTGGGAAATGAACTGGCGGGCGGCGAACACCGTGGGCACGAATTTCGCGCGATAGACGATCGCATCGAGGCGCCGCTCGAGCAGTCCGATCAGCTTCTCGGACGTATCGCCACGCAGCCGCGAGGCCTCGTGATAGATGGATTTGAACTGCTTCTCGGTGATGTTGCCGTAGTAGCCCTTGAGCTTCTGCTTGGCCCTGAGCTGCTGGCCATAGTCGGACAGCTTGCCGCGGCGGCGCTGGCCGTGCTCGCCAGGGCCATATTCGCGCTTGTTCTGGGGGCTCTTAGGGCGGCCCCAGATATTCTCGCCGAGCCTCCGGTCGATTTTGTGCTTGGCGTGAATGCGTTTCGTCATGCCCTAAGACTCCAAAGCCAAATCAAGCGTTCCGCGGTCGGTCTACCCGCGCCTGCCGCAAAAACCCATGGGGTGATGATTGCTATTGGACCGCCAGAGCCGTTCCGGCGCTCCCCAAAGCCCAAGACTCTCCACAAGACTCTCAGGCTTTGACCGTTCTGTTACACGGAATGCCTGGAAACTGTCAATTGAAGCTTCGCAAGCCTTCCAGGCACGCCCGGCCCCAAAAGGCGCCAAGGCGGCGGATATCGGCCCTATGGCTTGGCTTGGGCGGCCGCGACATAGGCGTTGATGGCGTTTGTCACCTTCTGCTTCTGGGCCTCCGGGCAATTGGGCGCCTCGGCGGAAATGACCCGGGTCGTGGTTTCCGAATCTTCCCTCGCGGCTCCAGGCTCGGTGCCACCCTTGGCCGCGGCGGTGTCCCCGATGCCGGAGGCAGGGGGCGTGTCAGCCGGCTCTTCTTTGGCGGTAATCTTGATGTTGCCGGTGAAATACGAGACCGAGAAGACGTGCAGCGCACGGATCATCTGCAGCTGCTGCGGGCTCCACGTCTTGCGGGCCTCCTCGCCCTTGATCAGCGTCTCGAAATTGGCCCGCCCGAGCTCGGGGAGCTGGCACACCTCGGCATAGGCCGTGCGGGTGGCGGCGCGGATCACGCGCCTTGCATCGTCGCTGGGAATGAAGAATTTGTTGGGGTCGGCCTTGTCGGTCTTGACCACTTTGCCGTCGGGGCCCGTGGTTTCAGCCGGGATGATGGAGAAGGCATAGGTCTGGAGCACGCGCACGGCGCTGTCGCTCATGCCCTTGCCCTCGCCTTGGACCTCCTGGGCCTGCTTGCTGCGCTTGTCGAGCTCTTCGGCAGCGACCGCGGTCACGCCCGGCGCGGCGTCAGCGGCTCGAACCGGACCGCTCACAAGCACCGCCAACATCGCGGCGCAAGTGGCCCCGCCCAACTGAATCCACGCAACGTTCATCAACTGCCCCTCTTCTTACCGCGGCGGAAGCTAGCATCGTTAGGCCCCATCGCAATAGGAGAAACGGGGCGGAACTATGACACCTTATCCTCTTGACGGACCTAGCGCCTGGTGAGCGCCGCCACGATTCCGCGCCATGTGCGGACATCCTGATCGGTCGCTGCCATGCGGTGAAACATATTGCGAATGGAGCGCACCATGGAAGGCCGTTTCTCGGGTGGCTTCAAGAAACCGGACCGGTCCAGCTCACTCTCCAGATGGTCGAAGAGACCGAATAGCTCGGCCCTTGTGGCCGGCCGCGTGTCGGGCGCCGCGGTGCCCTCCATTGCCGGGCCGTCAAACGCGGTGACGCGCCCCAGCGCCCGGGGCCGCTGGCATTTGAGCCATTCATAAGACAGCAGGAGCACGGCCTGGGGCAGGCTCAGAGAGGCAAAGTCGGGGCTGACCGGCGCCGTCAGGATCGCATCGGCGAGCACAATGGCATCATTGTCGAGCCCGCTGCGCTCGGCCCCGAACATGACCCCGGTACGCAGGCCATCCAGGGCGCGCGTCTGAAGCGTCGCGGCAGCCGTCTCGGGGCTCAGCACCTCCTTGACCATCTCCCGGGGCCGCGCGGTGGTCGCCAGCACGTAATGCAGATCCCCGATCGCCGCCTCGACGCTGTCGAAGACCCGCGCCTGGTCGACCAGTGCGGCGGCGCCGGCGGCTGCCGCGCTGGCCTTGTCGTTGGGCCAACCGTCGCGGGGCGCCACCAGGCGCAGGTCCTTGAGCCCGAAATTCGCCATGGCGCGCGCGGCAAAGCCGATATTCTCGCCGAGCTGCGGCTGGACGAGCACGATGGCCGGCGCCAGCGGCGCTCCGGTCTGCGCGCGCGCAGACCCGGCGGCGCTTTTGGCCCCCGCGTCATTGTCACCCCCATGCTTGCCGCTCCCGGCATTTGCTTTCATCATAGCGGCACGATGCTATAGGGGACGGCCTGCTGCAATGGGGGCGGCGACGATGCTGCGTTTTCGGCGCCCCCTGCCCCACCGACCAGCCTTTCACCGGAGAATTGTGCGTGGAAAAAATCAAGGTGCAGAACCCGATCGCCGACCTCAATGGCGACGAGATGACCCGCGTCATCTGGCAGATGATCAAAGAAAAGCTGATCGAGCCCCATCTCGACCTGCCGCTGCTCGAATTCGATCTCAGCGTCGAGAACCGTGACGCCACCGACGATCAGGTGACCATCGATGCCGCCTACGCCATCCGGGACTGCGGCGTCGGCGTAAAATGCGCCACCATCACGCCGGACGAGGCGCGAATGGAGGAGTTCGGCCTCAAAAAGATGTGGCGCTCACCGAACGGCACGATCCGCAACATCCTCGGCGGGGTGATCTTCCGCGAGCCGATCATCTGCAAGAACGTGCCCCGGCTCGTGCCGGGCTGGACCAAGCCGATCATCATCGGGCGCCACGCTTACGGCGACATCTATCGCGCGGTCGACTTTCTCGTGCCGGGCAAGGGCAAGCTCAGCATCAGCTTCGTGGGCGAGGACGGCACGCGCATCGAGCAGGAGATCCACGCCTTCGAGGGGTCCGGCGTCGCGCTCGGCATGTTCAATCTCGACGCCTCGATTCGCGATTTCGCCCGGGCCTCGCTCAATTACGGGCTGAACCGAAACATGCCGGTCTATCTCTCCACCAAGAACACCATCCTCAAGGCCTATGACGGCCGCTTCAAGGATTTGTTCGCGGAGGTCTACGCGGCGGAGTTCAGAGAAGAATTCGAAGCGCGCGGCCTCACCTATGAGCACCGGCTGATCGACGACATGGTGGCGGCGGCGCTGAAATGGTCGGGCGGCTATGTGTGGGCGTGCAAGAATTACGACGGCGACGTGCAGTCCGATACGGTGGCGCAGGGCTTCGGCTCGCTCGGATTGATGACAAGCGTGCTCATGACGCCGGACGGCAAAACCGTGCTGGCCGAGGCGGCGCACGGCACCGTCACCCGCCACTTCCGCCAGCACCAGCAGGGGCGCGCGACCTCGACGAACTCCACCGCGTCGATCTTCGCCTGGAGCGGCGCGCTGAAGCACCGCGCCAAGCTCGACGGCAATGACGCGCTGCTGCGCTTCGCGGAGACCCTGGAAGAGGTCGTCGTGGCGACGATCGAGGCGGGCATCATGACCAAGGATCTTGCCCTTCTGGTCGGCGCCGAGCAGGCGTGGCAGTCGACCGGCGGCTTCATCGACAAGATCGAGGAAAACTTGCGGACGGCCATGGCGAAGCGCGCGGCGGCCTGAGTGCTGGTCAGCCTTTGGTGCTCGCGCGGGGCTTTGCCGGGCTCGCCGCACTCTGCGCCGCGTCTGCGCCATCCTGCCGCCGTGCCTTCGCGACTTTGCGGATGCGGCTCAGGATCTCCGGATGACGGCGGGTGAGTCGCGCCAAGGCTTGGCTGTCCAGCACATAGACCCGGCACCGCGTCTTGGCGACCACATCGTGTTTATGGCGGCGATGCTCCAGCAGCGCCATTTCGCCGAAGAAATCGCCCTCCTTCAGCGTGCGATGTTTGCCCGCACCGATGTCGACCACGGCCTCGCCGCTCGCGATCAAATACATGCCGTCGCCGGTATCGCCAGTGCGCACCATGGGCACGCCGGGAAGGTAATTGCGCGTGTAGAGCAGCTTGGTGATCTCGGCGATCTCGGCCTGATCCATGGTGGCGAAGAGCGGCACGCGGGCGACCATGCTCCACGTCACCACGAATTGATGGCGATTCGCCTCCTGGCTGAAACCGGTGGCGATGATGGCGACCGGCAGAGCGAACATGCCCACGCCGAGCAGCATCACCACGCCGCCCAGCACCTTGCCCAGCGGGGTGATCGGCACGACGTCGCCATAGCCCACCGTGGTGAGCGTGGCGAGCGCCCACCAGGCGGCGGACGGAATGGAATCGAACGTGTTCGGCTGCGCCATGCGTTCGAGAAAATAGATGCCCGTGGAGGCGAAAAGCAGCAGCACAAGCATGATCAAAAGCGCGCCGAGCAGCGCGCGATACTCGTCCGCCAGCACCCGCCCCAGGGTCTGCAAGGCCGGCGAATAGCGCACCAGCTTCAGCAGCCGGAACAGCCGGAACACCCGCAAGACGCGCAGGTCGATGGGGAAGAACCAGTGGACGTACCAGGGGGCAAAAGCGAGCAGGTCAATGATCATCATCGGCCGAGTGGCGAATTTGAGCCGCGCCCGCCACGGCGTCATGCGGCTCAGCATCGGGATCTCGACGCAGCTCCATACCCGCAAAACATATTCGAGGCTGAAAACCACGACCGAGAACACATTGAAGGCGTAAAAATAGTCGCGGTAGCGCGCGGCGAGATCATCGACCGTCTCGGCGGCGAAGGCGATGGCGTTCAGAACGATGAGCGCGACGATGAAGCCGGTTACGACATGCGCCGCCGGATCGGCGTCACCCCCCACTTCGAGAATGTCGTGGACCTTTCTGCGCCATCTGCGCCAGACGGTCGCCGCCGCCATGGCTAGGCTTGCCCGGCGCGGCGCTTGGCGTTTTCACCCTCCGGGGCGCCCCCCGCGGCCGGCGCCTCGCCGCCGAGCGCGGCTGCTATCGCTTCGAGCGCCTGGTCGGCGCGCGCGCCGTCCGGCCCACCGGCTTGAGCGAGGTCGGGGCGGCCGCCACCGCCTTTGCCACCGAGCGCCTCGGCCCCGACGCGAACCAGCTCCCGGGCGTCGTAGGTTCCCGTAAGATCGGCGGTGACGCCGACGACGAGCCCGGCCTTGCCTTCGTCGCTGACGCCGATCACCGCGACGATGCCCGAGCCCACCTGTTGCTTGGCCTCATCGACCAGGCCGCGCAGATCCTTCGGCGCCACGCCCTGCACCGTGCGGGCGAGAAGCTTGACGGATCCGACCTGGCGCACGGCCGAGGCCGCATCGCCGCCGTCGCCAGAGGGCCGGAGCGCCAAATCGCGCTTGGCGTCGGTGAGCTGGCGTTCGAGCTTACGGCGTTCGTCGATGACGGCGGCGAGCCGGGTGATCATCTCGTCGGGCGAGACCTTCAACAGTTCGGCGGCCTCGCGAACGCGCGCGTCTTGGGCGGCGAGGAATTGGCGAGCCGCGTTGCCGGTTAGCGCCTCGATGCGGCGAACGCCGGCGGCGACGGCGCTTTCGCCGGTGATCTTCAGCAGGCCGATATCGCCGGTGCGTTTGACATGGGTGCCGCCGCACAGCTCGATGGAATAAGCCTTCCCGGCTTTGGTGCTCGCTTCGGCGACGCCCATGGACACGACGCGGACCTCGTCGCCGTATTTCTCGCCGAACAGCGCCAGCGCGCCCTGCTCTATTGCTGCATCGGGCGTCATCAGATGGGTGGCGACGGGCGCATTCTGCAGAATCATGGCGTTGGTCAGATCCTCCACGGCGCGGATCTCGTCGGCGCTCATGGGCTTTTGGTGCGAAAAGTCGAAGCGCAGGCGCCCCGGCTCAACCAGTGAGCCCTTCTGCGCCACATGGCTGCCGAGCGTCTCGCGCAAGGCCTCATGCAGCAAATGGGTCGCCGAATGATGGGCGCGGGTCGTGGTGCGGCGGGCGTGATCGACATCGAGGGCGACCGTGTCCCCGACAGTCAGCGTGCCGGTCTCGAGGACGCCGTCATGGAGGAAGAGCCCATGCAGCTTCTTCTGAGTGTCCGCGACGGTGAAGGCCGCTTTACCCGCGATGGAGAGCGTGCCGCGATCGCCGACCTGACCGCCGGACTCTGCGTAGAACGGCGTCTGATTGACGAGGACGATGCCGCGGTCGCCCTTATGCAGCGCGTCGACGCGCTTGCCGTCCTTGACCAGGGCGACGATCTCGCCGGAGGCGGACTCGGTTTCGTAACCGAGAAATTCGGTGGCGCCGAGCTCCTCTTTCAGCTCGAACCACAGATGATCGGTCGCTGCCTCGCCGGAGCCGGCCCAGGATTTGCGCGCCTCGGCGCGCTGGCGCTCCATGGCGGCGGCGAAGCCGGCTGCATCCACACCGATGCCCTTGGCCTTCAAGGCATCTTCGGTGAGGTCGTAAGGGAAGCCATAGGTGTCGTAGAGCTTGAAAGCGACCTCGCCTGGGAGCGTATCGCCGTACTTGAGACTCTCCGATGCCTCGTCAAGCAGGCGAAGACCGCGTTCAAGCGTCTCGCGGAAGCGGGTTTCCTCAAGCTTCAGCGTCTCCTCGATCAGGCTCTGGCCGCGCTCGAGCTCATGATAAGCGTGGCCCATCTCGGCGGTGAGCGTCGGCACCAGCCGGTAGAGCAGCGGGTCCTTGGCGCCGAGCAGATGGGCATGGCGCATGGCCCGGCGCATGATCCGGCGCAGCACATAGCCCCTGCCCTCATTGGACGGCAGCACGCCGTCGGCGATGAGAAACGAGGCGGCGCGCAAATGATCGGCGAGGATGCGGTGGCTCGGCGCTTCGGCACCTTGCGCCGGTACGCCGGTGAGCTCGACCGAGGCGGCGATTAGGGTCCTGAACAGGTCGATGTCGTAATTGTCGTGCGTGCCCTGCATCACCGCGGCGATGCGCTCTAGCCCCATGCCGGTGTCGATGGACGGACGGGGCAAATCCGCGCGCGTAGCATCGGCAAGCTGCTCATATTGCATGAACACGAGATTCCAGATCTCGACAAAGCGGTCGCCGTCCGAATCGGCGCTACCGGGCGGACCGCCTTTGATGTGGTCTCCGTGGTCGTAAAATATCTCAGAGCACGGCCCGCACGGTCCGGTATCGCCCATGGACCAGAAATTGTCGGAACCGGCGATGCGCAGGATCTTGTCGGCGGGCAAACCGGCGATCTTCTGCCACAGCTTGGCCGCCTCGTCGTCGTCGACATAGACGGTGATCAGAAGCCGCTCCTTCGGCAGGGCAAAGTCCTTGGTGAGGAACTCCCAGGCCAGCTCGATGGCGTGCTCCTTGAAATAGTCGCCGAAGGAGAAGTTGCCGAGCATCTCGAAGAAGGTGTGATGGCGCGCGGTAAAGCCAACATTGTCGAGATCGTTATGCTTGCCGCCGGCGCGCACGCATTTCTGCGACGAGGCGGCACGCAACGCCACCGGCTTTTCCTGCCCGGTGAACACATTTTTGAACGGCACCATGCCGGCATTGGTGAACATCAAGGTGGGATCGTGGCGCGGCACCAAGGGCGCCGACGGAACCACCGCGTGGTCGTTCTTGGAGAAGAAGTCGAGAAAAGCCGCGCGGATGTCGTTGGTGCGCGTGGCCGGCACGTGATGTCCGGCGGCGGCCTTCTTGGCTTTGGCGCCGTCGGATTTCGCGGCGCTCATGCTCTTGGATTTCGCGGCGCTCATAATTCTGGATTTCGGGGCTAAAGCTCGACCTTAGGTCCTCGCGCGCGGGGGCGCCACGCCGGTGCGCCACTTTAGCCGATTCGGCGCGACGCTTACGCGTGATCGCACCGCTCCCGAGACACAGGAAACGGCACCTGGCCGTGAGACATACGGTCTGGCGCCAAACCTGTCCAGCGATGAGCCAAGCGGCAAAACGCCTATGCCCGCGACCTCATTCGGCACGGCATGCGCCCTTGGGCGCGGCCCCCGTTAAAAGGAGGGCCTGCCCCAGGTCCCGCGAAAGCACCCGGCTTAAGCGCCGCGCTTGCCACGCCGGCCGCCGCCGGCGATCGAGGTCACCTTGGCCTCGTCCTCGCCCGCGAGCGCGGGGGGCGGCCCATCGGGCCCATCGGGTCCTTCATCGTCCTCATCGGCGTGACCGATCTCGCCTTGCAGGATCTGCTCGGCGATGAGCCCCGCATTCTGGCGGATGGCCAGCTCGATCTTGGCGGCGGATGCGGGGTTTTCCTTGAGATAGGTCTTGGCGTTCTCTCGGCCCTGGCCGATGCGCTCGCTATCAAAGGAAAACCAGGAGCCGGATTTCTCGACAATGCCAGCCTTGACGCCGAGATCGATGAGTTCGCCCATCTTGGAGACGCCCTCGCCATACATGATGTCGAACTCAACCTGCTTGAAGGGCGGGGCCACCTTGTTCTTCACCACCTTGACGCGGGTCTGGTTGCCGACGACCTCGTCGCGCTCCTTTATGGCGCCGATGCGGCGGATATCGAGACGCACCGAGGCGTAGAATTTTAGGGCGTTGCCGCCGCTCGTGGTCTCCGGAGAACCGAACATCACGCCGATCTTCATGCGGATCTGGTTGATGAAAATGACCATACAGCGGGATTTGGAGATGGAGCCGGTGAGCTTACGCAGCGCCTGGCTCATCAGCCGCGCCTGGGCGCCCATCTGCATATCGCCCATCTCGCCTTCGAGCTCGGACTTGGGCGTCAGCGCCGCCACCGAATCGACCACGAGCACGTCGATGGCCCCGGAGCGCACCAGCGTGTCGGCGATTTCGAGTGCCTGCTCGCCCGTGTCGGGCTGGGAGATCAGCACATTCTCCAGATCGACCCCGAGCTTGCGGGCATAGATGGTGTCCAGCGCATGCTCGGCGTCGACGAAGGCGCAGATGCCGCCCTTCTTCTGGGCTTCGGCGATGACATGCAGGGCCAGCGTGGTCTTTCCCGACGACTCGGGCCCGTAAATCTCGATGACACGGCCGCGCGGCAGGCCACCAATGCCGAGCGCGATATCGAGGCCGAGCGAGCCGGTCGGGATCGACTCGATCTCCACCACCTTCTCGTTCTGGCCGAGCCGCATGATCGAGCCCTTGCCGCAAGCGCGCTCGATCTGAGAGATCGCCGCCTCGAGCGCCTTTTCCTTGTCCATCTCAACTCCTTCAACGAGGCGCAACGCGGCGTTCGACATGAGTCTTCTCCCTTATTTCATAGCCTCTGGGCTTACGTAAATGGCGGTGGTCGGTCTCTCCCGCGCCTTCCGCCTTGTCCCCCGCATTGAGGCCCGTGCGAGAGGCTCCTAGACGCTACTGTACATGCTTTGTTCTCTGTTGCCAAGATGTTCTTATTTCTCTTGCCAAGAAAAGCGCGCAAAAGACCGACATAGCCCTGTTCGCCGGCAGCCTATTGGGCATGACGGACGCGCCGCAGTTGAGCGCTGGACAGTTATTTTCAGATTCGACGCGCTGGACCCGTCACCGATCCGCGAAAGCCCCGCCGCGCGGAAGCCCCACCGGCATCGGCCCGACTTGGCTTTGCGAGGCATCGAGCTGCACGGCGGCCGGACCCGCGCCTGCCACTCCGCGAAGGTCGCCATCCGCAGGCCGAGGCTTGCGTAGTCGACCGCGTAGAAGCCGTCGTCTTGCAGGATCACGGCGCCGCGCCGCGCCGGTTCGCGCAACAAGTCCTGCGCCATCACGCCGACCTGCACCGTCTCCGACCATAGATAGCGGAAGCGGTAGAGCTTGATGCCGTTCGCCAAGCTCGCGAGCGGGACCACGTCTCGCTTCAGGCGGATATCCGATCGTGGCGGGGCCTGCTGCCCCACGGGGTTGCCTTGCTGCTGTTGCTGCTTCAGCTTCTGCAGCTTCTCCAATTGCTGCTGCTTCTTCTTTTTAGCGTCAGCGGCAGCCTTCTTCTTGGCTGCCGCAACCTTGGCCTTGGCCGCAGCCGCAGCCTTGGCCTTCTGTTGCTGTTGAAGCTGCTGCTTTTTAGCCTCGGCGTCGGCCTTTGCCTTCTGCTGCTGTTGCAACTGTTGCTGCTGCAATTTCTGCTGCTGTTGCTGCTGCAGGAGTTGCTGCTGCTTCTTGCCTTCCTCGGCGGCCTTCTGCTGCTGCTGGAGCTGCTGCTGTTGGTTCAGTTGCTGGCGCAGCTGTAGCGCCTTCTCCTGGGCCTTCTGCCGCTCGATCTCGTCCTTGCGCGCCTTGTCCTGCTCTTGCTGCTGCTGCAGCTTTTTCAAATTTTCCTGATATTGCTGCTGCTCCTGGAGCTGCTTCTGCTGCTGCTGTTGCTGTTGCAACAGTTGCTGTTGCTTCTGCTGGTCGATCAGCTGCTGCTGTTGCTGCGCCTTCGCGTCGGGCACGCACACCCCGGGCCCGCCACGGTGGCGGCTGCCTGGCTGAATCGACTGGCCCGCGGGACACACGACCTGACCGTTCTGTTCCTTGCCTGGTGTGACGCGGACGCAGGAGCCGCTGAGGAAGGTCAAACCACCCGGACACAGGCAGCGCCCGGTCGGGTTATCCTTGCGGCGGCCGTCGCCGCAATCGTTCGGATCCGGCGGCGCCTTGGCCTTCTGCTCCTCCAGGAACTTCTGATGCCGTTCGAGCTGCTCCTGCAGCGCCTTATCTTTCTCCTTCTGCAGCTGCTGATTCTTCAGCTCCTGCTGCTTCTGCTGATCGAGCAGCTGCTGTTGCTGCTGAGCCTTCGCGTCCGGCACGCACACGCCGGGCCCACCTTTATCCCGGCTGCCGGGCAGGATCGACTGGCCCGCGGGACACACGATCTGCCGTTCTGCACCTTGCCCGTGGTCACCGGCACGCATGAGCCGTTGATGAAGGTCAAATTGCCCGGGCACAGGCAGCGCCCGGTCGGGTTGTCCTTGCGGCGCCCGTCGCCGCAATCGTTCGGGTCCGCGGGCGTGATGGCGTTCTGCTGCTGCTGCCGCTGTTGCTGTTGTGAGGGCGGCTTGGGCTGCTGCAGCAGATTGGGCAGCTCCTTGACGCACTTGTTGCCCAACAGGATCGGCAAGTTGGCCGGGCACCCGCAGACGCCGTTGGGCCATTTCACGAGATTGTTGATGCACTTTTTCTCGGCAGGTTGTTGTTGCTGCGCAGGCGTGCCCGGCGCCACGCACCTGATGCCCGTGACCCCGCCCGGCGCATTCTCCGCCCGCGCCTCGGTATTGGCCGGGTAGGAGCAGCCATTGGTCATGAGCTGGTTCAGCGGGCAGGTGCCGCCGCCCTGGGTGCCGGCCTTCTGATCGCCGCCGCCGGAGCCAGATTGCTTGTTATTTTCTGTCCCCCAAAGGCGGCGATGTGCGTTCGCCAGCCCAGCCAAGGTAATGGAGGCCGTGACGCGAAAATCGCCAAATCTGTGAGGCTTATGGCGCTTTCCGGCAACGCGCGGCCATTTTGCAACAGGCATTCTTCGGGCAGTGCAACTTCCCGAATTATCCTGGCGACCGCGACTGCCGGCTACAGCCCGCGCTCGATGGCCTGCAGCAGCCGATAGCGCATCGTGCCGGTGTTGCCTTTGAGCGCGATCACGAAGCGCACCCGCCCGTGCTTGGCCGTGTCGGCGTAGCCCGCCAGCGTGCGGACGCCGCTCATCGTGCCGGTCTTGTATTTGGAGCCGCGGCCGCCCTTGAGCAGGCCGGCATGGGGTTCGAACAGGTGGAGCACCTTCGCTAGCCCGCGCGCGGTGAAGCTTGTGCCGCGGCTGATGCCCGAGCCCTCCTCGAGGTGGATGGCGTCGGCGAGGCCGTGCTCGGCGAGGATCTCGTTGGCGACCTGGAGTGATTTCTCGAGGCTGACGGGTCCGCCCAGGCGTTGCGCGCCGATCTCCAGGAAGACCTGATTGGCGATGTAGTTGTTCGACCCGAGGAGCATCTGGGTCAGGACTTCG
>Ga0307380_10001159_pt1 | contig 39554 bp, 27 predicted proteins | sample UN3MG_FD_202239 | JGI IMG/M metagenome (GOLD analysis project Ga0307380, IMG submission 202239) | Soil microbial communities from Risofladan, Vaasa, Finland - UN-3 | ecosystem: Environmental > Terrestrial > Soil > Coastal area > Acid sulfate soil | place: Finland: Risofladan, Vaasa | collected...
CGTGCTCTGCGCCCTTGGGGTGGTTTGGCCTTGCGCCGTTTGTCGTCCCCCGACTCTCCCTTTGCGTCCTTGGCGCCCTTTGCGGTTAAGCCCCGGCCGTCAAACACTGTTTCTTTGTCAAATGCGAGATTTGCCCGCCGAAAACCACTTACGCGCGTCGGGGGGAAGTTATGCACATAAAGGTATGCACATGACATGGATGGCAAAAGCCCGAAATTGCCGCAAAAAGCCCCCAAAAACCGGCCAAAAACCCGCAAAAAACGGCAAAAAAGTGCAAATCCGCGCCTGCTTTCCCGCCCCCCGCCGACGCATGCAGTGAAAAAACCGCCCGGACGCCACCGCCAGGGCCGGTGGCTCGGAAAAAATCGCCCCAAAATACCCCCCAAAACTCCCTCAAAAATTTTATCCACAATCGCCGGTTGACGTAAGTCGAAGCGTGTCTTAACCGCAAAGATCGCCAAGCACGCAAAGGACAGACGAAATAGGGGAACGACCAACAGCAACCAACCAACAGCCCCCCTGCCGTTTGGCCTCTACCCAGTCCCTGCCTTTCTTTGCGCTCTTGGCGCCCTTTGCGGTTAGGACTTCGGCTGCGCTCAGGGCCGCGCGGTCAGTCGGGCAGTTCCAGCAGTTCGATCTTGCGGAACTCGGTCGGGTGGCTCTCGGACTGAATGGATATCGACCCGCCGCGCAGCATCTTGTCCTGGCCGGCCTCCAGGAGCCTGCGGGCGTCGGCGTCTCTCTCGTCGAGTTGCGGGTCGGTGTACTCCAGGACCGTCTTCCCGCCGACGATGTGCCGGATGGTGTTGCCGCGCGCTTCCACCTCGACCGTAACCCACTGGTCGCCGTGGTAGGTCTCGGAGGAGGAATTGATGACGTGCGGGGTGATGAGTTTGCCGTTCATGACGACGTTCGTTCCCGGGGTGCAGAGGTTGGCGGTGGACCGCGGGTGGGTGCCGTCGCCGCCCAGGAGTTGCACCTCGATGGAGACGGGGAAGTTCTGGTTCTTCCCCATGCTCTCGGGCGACTGGCCGTGGATCATGACGCCGTTGTTGCGGAATGCCCAATCCGGGCCGCCGGGGACCTGTTCGCCCACGAACCGGTACTCGACGCGAAGGCGGTAGTTGGAGAACGGCTTCTCGTAGAAGAGGTGCCCGAACTTGCCGTCGAAGTTCTTGTACTGGTCGTAGCACACCTTCAGGATGCCGTCCTCGACGCGGAAGGTGTTGCCGTAGTTGTCGCCGAGTTCGTGGCCGGCGATCTTGACCTTCCAGCCGGTCAGGTCCTTGCCGTTGAAAAGGGGTATCCACTTCTCCTGGGGATCGGGCTCGGCCGTCACGGCGACGGCCACAGCCACCAGAAGCGCGGCGAGCGCAGCGACGGCGATCCTTAAGGTTGTCATGTTCCGGTCTCCTAGCACAGGTCCAAGGCGTTCCGCACTCGCGGGCGTCTTCTCGCCCTGAGTCTGCCCCGCGGGGCGCCGGCAGCCATTGTATCCGAACGGGGCGGGGGCACAAGGGGATAGCGGGCGCGGGCGTTTGGGGTTGCATTCGCGCGCGGTGGGTCGCTAGCATAGCAGCGCCTGTGCGCGGGAATCCGATTCTGCGTGAACGCGGGCAAGGAAGACGCGCCGGCGCCGCACGACGGGCGGGCGGCGACCGAGACAGGAGGAGAGGCGACAAATGGGCGTAACGAGAAGAGACTTTCTCAAGTCCATGGCCGTGCCGGCCGGCATGATTCTGCTGCCGGGGGCGCTCCGCGCGATGGCCGAAACGGCCTCGTCGCGCCGGCCGAATTTCCTGGTGATCGTGGCGGACGACATGGGTTTCTCGGATGCGGGATGCTACGGCGGCGAGATCGCGACGCCCAACCTGGACCGGCTTGCGGCCGGCGGCATCCGGTTCACACAGTGCTACTCGACGGCGCGGTGCTGGCCCTCGCGGGCCTGCATCCTGACGGGCTACTATGCCCAGCAGGTGCGTCGCGATGAGCTGCCCGGCCTGAAGGGGGGCACGACCGGAAAGCGTCCGGCCTGGGCCCGGCTGCTGCCGGAGATGCTCAAGCCCCTGGGGTACCGGTCGTATCACTCGGGGAAGTGGCACGTGGACGGCACGCCGGTGGGCGGCGGCTTTGATCGGTCGTTTGAGTACAGCGACTCCGATCATCACTTCTTAACCGCCAAGAAGGTGGCGGCAATCGACCCGCCGCTGCAGCCCATCAAGGAAGAAGGCTATTACGCGAGCACGGCCATCGCCGATTACGCCATTCGCCACCTCAGGGAGCACGCCGAGAGTCATCCCGACCGGCCGTTCTTCCAGTACTTGTGCTTCACGGAGCCGCACTTCCCCATCCAGGCGCCCCAGGAGGACATCGACCGCTACCGCGATCGGTATCTGGAAGGTTGGGACGCGGTCCGCCAGAAGCGATGGAAACGGATGACCGAGATAGGCCTCATCCACTGCCCGCTCTCCAAGCCGGACCCGGAGAGCCTGCCCGGCTGGAACCTCAAGCCGGAAGACATGCAGAAACGGATCGGACCGGGCGAAGTCGGCAAGGCAATTCCGTGGGACCAACTCACGGACGTGCAGAAACGGTTCCAGGCGACGAAGATGGCGATCCACGCGGCGATGGTCGACCGCATCGATCGCGAGATCGGCCGGGTGCTCGACCAGATCAAGGCGATGAACGCCTACGAGAACACGGTCGTCCTCTTCGTCTCCGACAACGGGGCCAGCGCCGAACAGATGATCCGGGGAGACGGGCACAACCCTGGCGCGCCGCCGGGCTCGGCGAAGTCGTTCCTGTGTCTGGGACCGGGGTGGTCGACGGCTTCCAATACGCCGCTGCGCCTCCACAAGGTCTGGGTGCACGAAGGCGGCATCTCCTCGCCGCTCATCGTCCATTGGCCTGCGGGCATCGCGGCGCGCGGCGAGTTGCGCCGCGACATGTGCCACTTCATCGACCTGGCGCCGACGCTTCTGGAACTTGGCGGCGGGCGACGGCCTCAGAAGTGGGACGGGACGCCCGTTCCGCCGGCGCCCGGCCAGAGCCTTGTGCCGGCCTTCGCGCGCGACGGCGCCGCCTCGCACGAGTGCCTCTGGTGGTGTCACTCGGGCAACCGCGCCATCCGCGTGGGCGACTGGAAACTCGTGTCCGATGGCGCCGCCGGCCCGTGGGAACTCTACGACATGCGCACCGACCGCTCGGAATCAAACAACCTGGCCGACCGGCATCCCGAGAAGGTGCAGGAACTCTCCGAGCGCTGGACGCGCATGGCGGAGGAGTTTCTCCGCACGGCCACCGGCGATAGCGCGAAATCCAAAGGGTAACTGCGATGCTGAACCGACGCGACTTCCTCAAGACCGCCGGCGCGGGCGCGGCGGCGCTTGTGCTGCCGCGATGGTTGCGGGCAGCCGAACCGCCGCGCCAGCGCCCGAACATCCTCTACATCCTGGCCGACGACATCGGTTACGGCGACGTGGGGTGTTACGGCGCGACGAAGGTGAAGACGCCCAACATCGACCGCCTGGCGAAGGAGGGGGTGCGTTTTAGCGATGCGCACACCGTCTCGGCTGTATGCACGCCGTCGCGCTACGCGCTCCTCACCGGTGAGTACCCTTGGCGGATCAACCAGTGGGACCCGATTTTCTTCCGCAACAGGTTGATTGTGGACCCTGCCAAGATGACGATCAGCCGCCTCCTGAAGCAGCACGGCTATGCCACGGCGTGCATCGGCAAATGGCACCTCGGATTCGGCAACAAGATCCCCGACTGGAACGGCGACCTGAAGCCCGGCCCGCTGGAACTGGGGTTCGACTTTTACTTCGGCATTCCGGTCGTGAGCAGCCATCCGCCGTTCGTCTATGTGGAGAACCATCGGGTGCTCGGATTGGACCCCGCCGACCCGATCGTCTTCGGCGGCCAGGCGCCCACCCGGCCTTATCCCGAGAAGAGCCTGAACGGCATCTCCGGCGGCAAGGCGGCCCACGACCTGTACAAGGATGAGGAACTCGGCACGACGCTGACCGAGAAGGCCGTGCAATGGCTGCGCCAGCACCGTGCGGACCCGTTCTTCCTCTACTTCGCCACGCCCCACATCCACCATCCGTTTACGCCCCATCCGCGGTTCAGAGGCACGAGCGCGTGCGGGCTTTACGGGGACTACATCCATGAACTGGACTGGATGGTCGGCCAGGTGCTCGACGTGCTCGACGAACTCAAACTGACGGAAAACACGCTCGTCATCTTCACCAGCGACAACGGCGGCATGCTCAACCTGGGCGGCAAGACGGCGTGGCAGGCGGGGCATCGGCTGAACGGCGACCTGCTTGGGTTCAAGTTCGGCGCGTGGGAGGGCGGACACCGTATTCCGTTCATCGCCCGATGGCCGGGCCGGATCGCCCCGGGTACCCGTTCGGACCAACTTATCGCGAACGTCGATATGCTGGCTACGTGGGCCGCCCTGGTCGGTTACGAGTGCAAGGCAGGCGAAGGCATCGACAGCGTCAACGTCCTTCCGGCGCTGCTCGGGAACCCGGAAAAGCCTGTTCGGGACCACGTGGTCCTTGCCCCCTTCTCGCCGCGCAACCTGGCCCTGCGATCGGGCCGATGGCTTTACGTCCAGGGGCAGGGCTCGGGCGGTTTCGACAATGGCCTGAAGGAAATCGCCTTCACGCACCAGCGGAACAGCGACATCACAAGCGACGGGAAGATCAAGCCGGACGCCCCGCCGGTGCAACTCTACGACCTCGAAACAGACCCGTCGGAGTCGACAAACGTGTGCCGCCAGCATCCGGACATGGTGCGGGCGATGCAGTCGCTTCTAGAAAAGACATGGAAAGCCGGACCGAACCCCGGCGCCAACCTGCTGCGGAGGCCGTAGTGTCCGTGTTCCCATCACTCCTGAGAGAGGCGCCACAAGGACCTGGGACTCCGGCAATCGATGGCAGGCCTATTCCCCTGCCACCGAAACGGGCCGATAGGGATAGACCTTTTTACCTTTGAGGATGGCGGCGCGGACCTCGGCCTCGATTCTCGCGCGCTCCTGGTATCGGGCCTCGCGCTGGGCGTCGAGGCCGTCGAGTTTGCAGCCCGGCATGTCCTCGCGCGGACGCCGGGCGAGCATGTTTTTGCCGGCCTGGATGATGGCGAGGGCCTCGGCATACTTCGGACCGGCCTTATTGTTAAAGGCGGCCAAGCAGGGGCTCAAGTTCGGCCGGGCCAGATTGACAAGCGTGTCGCCGCCGTGCCCGGCGAACCCCATCCTCGTCAACTCCGTCAGCCGCTTCAGTTGCCGGTCGTCGAGGGGGCTGCGGCCGTAGAGGTTGTCCGGGTAGGCGCTCGAATAGGAGGGATAATAGGGGGCGTTCAGGTCGATCCAGGTGACGAGGCGGTCGAAAGACTCGGCGTCGAGTTTGAGGTCGTTGTGGCCCGCGCGGAGGACCTGGACGATCCTGGAGGCGTGGGAACCCCATGAGTAAGGCGCTTGGACCTCCGCCGGGCCAGCGCCGACGACTTTGACGTAGCGTTTCTCCCAGAGTTCGTGATAGGCGAAGTTGAAGGCGAGGCTGCGGTCGCCTGCGAGGATGAGTTTCTTCGCGCCGGGCTTTTCGAAATCGTGGCAGCGGACGCAGTAGCGGTCGAGGACCGGCTGAACCTCCTGCTGGAAGGAGAAGAGCCGCTCCGGGCCGTACCACGGCTCGAGGCGGCGGGGCGGGCGGCGGAGGGCCTCGCGCGGCTCGTTGGGGACGGACGACAGGCGGCTCTCGTGGCAGCCGACACAGCCGGCCGTCTCGCCCGGCCGGAGGATGGTCCCCGAGCGCATCGACTGGACCATCATGCCGTTCTCGTCAAGCAACTGGAAGTAGACGAACCGGTCGGACGGGACCGTGAAGTAGGCGGAGCCGTCCTCCTCGACGGGCACGGTACCGAGGATGCGCTTGTTGTTGAAGTCGTGCCAGTTCATGCCGGGGCACTCGACGCCCTGCCCCGACCAGGCCGGATGCGTCCAGAACCGTTTCTCGGGAGACTCGACGACGCGCAGGTACTTGACCGTGCCGCGCGGCAGGCGCTCCATGCCCGTGCCGAGGTACACGTCGTACACGTAGAAGTGACCGCTCGCGAGGTCAAACCGGACGCGGTCGGGAATGATGGGGGGCGGTTCGCGTGCGGCCAAGGGCATCGGGTCGAAGCACCCCGGCGGCTCAGCGTGCACGAGGACCTCGTTGCCGAATGCGTCAAGGAGATAAAGGGCCATTTCCTCGCCGTTCCCAACCTGGCGCGAGCAGAGGAATCGCTTGTCGCTCAAGGGGTACGGGTCCTCGTAGCGCGGCCTGACATTCCTGAACGTATCGAGATCGCCATTCATGACGAGTCCGACGGCATCGGGCGGCCAGGTGCGGAGGACAGGCTCCCGCCCGTCCACGCCCAGGAGGCGGGTCACGATGGCCAGGGCCCCCCACGGCCGGTCGTGGCAGGAACCGAAGACGCCGATGATCCGGTGAGGGTCGGAGCCGGGCAGGGCGTGACCGTCCAGCACGGCGCCGGGACACCGCGTGTTGTTGCCGTAGAAGACGGCGTGGTTGGTGCCGTCGGGGTTGCAGATCCAGAGGCCCTGTGCGTCGCCGAAGTTGCGGTCGACGTACTCCCAGCGGTCGTAGAGGATGCGGCCGTCGGGCATCAGGGCGCCGTGGCCCTCGTGGAGGGTGCTGCGGCCGATCTGGTGCGGGTTGGCGCCGTCGGCGTCCATGCGGAACAGGTTGCCCATGATGTGGCGGTTGCACATGCAGTACTTGGGCTCGCGGGTGGAGGTGAAGACGATGCGGCCGTCGGGCAGATAGAGCGGGTCGATGTCCGACAAGCCCGAGCCGAACGTCAACTGGCGCAAGTCCGTGCCGTCGGCGTTGATCTCGTAGATGTGGTAGTCGTCCCGGATGTTGCGGCGCATGGAGAAGAGGATGCGCTTGCCGTCGAAACTGACCTCCGGGTCGCGGAGGATGCCCTCCGGGGCTTCGAGGATCGTGGTCACCCGGCCGCCCGCGCCCAGGTCGAGGAGTTTCAGCGCCGCAGGGCCGCGGAAACTGGCGGTGTTGATCTCGCCCGTTTGGAACATCGTCGCGGTGTTGTGGTGGTCAGGAGGGTACTGGGCGCGGACCACGAACAGAATGGGCCGGCCGCTGACGAGGGGATTGGCCAGAAGGGCCTCGCGCGCGAGGGCGGCCAGGTCGGCCTCGGCGGCCTTCTTCTCGTCAGCCGAGGCGGACAAAAGGCGCCGCTCAAGGTCGTCCAGCCGCACCAGGTACGCCCGCCCTTGAGGATAGCGCTGGCCGAAGGCGGCCTGAAGATTGAGGATGGCGGCCCGCAGATCGCCGGCGTCCTGCGCACCAGCGGGCGCACAAAGCCCGGCAAGCAGGAACAGGAGGCACAGCAGAGTTCGTCTTATCACTAAGGACTCGCCTCCCGTCGCCTATCCCATGGAGCGGGCGAAGGGATTCGAACCCTCGACGTCCAGCTTGGGAAGCTGGCACTCTACCACTGAGTTACGCCCGCCTCGTCGCCTGTTTTATTATGGAAAGGAAGCCCCGACTGTCAACGGGATTCCACGGGCGGCAGGCGCCGCCAGCCAACCCGCCGCCCGGATGGGCCAGTCCCGGCAACCAGGCCGCTGACAGTGCGCGCTTGGGGCTTGACAACAGGCGCGCCTCACGTTAAAAATCTTGTGCCGGTCGGGGGCGTAGCTCAACTGGTTAGAGTACCGGACTGTCGATCCGGTGGTTGCGGGTTCGAATCCCGTCGCCCTCGCCAAATTGAACGAGAAGGCCGCCGGAGACACCGTTTCCGGCGGCCTCGCTTTGTGCGGTGGCGCGCGCTGTCATTACGCGAACAGGGATGTCCTACCGCTTATTTTTCGCTTGACCTCCTCCGTGCGCCGGGTAGAACGGTTCCCTGTCGGAGCGACTGAGCACGCGGTGGCGATTGGGCCGGTTGTTGAAGAACCTGCCCCACTTGCCGGGTACGATCACCTCGCACTCGAAAGGAGCGGACATGGCCAACGGGAAATTGCCAAATTACCTAGCCTCAGCCTCGCCGAATCCCGCCGCAAACCGAGCCCCGTGGTACAAGAACACGGCACAGACGTACGCGGGGATTTTTCTCTGGTTCGTCTTCTGGCACGAGGTCCCGATGGGGGCCGGCCTTGGCACGGGTGGGCACAGCGCATCTGCCGGCGGCACGCTGGCCCAGGGATTGGGCGTGGCGTTTTTCGGCCTGATCCTGGCGGCGCTGGTGTGCCACTTCCTCTTCTACCTGGTGCCCGGCATGCTGGGGATGAAGACCGGGCTGCCCCTTTACATCGTGGGGACCTCCACCTATGGCGCAACGGGGGGGTTCCTGATGCCCGGCTTCCTGATGGGTCTGCTTCAGTTCGGCTGGCTCGCGGTGAACGCCTTCTTCGCGGGCATTCTGCTGTGTGCGCCGTTCGGCTACGGGTTCCCCTCCGTCCCGCATGCGATCGTGGCCGCGGCGTGGATCGCGCTCGGCGCCTTCATGGGCCTGAAGGGCATCAAGTACGTGGCGCGGGTGGCGACCTTTCTACCGCTCATCCCCCTGGCCATCCTCGTCATCCTGGCCGTTTCAACGATCGGCGGCCTCGGCAGTTTCGACGCCGACAATCTGGTGGAGGCAACCACGGTGGAAGTGGCCGTGAAGGGCGAGACCGTTAAGGCGGCTGACCCCTTGACGTCGTGGGGCGTGATCGCGCTGCTCTGCACGTACGTCGTCGGCTTCTTCGCGACGGCCGGCGCGGTGGGCGTCGACCTCGGCATGAACAACCGCAACGCGAAGGACGTGCACCTCGGCGGCTTGGCCGGGGTCGCCTTGGCCACGGTGGTCGCAGGCGGGCTGGCTCTGCTGATCGTTGCGGGGGCCTACGGCTCCGGGAAGGCGGGCGACGGCGGGGTGATGCAGGCCACGGGCCTGATGGGCAACATCATGGGCACGAAGACTGCTTCCATCTTCTGGTATCTCCTGGCCATTGCAGCGTTCCCGGCGGCCTGCTTCTCGTCGTTCATCGCGGCCAACAGTTTCAAGACCACGCTGCCCAAGGTGAATCCCTGGCTCTCGGTCGGGGCCGGGGCGCTCCTGGCCTTCGTCCTGGCGGTGACCGGTTGGGCCGGCAACGCGATCGGCATGTTCCAGATCATCGGCGCCTCGTTCGGACCGGTGTGCGGCGCGATGATGGCCGACTACCTGCTGGCCGGTCGCAAGTGGGCCGGGCCCCGGGCCGGGTTCAACCCCGCAGGCTGGATTTCGTGGATCATCGGCTTTGGCGTCGGAGCAGCGGACTTCATCCCCGGGCTTGCCGGGAAGGTCCCCTGCCCGCCCGTGGCCGCCTTCATCGTCGGCTTCGTCCTCTACTTGATCCTGGCGAAGGTCGGCCTCCAGTCGAGGACCCTCCAGATGCCCGCGGCCGAAGCATCGCAGGGAGCCTGAACAACGGCTCAAGCGCCGTCTTGTGCAGACCGGAACCGGGCCATGGCCCGTCGAAAAAGGCGGGCCTTGGCTCCGGTAAATACCGGACCCCAACCGGGCAAATGGCCAAGGACGGTCAGGCCGGACGTCGCCACGGCGAAGCCATGCTTTGCCCCCTGGCACGGCAGGCGTGCCGTGGCCTGACGGCTGGCGGAGCCGGGACGCTCACGGCCAGCCGGCGCCGGACGCGGCTTCGATGCGCGGGCTCTTGGGGCTTCAGGCCTACCGAGCATTCCCAGAAATACCGCGAAACGTCGGACGGCAACCGGGGTTAGAAAAGTGAGGCCGCCGCGGACCCGGAGGGCCGGTGCCGCCGCCTCTTAATCGGGCGCGATAAATTGCTTAACACGGGTGACCCGATATGACATAATCTTCGGCCGAGGGGATGGGCGCAGCCGCCCGCTCAAGCCGCCGGGCGGAAGGAAGGGAACGATGGCTCGCAAGCACGGCTTGACCCGCAGGGAGTTCGTGAAAGGAGCAGCACTCACTGCCGTTGGCGGCGCGTATGCCCTCGCCTCGGCTGGCGAGGTGATGGCAAGCGCACCGGCTTTCAAGACCCCGGCCGCGGCCTCTCGACCACGCTCGGGCCGCCCTGAGCATGGTCGAAGGGCGGAAGCGTTCGGTTGGCGTCTCGGCATGCAGGCCTATTCCTTCAACCGTTACACGTTCTTCGAGGCGATTGAGAAAACGGTCTCGCTCAGCCTCCGTTATATCGAGGCCTACCCCGGCCAGAAGTTGAGCGCGGAAAAGCCCAACGTCCGCTGGGACCATAACACGGGCCCGGAAATCCGCCAGGAGGTAAAGCGGAAACTCGATGCGAGCGGCGTCCGCCTGGTCAATTACGGCGTCGTCGGCCTCGGCAAGGACGAGGCCGCGGCGCGCAAGGTGTTCGACTTCGCCAAGGACATGGGCATCGAAACCATCGTCTCCGAACCGCCCAGGGACGCCCTCCCCTCCCTCGACAAACTCTGCGGCGAGTACGGCATCCGCATCGCCATCCACAACCACCCGAAGCCGTCTCCCTACTGGGACCCCCAGATCGTCCTCGACGCGTGCCAGGGCCTGAGCCCGCGGATCGGCGCCTGTGCCGACACCGGCCACTGGATGCGCTCCGACGTGAATCCGGTGGAGGCGCTCCGGAAACTCCAGGGCCGGATCGTCAGCCTCCACTTCAAGGACTTGAACGCGATGGGCAAAGGCGCCCACGATGTGCCGTGGGGAACCGGCCAAGGCAACGTCCGCGGGATGCTCGAGGAACTTGCGCGCCAAAGGCTGAAGGCCGTCTTCTCCATCGAATACGAGCATAATTGGACCTCGTCGCTGCCCGAGATCGCCCGATGCGTGGCCTACTTCGAACAGGTCGCGGGTGAACTGGCAGCGGCCTCGAACAAGAAAGGAAAAGCCGAATGACGTCAGCGAAGAAGCCGCAATCGGATTCCCGGCGAGGCCTCAGCCGGAGGGATTTTCTCACGACGACCGCCGCCGCCGGCGCAGGGTTCTGGCTCACCTCCCCCTTGCGTGCCGCCGAGCCGGCCTCGAAGAACGGCGAACTGCACATCGCCATCATCGGCGCCGGCACCCAAGGCATGGTCCTCATGCAGAACTGCCTGAAGATCCCGGGGGTCCGTTTCGTCGCCGTCTGCGACATCTGGCCCTACAGCCAGCGCTACGCCTCGCGCCGCCTGAAGGCCTACAAGCAGGAAGTGAACGTCTACGAAGACTACCGCGAGATGCTGGAGAAGGAGAAGGCCCTCGACGCGGTCATCGTGGCCTCGCCCGACTGGATGCACGCCGAGCACGCCATCGCCTGCCTCCAGGCCGGCAAGCACGTGTACTGCGAGAAGGAGATGTCCAACTCCCTCGAGAAGGCCAAGCAGATGGTCCTCACGGCCCGCCAGACGGGCAAACTGCTCCAGATCGGCCACCAGCGCCGCTCGAACCCGCGCTACATCTTCGCACTTGAGAAGATCATCCGCGACGCCAAACTCCTCGGCCGAATCACCACGGGCTATGGCCAGTGGAACCGCGGCAAGGCAGACGACCGCGGCTGGCCCAAGGAATACGAACTCGACAAGGCCACGCTCAACAAATACGGTTACGACACGATGCACCAATTCTGCAACTGGCGCTGGTACCGCAAGTACGGCGGCGGGCCCATTGAGGACCTCGGAAGCCACCAGATCGACATCTTCAACTGGTTCCTCGACACACCGCCCAAATCCGTCATGGCCAGCGGCGGCATGGACTACTACAAGGGCCATGAGTGGTACGACAACGTCATGGCCATCTATGAGTTCGACACGCCGGCCGGCGTCGTCCGGGCCTTTTATCAGGTGTTGACGACGACGAGCGCTCGCGGCTACTACGAGACGTTCATGGGCGACGAAGGGACGCTCCAGCTTTCCGAAGACCCGCGCAAGTGCCGCGTTTTTGCCGAAGGCCACCTGCCTCTCGGCGCCTGGGACAAATGGGCCAAGAAGGGCTACCTCATCAAACTCCCCGTGGAGGAACAGAAACCGGAAGCCAAGGGCGAGATGGACGCGATCACCAGCGTCTATAAGTCGCCGCCCCAGATCGGCTGGCTCATGCCCGTCGAGGTCGAAAAATCGTACCACCAGGCCCACCTGGAGAACTTCTTCGACGCCGTCCGCGGCAAGGGGAAACTTAACTGCCCCCCGGAGGTCGCCTACGAGACCGCCGTCACCGTCCTCACGGTCAACGATGCTGTCGCGGCCGGCAAACGTATCGACTTCCAACCCGAGGAGTTTAAAGTTTGAGCACCAAGTACATGAACGCCCGCAGGACGCCGCAAAAGAAGGGAGGTTCAAACTCCCGGCGGGGAATCCGCCGCAGAGACTTCCTTGCGACGACCGCCGCCGCCGGCGCGGGGTTCTGGCTCGCCTCCCCCTTGCGAGCGGCCAAGCCGGCCTCGAAGAACGGCGAACTTCACGTCGCCATCATCGGCGCCGGGACGCAGGGGCGCGAGGTCCTCATCGAGAACTGCCTGAAGATCCCGGGCATCCGCTTCGTCGCCGTCTGCGACATCTGGCCGTACAACAAGCTCTACGCCTCGGGCCGCCTGAAGGCCTACAAGCAGGAAGTGAACGCCTACGAAGACTACCGCGAGATGCTGGAGAAGGAGAAGGCCCTTGACGCGGTGATCGTCGCCACCCCCGACTGGATGCACGCCGAGCACGCCATCGCCTGCCTCCAGGCCGGCAAGCACGTGTACTGCGAAAAGGAGATGTCCAACTCCCTCGAAAAGGCCAAGCAGATGGTGCTCGCGGCCCGCCAGACGGGGAAACTGCTGCAGATCGGCCACCAGCGCCGCTCGAACCCGCTCTACACCTACAGCCTCGAGAAGATCATCCGCGACGCCAAACTTCTCGGCCGGATCACCACCACCTACGGCCAGTGGAACCGCGGCAAGTCCGCCGTCGACCCCGGCTGTCCCAAAGGAAAAGAACTCGACGAAGCGACGCTCCAGAAATACGGCTACGACACGATGCACCAGCTCCTCAACTGGCGGTGGTACCGCAAGTACGGCGGCGGACCCATTGAGGACCTCGGAAGCCACCAGATCGATGTTTTCAACTGGTTCCTCGGCACACCGCCCAAATCCGTCATGGCCAGCGGCGGCACGGACTACTACAAGGGCCGTGAATGGTACGACAACGTCATGGCCATCTACGAGTACGACACGCCGGCCGGCGTCGTCCGCGCCTTATACCAGGTGCTGACCACAACAAGCGCCCGCGGCTACTACGAGACGTTCATGGGCGACGAAGGGACGCTCCAGATCTCTGAAGACCCGCGCAAGTGCCGCGTCTATGCCGAAGGCCACCTGCCTCTCGGCGCCTGGGACGAGTGGGTCAAGAAGGGATACCTCATTGAACTCCCCTGGAAGGTGCCGGAAGACAAGAGTGAGACGGACGCGATCGTCGACATTTACAAATCACCGGAACAGGTTGGTTGGCTCCTGCCGGTGAAACCTGAAGGATCGTACCACCAAGCCCACCTGGAGAACTTCTTCGACGCCATCCGCAACGGCACGCCGCTCAACTGCCCGCCGGAGGTCGCCTACGAGACCGCCGTCGCGGTCCTCACCGTCAACGACGCTGTCGCGGCCGCCAAACGCATTGACTTCCAACCCGAGGAGTTTAAAGTTTGAGCGCCATCTCTACAGACACCAACGGGCTGAGGCACGAAACCATGCTCAAAGTGATTGCGACGGCGGCTCTGGCGGCCCTCGGACTCCTGCTTTCCGCTTCGACCGCGAGCACCGCCGAGGAAGGCCAGCCCCCCGGCGAACCCGCCAGCCGATCCACCTTCGTCCACCACGTGGTCCTCCAGGACACCGAGGGCAACAAGATCACGCCGTCGAGCGACCCGACGATGCCTTTCTCGGTGCGCCTGAGTTGCGGCAAGTGCCACGACTATAAAACGGTCGGCGGCGGCTGGCACTTCAACGCCCCGGACCTGAACGTCGCCCCCGGCAGGCCCGCCCAGCCGTGGATCCTCGTCAATCGCCGCACCGGCACCCAGTTGCCCGTCTCCTATCGCCCCTGGCCGGGGACGTACCGCCCGGACGACGTCGGCCTTACGCCCTGGAAGTTCGTCCTGACCTTCGGCCGGCACATGCCCGGCGGCGGGCCCGGCGAGATGCCCGACGACGACCCCCAGTCGCGCTGGCTCGTCTCGGGAAAACTCGAGATCAACTGCCTGACCTGTCACAGCGGCGACCCCGCCCACGACCAGGTCCAGTGGCTCCTGGCGATCTCCGAGCAGAACTTCATGTGGGCCCCGCTCGCCACGACGACGCTCGGCTCCGTGCGCGGGTCCGCCCGGCGGGTCCCCGACACCTACGATCCTTACATGGAACCGAACGAGCAGGCCGCCTCCAAGGGCGCCCCGGTCGTAACGTATGACACAGCGAAGTTCGACGCCGCCGGACACGCTTACTTCAACACCGTCCACAAACCCGCACCCGCGCGGTGCTACTTCTGCCACACGAACCATCGCGTCGGTCCCGGCGCGCCGGAAAAATGGGAAACCGACGAAGACGTTCACCTGGCGGCCGGCCTCGCCTGCGCAGACTGCCACCGCAGCGGCCTCGACCACCAGATCACGCGCAATTACGAAGGCGAGGCCGAAGCCCGAGGCAAGCCTGACCTGGCAACCCTCACCTGCCGCGGATGCCACCTGGGCGACGGCCAAGAGGCCTCGAGCGGACGCCTGGGCGCGCCCCGGCCTCGGCACGTGGGCATCCCCACGCTGCATTTCGAGAAACTTTCGTGCACCGCCTGCCACTCCGGCCCGGCCCCGCGCGACCGCGCCGGCCGGGTCCAGACCTCGCGGGCCCACGCGATCGAGTTCCACGGCGAGCACCGCGGCGACGACGCGCCGCCCTACATCGCCGAGCCCGTCTTCGTCAAGCAGGTGAACGCCCGGGACGGCCACGAGGAGATCGCTCCGCACCGGATGATCTGGCCGGCCTTCTGGGGCCGATTGAAGGACGACGCCGTCACCCCGCTCTCCCCCGACGCGGTCATCGACGCGGCGGACAAAATCCTCGAAACGAAACCCGCGGCCGAGGGCGAGGCGGCCAAGGACATCACCCTGATTTCGCGGGAACAGATTCTTGAGACCCTCAAGACCCTCGCCGCCGCCGACACCGGCACCGAACCCGTTTACGTGGGCGGAGGCAAACTGTACCGCCTGACGGGCGACGGCGAAATCGCCGGCGCCGACCACCCGGCCGCCCGGCCGTATTCCTGGCCCCTCGCCCACGACGTCCGTCCCGCGACGCAGGCGCTCGGCTACGACGGCGAGTGCACCGACTGCCATTCAATGGACGCACCGTTCTTCTTCGGCGAGGTCGCGGCCGAAGTGCCCGCCGACCTCGGCGAGCCCGAGATGCTGGCCATGCACCACTTCGAGAAACTCGACCCGACCGCCTTGACCGTCTGGGCCCTGACGTTCGAGTTCCGCCCCCTCTTCAAGGCGATGCTATTTACCGTCGGCGGCCTCATGGCCGCGATCGTCATCCTCTACGCCTTCCGCGCCCTGGCGGCGATCCTCCGGTGGGCGGGAGCCAGGAGCGCCCGAGGCTGATACTTTTCAGGGAACCAGAACGCTCATGACCACATTCCAGACCATCACAATCCTCGCCGTGGCAGGCGCCGCGGCGGTCCTCGCGCTGCACTTCCTCGTCGCCGGACGCCGGCTATGCCGTGAAGCGAAGGCGGCGCCTCGCCGGCCCCTCGGCCGGTGGCAGAGGCTCCTCTATGCCGTCACGATCCTCTCGCTGCTCGTTCTCGTGTTCACCGGCTTCTGGCCGGCCGTCCGCGGCGAACCGCTCCGGGGCTGGCTTCTGATGATCCACAACAGCGCCGCGCCGGCCTTCGCCATCGGCCTGCTGGTGCTCGCCTTCCTCTGGGCCGAGAGGCGCCCCGCCGGGGCGCCCGGCGCAACGGCCTCCGCGGCCGGTTTCGGGCGAGGCCAGCGGCTGGTCTTCTGGGCCGCCGCCCTTCTCGCCGCCACCCTGGTCCTGACGATGATGTTCAGCATGGTCCAGATTTTCGGCACGCCGGGCCAGGAACTCCTCTTCGAGATCCATCGCTATTCGGCCCTGGCGATGGTCCTCGTGGCCATGGTCCACGGGTACCTGGTCGCGCTGGGCCGGGGTCTCGGCTGATCCTCCTCACCGGCGACAACGCGCATGGACCTTTCGATCGTCATCCCGGCCTACAACGAGTCCGCCAAGATCGCGCGCGACGTCGATGCCGCCGCCCACTTTCTCGTTGACCAGCGCCTCGCGGGCGAAATCCTCGTCGTGGACGACGGCAGCGACGATGAGACCTCCAAGGTCGCCGAGGCCGTCCCGGTTCCACCCGGCGTCGAGCGCAAGGTCATCCGATACGCCCCCCACCGGGGAAAGGGCTGTGCCGTCCGGACCGGCATGGTCGCAACGCGCGGCGAGTACGCCCTGTTTGCCGACAGCGGCCTCTGCGTCCCCTTCGGCAACGCGCTGCGCGGCCTGGAACTGCTCCGGAAAGGTACGTGCGACATCGCGCACGGATCCCGCAAGATGGCCGGCAGCCTCCTTAAGGTCCCTCAGCCTGCGTACCGGCGCCTCCTGTCGCGGGTGTTCCGCGCCGTCGTCCTGGACCTGATGGGAATCCCGCACAATCTGACGGACACGCAATGCGGTTTCAAAGTCTATCGCGGCGACGTGGCGAGGGAACTTTACCGCGATTGCCGGAGCGACGGATTCGTGTTCGACATCGAAGTGCTCATGCGGGCCCGGCGCCGGGGATTCACCGTGCGCGAATTCCCCGTCGAATGGGTCTGCGACCTGGACAGCCGGCTGCAGCCGACGCACAACCTCTTCGGCATCCTGCGCGAACTCGTCCGGATCAAGCGGGCGCTCCGCAACGAGCGCCGCTAGGCGCCGCCTTCACTTCTCCGACTTCTCCGCCGCCTTCAACTCCACGACCCAGACGTTGCGAAATCGCACCGGGTTCCCGTGGTCCTGAAGGCGAAGTGGTGCGACGGCCACCTCTGCTTTGCTGCGCGCCCCGCCTGTCGGGCTCGGTATCTCCCGGTTCTCGTGAATCACTTTGCCGTTGTGAAGCACCGTGACCCGGGCATTGGCGGTCTTCTTCCCGCCGGCGTCAAAGCGCGGCGCCGTGAACGTGATGTCGTACGTCTGCCATCGGCCGGGCGGCAGGCAGGCGTTCACCTTCGGGGCCCCCACCTTGTAGATGCCCCCGCAATCGCCGTCCTTCGACTCCAGACCGAACGAGTCCAGCACCTGGATCTCGTAGCGGTCCTGGATATAGACGCCGCTGTTCCCGCGCCCCTGCCCGCCCTTGTCGGGCAAGTACGGCGTCATGAACTCCAGGTGGAGCCGTATGTCGCCGAAGTCGCGCTTCGTCCGGTTGTCGCCCTTGCCGACGAGGACGCTTCCGTCGGGCATCGGTTTCCATTGCGCGTTCGTCCACTCCTCGAGCGAAGGCGGTTTCCCTTCGCCGTACGCCATCAGGACGATCGCGCCGGCGGGCGGCTTTTCGCCCAGCGTCGGGCTCACGCGCACCGCCTGCGCCAGTTTTCCCGTCTTGCCGCCCCCAAAATCCAGCGCCAACTTCCTGTCGGCCACCGTGGCCCTGCTCTCCGCGTCGCCCGACTTACCGGTCATGACGAGTTTCGCGCCCTCGGCCTTGCCCGCCAGTTGGATGCGATTCTCGGAGTGAGTTCCTCCGGTGCTCAGGAGGACCGTGCCGCGGTATTCGCCGGCCTCGGGCCAGACCTTCACCTCCGCGCCCAGGCCGCCGCACGTGCCCGTGTATTCGCCCAGAAATGGGTCGCCCGTCTCCTCGCCGACGACGACGCTGTTCACTTTGACCGGCTCCGCCGCTCCGAGAGGCGCCGCCAGCACGCACACCATCGCCGCCGCCATCGCCCACCGCATGCCTGTTCTCCTTTACTTGGATTCCGCTCCGGCGCTGCCCGCGCCGTCCTTCAATTCGACGAGCCAGATGTTGCGGTACCGGACCGGGTTGCCGTGGTCCTGGAGCATCAGGGGGGCGGGGCTGACGACCGGCCCGCCCACCCCCGCCGTCGTCACGTGGTCGATCTTCACATTCTCGTGAATCTGGATGCCGTTGTGGACCACGCTCATCACGGCCGGCTCCACGATCTTGCCGTCCTGCACCTTCGGGGCCTTGAAGGCGATGTCGTACGTCTGCCAGCGTCCGGGCGGCAGGCTGGCGATTTCCTTCGGCGCAGAGACGCTGTAGATGCCGCCGCATTCGTTGTCCTTCGGGGCCAGGCCGAACGAATCCAGGACCTGGCACTCGTACCGGCTCTGGAGGTACACACCCGAGTTGCCGCGGCCCTGACCGCTAGCCGTCGGCATGTACGGGCACCAGAACTCCATGTGCAACCGCATGCTGCCGAACGCCTGCTTCGTCTGGACGTTGCCGCGGCCGTTGACGCGCACGCTGCCGTCGTCGAGGATTTCCCAGGCGGCCGGCTCGCCCTTCATGCTCTGCCAGGCGTCGAGATTCGTCTTCTTGCCTTCCTCGAAGGGCAGCAGGACCATGGCGCCCGCGGGGGGCTTTTCGCCGAGCGTCGACGGCGTTCGCTCGTATGCCTTGAGGTCGAATTTTCCGCCGTTCGTGCTCTCGGCCGAGAGTTTCCCGTCCGCGGCGGTGGCGCGCCACCGGACATCGCCCGCGGCACCGGCGAGAACGAGTTTGCCGTCCGCAACCTTGCCCGCCAGTTCGATCCGCCCACCCGACGGGTCAAGAATCGCGGCCCGGTAACCGTCCTTAACGGGCCAAACCTTGGCCTCGACCACCAGGGGCGAACCGGCGAGGGCCATCACACCTCCGCCCCGGTACTCGCCGAGAAATCGGTCGTCGGGATACTTCGGCGGCTCGGCGGCCGCCCGCGCGACCGCCGCCGCTCCCAGCAGAATCCCTACCAGCACCGAAACAGTCGCCATCCGTTCCTGCCGCATGGTCTATCTCCTTAATGGTTCACCCCGGCCACGAACCGAAACGCGCCGGTTCCTTTTCCCCTTCGACGACCACCATAATCGAAACTTCGGGAATTCGCCTGCAAAACTTTTTGATCTCGTCGGGCGCCATCACGAACGCGGCCGTCGAAAGCGCGTCCGCCACCGCCGCGCTCGACTCGAGCGCCCACGCCCCCAACTTTCCCGACGCCGGCCGGCCCGTCCGCGGGTCGACGATGTGCGGGTTCCGCGCCGATGCCGCCGACCCGCTCAGCGCCCGGTCCTTAAGGGGAATCGTCTCGACCACGCCTGCGGGCGACCGCGCGCTTCCGACAGCCACGCGCCAGCCTTCCTCGCCTTCGGGCGGCCCGAGGGCCAGGACCGTGCTCTCGCCGCCGTGAACGAGCGCCCGCCCGATGCTCCAATCCTCGAGAATTATTTTCATCTGGTCGAGCGCGTAGCCTTTGCCGATCCCCCCGAGGTCGATCCGCATGCCGTCCCGCGCAACATGCACGGCATGTTCTTCCTCGTTCATCGCCACGAGGTTCATGCCGGTCCGCGCCTGCGCGTCGGCGAGTTCCGCGTCCGTCGGCTTCCGGGCCGAACCGTCCTTCGCCTTCCAGCAATCCACCAGCGCCCCGGCCGTCACGTCGAACGCGCCGCCTGTTTCAGCCCAGACGCGTGCGGCGGTTGCGAGACACTCAAAGACCGCGAGACCCACGCGAACGGACTCGCCCGCCTTCAACTGGTTGATCTGGGAGACGTCGCTCGAGGGGTCGAACCGGCTCAGCGCCGCCTCCAGACGGTCCACCTCGGCGAAGGCGGCGGCGGCAGCCTGGCCCGCATACGTCGCCTCCTCGCCGGCGACGAGCACCTCGAACACCGCCGCCATCGCCTCGTGCGAAAAGCGATGGACGCCAACCGGCAACTCGCGCCCTGGCGTCCCGGCGGTAGTCCCCATCCGGCTATTCCTCCCCAGGGGAACCGGCCGGTGCTACCGGCGCCCCGCTTCGGGTTGCCATGAACGCGTCCCACAGGTCCTGTTTCACATAGAGCACCAGGAACACGCCCGGCCTGAGGCCGAACGTCTCCTGCTGGTATCGGTCGCGGAGTTCTGCCTTGAGGTCGGTCTGGATGGCCGGCGACGCGACGATCACCGGCGCGTCCGGCAACTTGTCCGGCGGCGCGGGAACCTGGTCCCAGTAGCCCACGCGCGTGTAGGCGCGCAGGTACCACGGCAGGGGCCAATAGTTTTCCGGGCTGACGACATTGATGCCCATCGCCCGGCCGCTGTCCACCGCCGCGAGTTCGTTAATCCGATCCCGTAACTTGAAGATGTTCGTGTACGTCTGCGCGTAGGCGTACGGGTTGCACGCTTCCGAGTGGTAACGGAACGATGTTTCGTAAGCCTCGATGCCCAAGTGGCGCCCTCCGGCGATGAGCACCAGAACCGCGGCGATCTGAAGCGGCCGCCGGCGAAGCCAGCGCACCAGCGCGACCGCGCCCACGCCTGCCAGGAGAATCATCCCGTGGAGGAACCCGATCATGCACCACGGCGTCTTGTAGGGGATGGACGAGTAGGCGATCGTCAAGAGGAGCGTATAGAACGCGAGGAACCGGAGCAAGGGAGCGCTCGCCTGGCCGATTCCTCTTCGCGTGAACGCCGCCAGCATGCCCACGACCGCCAGGACGAGGATCCATGCCTCGGTCCAGACCGGCCCGATGCGGGCCTTGGGGTTCGTCAGGATATCCCAGAGGCCTCGCCACCCGACCCACTCGCCGTCCTTCGAGCACGCGAGCATCCCGAGATAGTAGTCCCACGCGTGGTTGTGGACGCCGCCTTCGTGGCCGCGCGACACCAGGTAATCGTACGTCCGGACCGAATCCAACGGACCCTGAAGGTTCGTGAAGAACGACGAGAACAAGAGGACCGAAACGAGGACCGCGACGGCGGCCGCGAGGGCGATGGGCCAGCGGCGCACCACCGGTGCGGGCTTGGGCGCGCCCGTCGCTCCGTGCCGGCGCCAGAGCACCAGCACGAGGCCGAGGGCCCCGAGCATGGCGGCGAAAGCCATGATGCACGTCTCCTTCGTCGCGTGCATCAGCCCGACCGCCAGACCGGCCACGAGCGCCCAGCCCAAAGAACCCGAACGTGCATATCGCCAGCCGGCCGCGATGACGAGGAAGGTGAAGAAGACGAGCGACATCTCCTGGATGAAGTACCGGCTGTAGAACACCATCGCGGGAGAAACGGCCGTCAGAACGCCGGCGCAAACGGTGGCCGCACGCCCCAATCCGTCGCGCACCAGCCAGACCAGCAAGACCAGGCCTATGCCGAAAAGCGCGGGCACAAGGCGAAATGTCGCGTCGTCGGCGCCGACGGCATCGCCGCCCGCCGTCAGCAGGATCGAGGGCAGCGCCAGGTAGTAGAGGGTCGGGCCGTGGTGGTCTCGCGGGTCGTAGCGGTACTCGCCCGTCTGGTAAAGTGCGACCGTCTTGGACGCCTGGACCGACTCGTCGGGGTGCATCGGCCGCTCGTTCAGCCCGGGCAGCCGCAGCGCCGACGCGCCGAGGCCGACGGCTACGACGATACAAGCGCCAAGGAGGGTCGAGCGCTTCATGGGGCGGGCTTGCCGAACACCTCGACTTCAATATAGTGGTTCAGATCGTTCGTCGTGTTGCCGTTGCTGTAGCAGCGGACGTACCGCCCCTTGACACCCTTGGCGTCGATGAGGTGGCCTTCGTTGGTCTCGATCCGCTCCAAGCCCTCTCCGAGGCCGAGCCCCGCCGAGTTGTCGTAGTCGTTGCTGAACACGGTCTTCACGTCGGTGATGAAGTCCGGGTCCGAGCACACCTGAATGACGATGTCGTGATAGACGCGCGGCTCTTTGTGGTAGTGCCAGATGAGGATGGCATAGATGTTGCACTCGGCCCCGAGGTCGACCTGGACGTACTGCCGGCCGGGCCCGAGTTCGACGAAACTGCCGTCCGACGCTTCCTTGTCGCCGTCGGTGATCAACTTCAGTTCGCCGATGATCGGTTCTTCGTCGCTGCCGCGGACCGGCTTCTTGAGGGCGACGTTCGTCGTCCCCTTAGGCGCCTTGAACGGCGGGCGAGGCTTCCCGAGCGGTTTCTCGACTTTATCTCCGAAACGGAGGGCGGGCGGCGTGCCGGGGAACTGCGGCTGAGGCAGTACGATCGCGATCGGCTCCAGGTCGCCGTCGCCGGCCGCCTCGGCCGGTTCCTTGGGCTGCTCCGCGGGTTTTGCCGCTTCCTCCGCCGGCTGCGCGGGCTCTTCGGCGGGTTCCTTCGGCTCAGCCGACGGTTCCGCAGGCTCCGTCGCCGCAGGACTTTCCGGCGGAGGCGGCGCCGCGGGTTCCGACTGCTGGCACGCCTGGACCAGCACAGCCGCCGACGCCAAGAGCAATGCCAAAATGAGGCCTCTTAGGGACACGCTTCGCATCAGAGTCTCTCCTTCTCCATTCGCCAAGGTCCGGCGGACGGGTCTCACGGTCCGTCCCGCCTCATTCCTTTAAACAACCGCCTGGGCGGCAAGTGACGCATAAAATAGCCTTCCCAGCCGGTCGGGTCAAGTCCCTTGGTGAAGAATCCGGCTGCCGCTTGAGCCCGGGCAGGCGGAACGCCACCGCCCCGAGGCCGACGGCCGCGACGATGCAAGCGCTAACCAGAGTCGAGCGCTTCATGGGGCGGGCTTGCCGTACACCTCGACTTCAATATAGTGGTTCAGATCGTTCGTCGTGTTCCCGTTGCTGTAGCAGCGGACGTACCGCCCCTTGACGCCCTTCGAGTCGATGAGGCGGCCCTCATACGTTTCGATCCACTCCAAGTTTTCGCCTAGGCCGAGCCCCGCCGAGTTGTCGTAGTCGTTGTTGAAAACGGTCGTCACGCCGCCGATGAAGTCCGGGTCCGACGACACCTGGACGACGACGTCGTGATAGACGCGCTTCTGCTTGTGGTAGTGCCAAACGACAATGGCATAGATGTTGAATTCGGCCCCGAGGTCGATCTGGACGTGCTGCTTGTTCGGCGAGAGTTCGACGTAACTGCCGTCCGACCCCTCCTTGTCGCCGTCGGTGACCAACTTCAGTTCCCCGATAATCGGCATCTCGTCGCTCCCGCTGACCGGCTTCTTGAGGGCGACGTTCGTCGTCCCCTTGGGCGCCAGGAGGTGGGGCTTCCCGACGGGTACCTCGATGTACCGACTGGGACGGAGAGCCTCCGGCGTAGAACCGGGCAACTCCCGAGGCAGTTTGATGACGATCGGCTCCAGATCGCCGTCGCCTGCAGCCTCGGCCGGTTCCTTGGGCTGTTCCTTGGGCTGTTCCTTGGGTTGTTCCGCGGGCTTCGTTGCTTCCTCCGCGGCCTGCTTGGGCTCTTCGGCGAGTTCCTTCGGCTCGGCCGACGGTTCGACCGGGGCAGGCTTGCCGTACACCTCGACTTCAATATAGTGGTTAAAGTCGTCCGTCGTGTTGCCGTTGCTGTAACAGCGGACGTACCGCCCCTTAACGCCCTTGGTGTCAATGAGGTGGCCTTCGTTGGTCTCGATCCGCTCCATGCGCTCGCCCACGCCGAGCCCCGCCGAGTTGTCATTGTCATTGTTGAAAACGGTCGCCACGTCGGTGATGAAGTCCGGGTCCGACGACACCTGGACGACGACGTCGTGATAGACGCGCGGCTCCGCGTGGTAGTGCCAAATGACGATGGCGTAGATATTGTACTCGGCCTCGAGATCGATCTGAACGTACTGCCGACCCGGCCCGAGTTCGACGTATCCTTCCGCTTCCTTGTCGCCGTTCGTGATCACCTTCAGTTCCACGTTGAAAGGCGCGCTGCTCCCGCCGACCGGCTTCTTGATCGCGACGTTCGACGTCCCTTTCGGCGCCTTGAGCGGCTTGCGTGGCTCGCCGAGGGGCTCCTCGACGCGCGGCCCGTAACGGGTGGCGGGCGGCGTCCCGGGGAACTTCGCGTAAGGCAAATCAATCACGATCGGCTCCAGATCGCCTTCCCCGGAAGCCTCGGCCGGTTCTTTAGTCTGCTCCGCGGACTCTTTAGGCTCTTCGGTAGGTTCCGACTGCCGGCAGGCCTGGACCAGCACGGCCGCCGACGCCAACAGCAACACCAGCATGAGACCTCGCAAGGACATGGTTCGCATTGGAGTTCCTCCCTCTCCATTGCCAAGGTCTGGCGGGTGAGTCTCACGGTCCGCCCCGCCTCTTCCCTTTAAACAACCGCGTGGGCGGCAAGTGACGCACAATTTAACCTTCCCCGGCGGCCGGGTTGAGACCCTGAGTGAAGAATTTCGGCGCCGGAACGTCTCATCCTCCAGGCCGGGACGGAATTTTGTTGCACCCCCGGCCACCTCATGCGATAAAAAGGGTTCGCTACACAGCCCTTTCACCGGGGGATGACGGTTGGTTTTGGCGTCACCCTGGCCGGCGCAAGGGGTTCAGAACGGGAGCGAACGGAAGGCCGGCTCCCGGACGCCGACACGGTTATGAGCACAAGGAGACTACGATGAAACGCCTGGCAATGCTTGCAGTCCTCGTCAGCACGGTTTTGTTGCTGTACGGCACGGCATCGGGTGTGTCCGACGCCGACGTCCAGAAGATCACGGCGGCCATACCCGACAAGGCCCCCGCCAAGCCCGCCAAACCCCGGAAACTCCTCGTCTTCAACCTTACGAAGGGATTCCATCACGGCTCCATCCCCTACGGCGCCAAGGCCCTGGAGATCATGGGCCGGAAGACCGGCGCCTTCGAGACGACCGTCAGCACCGACCCCGCCGTCTTCAAGCCCGACAGCCTCAAAGCCTTCGACGCCATCTGCCTCAACAACTGCACCGGCGATCTGTTCACCGAGGACGAGTTGAAGGCGAGCCTCCTGGACTTCGTGAAGGGCGGCAAAGGCCTCATCGGCATCCACGCCTCCACCGACTGCTTCTACAAGTGGCACGAGTTCGGCGAAATGCTGGGCGGGTACTTCAACGGCCATCCCTGGAACGAAGAGGTCGGCATCAAGATCGACGATCCCGCGAGCCCGATCACCAAGGCGTTCGGCGGCGAAGGATTCATGGTCAAGGACGAGATCTACCAGTTCGGCAAAGGCCAGGCCGGATGGGACCCTTACTCGCGCGACCGCCTGCACGTCCTCTTGAGCCTCGACATGACGAAGACCAAGAACAAAGGCAATCGGGCGGACAAAGACTATGCCGTCTCGTGGATCCACGACTACGGCAAAGGCCGCGTCTTCTACTGCTCCCTCGGCCACTATAACGAGATCTTCTGGAACCCGAAAATCCTGGAGTTCTACCTGGCAGGCATCCAGTTCGCCCTCGGCGACCTGAAGGCCGACACCACCCCCACCGCCAAGGTCCAAGGCAAGTCGGCCGCCGGACCGGCGGCGCTCCGCATCTTCGCCGCCGCATTGGAACCGGACGAAAAGGGGTTCAAGACCCTCTTTAACGGCAAAGACCTCAATGGCTGGCAGAACGCCGGCGGCAAGGAGCCCGGCGCAGGATGGGTCGTCAAGGACGGCGCGATGAGCCGCGAGAACAAGGGCGGCGACCTCTGGACCAAGGACCGCTTCGGCGACTTCGTCCTGGACCTGGAGTTTAAGACACAAGGCAACAGCGGCATCTTCATCCGCACCGACAACATCAAGGACTGCGTCCAGACAGGCATCGAGGTCCAGGTCGACAAGTCCTGGGGCAAGGAGAACCCCAACATGCACGATTGCGGGGCGATCTACGACTGCCTCGCCCCCTCCAAGAGCACGGTCAAAGAAAACGAGTGGAACCGCACCCTCATCACCTGCAAAGGACCGAAGATCACCATCGTCATGAACGGCGAACAGATCGTCGACATGGACCTCGACAAGTGGACCGAGGCTCACAAGAACCCGGACGGCACCGGGAATAAGTTCAACAAGGCCCTCAAGGACTTCAAACGCGATGGCCACATCGGCCTGCAGGACCACGGCGCGTGGGTCGCCTTCCGCAACATCCGCATCAAGCCCCTCGACGCCGCCAAAGCCGAGTAGCACGGAACCGGCCGTAAGGGAAAACGGGTCCAGGAAAAAGGGTCCTGGACCCTTTTTGCGCCCCACAGAGGCGCCGAAAGGAAAGAAACGGCGAATGGATTACCGGCGGATCATCCCCTGCCTGGACACGAAGAACGGCCGGCTCGTCAAGGGCGTCAACTTCGTCAACCTGAAGGAACTCGGCGACCCCGCCGAGGCCGGCGCCGCCTATAGCGAGGCCGGGGCCGACGAACTCGTCCTCCTCGACATCACCGCCACTCTCGAAGGACGCCGGACCCTCCTGGACGCCGTCCGCCGAACCGTCCAGCGCATCCGCATCCCCCTGACCGTGGGCGGCGGCATCCAGAGCGTCGCCGACATCCAGACGCTTCTCGACCTCGGCGTAAGCAAGGTCTCGATGAACACGGCCGCGGTCCGCAATCCGGGTTTGGTCGCGGAGGCCGCAGAAAAGTTCGGCGGCGAGAAGGTCGTCGTCGCCATCGACACGCGCGCTTCGGACGGCGTCGCGTCCGGTTTCGAGGTGGTCGTTCGCGGCGGGACCGAGGCCACGGGCCTCGATGCCGTCGAATGGGCCAGGAAGGTCGTGGACTTGGGCGCCGGCGCCATCCTGCCGACCAGCATGGACGCCGACGGCATGCAGACGGGCTACGACATTCCGATGACACGGGCCATCGCCGATGCCGTCCGGGTCCCCGTCATCGCGTCGGGCGGGGCGGGCACGCTCGAGCACCTCTACGAGGCCATCGCCGACGGCCACGCCGATGCCGTCCTCGTGGCCTCCATCGCCCACTACGGAACGTTCACCATCCGCGAAATGAAAGAATACCTGGCGGGACGCGGAATTCCGGTGCGCCTGTAGGGTTCACGTCGGCATTCGGCGGCGTCAGCCCTCCGCGCCGTCCCAGCAATAGGTGCAGAGTTTCTCTTTCGGCAGGCCGATCGCCTTGACGAGGTCCGCAAGCCTCTGGTAGCGAAGCGACGTCAGGTTCAGCCGCTTCCGCACCGCCTCGACCATGGCCTGGAACCTCTTGGAATCGCCGTCGGCATATTCCTCGACGTGCCGGTCCGACGCCCCCTCGAGTTCCACGACGGCCTTTCGGGCCGCCAGGTCGAGTTCGCTGCGCGAGCGCGAAAAGTTCAGAAACTTGCAGCCGTACACGAGCGGCGGGCACGCCGGACGCATGTGAACCTCTCGCGCGCCGCAGTCGTACAGCCGCTCGATGATGTCCTTCAGTTGCGTCCCCCGGACGATCGAGTCCTCGCAGAACAGGAGCCGCTTCCCTTCGATCAGTTCCTGGATCGGAATCAGTTTCATCCGCGCGACGACGTCGCGGATCCGCTGGTCCTGCGGCATGAAACTGCGGGCCCATGTCGGCGTGTACTTGACAAACGGGCGCTGGTACGGCACGCGGGTCTCGTTCGCGTAGCCGATAGCGTGGCCGGTTCCCGAATCCGGAATCCCCGCCGCCAGGTCCACCTCGCGATCCTCACGCCGCGCCAGCGCCGCCCCGCACCGGTTCCGCACCGCCTCCACGTTGATCCCCTCGTAGTTCGACGCCGGGTACCCGTAGTACACCCACAGGAACGCGCAGATTTGCATCTTCTCGGTCGGCGGGCGGCGCTGCTCCGCGCCCTCCTCGGTGATCCGCACGATCTCGCCCGGACCGAGATAGCGGTCGATCTCGTAGCCCAGGTTCGGAAACGCGCACGTTTCCATCGTGGCCGCATACGCTCCGTCCTTTCGGCCGATGATGACGGGCGTCCGGCCGAGACGGTCCCGGGCCGCATACATCCCGTCCTTCGTCAAGAGCAGAAGCGAACAGGACCCCTCGACAGCCTTCTGGGCCCGCGCGATGCCGTCCTCAAACGAGCCTTCCTGGTTGATGAGCGTGGCGACGAGTTCCGTGGGGTTGACTTCGCCCCCGGCCATCTCCGAGAAGTGGGTGGTCCGCCGACCAAACGCCTCACGCGCGAGGGCTTCGGCGTTCCGGACGACGCCCACCGTCACGATGGCATAGGCGCCGAGGTGCGAACCGATGATGAGCGGCTGGTCCTCGTAATCGCTGATGACGCCGACGCCGCGGCTTCCGCTCATCTTCCGAATGTCGTCCTCAAACTTGGAGCGGAACTGCGAGTTCGTGATGTCGTGGATGAAGCGCGTGAACCCCCCGGAATGAATCGCCGCCAACCCGCCGCGCTTCGTCCCCAGGTGCGAGTGGTAGTCCGTGCCGTAAAACAGGTCCTCCACGCAATCCGTTTTCGATGCCACGCCGAAGAATCCGCCCATGCCGACCTCCTTCTCCAGGGGAACCCGATACCGGGGTATCCTAGCGGCATTCGCGCGGACTCGCAAGAGGCGTCTCGCGACCCGCCCCGCTCGTCCCGGCGCGCCGGGACTACGGAGGGCACCCTGCATAGCCCGCCTTTGGCGGGCGACGCAGGGTGGGCGCTGGAGGACTCGAACCTCCGACCTCCTCCTTGTAAGGGAGGCGCTCTAGCCAACTGAGCTAAGCGCCCATCCGGACGCGCGGACGCAGTATACTCCCGCCGTGCCGGCCAAGCAAGGCCGCGGCCGCCTTCGCGCGCCGGGAAATGCAAGTTGACTCGCCCGCCGCCGCGACTATAGTCGCATCTCCTCGCCCCCAACCCGGAAAGGGAAGGAACCGGCCATGGTCGCCCTCAGCGGATTCGCCGACGAGATCGGACCCGACCTCGGCCTTCAGATCGAAACGCTCCGGAGCGAGGGACTCCGCCACCTGGAACTGCGAGGCATCTGGGGCAAGAACGTGCTGGACCTTTCGGCCAAGGAGCGGCGCGACGCGAAGGCTCAACTCTCGGGCGCCGGCATCGGCGTCTCGGCCATCGGCTCACCCATCGGCAAAGTGGCGATTGACGAGCTGTGGAAAGAGCATCTCGATCGCTACCGGATCGCGCTCGACGCGGCTGAAGTTTTCGAGGCGCCCTACATCCGGCTCTTCAGTTTCTACCCGCCCGAGGGCGGTGCCGTCGCCGAACACCGCGACGAGGTCATCCGGCGGCTGAACGAACTCGTGCGCCTCGCCGAGGGCCGACCCGTTCAACTGCTGCACGAGAATGAAAAAAAGATCTACGGCGAAGGAACCGAAGAATGTCTCGACATCGCCGAGAACGTCCCCGGCATGGGCCTCATCTTCGACCCGGCCAACTTCGTCCAGGCAGACGTGCGGCCGGCCGACGCCTGGCCGGTCCTGCGCGACCACGTCGTCTATTTCCACATCAAGGACGCGCTCCAGACCGACGGCCGCACCGTCCTTCCGGGCGAGGGCGACGGCGCGATCCGCGAAATTCTTCGCGACGCCATCGGCGCCCGCGCATTCGAGGGATTCCTTTCCCTGGAGCCGCACTTGAAAGTCGCGGGCGAACGCTCCGGCTTCAGCGGCCCCGACCTCTTCAAGAAAGCCGTCCGCGCCCTGAAGGCCATCCTCCGAAACCTGGACGTGCCCTTCGAGTAACACGCGCGGGCCGGCGTCTGCAGATTGGAGGCCGAACGCGCCGACGGCTTACGCTCCGCGCGCCGTCAGGCGTTCCTTCATCTTCTCGACCACCTCGTAGCGGACGCGGATCGCGCCTCTGCCGACCCCCATGGAAAAACCTGTGTTGTGCTCGTGTCCGTGCCAGTCCGTTCCGCCCGTCTCCAGCAGGCCGAGCCGCTCGGCGATCTTCCGGTAGCGTTTCCCCAGGGCGGCGCCGTGGTCCGGGCTCGTCGTCTCGACGGCATCGAGTCCCGCGCGGGCAAGTTCGGCAATCCACTGCTCGGTTTCCTCGACCGTCCGGTTGAGTTGGCGCGGATGGGCGAGCGCCGACACCCCCCCCGCCCCCCGCACGGCGCGGATGGCCTCGAACGGGTCCAGGTGCTTCCGGTAAACGTAGGCGGCCTTGTCGCGGCCAAGATACTTCTCGAACGCCTCCTCCCAGGACGCCACGTAACCCTTTTCGATCATGGCTGAGGCGAAATGGGCGCGCGTCACGACGCCGGTTGTCACGTGCCGCCGCACGTCGTCCATCGCAAGCGGCAGGCCGAGCACCGCGAGTTTATCGAGCATTCGGGCGTTCCGACGTTCGCGTCCCTCGCGGGCCTCGGCCAGGAGCGCCCCAAGGGCCGCGTCCTGGATGTCGATGAAGTATCCGAGGACGTGGCACGCGCCGTCGGCGAACTCGGTCGAGATTTCGACGGCCGGAATGACCTCGATGCCGAACGCTTCGCCGGCGACCAGGGCCTCCGGCACGCCCGCCACCGTGTCGTGGTCCGTGACGGCGAGGGCCCGCAGACCGATCTCGCTTGCCATTCGGACCACGTCGCGCGGCGCCAGCGCGCCGTCGCTCGCCCGAGAATGCACGTGGAGGTCAACCAGGTCCGCAAGAGGAACTTTGCCTGCCATCTCTGCTCCTTCGCTGAAGCGTCCAGGTGTCAGAGAACCACGGCATCGCGCCAGCCCGTACAAAGACGCGACGATGTGCGTTCATCGGCAGGATGCCACAAAAAAGTTGACCGAAACACCGCGCTGCGGGTATATTTTTTCCCATGAGACGATTCATGATGCCCCTCGCGGCCGCGGGCCTCCTGGTCTGCGTCGCTGTTTGCAATCCCCGCCCGGCGCGCGGCGGCCTGGGCGACCTCGTGGACACGGTTCGCAACCGCCTCGACTCGCTCCTCCTCGCCTCCGACCTGATCGTCGAGCCGGGCAAGGAAGTCCAACTGAAGGCGAGCCTGCGCACCGGCCTTCGCCTGGATGGAATCCCCGGCAAGCGCATCCGGTTCTTCCGCGACGACAAACTCGTCGGCGAATCGCGCACCGACGACGACGGCAACGCGACGGCGACCTGGCAGGTCCCTTCCGAGCCGGGCGATTACCTCTTCGCCGTCCGCGTCCACCCCGACGACCAGCCGAAACGCCCGGCGCCCGACGCAGAACTCCTGGTCGCCGCCCGCCCCACGGACGCGAAGATCGCGGTCACGGACCTCGACAAAACGGTCGTCGCCTCCGGGTTCCTCCGCGTCCTGGCGGGGGGCGCCAAACCGATGCCTGGAGCGGCGGTCGTCCTGGAGCGCCTCGCCAAAGACCACACGATCGTCTATCTGACGCATCGGCCGGACGTCTTCGGCCCGTCCAGCAGGAAGTGGCTGGCGGAGAACCGGTTTCCGCGCGGCCCGGTGCTCACGAGCACGGTCAGCGGATTCCTCGCGGGCAGCGAACGCTACAAGACCGACCGCCTCGACGACCTGAAGCGCACCTTCAAGAACCTGGCGGTCGGTATCGGCGACAAACTCTCCGACGCCCAGGCTTACGTGGAGAACAACGTCAAATCCATCCTCATCCTCGACGTGGACTGGTCGGAGGACGACTGGAAAGACTACCAGAAACTGGCCGACCAGTTGGCCCAACTCCCCGACACCATCCAGGTGGTGACGAACTGGTCGCAGATCTCCGAGATTCTCTTCCAGAACGCGAAGTACCCGAAAGAGGAGATGGAGAAACGGCTGCGCGAGGTTGCCGACAAACTGAGGCGCACCGGCGAGGACTGAGTCCCGCGATGCGTGCCGCCGCCATGCTCGCCGTTTTTATTGCGCTTCAGGCGAGCCCGATCGCCGACTCGCGGGCCGAGACGCCGGCCAAGGACCAGCCCGTCCTTGTCGTCTTCCCGTTCACGTCGCCGGACGACGGCCGGACGGGCCTGAAGTTTGCCGACAGCCTGCGCCTCCGCGCGAGGCGCCTGGGCCTCGTCGTTGTGGACCGTCTGAGCATGACCGAGGCGATGTCCGGGCTGGCGCTGCCCACGGCCGAGACGCCCGCCGAGGACGTCGCCACCCTCCTCCGCGAGCGGTTCGGGGCCCACCTCGGGCTTTGGGGCGCCGTCGAACCCGCCGGCGCGGGCAGCCTAATCCAAGCCCGCGGGATCGACGCCCGCGAGCGCCCTCTGAAAACGTTCTCCGAGCGCTACGAAGCGACTGATTCGCAAGGCGTCGGGCCCATCCAGGACCGCATCCTGGAGACCCTGACCGGCCGCACGAAGCAGCCGCCGCCCACGGCCACGCCGGACGCCGACGCCAAGGTCACCACCACCGGGGCGAACCTCGTCCCGAACGGCGACTTCGAGGCGGGCGCGAAAAGCCCCGCGGCCTGGCAACCCATCGACGGCCTCACGACGTTCTGGGCGGCCGGCGAGAGCCCGACCGGCAAGTGCCTCAAAATGGACACCGACGTGTACCACTCCCAGTGGGTCCAGTGGCGCGAGCAACTGAAGGCCGGGGCCACGGCCGACCAGGCGCCCGGAAAAACTCCCACCTCCGGGCCGAAGTACGACACCGTGGCGGGGCTCTACGGCGTGGCATACTTCTCCGACCCGATTGCGGTGAAGCCCGGACAATCCTACAAGGTCGAAGTGGATTACCGCGGCAAAAGCGTGCTCGGCGGGGCCGTCGAATTCTTTCCGAAACTTTTCATTCGCGGCTACGGCGACGTGGGCGGCGAGAAACGCGTCGTTTACGACGCGTACTTGGCGCTGCGGTGCAAGACGCAGGGCGAGAAGTGGGAACACAACGTGCGGATCGTCACGATCCCAGCCGACGCGCCGGCCCCGGTCCGGTTCGTCCGCCTCATGCTCTACGCCTACTGGCCTCCGGACTGCTACGGATTCGACAACGTGACGATGAAGGAAGTCGCGCCGGAACCGGCCGGACAGGCGAAGTAAGATGAGACGGCGGCGAAGCCCCCTCTACACCTGATCGCGGCGCGGCGCCGCACGCCGGACGCCGAGGTTCTTGAGGCGGTCGCGCAGTTCGGCCGCCACTTCGTAATCCTCGTTCTTCACGGCTTGCCGGAGACGCTGTTCGAGCCGTTCCCGCAGCGAGAGCGGGCGTTTCTGGCGGACCTCGCGCGCCAGGTCCCGCAGGAAAGCAAGCGATCGGCGCTTCTCGAACGCAAAGCCCATCTCCTCCTGTGCCGGCAGGCTCTCGATCAGCCCGACGCCGACCTCGATTTCCCGCAGCGCGATGTCGTACTGCCGACGCCGCATCGCGAGAAGCGCCCGGCTTGCGCGGTTCATGCGGATGATGTACGGGCGGTACTGCTCCATGGCGCCGCGGTCCTCTTTCACCTCAGCGTACCGGGCCAGGAGGTCCATGCACCGCAGGTTGCGGGCCGTGTCGCGGGCCGTGCGGCCGTACTCCCCGATCTGAAACAGCACCACGTAGCGATAGTAGAACAGGAGCGATTCCTCGCGCAGCCGCTGGCACGCCTCCGGTGGGAGCGTGAAGCCTTCGTCCGAACCGCGCCGGCGCCGGTGGGCCGCCAGCCGCGCTTCCCATCGCGCCAGGAGCGACACGCAGCCGAACGGCCTCTCGCCGTCGGGCCGCCCGTCCAGTTCATACTGCTCGACGCCGAGAGGCAACCGGACCTGGACCTTGCGCCGGCCGTCGGGCCCCTCGATGAGGCGAATCGTGCAATCCGGGTCGTACGGCCACTTGGCCAGAAACGCGCTCAGGTCTTCGGCCATCGCACCCCTCGCCTTCGGGCGGCCCGGAGCGGGCTGCCCTTCCATCCTATTGTACCCGTTTTTGCGAACTTGACAACCGCCTGGGCGACATAATAATCGCCCCTGGCGGCCGTCTGCCTGATAGAATGAACTCAAGGAACCGTCCATGCGCGAACGCGAAGCCACGCCGCACTCAAGGAAGCCTCAGGAACGCGCCGCCGAGCCGCCCAGGAAGCGCCGGCGATGGCTTCGCATCGCGCTCGTCCTCGTGGCGGCGTTGGCCGCGCTCGTCGCCTTCGCGCCGCAAATCCTTTCCACGGGCTTCGTCAAGAATTTCCTTTTCGCCCGCGTCGGCGCGCGCGTGGGGATGCGGATCTCCGCCGACGAGTTGCGTCTGGCGTGGTTCGGCAGCCAGGCGGTCCACGGCCTGGCGGTCGAATCGACAGCAGGCGAACCGCTCGCCCGCGTCGCGAGCGTCCGCCTCGACCAGGGTCTCCTCGCCCTTCTGGCCCACTGGCCCCGGATCGGAGGCGTGGTGATTGAGGACGGCGAAACCACGCCGGAACTTCTCGGCATTCTGTCGGCCGCTCGCGCGGCGGAAGCGGAGAAACCGGCCGAGGCCCCCGCGCCCGAGGACGCCGGACCCGAAGCGGCCGCGCCCGTCCTCCCTGAATCCATTCGCATCCGCAACCTCACGCTGCGCACCGGCGCGGGGACCCTTCGCCTGCTCGAGGCTGACTTCGTCGCGGGCGCCACCAAGGACGCCTTCGAGGCGCGCCTCGAAATCGCGTCCGGCGAGGCGACGGGCGCAGCCTCCCTCGACGCCGAGATCGAAGGTCTCTCTCACGATTGGCGCGGCGGGGACGCGCTGGGCGTCACGGTCCGGGCCCGCTGCGAAAACCTCGCGTTGGCTCCGATCTGGGGCGCCATCCCGCGCGCCGGCGACGGCCTCAGCCTCGCGGGCACCGTTTCCGGCACGGCGACGGTGCGCCGCGAGCGCGAAGGGAAACTCACGATCTCGACACAGTGGGACGGCCGCGACCTTTCGGCCGCCGGCGACCTCCTCGGCGGCGACCGTCCCGCGCTCGGCAAGGTTCGCCTGGTCTTCGACGGCGACTACGAGGGCCGGACCCTCACTGTGCGAAACCTCGCCTTCGATTCTCCCGTCGCCCAGGTCAAGGGCCAGGGGACGTTCGACCTTGCTTTTCTCGACCCCGCGTTCGGCGGGGACCTTGCTCTGCCGGTGACGGGGCAAGGCACGGCGTCGCTGGAGGTAGCCCTCGCCCCGCTGACCCAGATGCTCCGGCATACGCTGCGGCTCCACGAGGACCTCGTGGTCCAGTCGGGGAACTTGAGCGCGTCGCTCGAGGCCAAGGCGGACGAGGCGGCGCTCGCCCTTCAATTGGCGGCCGCGGTTGCCAACCTCCAGGGGATGCGGGCCGGGCGGCCGGTCGCCTTCGCGCCGTTCAGCATTTCGGCCGACCTGGAGCGCGGCAAGGACGGCGTCGCCGCCAAAGACATCCGGCTGGCGGCGGGGTTCGGATCCGTGACCGGCAAAGGGCGGATCGAAGACTTCACCCTCGACGCCTCGCTCGACCTTGCGAAGGCGACGGAAGACCTCGGCCAGTTCGTGGACCTGGCGGGGCGCGGGGCAAACGGCTCCGTCAGGCTTCATCTGGAAACCCGGGGCACGTTCGCCCAGGGCGTTGACCTGGCGGCTTCAGCCGACGCGGCCGACCTGAGCGTCGCCCTCGGTGACGGCCGGCAATGGGCCGAGCCGCGCATCACCTTTGCGACAGCGGCCCACGCGGACTTCGACGCCGAGCGGCGGCTTGCCGCCCTCGCGGTCACGAACCTTACGCTCGCCGCCTCCGCCGGAACGGTCGAGGCGACCGGCACAGCCGCACGCAACGATCCGGCGTGGACCGTGACGGGCGACGCGAAAGGCGCGGGCGACGTCGGAATCCTCGCGCGCCAGGTCGCGGCCTATCTGGGCCGACCGGCCACCGCCATCGCGGGACAGTGGCGGCTCAATGCCGAGGGTCAGGCCACGCCCGGCAAATCGTTTGCCGTTACTTTCGCCGCCCGTGCGACCGGCCTCAAGATCCCCGTGAAAACTGACGGTCCCCCGGGCGAGGGCGAAGTCGGGAAAGCTCTTACCCTCCAGGACGCCTCGCTTTCGGCCGAGGTCGCGTACGACTCGGCCAAGGGGCGGCTGGTGACGGTGCGCAGCCTTCGTGTCGAGGCGCCCGGCTTGCGGGCCAAGGCGGACGGTTCGGCAACGCTCCCCGGCCAGGACGAAACGGGGCGTCTCCACGTGAACGGCGAGGGGGACGTGCAGGCCGACCTCGCCGCACTGGCTCCGGTCCTGGAGCCGTTCGGCCTCCTCACAGCAGGGTCCCGTATGGCCGGCAAAGTCACTGTCCATGGCAGCGCGGCGAGCGACGCCAAGGGCACCTCCGGGGAGGCTAACCTCGCCGCGACGGACCTCGACCTTTATTTCGCCGACAAGGGAATCGCCATCCGCACTGCCCAGGCCCTCGTCAAAGCGACAGGGACCTACACGCCCGAAACCCAGGGCGCGAATTCTGCAGGCGTAGACCTCTCGGCCTCGGCCGAGGCGAAGGGCCTGATCGTCGCGCCGGGCGAGGAGCGACGGTGGAGCGAGCCGCGGATTTCGCTCGTCACGTCGGCGCACGTTGACGTCGACGCCGAGCGGCGGCTTGCCGCCCTCGCGGTCAAGAACCTCGCGCTCACCGCCTCCGCCGGAACGGTCGAGGCGTCCGGCACAGCCGCACGCAACGATCCGGCGTGGACCGTGACGGGCAACGCGAAAGGCGCGGGCGACGTCGCCGTCCTCGCGCGCCAGGTCGCGGCCTACCTGGGCCGACCGGCCACCGGCATCGCGGGACAGTGGCGACTCGAGGCCAAGGGCCAGGCGACGCCGGGCAAGTCCTACGATCTTTTCCTCACGGGCGGCGCGACCGGGCTTGCAATGCCCATCCAGACAGGCGATCCGGCATCGGCCGAAGGTCAGACAACCAAGACGCTGACGCTTCAGGACGCCTCGCTTTCGGCCGAGGTGGCATACGACTCCGCCAAGGAGCGTCTGGTGACGGTCCGCGGTCTGCGCGTCGAAGCGCCCGGCTTGCAGGCCAAGGCGGACGGTTCGGCCACGCTGCCGGGGCCTGACGAGACCGGCCGCGTCCGCGTGAACGGCGAGGGGAACGTGCAGGCCGACCTCGCGGTGCTCGCGCGGACGCTGCAACCTTTCGGCCTGCTCGCACCGGGGTCCCGCATGGCCGGCAAAGTCGTCCTTCGCGGCAAGGCGGCCAGCGACGACAAGGGAACCGCCGGCGAAGGGAACCTGGAGGCGACCGACCTCGACCTTTACTTCGCCGAAACGGAATCGGCTATCCGCGAGCCGCGGGCTCTCGCGCAAGTGACCGTCGGCTACGCGCCGGAGGCGAAACGCTGGACGATCGACACCAAGGAACTCACCAGCGCGCTCGCCAAGGGGCGGGCGACGGCGGCCCTTACGCCGAACGATGCGAGCCTCGGTGTCGAGGCACAGGCGGACCTCACGTGCGACGGCGCGAAACTCCGGGCGCTGATCGGAAACCGCCTCCCCGCCGACCTGGCGCTGAGCGGCGGCTGGCGCGCCGTGGCCGCCGTCCGCGGACCGATAGCCGACGAAGCACCGACCTGGAACCGGAAAATCGCGGGGCTGTCGGGCGAGGGCCGCATCGAAATCGACTCCGCCACGTTTCGCGGACTGAAAGCGACCGCAGGCACGATCCCCTGGAACCTGGCGGGAGGCAAACTGGTGCTCTCCCCGAACGCCGACGACCCCGCTCGCATAACCGTCAATGAGGGAACCGTGACGCCAGCGGGCACGATCGACCTCGCGCCCGAAGAGCCGCGGTACGTTCTGGCGGGACCGGCGCCGCTCGCGAAGGACGTCCATCTGACAGGCGAACTGGCGGAGAAGATGCTGAGTTACCTGAGCCCCCTGGTGGGCCAGTCCATCTCGCCCACAGGCCGGCTCTCGCTGACGGCCGAGAAGGCGGACATTCCGCTCGGTGCGTCGGTGCGCCAAGCGGCCACGTTTCTGGGCGACTTCACCATCGAGGATTTCGAGGGACGCCTGAAAGGCCCTCTCGCCATTCTGGCGACCTGGACGGGTACCCAGGGCGAGGTGGAGAAGCAGACTTTGGGCCCGTTTCCCATCCGCCTCGAGAACGGGCTGTTTCACCTCGAGGATCAGAAGGTCCGGCTGCGGCGAGGGATCGAGTTTCGCCTGGACGGGACGATCGCGCTCGACGGCACGATGGAAACGACGGTCGGCATCCCCCTGACGGAAGACCTTCTGAAGAAGGCCGGCGTGCCGGTGCGTGCGGGCGGCGAGCAGCTCGATCGCCTCGTGCGGATCCCCCTGAAGGGAACCGTCAAGCATCCGAAACTCGACGAGGCGAGGATCCCCATCGAGATCCTGAAGACGGTGGGCGACCTTTTCCTCGGCGGCGAAAAGGACATCGAAAAGATCGGCGACCTCCTGAAGGACGTTTTCAAAAAGCGCGAAAAGAAGGAATCGGAACCCCCTGCGCCGGCGCCCGACAACCCGCCCCCTGCCGACGGGCAAACCAAGCCGCCGCCGGAAGAGCCCACCCTCAAAGACCTCATCGACCTTTTCAGAAAGCCCAAGGACAAGGAACCGCCCGCGACGCCTTAAAAATCGTATCGTATCGGCGGAAGTCCATTTGCTTTTTCCTCAAAGCGCGGTATAATAATGATGGAAGGCTCAGAAGCACCGTCGCGAATAAGTTATGCGATCGGCGGGCGGCGTGGCGTGAGGCCGGTGGGTCTCGAAGTCGGCCCCAAAGCTGTTCCGGGCCGCCGAAAAATGCGAGCGAGGCGCGAGCCTTCCGAGGATGTGAAACGGCGCGCCGTTTCGTTGGTGATGTCGGGCAAACCGCGCGGGTCACGCGAAAGCGATGGGCCCATCGCTGAAGGTTCAGAGCGGGGCGAAAGCCCCGCTCTTTTTCTTCGTGACCCGGGCTCGCGCTGGAACCGCCCGTCATCCGCCCGCGAGGGGGTCGGCCACGCCCGCCTCGTGAAATGCGTCGGCCCGCCGCCGGCAACTCGCGCACGCGAGGCAAGGCCGATCCTCGCTCCGGTAACACGACCACGTCAGACCGAACGGCGCTCCCAGACCCGTGCCGAGCCGCACCACCTCCGCCTTCCCCAGCCGGATGAGGGGCGTTTCGATGCGAATCCGCGTCTCCGGCCGGGTGCCCAACTCGATGAGCCGCGCCGCCGCCTCGTAGAACGCCGGCCGGCAGTCCGGATAGCCCGGCGCGTCCTGCTCGACGGCACCGAGGACGACGGCCGAGGCGCCGATCGTTTCGGCCCAGGCGGTCGCGATGGCCAGCAGGTTGGCGTTGCGAAAGGGAACATAGGTGCTGGGGACTTCGCCGGGAACGTCGTCCTCGGGGACAGGGATTTGAGGGTCCGTCAGGCTGCTGCCGCCGATGAGCCCCAGATACGGCGCTTCGGCGACGAACGTCCGCGCGGCCCGGAAATGGTCGGCCAGTCGGCGAAAACAGGCCAGTTCCTTCGCCTCGGTCCGCTGGCCGTAGTTGACGTGGAGCATGGCGAGGCGGTACCGCTCGGCCGCCCACGCGGCCGCGACGCACGAATCCATCCCGCCGCTCGCCAGAACGACGGCCATCGGTTTCACAGGATCCATGCCAACCCCTAACCGTGAGGCGCCGGCCAAGCCCGCCGGCTAACAGCGAACCAGGACCTTGACGGCCTCGGGCTGGTCAGCCGCCAGCAATGCTTGCGGCGCTTCGGCGAGCGGGAAGACGCCGGAGACGAGCGGCTCGACGTCCACTTCGCCGCGCGCCAGCATCGCCACGGCCTCGTCCAT
>Ga0307380_10001161_pt1 | contig 39511 bp, 31 predicted proteins | sample UN3MG_FD_202239 | JGI IMG/M metagenome (GOLD analysis project Ga0307380, IMG submission 202239) | Soil microbial communities from Risofladan, Vaasa, Finland - UN-3 | ecosystem: Environmental > Terrestrial > Soil > Coastal area > Acid sulfate soil | place: Finland: Risofladan, Vaasa | collected...
CCACCACCTGCTACACTTCTCATCGCCGGCTCCTTTCCTCCTGGTTGGGGTTCCCAACGAACCCGGTTAGACACAGCCAGTTTGAAGGGAGCCGCCTTCTATTTCAACTAAGAATAGCACATGTTCGTATCCATCGCCATTTCTGCATGGCGTAACAGAGAATCGGCCATTGCAGTTGGGGCAACTATACTCATGTTCCCCATTCCGCGGAAACATCAGTGGGATTGCCTCTGATTGGCGACAGCCTGGACAACCGTAAGGAAACACAACCTTGGAGGGAAACGCCGCCTTGGGTGGAGGGGCAGGATGTTCAACGCGCGAAGGCGTTGCGGACTTGGCCGTCGGGACGGTGATGGGCGTCTTGCAGTGATCGCAATGCACTTTTGTTCCTGCGGCGCGGCCCTCGACGACAAGATGTCCTTTGCACTTGGGGCACGAGAAGTTGATGTCGGTGGTCGTTTGAACCAGGGCCACAGACGCCTGGTTCTTCTGCTTTGTCTTGGCGCCTGTCACGAGCAGGACAATACCGACGATCAGTATAGGAACGCCGATGAGAATGTGTACTGTGACAACTCCAAGTATCGTCAATCCTAGACCCCACTTCTGTGTCAGAGTCATTACTCTACTCTTGTCATGCCGAAGTACTGTTTATATGGTTTCCGAATAACACTCAACGCAGAGCTGGCTGTCAGCATAGGACGCAGCAGGGGGATCCGATGGGGCCAGATCGTGATCATCAGTTGTTCGGCCATTCACCACCTGGTACCCTCCGTCTCGTCGCTTCGGGCCTCTGGGTCCGGGGCGATTAGAGGCAAGCGGCCTCGTATCAGCCAGCGGCAGCGCGGGGATGTCCTTGGTTCCCTTGAAACTCACGGCGGCCCGGCCCGAACATCACGTATCTTACGGTGCCCTCCCTACTGTTGTCAAGCGGTTCTTCCTCTCATCCCCACCGCGGCGACATGGGGGTGTCAAGAGCCGTTCTGCCGCTGATCTTCTTGATCCAGAATCGTCGGGAGCGATGGCGATCGCCAGGCGGCACAAACGGGGGCCATAGTCCGGGACGGGCTCAGGTGGTGTGCGGGTCGAGGGCGTCGCGGAGGCCGTCGCCGAGGAAGTTGAGCGAGAGGAGGGTGAGGGAGAAGGTGACGCCTGGGAAGACCATGAGCCAAGGGCAGACCTCCATCGAGCGGGCACCCTCGGCGATCAGCGTGCCCCAACTCGGCATGGGGTGCTCGACGCCCAGGCCGAGGAAGCTGAGGAACGCCTCCTGGAGCATCACAGCGGGGACGTTGAGCGTGGCGTAGACGATGACGATGCCGAGCAGGTTGGGCACGATGTGGCGGAAGATGATGCGGCACGGCCCGGCCCCCAGGCCGCGGGCCGCCTCGACGAACTCGCGTTCCTTCAGCGACATCACCTGCCCCCGCACGATCCGCGCCGTGGTGAGCCACTGCACGGCGCCCAGGGCGATGAAGAGGTTCAGCAGGCTCCGCCCCGCCACCATCACGATGAGGATGACGAGGAACATGAAGGGCAGGCCGTAGAGCACATCCACGAAACGCATCATCAGGTTGTCCGTGCGGCCGCCGACGTAACCAGCGATGGCGCCGTAGGACACGCCGATGACGAGGCTGACGAGCGTGGCGACGAGTCCGACGGCGAGGGATATCCGCGCGCCGTAGAGCAGGCGCGAGAGGAGGTCGCGCCCCAGCGCATCGGTGCCCAGCCAGTGCGTCCCGCTTGGCGGCTGGAGCGCCTCGGGCAGGTTCACGGCCTCGTAGGGATAGGGCGCCAGCAGGGGGGCGAGGAGCGCCAGTAGGCCCAGGACCAGCAGGAACCCCACGCTCACCGCTGCCAGCCGGTTCGCCACCAGGCGGCGAAGCGCCAGGCGGCCAGGGCTCATCGTTGCGGGCGGCTGCGGCGTGCTCATTCGAGGCGAATCCTCGGGTCCAGGAGCGCGTGGGCGAGGTCCACGACGAGGTTGAGGGCGATCAGGAACGTGCTGTAGACGATGACGGTGCCGAGGGCGAGCGTGTAGTCGCGGCTCGTCGCGGCGTTGACGAAGTGGCGGCCCATGCCGGGGATGTCGAAGATCTGCTCGATGACGAACGAGCCGGTGAGGATGCTGGCCGTGGCCGGGCCGAGGTACGACACGAGCGGCCCGAGGCCCAGGCGCAGCGCGTGGCGGCGCACGATGGCGGCCTCGGAGAGCCCCTTCGCCCGCGCGGTGCGGATGAAGTCCTGCCGCAGCACCTCGAGCATCCCCCCGCGCGTGAGGCGTGCGATGCGGGCCGCGTAGGCCAGGCCCAGTGCCGTCGCCGGCAGCACCAGGTGGCCGAGCGTGCCCCAGCCCGACGTGGGGAGCCAGTGGAGCGTGAGGGCGAAGAGCGTCACGAGCAGGGGCGCCAGCACCATGCTGGGGATGGACACGCCGAGCATCACCAGCCCCATCGCCACGTAGTCGGCGGCCTCGTTGTGGTGGAGTGCCGCGTAGACGCCTGCCAGGCCGCCCACGAGGAGCGCGATGAAGAGCGCCGTCGCGCCCAGGATGGCCGAGCGGGGGAGGCCCTCGGCCAGAATCGTGTTGACCGAGCGGTCGGGCTGGGAGAGCGACGGCCCGAGGTCGCCCTTGAGCAACCCGACCACGTAGCGGAGGCACTGCACGGGGAGGGGGTCGCGGAGGCCGTACTTTGTCTCCAGGGCCTGGCGGACCTCGGGGCTCATGGCCCTCTCCTGGTCGAACGGCCCGCCGGGCACCACGCGCATCAGGAGGAACGACAGCAGCACGATGGCCAGCAGCGTGAGGGCGGAAGCGAGAAGGCGACGAAGGAGGAACGAAACCATTGATCAGTGTCCATTTCCCAGGATACAGCGCGAGCCCCAATAGCGGCCATTGCGGAAGTAGTGCCTGTCATGCAGCCCCCGAATGGGGGTGATCCAGGCGTAGCCCAGGGCGACCGACGGGAGCCCTGGGTAGGGCGGTCCCCACCTGGGAGCCCCCGCATGGGGGCGATTCAAATGGCCGTGAATCGCCCCTTTCAGGGGCTCATGCGTGGGGGTCGCGTGCGTTCCCAGGGCTCCCGTCGGTCGCCCTGGGCTACGGCTGGCTCGCCCACTTCGTGGGCTACAGGCTGTCACGCGAGTTGAGTGTTCTCGCTTCATTCGTGGTCGCTCGCAAGGTGGATGTACTGGAAGGGGTGGAAGTTCCGCGAATTGTCGCAGACCCCGCGCACACGGGGGTGCACGAGGTAGGCATTGACGTAGAAGTAGAGGGGGAGGATGGGCATTTCGTCGCAGACCAGGATTCGCTCGGCCTCCTGGTAGAGGCTCATTCGGCGCGCGGCGTTGGCCTCGCGGGCGGCCTGGGCGAGGAGCTGGTCGTAGCGGCGATGGCTCCAGCCCGTGCGGTTGTTGCCGTTGCCCGTGCCGAAGCAGTCGAGGAACGTGCTGGGGTCGGCGTAGTCGCCCACCCAGGACGAGCGGGCGATGTCGTAGTCGCGGTTGCGCATCGAGTTCTGGTAGACGCCCCACTCCTGGTTGAAGAGGGCGACGCGGATGCCCAGCTCGGCCCGCCACATGTGCTGAAGGGTCTCGGCGATCTGCTGGTGGGACTCGCTGGAGTTGTAGAGGAGGGTGAGCCTGGGGAAGCCGCGTCCGCCGGGGAAGCCGGCCTCGGCCAGGAGGCGGCGGGCCTCGGCGGGGTCGTGGGCGGGGCCTTCGGCGGGCGTGTAGCCGGGCAGGATGGGCGGCACGAGGCTGCGCGCGGGGCGCTGGCCGGCGCGAAGCAGGTAGCGGGTGATGCTCGCCTTGTCCACGGCCAGGCTCAGGGCCTTCCGCACCCGCGGGTCGCCGAGGGGCGGGCGGCCGACGTTGAAGCGGTAGAAATAGGTGTTGAGCTGCGGGGCGTAGCGGAAGCCGGGCAGGCGGGCCGCCTCCGCAATCTTGTGGCCCGGCACCTCGCGAATCCAGTCCACCTCGCCGTTCAGGTACTTCTTCAGCGCCGTCTCCGAGTCGGTGATGGCGAGGACGCGGACCTCGTCGAGCGCCACGCGGCCCGCATCCCAGTAGCGGGGGTTCTTCTTGAGGACGATGCGCTCGTAGGGGCGCCACTCGGCGAGCGTGAACGGCCCGTTGCCGACGAGGTGCTCGGGACGCGTCCACGCCCGGTCGTGTGCCTCGACGCAGCGCCGCTGGACGGGCGCGAAGGTGGCGAAGGCGGCCAGCTCGAGGAAGTAGGGCACGGGGCCTCGCAGGCGGACCTCCAGCGTGAGGCCGTCGAGCGGCTCGATGCGCTCGATGCACCCGAGCAGCGAGGCGTAGAGGGCGCCGGTCTCGGGCCGGAGCACGCGCTGCCAGGCATAGGCGAAGTCGGCCGCGGTGAGGGGCGAGCCATCGCTCCACAGCGAGGGGCGGAGGTGGAAGCGATAGGTCCGCCCGTCGGGCGCGACCTCCCAGCTCCGGGCGATGCCGGGCACGGGGCGCAGCGTCCTGGGGTGGAGCGAGGTGAGCCCCTCGAAGAGGCCGAGAGCCACCGTGATGTCGGGCAGGCCGACCATGCGGGCGGGGTCGAGGGTCTGCGGCTCGGCGCTGTTGTTGTAGCGAAGCACCTGCGGGTGCAGGAGGCCGGCGGGCGGCGGGGCGGGGAGCGGCTCGTCGGGCGAGAGGGTGGGAATCTCGTACGGCGGCAACGGCGGCGCGGGCCGGCGGCTCCGGGCCAGCAGCAACGCCCCCCAGCCGCCCAGCAGCCCCAGGGCGGAGAGGAACATCGTCACGCCCAGCCAGCCAACCTTGTCCCTAGTGCGCACGGCCTGCCTCACTGGGGGAGGGGATGAATGGATGGATGGAGGACTGGATGATTGTCAGAACCCTCTCGGCGGGTGCATTCATTCATCCACTCATCCATTCATCCACCCATCCCCTTTGGGACTTCATGGCCACCCGTTTGACACCCACCGACCTGCATCGTATAATAGCGGTTAATCTGTGGACGTCAAACGGCTGTGACCTGGGTTAGGGATTCCGATGAAGATCAAGAGACGCAACAGCACCCTGCACCGCGTTCGCCAGAAGGGCTTTCGGGCGCGCATGAAGACCCGCGGCGGCCGCGCCATCATCAATCGCCGCCGCGCCAAGGGCTGCAAGCGCCTGGCCCCGACCCGGCAAGAGTAAGTGGTGACCCCTTCCCGTGCGGCTGATCGTCACCGCCGACCTCCACTATGAGTTCGCCCAGTACCGCGACCGGGTGGATGCGCTCGCCGCCGAGATCTGCCGCATCGGGGGCGACGTGCTGGTCGTCGCGGGCGACACGTTTGCCCACGACATCTCCCTCCTCGACCACTGCCTTCGGCTCTTCGACGGCTTCCAGGGCGAGAAGCTCCTCGTCGCGGGCAACCACGACCTGTGGACCCGCACGGGCGACTCGTTCGACCTCTACGACCGCGCCATCCCCGAGGCCGCGCGGGCCTGCGGCTTCCACGACCTGGATGCCGGCCCGCGGGTCGTCGGCGACGTCGGCTTCGTCGGCACCATCGGCTGGTACGACTACTCGTTCCGCGACGAGGCCCTGGGCGTGCCGACGCGCTTCTACGAGCACAAGGTCGCCCCAGGCTTCGCCCGGCACGACTGGCGTTTCGCGCGCCTCCTGACCATCACCGACGACATTTCGCCCGACGGCTTCCGCGCCGGCTCGCGCTGGATGGACGGCGAGATGATCCGCTGGGGCTTCGACGACCGCCGCTTCCACCAGCTCACGCTCGACCGCCTGGAGGCCCAGCTCGCCGAGGTCGAGGGCGGCGTCCGCACCATCGTCGCCGTCACCCACCACATCCCGTTCGCCGAGATGCTCAAGCGGAAGGCCGACCCGACGTGGGCCTTCGGCAACGCCTTCATGGGCAGTCTCGCACTCGGGGAGACGTTGCGCCGCCACGACAAGGTGCGGCACGCCGTGTTCGGCCACAGCCACGCGCGCGACGCCCGCCAGCTCGGCCCCATCACCGCCCTCAACGTCGGCTGCACCTACCGCATGAAGCGCTATGATGTGATTGAACTCTGACGGCCCGCCGGCCGCCGTGCGAAGCAGGCAGGAAGCCCCGTCGGCCCAGCATGCCTTGTCACGCTCAGGTCGCGTTGGACTTCTGCCCGCGCTCTAATATACTGGTGTACGTGGGACGTGTAGCTTCATGGCCCTTTGTGACAGGAGGACGGGAAGATGAGGCGGACAGGTTTGAGTGGCGTTGTGGTTGGCGTGTTCGTGTTGGTCCTGGCCACCATCGGGCTCGGCGCTCCCCTGGTCTACGAGCGCTTCGAGGGCTCGGTGGGCGGGACCATCTCGGGTGGGGTGACCTACAGCACGAGCGTCATCGCACCCCTGGTGGACCTGGGTGGAGGCGCCTTGGCCAATGGCCAGCCGGCTGTCTTTGACGGCGGCAACTCGACGTTCGTGACCTACGGCACGGGGACGCAGGTGACCACGAACAACTTCACCGTCGAGGCATTCATCAACATCGCCGTCTCAGGCCAGTATCACACCATCGCGTCGGACTGGGCCCAGCCCCCCGGCACCGGAGAGCTCCGCTCCTGGGGCTTCTGGGTGACCGACACGGGCGCGCTGCGGTTCGACGTGTCGCCCGACGGCAATTACGACGCGAACGACCGGGTCATCAGTGCCAGCGGCCTGATCGTGCCGGGCAAGTGGTACCACGTCGCCGCCGTCAGCGCGGGGGCCGTCAGCCGCATCTACGTTGACGGCCTGCAAGTTGCCATCCCCGTGACGCGGTCGCCCGCCGGCATCTACACGGCCGACAACGCGAACCTCAAGATCGGCAACGTGGATGAGTTCGGCGTCGACAACGGCCCGCGACCCTTTAACGGCAGCATTGACGAGTTGCGCATCGAGCCGAGCTCCCTCAGCCGCTCCCAGTTCACCCAGTCCAACCGTCTCCGCGCCTGGATTCGCGCCGAGGATGGCACGCCGCCCAACCCCGTGGGCGCCGTGGCCAACGTCGTTACCGGGCCCGACGGCACGGCGTCCGGCGGGGTCACCTACAGCAACCAGGTGCCTGGCAGCTCCGTCTTCACGCCCACCGAGTACAGCAACGCCGTGAGCCTGTCGTTCAACGGAAGCAGTGGCAGCTATGTGGCCTTCCCGGCCAACCTGGACATGGCGCCCGGCTGGGGCGGCGGCTTCACCGTCGAGGCATTCATCAACCCCTCCGTCATCAGCGGCAACCGGGCCATCGCGGGCGAGTGGAACGACAACGGCGTCAACCAGCGCAACTGGGCGCTCATCATCACGAACACCGGGGAGCTGCGGTGGGCCAGCAGCAGCGACGGCGCCTACGACGCGGACAACAACGTCCTCTCGGCCGCCGGCACGGTCACCGCGAACGAGTGGCAGCACGTGGCCGCCGTGTACGACAATGGCACGGTGCGCCTGTACGAGAACTACGAACTCGTCGCGGACCAGGCGCTGAACACGCCGGGGCTCTTCGACATTGACACCGCGCTGCTGTACATGGGCGGCCTCCAGTGGTTTGGCGGCGGCAGCGGCTCGCAGGCCAACTTCGCCGGCCTCATTGACGAGTTCCGCCTCTCCGAGGGCGTCCTTACCCCGGACCAGTTCCTCCAGCTCGCGATCATCCCAGAGCCTGCCTCTGCCGCGCTGCTGCTCCTGGGCCTGGCCGCGCTGCGGCGCCGCCGAAGAGGCCGCGCGGTGAGCGGGCCACGTTGCGGATAGCTGCACGAGAAGCGTCCAGGGCGTTGCTTCGCCCCTCGTGACATGTGAGGAGAACCCGCATGAGGTTGTTCGACGAAGTGATTGCCGCGGTGCGCGACTACGCGGTGAAGGATCTGGCGGTGGCCGTGGCCGAGGACCACACGGTGCTCGAGGCCGTGGCCGACGCGGTGCGCGAGAAGATGGTGCGGGCCATCCTGGTGGGCAACGAGATGGCCATCCAGAAGACGGCCGAGGAGCACCAGATCGACCTGGGCGACGCGAAGATCGTGCACGAGCGCGACCCCCTCCGCGCCGCCGCCACGGCCACCGCGATGGTGAGCGCCCACGAGGCCGACATCCTGATGAAGGGACACATCCACACCGACGACTTCCTGCGCGCCGTGCTCGACAAGGAGCGGGGCCTCCGCACCGGCTCGATCATGAGCCACGTCTACATCTTCGAGCACCCGCAGCGCGACAGCTTCCTGTTCATGTCCGACGGCGCGATGAACATCGCGCCCGACCTGGCGACCAAGGCCGCGATCATCCTCAACGCCGTCCACGTCGCCCACGCCTTCGGCATCGAGGAGCCGAAGGTGGCCGTGCTCGCCGCCGTCGAGCTGGTGAACCCCGCGATGCAGGCCACGGTGGACGCCGCGACGCTGCACATCATGGCCGACCGCGGGCAGTTCTCGCCCAAGTGCGTCATTGACGGGCCGTTCGCCTTCGACAACGCCATCAACGAGTGGGCCGCGCAGCACAAGAAGATCAAAGGGCCGGTGGCGGGGAAGGCCGACGTGTTGATCGTGCCCGACATCGAGGCGGGGAACATCCTCGCCAAGTCGCTCGTCTACCTCGGCGGCCTCACGGTGGCCGGGATGGTGGTGGGGGCGAAGGCGCCCATCGTCCTCACCTCGCGGGCCGACCAGGCGCGGGCAAAGCTCGTGAGCATCGCCTGCGCCGTCTACATCGCCAGCGTCGCCCGCGAGCTGCGCCTCAAGGTGGGAAAGGTGCGCTATTGATGAGGCTCTCGGCAGCCATGCGGCCCCAGGAAGGCGAAGGGTGGGACGCCCTGGCGCGGCGAGCCGCGGGCCTCGGCTTCCGCGGCGTGTCGCTGCCCTTCGACCCGGGCTGGCGCGACGCCGACCTCGTGGCCATCCGCGAGGCATTCGACGCCGAGCGCGTCGAGATCGTGGCGCTCGAGTGCTCGTGCAACTTCCTCACGCCCTCCGAGGACGCCTGCCGCCGCGACCTCGCGCGCCTCGCCCGCGCGCTCGAGGCGGGGGCACTCCTCAACTGCGACCACGCCGTCACCCACGCCGGCAGCCGCCACCCCGACCCGGGCCGGCCGCTTGCCCCATACCCCGAGAACTGGGCCGACGCGACCTGGGACCTCCTGGTGCGGCGCGTGTGGGCACTCCTCGACCAGGTGGACGACGTGGGGGTGCGCCTGTGCTTCGAGCCGCACCCGGCGACGACGCTGAACACGCTCGACAGCCTGGCGGGCCTGGTGGCCGACGTGATGACGCTGCGGGTGCGGGTGGCGCTCGACCCCGCGGCGATCCTCAGCGCCGAGGCCGCCGCCGAGCCTCGCCGCGCCCTGGCCGAAATCTTCGCCACCCTCGCCGACGCCGTCGCGGTCGCCCGCGCCACCGACGTCCGTCTGGTCGCGGCGACCGACGAGCCGCTCGTCGAGCCGGCGCCGCTGGGGGAGGGCGTGCTCGACTACCCGACCTATCTCAAGCTGGTCAACGCCCTGGAGCTCGACACCCCCGTGATCGTGCCGCCGCAGGAGAGCGACGCCGCCTATCGCAGGGCGCAGGACTTCCTCGCCGCGGCCGCGCAGCGCACGCGGCTCTCTTGAAGGGCGCCAGTGGCCCCGCTGCCTGTGACCGCTCCCATAGGACCCATGGGTCCTATTGGCCTCTGCCAAAGTAGTGTACCACCACGGAGCGGATTCGACACTCGTTTGGTAGCCCACGAAGTGGGCGAGCCAATCGTAGCCCAGGGCGACCGAAGGGAGCCCTGGGAAACGAGGCCACCCCATGCATGAGCCCCTGAAAGGGGCGATTCGTGGCCTTCTGAATCGCCCCCGTTCGGGGGCTCCCCCGTGGGGATCGGTCTACCCAGGGCTCCCTTCGGTCGCCCTGGGCTACGGCTGGGTCGCCCCCGTTCGGGGGCTACGCGTCGCATGCTACTTCCGCTGAGGTCACTATTCGGACGCGCGGCAACCTGCCTTACCCCGTGCACGTCTTTGCCATCGGGATCAGGCACAGCAGCGTGAGCGGCTCGGAGCCGTCGTTGGCGAAGTGGTGCTCCTCGTCGGGCGGCACGAACACCACTGTGCCCGGCCGCAACGGCGTCTCGCCCTCGGGGCCGGCGACGCTGCCGTGCCCTGTGAGCACGAAGACCTCGTGCTCCCACGCATGGGCGTGGTGCGGCGTGTGGCCGCCCGGGGCGATCTCGAAGTGGCGCATCGCGAAGTTCCCCGCGCCGTCGCCCTCATTGATGACCCACCGAATCCTCACGCCCTTCGCTCCCTCCTCCACCTGCTGCGCGGCCACATCGCTGTAGTGCTTGACCTTCATTCTGCTTCTCCAGTGCACCCTTGGGTGCTGTAGGCGGGACGTCCTCGTCCCGCGAATTCGATGATCGCACGCCCACGCGGGATGTGGACATCGCGCCTACAATGAGAGGAACTCGGCGAGGCGGTCGAGGGCGGGCACGAGGATGCTCTCCTCGACCGCGAAGCAGAGGCGGACGTGTCCCTCGCCGCCCGCGCCAAAGGCGCAGCCGGGGGCCAGGCCCACCCCCTTCTCGAGCAGCAGGCGGCGGCAGAAGTCGAACGAATCGGCGAGCCCCTCGATGCGCGGGAAGGCGTAGAAGGCGCCCCGGGGCTCGACCAGCGCGACCCGCGGACAGCGGCGGAGGCGCTCGCACGCCAGGTCGCGGAGCGCCCGATAGCGGGCCTGCATCTCGCGCACGAAGGGCTCGCCTTCCGTGATGGCGGCCAGGGCGGCCCGCTGCGATGGAGCGGGGGCGTGGCTCACCACGAACTCCTGGAGCTTCGTCATCTGCTCGATGATCCGCCTTGGCCCGAGCGCGTAGCCGAGCCGCCAGCCCGTCATGCAGTATGCCTTCGACACGCTGTTGACCAGCACGAGATTCTCTCGGAGCCGGGCCGCGTGGCGGATGGGCGCCACCGAGCCGTCGAAGACGATTCGCTCGTAGACCTGGTCGAGGACGAGGCACAGCCCGTGCCTCTCGGCAACCTGGGCAAGGAATGCCTCCTCCGCGTCGGTCATCATCCAGCCCGTGGGATTCAAGGGGCTGTTGACGAAGAGCACGCGCACCGAGGGGTCGAGGGCGTCGAGCACGGCCTGGCAGTCCACCGCCCGGCGCCCGCCCGACTCGACGAGCGGCACCTCGACCGGCGTGGCGCCCAGCATGCGCACGATCGCCGCCACGTCTGGCCAGCAGGGGGAGAGGATGACCGCCTTCGAGCCCGGCTCCAGCGTCGCGTAGAGGGCGAGGAACATCGCCTCGACGCCGCCCGCGGTCACAATCACCTCGCCGTCGGGCTCGTAGTCGAGGCCGTGGAGGCGACGCGTCTGGGCCGCGATGGCCTGGCGGAGGTCGAGGTAGCCCGCGTTGTGGGTGTAGTAGGTGTAGCCTTCGTCGAGCGCGCGCTTCGCCGCCTCCTTGATGAAGGCGGGCGTCGGCACGTTCGATTCGCCGAAGTAGAGGCGCAGCGGGTCCTTCACCCTGGCTGCCAGCTCCGACAGCTCGCGGATGCGGCTGCGCGGCACCGAGATGGCCTGCTGTGAAGGGAAGCTGTGCAAGGGGCGTCTCCCGGTGTTCCTCCCACCCCGATGATAGTGGGAGAGGGGGATGGGGTCAAGCCAGCCAGTTCGGAGCCAGCCGTGTGGGCCGCCGGGCGCCGACGTTCCAACATTCTGTAGAATGTGAGAATGACGTTGAACGCGAGGCGTGCGGCCGATATACTGCGGGGCGCACGAAGGGAGATTCGACAACGACGACGAGGACGAGAAGATGATTGATGTCCACACCCACATCGGGCGGATTCGGCGGGGGCATGCGTGGCTCACGGCGGGCAAACTGGTCCGGTGGATGGACCGCCAGGGGATCGAGAAGGCGGTCGTCCACTCGGTCGAGAACCCCGAGGAGCTGCACTACTACGTGCCGACGACCTACGTGCTGAAGTCGTGCCGCCGGTTCCCCGACCGCCTCATTCCCTTCTGCAACGTGGACCCGCGGATTGACAATTCGAGCCCGAGGACCGATTTCCACTCGCTCATCAAGGACTACGTGGAGCAGGGGGCACGCGGCTTCGGCGAGTCGCTCTCGGGCCTGCCCGTGGACGACCCGCGCCTCGTGGCCATCTACGCGGCCTGCGGGCGGCTCGGCCTGCCGGTGACGCTGCACATAGACAGCCTCCGCGGCACCGACGCCCTCGGGCTGCCCGGCCTCCGCCGGGTGCTGGGGGCCTGCCCCGACACGGTGTTCTTCGCCCATGCGCCGCACTGGTGGGCGGAGATCAGCGCGGACGTGCGGGAGGAGGACCGCGGCGGCTACCCGAAGCGCCCCGTCGTGCCCGGCGGCGCCGTCGAGCGGATCTTCGAGCAGTTCCCGAACATCCACGGCGACCTGTCGGCCGGGTCGGGCTACAACGCGCTCACCCGCGACCCGGCGTTCGGCCGCGGCTTCCTCGAGCGCTGGAGCCATCGCCTCTGCTTCGGCACCGACTACCTGAAGCCCGGCCAGCAGTGCCCCATCATCCAGTTCATCCGCGAGGTGGACATCAGCCGCGCCGCCCGCACGAGGATCACCAGCGGCAACGCCCGCCGCATCCTGAAGCTGAGGTGAACCATGCGACGCCTGCTCTTCGCTCTCCTGCCCCTCGCGATCGCCACCTCGCAAGCCGCCGACCTGGCCGCCGCCGCCCTCGCGGGGATGAAGCGGGCGACGGAGTTCTTCACCCGCGAGGTCGCCTGCCACGGCGGCTACCTGTGGCGCTACTCGGAGGACCTCAAGCAGCGGGAAGGGGAGGGGAAGGCGACCGAGACGCAGGTGTGGGTCCAGCCGCCGGGCACGCCGGCGGTCGGCCTGGCCTTGGTGCGCGCCTACGAGGCGACGGGCGAGCGGCAGTTCCTCGCCGCCGCCGTCGCCGCCGCCCACGCGCTCGTCTTCGGCCAGATGCGGTCGGGCGGATGGCAGTATTCGATTGACTTCAGCGAGGCCGGCTCGAAGCGGTTCGCGTACCGCCACCTGCCGGAGCCGGAATCCAAGAGCGTTCGCATCCACTCGATCCTCGACGACGACACGACGCAGGCGGCGCTCCGCCACCTGATGGCCGTGGACCAGCTTGTGCAGGATGCCAGAGTCCACGAGGCGGTCGTCTATGGCCTCGACGCGCTCCTGAAGGCTCAGCTCCCCAAGGGCGGCTGGCCCCAGGTGTTCGGCCAGCCCGAGCCCGAGCAGAGGACCGGCCCCTACGTGAAGATCGAGCTGGACGGCTCTCGAGCGACCCTTCAACGTCCCACCCGCTACTGGCACTACTACACGTTCAACGACGGCGTGATCAACGACTGCGTGGCCGTGTGCCTCGAGGCCCACGAGCGCATGAAGGAGGCGAAGTGCCTCGACGCCGCGCGGCGGGCGGGCGGCTTCATCATCGAGAGCCAGCTCAAGGCGCCGCAGGCCGGCTGGGCGCAGCAGTACACGCACGACCTCCGGCCCGAGTGGGCGCGGAAGTTCGAGCCCCCCGCCGTCTGCTCCGCCGTCACCGTCCGCAACATCCGCTCCCTCGTCGAGGTCTGGCTCGCCACGGGCGAGGCCAAGTACCTGGGGCCGATCCCCGCGGCGCTGGACTGGCTGGGGCGCTCGAAGCTGGCGGGAGACAAGCCGCGCTGGGCGCGCTTCTACGAGCTGGGCACCAATCGCCCCCTCTACTTTGTCAAAGGCACCTACGAGCTGACCTATCGCGACGACAATCTGCCGACCCACTACAGCTTCATCAGCGACTACGGCGTCGAGAAAGCTGGCCGCTTGTACCGCGAGGCGAAGGCAAAGGGCCGCGGTGCCATCCTGGCCGAACGCAGCCGCAAGCCCACGGCGAAGGAACTTCGGGCCAAGGCGAAAGGAATGGAGGGGCAGGTGCGAAGCGTCCTTGCCGCGCTCGACGCTCGCGGCCGCTGGCTCGCCGACGGCTGGATCGAGTGCAAGACCTTCATCCGCAACCTCGATGTGCTGTCGTCCTACCTCGGAGCGCTGCGGCACGCCGCGCCGTGACGGAGGCTTCATGCTGCCGAAGGAACGAGTCGCGGCCATCTTCGAGCACCGGGCGACGGACAGGGTGCCGCTCTACATGGGCAGCTTCTCGTCGCGGGTGGCGTCGGCGGTCCTCGGCAGGCCGGATGCGTGCGTCGGCGGGGGGGTCAACCAGTTCTACGAGTCGAAGGCGCTCTGGGAGGGGCCGGACGCCCACGCGGAGTTCGTCGAGCGCGCCTTCCGCGACGCGATGGACCTGCCCGCGGTGCTCGACCTGGATTACGTGCGGCCCGCGTACTGGCGCCTTGGCGAGAAGCCGACGCGGCGGATGGACGACTTCACGTTCCTCTACGGCAACCCCGACGGGGCGTATCGCGTGATGCGCCTCGACCCCGAGACCGAGCTGTACCAGGTCGTGGACCAGCAGCCGCGCCGCGAGACGACACTCGAGGACATCGAGCGCCACGTGGCCGCCCTCGAGCGGGGCCTGGGCGACTACTCGCCGGCCGATTCGCTGGTGAGGGACTGGTCGCGGGCGATGACGGTGCATGGCGCCACGCGAGCGGTTCACGCCTCGGGGGTCGGGGTGGGGATTCCGAACCAGGATGCCACGTGGCTGATGGCGGTCGCCCTGCGGCCCGACCTGGTGGCGCGCTACCTGGACGCCGTGGCCGAGCGGGCCTGCCGCAACGCCGAGCTTCTCGGCCGGGTCGGGGCGCGCTACGCCCACGGCGGCGGCGACTTCGCCGGCACCCATGGCCCCAACTACTCGCCGCGCGCCTTCCACGAGCTGATGCTGCCCGCGCTTCAGAAGGTCTCCGACGCCTGCCACAGGCACGGCGTCTACCACATGTTCGCCAGCGACGGCAACCTGTGGCCCGTGGCCGACGACCTGTTCGGGGCGTCGGGCGTGGACGCCTTCTACGAGATTGACCTGCGGGCGGGGATGGACCTGCGGCGGCTGCGCGAGCGCTTCCCGCGTCTCACCCTGCTCGGCGGCATCAGCTCCTACACCCTCCATCGCGGCACGCGCGACGACGTGGTGCGCGAGACCCTGGCCGCGCTGGAGGCGGCGAGGGAACTGGGCAGCATCATGGTCGGCTGCTCGAACCTCGTCGTGTGCCAGACGCCGATGGAGAACTTCTGGGCGATGACGGAGACGCTCTGGGGGAACCGGTAGGCGTGCAGGGCGCGACCGGGCACTGCCCCAGGCTGTCATGCTGAGCTTGCCGAAGCACCTTTCAGAGGCTTGCGGGTCGTGACGAAGCGGGCTCCCATCGCGGCGCGCCGCGCCCCTGAAAGGTTGCTCGACAAGCTCGCAATGACAGGTTCGGGGGCTGCCTCTATTCTTCCTTCGGCTTCTCCTTGATGACCGCGAGCTGGATGGTGGTCATGTCGCCGGCGCCCATCACCACGACCGAGAGGCTGCGGTCGCCCTTCTTGAGCGAACGCATCGTGCCCGTGGCCAGCGCCGCGGCTGTCTCCTCCTCCCAGCCCTGGGCCTTGAGGGCGGCGGCGTAGGCGTCGCCGACCGTCTTCGCGTCGTCCTTCGTCCGCAGGTGGACGACTGTGGCCTGCGGCTGGTCGGTGACGAGGACGACCTGGGCGCCCTGGTAGAGCGGCACGTCCTTGGGGAACGTGGCGGGGATCTTGGCGCCCGCGCCCATCGAGACCGTGGCCTCGCCCTCCTTGCTCTTCATGTGCCAGGTGCCCTCGGGCACGGACTCGCCCGTGCCGCTCTCGCCGTGGCCCGCGCCCTTGGGGAGGGTCATCTCGACGACTTCGCCCGTCTTGGGGTTCGTGAAGCGCATCTTGCCGCCAGCCACGGTGACGTCGCCCTTACCGCCGGCCTTCCGCATCGCCTCGGTGGCCGCCTGCTCGATGGCGCGCTCTTTGGCGGTCTGGGCCTCCTTCTCCTCGCCGCAGGCGCCGAGAAGCAGAACGCTTGCGGCCACCACAATCGCCACCACTACGCTTCGCATGGGTCACCTCCAGTTCGGTTGCGCGCCAGCGAAGAGTCCCGTTCCGCCGGCGCAAGGGTTGCACATGGGCTAGATCCCCAGGATGGCAAAGAAGCCGATGAGCAGGACGAAGAACAGGAGCGCGATGAGGTTGAAGTAGCGGTCAATGAAGCGCTTGACGGGCTCGCCGAAGGCGAAGATCAGGCCGCCGACCAGGAAGAACCGCATCGAGCGCCCGATGAGCGAGGCGAGCAGGAACGGCAGGAACTGCATCTGCATCAGCCCGCTGAGGATGGTGAAGACCTTGTAGGGGATGGGCGTGAAGGCCGCGGCGAAGACGATCCAGAAGTCGTACTTCTCGTACAGCGCCCGGGCCTGGTGATACGTGTCGGTCATCAGGTAGGCCGTGTCGCCCGAGGCGAGGGGGGCGGTGGTCTGGTCCACCTCGTACTGCCAGTTGCCCACGGGGGGGACGCCGGCCGGCGGGTCGCGGTGGAGCAGGCCGCGATGGACCGCCGCGGTGGAGCCCTCGTCGGCCTCCGACGGCCGGGCCAGGCCCAGCCACTGCGACCAGCGGCTGGCGTGGAGCGTGACGCCCTGCGGCGTGCCGATCGTGAGCATGCTGCCCTCCGCGCTCCGCACCAGCACCTGCTGGTGCTCCGCGTTGAGGAGGCCGAACGACTTGAGGATGGGCGCGCCCACGGGGTTCCACAGGGCCAAGCCGATCACGTAGCCCAGCATCCCGCCGACGACCGACGCCACCGAGCACACCGCGGCGTAGTAGAACGCGCGCCTCGGCCGGGCGATGCCCAGCGCCATCAGCAACACGTCGGGCGGGATCGGGAAGAACGACGACTCGGCGAAGGCCAGGCCCGCCAGCGCCGGCGTGCCGTACCGCGTGTGCGCCCAGTGCAGCACCCAGTCGTACAGCCGCCGGTGGAAGTGCCACCAAGGAACCGGCTTTGCCTCAGGGGCTGTGGCAGAATCAGTGGGTGGGCTCGTCATCAAGGGTCATTCCTCGGGACATGACCCGTGACGCGTGACGCGTGACCAGAAAAGGCAGCAACATACTGGGTCTTCTCTTGTCACGCGTCTCGGGTCACGCGTCATGCATTCACATCTGCTCCGGCGCCTCGATGCCCAGGAGGCCGAGGCCCTGCTCGAGGACGCATTGCACGGCCCGGCACAGCTCGAGTCGGGCGGCGACGAGGCCGGGGCTCGCCGCCTGGAGCACGGGGTTGTCGTGGTAGAACTGGGCGAACGAGCGGGCGATCTCCAGGAGGTGGCCCGAGAGCCGCGCCGGGTTGCACCCCTCGGCCGCCGCACGCACCGCGGCGGGAAATTGCATCAGGAGCAGGCCCAGGCGGGTTTCGTCGTCGTTGCCGAGAGAAGCAAAGTCGGGAAGAGTCGAGGACGAGGACGACGACGAGGACGATTGGGAAAGAGGGGCCGCCTTGCGGAGGATGCCGCAGATGCGGGTGTGCGAGTACTGGATGTACGGCCCCGTGTCGCCCTCGAAGGAGACGCTTGCCTTGGGGTCGAAATAGATGTCCTTCTCGAGGTTGACGTTGAGGAGATAGAACTTGATGGCGCCGAGGGCGATCTGGGTCTTGCGGCGGGCCAACTCGTCGGGCGCGAGGTCGGGGTGCTTCTCGCGCACGGCCTCGGCGCTCAGCGCCTCCACCTCGTCCATCAGCGCGTCGGCGTCCACCACCTTGCCCTCGCGGCTCTTCATCTTGCCCTCGGGCAGGTAGACCATGCCGTAGCTCACGTGGCGGCAGTGCTCGGCCCAGGCGTAGCCGAATCGGCGGAGCAGGGCGAACAGCACGCGGAAATGGTAGAGCTGCTCGCTGGCGACGACGTAGTACATGCGGTCGAAGGCCAGCTCGGCGTGACGGGCGACGGCGGTGCCGAGGTCCTGGGTGATGTAGACGCTCGTGCCGTCGCGGCGGAGCAGGATCTTCTTGTCGAGGCCGTCGGGCTCCAGGTCGGCCTCGACGGCGCCGTCGGGCAGGCGGTGGCAGTGGCCCTCGCCGAGCGCCTGGAGCACGATGTCGCGTCCGTGCCGATAGGTCTCGCTCTCGTGGTACACGCGGTCGAAGGCGACGCCCAGGCGGCGATACGTCTCGGCGAAGCCCTCGTAGACCCAGCCGTTCATCGTCTTCCACAACGCCGCCACCTCGGGGTCGCCCTGCTCCCAGCGGACCAGGAGCTGCTGCGCCTGGTCCTTGAGGCTGGGGTCCTTCTCGGCCTCGCGGGCGAAGCGGACGTAGTAGTCGCCGACGAAGTGGTCGCCCTTGCGGCCGGCGGACTGCGGCGTCGCGCCTCCGCCCCAGCGCTGGTAGGCGAGCATGGACTGGCAGATGTGGACGCCGCGGTCGTTGATGAGGTTGACCTTGGTCACTGCGTAGCCCACGGCCTCGAGGAGGCGGGCCAGGGCCATGCCCAGGACGTTGTTGCGGATGTGGCCGAGGTGCTGCGGCTTGTTGGTGTTGGGCGACGAGAATTCGAGGACGAGGCGCTGCCCGCCCCCCAGCGCCGTGTCCCAATAGCCCCGCGGGTGGTCCGCCAGGACGTCGCGGCACACGGCGGCGAGGAAGGCCGAGCGGTCGAGGAAGAGGTTGAGGTACGGCCCGACGGCCTGGGCCTTGCGGAAGGGCGGGGGCAGCTCGATCGCCTCGGCCAGCTTCGCGGCGATGTCGTGCGGCTTGCGCCGCAGCAGCTTGGCCAACGGGAAGCACCCGAAGCCCAGCTCGCCCACCTCGAAGCCCGGCGTCGGCGCGAACTGCACGGCCACCCCGTTCGCGTCGGCCTCGCCGAACGCCGCGCGCGCCGCCGCCGCCAGGGCGGCCTGGAACCCGTTCACAAGCTGCTGCTCGAGCATCGGGCCGACTCCAATGGCAATCTCACTATTATCCCGAAGCGCTGATTCTTTGCAAGCGCCTGGGACGTGTGCGCCCCGCCCTTGACAGGCGGCGCGCGGATGAGTAGGCTGGCAGCGCATTCGGTGGGTGAGCCGAGGCGACGAGGGGGGACGCTACGGCTGCCAATCCGCCTTGGGCGCGTCGCCCCAGAGCATTTCGAGGGCGTAGAAGTCGCGGGCCTCGCGGCTGAAGAGGTGCACCACCACGTCCACGTAGTCCACGAGCACCCATCCGCCGACGGCCTCGCCCTCGATGCCGAGGCAAGTGACGCCCTGGGCCTTGAGGTCGCGGTGGATGCGGTCGGCGATGGCCTTGAGTTGCCGTTCGCTCGCCGCCGAGCACAGCAGAAAATAGTCGGTGATCTGCGTGAGTTTCCGGACATCCAGGATGAGGATGTCCTCGGCCTTCATCTCGTCGCACAGGCGGGCACAGGCGATGGCGAGGTCTTCAGGGCTCAGGGCGCTTCTCCTCATCCGTCGGGGCTGATGGCGTCCGCGCGGCCTAGACTCTAGCGCAATCGCCCCCTGCTGTCCAGTGCATAAGGAGTTGGCCATGCGCGCGGAGGCGGCGGACTTTGTGACGGGGCGCACCCTGGGCGGCCGGGCCGCCGAGTTCTGGTGGCGGGCCGACGCGTTGGGCAACCTGGCCATCCGCCGCACGGGCACCCGCGGCCAGTCCCACGCCCCCAAAGGCCGGCTCGTGAGCCGCGAGGAGCTCGAGGCCCTCCTCGCCTGGATGGCGCCCCGCGAGTGGGTGCTCCTCGAGTGCCTGCCCGCGAAGATCCGCGCGGGCGCCGCCCGCGAGGGCCTCGGGCGCTTCGTGTGCGAGTCGCTCCACTGGCCCCCCTGCGACGCCCCCTTCGCCAGCCACGTCGCCGCCGTCCTCGTCGCCGCCGAGGTGCTCGCCTGGAACAACCGCAAGCGCGAGCAGGCGTTCCGCCTCGTCGCGCCCGACCTGGCTCGCGTGCGCGCCCGCTACGAACGCCTCCGCGCCCAGGCCGCCGCGGCAGCAGGGGAGGGCACGCCGCGCCAGCCCGAGCCGCCCGCCCCACCCCGGCGCGCCAGGCCCGGCGGCCAAACGCCCCCCCAGGTCAACCTCTACCACCGCTTCCGCGCCCTCAGCCGCGAGCTGCGCGCCCAGATCGAGAGCGTGAGCGGCGGACGCCACCCCGCCGACAAGGGCGGCCGCCGCGAGGCCATCGTCCGCGCCTTCCTCCGACGCCTCCTGCCCGACCGCTATCGCCTCGCCCGCGGCGAAGTCTACGCCGAGAGCCAGGAATCCAGCCCCCAGGTGGACATCCTGGTCTACGACGCCGCCGCACCCGTGCTCCTCGACGCCGAGGACTCGGTCGTCGTCGCCGCCGAGAGCGTCTACGCGGCCATCGAGCTCAAGCCCCTGCTGCGCCGTGGCGAGTTGGCCGAGGCGGTGGACAGCCTGCGCCAGGTGAAGGCCCTGCGGCCCACGTGCTTCTTCCGCCCCGTCGGCCGCCCCGACGAGCCGCGGCACGCGCCCAACCCGCCCGCCTTCACCGCCGTCTTCAGCGTGGACTCCGTCAGCCCTCACCAGACCCTCCAGACCCTTCAGGAGCTGGACGGCGACGCCCCTGCGTTCCGCTGCCTCGACTGCGTGTGCCTGCTCGACCGCGGGATCATCTTTCGGGAGCCGGGCCTCCTCGCCCCGCCGCAGTGGCCCGACACCCTCGACGAGCGGCGGGTGCGGCGTCTCGCGTGCCTCGAGGCGGGGGAGGACAGCCTGTTGCTCTTCTACATCCTCCTCTTCGAGCAGCTCTCGATGCGGCGTTCCCACCTGCCCGACCTGCGTGCCTACGCCCGCGGCATTCCAGTGGGGAAGGCGATCTATCCGCGGTAGGCGACATTGCCCAACCGAGGCGGCGGGGCTACAATGGGGCGCAGGAAAAGGGACAAAAGGGACTCAAGGGACAAAAGGGACACAAGGGACGAAGAACACAGGCGGCGAAGCATAGCACTGCCACGCCTCTTGGCTCTTCTTGTCCCTTATGTCCCTTGAGTCCCTTCTGTCCCTTTCGGCCCACATCCTCAGCCACTTGGCGTCGGCGGCGGCGTATCTCACGGTGACGCCGGCAAAGACGACGCTGACCATGCTCATGAGCTTGATGAGGATGTTCAACGAGGGGCCACTGGTGTCCTTGAAGGGGTCGCCCACGGTGTCGCCGACGACGGCGGCTTTGTGGTTGGCCGAGCCCTTCCCGTCGAGGTCCCCTTCCTCGATGAAGCCCTTGGCGTTGCTTCACCAGCCGCAGACAGACGGGCCAAAGTCCCGAGCACGGTAGCTGGGGAACGGGATCTGCCAACTCCGCCAGCGTTGACAAAAGAGTCAACATGCGGTAGTATGCTGGCATGAACATAGGAGAGCACATCCGATGCTTTCGGCGACGTGTCGGGCTGTCCCTGCGCAAACTTGCCGAGATGACTCAGGCGAGCCCATCATACCTATCGCGGGTGGAGCGAGGAGTAGTGCCGCCATCGGACGCCCTGGTACGGAGGGTTGCGAAGGCTCTGAAGATCGAGGTCGAAGAGCTTTTCCTCTTGGCAGGGCGCGTGCCGCCCGGCTGGCAGAAGGCAATCTCGGCTGCCCCGTCCCGCGCGGCCAAGTGCCTTCAAGCTGCGCTGGCGGACTCGGTGGGCGAGGCCGATGCACCCTATGGAGCTACGGTCCTTGCCTTCGCCGGCACGCGCGCCATCGAGGATCCCGAGTTTCCCTTCGAGGACCTCAGCGAGGTGGCCGAGCTCGAGAGCTGGCGCAAGGAGCTGAATCGGCCCATCTACCACATCCACAAGTGGTGGGCGCAGCGCCTCGGCTCGGTGTTCCGCGCGATACTTCTTGGCACGTTTGCCCCGAGGGGGTCGAACGTCCTCCAGATGTTCTACCAGCCGTCGCGGTTGCCGGGCGCGGTGGTCTTCGACCCGTTCATGGGGAGCGGCACCACGGTCGGCGAAGCGCTCAAGCTTGGCGCTCGCGCGATCGGGCGCGACATCAATCCCGTGGCCCATTTCATCGTGCGCAACGCCCTGCGCAGCCACTCGCGCGGGAAGGTGATAGAGACGTTCCGGGAGCTTGAGCGCCGCGTGGCCCCGGCGATCCGACGCTTCTATCGAGCGAGGCTGTCTAGCGGGGAGATGGCGGACGTGCTGTACTACTTCTGGGTGAAGTGGGTCCCGTGCCCCGCGTGCGGCGCGCAAGTAGAGCTATTCTCGTCGCGGGTCTTCATGCAGCACTTCGCTCCGGCCCGCCGGGATGAGGCCCGGGCGCTTTGCCCTCAGTGCGGCGCGATCAACGCGCTGCAGCGTGGGGCCGGGCGGGCGACTTGTCCCGCCTGCCAGCATTCATACAACCCTCAGTCCGGGCCGGCGCAGGGCGCGAGAGCCACGTGCCCGACCTGCCGCGAGAGATTCCCCATCGCCAAGGCCGTGCAGAAGGGCGGCGCACCCCCAGAGCACCGCCTCTACGCTAAGATGGTGCTCCTGCCCAACGGGCGCAAGGAGTACCTGCCGGCAGATGGATTTGACCAGTCGCTCTACGAGGAGGCCCGCCGCGCTCTCACCCGGCACGCGCGGGCCTTCCCCGTCGTTCGGATCGAGCCGGGCTACAACACGGACCAGGTGCTCAACTACTGCTACACTCACTGGCACGAGATGTTCAACAGCCGCCAACTTCTCTGTCTAGGCCACTTGGCCGAGAGCATTCGCGCCATCCCGGATGCCGACCTCCGTGAGCTCTTCACCTGCCTGTTCTCCGGCGTGCTGGAGTTCAACAACCTCTTCGCCTCGTTCAAGGGGGAGGGCACGGGCGCCGTGCGGCACATGTTCTCCCACCACATCCTCAAGCCCGAGCGGACCCCTCTGGAGGCCAACCCCTGGGGCACGCCCAGGAGTTCCGGCTCCTTCTCCACCCTTTTCGAGTCGCGCCTGCTCCGCGCCCTCGACTATGCGGAGAACCCCTTCGAGCTTCTCGTGATCCGGAAGAACGGCAAGAGCATCAGCGACAAGGTCTATGGCCTATCGTGCCCGCTGGGGCATGATGCAGTGTCCACCTTCGCGGAGTTTGGGGAGCGGAAGGCGCTCTATCTCTCATGCGGCGATTCCGCACACACCGATATCGCCACAGAGAGCGTGGATGCCGTAGTGACCGACCCGCCGTTCTTCGACAACGTCCACTACTCCCAACTGGCTGACTTCTTCCATGTTTGGCAGCGCCACGTTCTGGGCAGCACCGGGGGCCAGGCGGCGGAAACGACCCGCTCGGCGGCAGAGGTGCAGCAGACCGATGTCGCGGTGTTCACCGAGCGGCTTTGCGGCGTGTGGCGCGAGTGCCACAGGGTGCTCCGCCGCGACGGCTTGCTCGTGTTCACCTACCATCACTCGCGTGCGGAGGGCTGGCGCTCCGTCCTCGAAGCGACACTGAGAGCGGGATTCGCCATCGTCGCCACCCACCCGATCAAGGCTGAAATGGCCGTCGCCGCGCCGAAGAACCAGGCGAAGGAGCCAATAGACCTCGACGTGATCTTGGTGTGCCGCAAGCGGGAGAGCGTGGCGATGCGGCCGGAGGATGTGGGTCTGCTCCTTGAGGCGGCGCGCGCGGAGGCCGCAGGCCAGATTGCTCGCCTCAACGCCCGGGGGAGGTCGCTCAGCCGCAACGACGTGCGGGTCGTGCTCGCGGCGCAGATTATCAAGCGTCTCTCCTGGCTGCCGCTGGCGGCAGAGGCCCTTCGCCGCCTCTCGGCGCTCGAGCCGCCCGTCGAGGAGGCCATCGGCGACCTCCACGAGCAGCAAACACCTGCCGTACCGCCGGCGGGCGAGGTGGCCAAGCAGCTCGCGCTCTGGTGAGAAGTCTCAACTCCCCGGCTCCACGTCCACGCGGAATCGCCCGCGTGGCTGAGTGGCCTCGACCCGTTCCGGGGTGGGAAAGGGGTTGGTCACGTCAAAGGAGCTGTGCCCTGGAGCCACATCGTCGTTCATGCGGTAGCAGTGGAACAGGCTGGTTCCGCCCCCAAGCGTCGACCGGCGGAGCACACCGACACAGGCCAATCCGGGAACCTGCGTCTCCAGGTCGCTCCTGCTATGTACCAGCGTGACGTTCCTGTCGAGTTGGGCCGCGCCGAGGGGATTGGCGAAGATGAGCATCGGGCGTACGCGGTTTGCCCCGTTACCGTAGGTACCCAGACCCACTTGTTTGGTTCTCTGCCCAACGATTGACAGGTAGTAGTCGAAGTCAGTGTTCAGCAGGTTCCCATCGCACAGGGCAAGCGCCGTTAGGCGGAATTGCCCTGGCTTCTCTGCGTCCGCTTCCTGGCACACGAAAAGGTAGAAGCCCCGGATGTCGAGCGGGTGCCCGGCGGCATCGTAGACCCGTACGGTGCCACACGGTGGAGTCGTGTTGTAGTCCATGCCCGAGGCCCGTGCGACGGTGCCAGTTCGCGCCCGCTCCAGCTTCTTTACCTCGAGTGCCACGATGCGGCTCGGCTCGGAGGCCAGAAGCGCTCGCTCGGCCCCCCGGCAGGCCTCCGGGCGCAGGACCACCATGTCCGGCGTGATCAACGGGCCGGGCGCCCTCACGCACTGCACGTCGCTCGGGAGGTCCCGGGAGAGCAGCTTGTGAACGTGTTCGTCGAATGGGTCGTCTTGCGTGTTGCGCTTGTCCCGTAGCCGATAGGGCTTGGGGCTTGCGCCCGCGCCAAAGAACACGTTCCGAAGGATCAGGAAAGCGGCCAATGGAAGGTCGACGGGGCCACGCATTGTGCTCATGTCGCTTCGCTCTCCCGGACGGCCCCCTCCGCGTCGCCGGACGCTTGTATCATAGGCATTTGCTTTCCTGGTGTCAATGGTCCTTGGGGTCCCTCGGAAGAATCGAAAGTTACTGCTGGCGAGGGGATGGCCCTCGGCGAGGAGGGGCCAGAAGAAGAGAGCATTTGCTGAGGAGGGCGGCCTGCGGGAGCGCATGACCCGCGCGCGGCTGGAGCACCGCGCCCGAGAAGCGGGCCGGGCCCGAAGGGGTGGGGGAGAGGCCAAGGCCAAGGGACCCCCAAGGACCACAAGGACGACAAGGACCCAGGGCATAGGCACGGGCCATGATTTCGCGGGCCAGGCGCTGCCTTGCCGGCGGCCCCAATGGCCCTTGTGGTCCCTGTGGTTCTTGTGGTCCTTTTCCCTGCTACATCCCCAGCCACTTCGCAATGATCGGGGCGTATTTGACGGTGACGCCGGCAAAGACGACGCTGACCATGCTCATGAGCTTGATGAGGATGTTGAGGGAGGGGCCACTGGTGTCCTTGAAGGGGTCGCCGACGGTGTCGCCGACGACGGCGGCTTTGTGGTTGGCCGAGCCCTTGCCGCCTAACTGGCCGGCCTCGATGTACTTCTTCGCGTTGTCCCACGCGCCGCCGGCGTTGGCCATCATGACGGCGAGGGTGAAGCCCGTGGCGAGGGCTGCAGCGAGGAGGCCGACGACGCCGGCCACGCCGAGGAGGAGTCCGACGGCGACGGGGACGATGAGGGCGAGGAGCGAGGGGAGGACCATGGCGCGCTGGGCGCCGCGGGTGGAGATTTCGACGCAGGTCGCGTAGTCGGCCTTGCCCGTGCCCTCGAGGAGGCCCTTGATTTCGCGGAACTGGCGGCGGACCTCCTCGACCATGCGGCTGGCGGCACGGCCGACGGCTTTCATGGTGAGGGCGCAGAAGACGAAGGCGAGCATGGCGCCGACGAGCATGCCGGCGATGACCTTGGGGTTCATGAGGCTGCCGTCGTAGAAGCTCATAAACTGGCCGAGGCTGACCTGGCGGATGGGGGTGAGGTCGCCAGCCGTGATGGCGGCGTCGATGGCCTCGGGGGTGGGGGCGGCGGCGAGCTTGGGGTCGCGGCGGGCGTCGAGGTAGGTCTGGACGCCGTGTGCGGCGTCGGTGCCGGGTTCCTTGACGAAGTAGACGTGGTCGCCGGCGTGGCCTGAGCCGGGCTCGGCGGTGGCGATGGCGGCGGCGGCGTCGCGTGCCATGTAGCGCATGCCGGCGCGGATTTCTTCCATGTAGGCGGCGATGAGGGCGAGGGCGGTGAGGGCGGCGGAGGCGATGGCGAAGCCCTTGCCGGTGGCGGCGGTGGTGTTGCCCAGCGAGTCGAGGGCGTCGGTGCGGTGGCGGACCTCGGGGTCGAGGCCGCTCATCTCGGCGTTGCCGCCGGCGTTGTCGGCGATGGGGCCGTAGGCGTCGGTGGCGAGGGTGATGCCGAGGGTGGAGAGCATGCCGACGGCGGCGATGCCGATGCCGTAGAGGCCGAGGGCGGGGTTGACGAAGCCGCCGGCGAGGCCGAAGCTGGCGAGGATGCCGGCGGCGACGATGACGACGGGGACCCAGGTGGAGAGCATGCCCTGGGCCATGCCGGCGATGATGACGGTGGCGGGGCCGGTGTTGGACTGCTGGGCGATCTCGCGGGTGGGCTTGAATTCGGCGGAGGTGGAGTACTCGGTCCACTTGCCGATGATCCAGCCGGCCGCGAGGCCGACGAGGATGGAGCCCCAGATGCCGAAGTGCTCGTGGGGGAGCATGAGCCACACGACGACGCCGGAGAGGATGGCAATGCCCCAGGCGGAGAGGTTGACGCCGCGGGCGAGGGCCTTGAGGAGCTGCTTCTGGGTGGCCTGCTCGCCGCTGCGGACGAAGAAGCAGCCGAGGATGGAGAGGAGGTTGCCGACGCCGGCGATGGCCATGGGGCACAGGATGAAGCGGAGCTGGAGGTTGATGTCGCCGAGCGCGAGGGTGGCGGCGGCGGCGACGCCGAGGGCGGCGGTGGCGAGGATGGAGCCGCAGTAGCTCTCGTAGAGGTCGGCGCCCATGCCGGCGACGTCGCCGACGTTGTCGCCCACGTTGTCGGCGATGGTGGCGGGGTTGCGCGGGTCGTCCTCGGGGATGCCGGCCTCGACCTTGCCGACGAGGTCGGCCCCGACGTCGGCGGCCTTGGTGAAGATGCCGCCGCCGACGCGGGCGAAGAGGGCCTGGGTGCTGGCGCCGACGCCGAAGCAGAGCATGGTGACGGTGATCTCGACGAGGTTCATGGGCTCGAAGAAGGCCCAGCCGGTGAGCTCGTAGAGCCAGGGGACGAGCTTGTAGAGGACGACGAACCAGAGGCAGATGTCGAGGAGTCCGAATCCGACGACGATGAGGCCCATGACGGCGCCGCTGCGGAAGGCGACCTGGAGGCCGGCGTTGAGGCTGCTCTGCGCGGCGTTGGCCGTGCGGGCGCTGGCGTAGGTCGCGCTCTTCATTCCCAGGAAGCCGCACAGGCCCGAGAAGAAGCCGCCGGTGAGGAAGGCGAAGGGGACCCAGACGCTCTGGACCTTGAGGCCGAAGGCGAGGAACGAGAAGATCAGGCAGATCACGATGAAGATGATGCCGACGATGCGGTACTGGCGGCGGAGGTAGGCCATGGCGCCCTCGCGGACGTAGCTGGCGATCTCCTTCATCCGGTCCGTGCCCTCGGGCTCGCGCATCATCCGCTTGAAGAACAGCAGGGCGAAGAGGAGCGCCGCGGCCGAGCCTGCCGCCGCCAGCGCCCACCAGGCCCACAGCACGCCCGACCCCTCGGCGGCCTGCGTCGGGGCGGCGCCTTCCGCTGCTGCCCCGAGCGCCACGAGGGGAGAGAATCCAAGTAGCCCGGCCCACAGACCCCTGAACACGGCAGCCTCCTTATCTCGATACGAAAGACACAGGACGGCCAGGAACGGGAGAACACTCCACGGCCGGCGCCCGGCTCCTCGGGCCTCCACGGCACACTGGTGGTGAGAGGAGGCGATGGGCATCAGCGGGTGCAGCACGGCCGTCGCGGGCCATGCGCACCCCGAAACCACCCGCCTGCTCACGGGTCTCCGAAGGGGGCATCACAGGCCCTGGCACCGGCGCGCGAACGCCGCATCGCTGCCCTGTCGCCGAGCCGGCGGCGCCCCGAACCGTACGCGGCCCAGCAACTGCAAGTCACGCTCCGTCACGGCGCGCTGCCGCGTCACACCAGATGGTGTCACCTGCCGTACGGGCCAGCGGCCTCTGCCTTCTGCGCCCGCTTGATCATCTTGCGCTCCTTGCGGCGCCGGCGCTCGCTCGGCTTCTCGTAGTAGGATGACCGCTTGATGTCCTTTATGAGCCCCTCCTTCTCGCACTTCTTCTTGAAGCGCTTCAGGACTTTCTCGAGGGGCTCACTGCCACTTCCGCTGACTTTGATCATGCGCCCATTACACCCCTTTCGCTGGCGGGAAAATGCGGACTTGCGCCCGGCCCCCGGCCGCCACCGACCGCGGGCGACCGACCGGCTCCGGGAGGAACCTGATCTGTAAACCCATCATTATATTGAAGCATCGCCCTTTTGCAAGCGGCGCTGCCCATATCCTTGATCATTCGCTGCGAGCGCGAGACATAGAGTGGGTGGCAGCAGAGAGGAGGCCTGGGACATGAGTGGCTTGGTTGCAGGCCGCATCGGGCCGCTCCACGTCCCCGGACGTGCCCAGCCGTGAGCGTCAGAGGCCGCGGGTTACCACAGGACACAGAGCGTCTCCAGACCCTCCGACGGATGGCCCACGCACAGGTCGTGTGGGGAGGTCACCCGGCAGCGGCTTGCCACGCCGGGGTCTGTTGCCATAAGAGCCGGCGGATACCCGCCAGCCGCACCAGGTTCCCCGCGAATCTGCCAACCACGCGCACGACGAGGGACTGCGCGCGGCGGATGAGTTCCCCCGCCTTTGCAGGCGGCCCCTCGAGCGCTGTCGGGCGACTGGACGCCCCGAAGGTGCCGCGCCGGGGCCGCCGCGTGGGCGGAAAGCTCACGACGCCGTCGCCTCCTCACATCCGCGCGGACTTCAGGTAGCTGTCGCTGTAGATGATCCGGTTCATCAGCACGTCGGTCGTGATCGCCGCGTCCATGATGTCCGTGTCGAGCACGTCAATGATGGCCGCGTCGAGGCCGTAGGCCTGGAGCATGACCAGGCAGGTGCGGTTGATGAGCGGCCGCTGGCTCGTGCCCTGCGAGATGTTCGACAGCCCGACGATGGTGCTGGGGGCCGGGTCGCACAGCACGGTCTTGATCTGCTTGATGACCTCGCAGATGTAGAGCGGCTGCTTCTGGTCCACCGTCACGGGCAGGATGATGGGGTCAATGAACACCTTCGTCGGGTCCAGCCCGTGCTCCATCGCCTTCGCCACGATGGTCATGGCGATCTCGACCCGCTGCTCGATGTTCTGCGGCACACCGTCCACGTTGAGCGTCAGCGCCACGAGCGCGGCGTTGTGCTGCACGGCCAGGGGCATGTAGACGTCGAGCTTCTCGGGGTCGCCGCTGACCGAGTTGATCATCACGGGCCGCCCGTCGCACACCTCGAGCCCCGCCTGGATGACGGGCATCTTCTGGCTGTCGAGCGCGATGGGCGTCTGGCACGCGCCCTGCACCACCTCGACCAGCCACCGCATGGCCGCCTGCTGGTCGGCTGCCGCGGTGCCCACGTTGATGTCCAGGTACTTCGCCCCTTGCTCCGTCTGCCGCTGGGCCAGGTCGGCCACGACGGCGGCGTCCTTCTTCTGAATGGCCCTCCGCACGTCCTTGAACATGCCATTGATGCGTTCGGCCACGGCGATCATGCTTGGCTCCTTTACCCTTGCAGTCCCTGGAGTGCCCTCTTCACGGCGGCCACCGCCTCGGGGTGCCGCATGCGGATGATGTCGGCGCCGGCCTGGACGAGTGCGATGGCGCTCGCCGCCTCCCACATCGGGCCGCGCTGGGCCTGGGGACCCCATTCGGGGGCCTCGGCCTCGGGGGTCTTGGCCTCCTTGGCGCGCCACGACTCGTAGCCGGCGTCGCAGATGACGGGCATCATCATCATCTTGTCGCCGGCCAGGGCGGCCAGGCGCTGGCGCTCCTGGATCGAGTAGGCGTACTCGATGCCGTAGCCGAGCGCGCCGGAGGTCTGGAACATCACGAGCCGGTCGGCCGGCAGCTCCATCTCGGTCACCAGCGTGTTCACCTGCTTGGCGATGTTGATGTCGAGCGGCGCCAGGCAGATCAGGTTGTGGCCGTCGGCGATGCACGACGCGGCGAGGCGCTTGTAGTTGTCCTGCTTGGCGGGGCCGAGGAGGCAGCGCTCGCCCTTCGTCGCGCCGCTCACCTTGGGCATCACCTCGTTGTCCTTCACGTCAATGCCGCAGCCCCAGACGACCAGGGGCACGCCCACGGCGCCCAGCACCGCCTTCACCGTGGCCACGGCCTCGTCGCCCGAGCGGTTCGCCCCGTCGGGGTCCGTGCCGTCGAGCTTCACGCAGATCAGGTCGGCGCCGAGCTCCTCGACGCACTTCTTCGCCCAGGCCGCCGGGTCCTTCAGCGCGTCGCCGAACGGCGCCTTCAGCACCTCGGGCCAGTCCGGCTCGACGTCCAACACGTCCATCGCGATCAGCACCTTCTGCCCCGGATGGCCGTCGGGCTCCATGAAGGGCAGCGTCTTGGCCCCGCCGATCTTGTAGGTGACGGTGCGGGAGCCGCCCTGCTCCTTCGTCGCCCCGAGGGTCACCACGTTGACCCCGGCGGCATACGACTCTTTCAACACGGGCAGTGGCATGTTCACAGCCTCCTTCCTGAATGATGTGGCTTGCTCCAGATGCGTGACGCGTCACGGGTCACGCGTCATGCATTCTTCCTCATACGCTTCAACTCCGAGCCAATGATCTCGCGCACGGTCGCGAGCATCGGGCTGCCTTCGGACAGCTCGAGGAGCGACTGGCCTGCCGCGGCGGCCTGGGCCACCGCCTCGTCCACGGGGACCTCGCCCACGATGTCAAGCCCTGCGGCGTCGAGGCGCTGGCGGGCCGCCTCGGCCACGCCCTCGGGCGGCACGCGGTTGACGACGAGGGCCTTGCGCTTCACCGTGATGCGGAGCTTGCGGGCCAGGGCGGCGATCCGCTCCGCCGTGTCGGCCCCCACCACCGTCGGCTCCGTCACCACCAGCAGCAGGTCCACCGCGCCGTCGGTGCGGCGCGACAGGTGCTCCATCCCGGCCTCGTTGTCAATGACCACGAACGGATAGTCGCCCGCCGCGCGCTCCAGGTAGCGGCGGAGCAGGCTGTTCACGAAGCAGTAGCACCCGGGGCCTTCGGGCCGGCCCATCGTCAGCAGGTCGAAGCCCCGCTCCTCCACGATGCACTGCTGAATCTTGAACTCGACGAACTGGTCTTTCGACATTCCGCTGGGGATGGCGTCCTTCTTCTCGAGCGTCTCCTCGCGGATATCGGCCACCGAGGCATCCACGGGCACGCCCAGCATGGCCCCGAGGGTCGCGTTGGGATCGGCATCCACGGCCAGCACGGTCTTTCCCAGCTCGCGTGCGAGATAGCGCACGGCGAGCGCGGCGAAGGTGGTCTTGCCGACCCCTCCCTTGCCGCAGATCGCGATTCGATATGCCATGGCCTGGTTCCGAGCAACGAAGTGGGTCAATGACGCGTGACCCGTGACGCGTGACCAGGACGAACCCGGGAAGAAGAGGACATTGCCTTCTCTTCTCACGCGTCACGCGTCACGCGTCCTGAACTGGCCCTCTCCTACACCGCCTCCGCGCCCGACGGGCGCGGCCCGCTCACTGAAGGGAAGCGCTCGATGTCGGTGTGGGGGATGAAGTTGGCGGAGACGAATTCCTCCATGTACTTCGGGTTGGTCATCAGGTCAATGTAGGTCATCATGCGGGCGACGTTCTCGATGCGTGCGAGTGCCTCCTCGGAGAGGAGGGCGGCGCGGGCGCCGGCGACCGCGGTGTTGCCGACGAAGTGGATGCGCTCGGGCGGCACGTCGGGCAGCATGCCGAGCGTGATCGCGTTCCGCACGTCGAGGTAGTTGCCGAACCCGCCCGCGAGGTAGATGTGGCGAACGTCGTCCGTCTTCACGCCGACGGATTTCACGAGGGTGGAGATGGCGGCGTAGATGGCGGCCTTCGAGCGGATGAGGTTGCTCACGTCGGCCTGCGTGATCACGATGTCGTCGGCCACGGCGCTCTGGGCCTTGGGGACGACGATGAACTCGTAGTTGCCGTCGCGCTCGACCAGGCGCTTGGCGGGGCAGGTGGGCTGGAAGCGCCCGTCGCGGCCGAGGATGCCGGCGCGGAACATGGCGGCCAGGAGGTCGAGGAGGCCGGAGCCGCAGATGCCGCGCGGCGGGCGGTTGCCGATGGTCTGCACGAGCACCCCGCAGTCGGGGGTGATGCGGACCTTTTCGATGGCGCCGCGGGCGGCCCGCATGCCGTACTCGACGCCCGCGCCCTCGAAGGCGGGGCCGGCCGAGGCCGAGCAGCAGACCATCCAGTCGCGGTTCCCCAGCACCACCTCGCCGTTGGTCCCGACGTCGATGAAGAGGCACAGGTCCTTCTGCTCGTCGAGGCGGATGGCGACGGCGCCGCCGGTGATGTCGGCGCCCACGTAGGCGGCGACGCTCGGGAGCGTGTAGAGGATGCCGCGCGGGTTGATGTGCAGGCCCACCTGGGCGGCGCGCAGGGGCGGAATCGAGTTGGCCACGGGCACGTAGGGCTCCTTGCGGATGCCCGTGGGGTCGAGCCCGATGAAGAAGTGGATCATGGCCGTGTTGCCGGCCACGACGGCGCACGTGACGTCGGAGAGGCGGATGCTGTTGCGCCGCACGAGGATCTCGATCAACTCGTTGAGGTCGCTGACGATCAGCCGCCGCATGTCGTCGAGCGCGTTGTGCTGTTCGGCGTACATGATGCGGCGAATATAGTCCTCGCCGTGCTTCATCTGCGAGTTGTACTTCGCCTCGCTGTCCACGATCTTCGCGCCCACGAGGTCCACGAGCTGCACCACCAGCGTCGTGGTCCCGATGTCAATGGCCAGCCCGAGGTTGCTGGCGGAGGTGTCGCCGGGCTCGACCTGGACGACCTCGGTGGTGGCCCCTCGGCGGCCGATGGTGGCCGTGACCTCGTAGCCGGTTTGGGTGAGGATGCGGTTGAAGTCGCGCAGCACGGCGAAGCCGGTCTGGAGGTTGGCGCCCGGCTCGTGGGCGAGGATGGCCTGGTAGAGGCGCTCGTGGCCCGCGAGGGGCGATTCGAGGCTGGGCGGCTCGAGCTTGAGGTGGTATTTGCGGACCACCGGGTTGAGGGGGAAGCCGGCGCCCTCGACGAGCGAGAGCATGCCGAAGCGCTCGGCATCCTCGTCGCCCAGGATCTGCCCCTCCTCGAGCCGCGTCTCGGGCGGAATCTCGATCTCGAGGTCGCCCTGGACGGTGGACTGGCAGGCGAGGATGTAGTTCTTGCGGATTTCGTCGCGGCCGAGGAGCGTGGTCGGCTTCGAGTGGATTTCGCCCGAGCGCAGGATCACGCGGCACTTGCCGCAGATGCCGTCGCCCCCGCACAGGCTGGAGATGTAGATGCCCGCCTTCTGCGCCGCGGCGAGCACGGTCTCGCCCCGCTCGACCTCGGCGGCCCGGTCGTCGGGGGAGAAGTGGACGTGGCAAAGGGTCGGTTTATCAGGCATGGCCACAACACCAAGACAAGAGGACTTGCCACAGAGACACCGAGGACACAGAGCGGAGTGGGATTGGGGGCGAAACGCGGAAAGCCAGAATGCCCAATCCCCGTCCTCTCTGCGCGCTCTGTGCCTCTGTCGCTATCTTCTTCAGCTCCAGACCTGCTGGAGGAACTTGGGGATGAAGGACGACTCCTTGGGCCCCACGAGCACCTGCCAGCCGGTCGCCTCCTCGATCTTTCCGGAGAGGACGGCGACGTAGCCGGGGATGATCAGCTTGCGATGCTTCACCTTGTCGGCGAGGCCAGCCTTGTCTATGGCGTCCTTGATCGTCTTCTCGGTGAGCTTGTCGCCGCTGTAGGCGGTGAGCACCGAGAGGCCCTCGGTGTTCACGGCGAGGAGGTAGGACGCGACGCGGCTGGCCTCGATGTCGGCCTGGACGGTGTAGAAGGTGAGGGAGAAGTTGGTGGTGAACATGACGGGGGCGTTCTCGCCCGGCTCGCCGATGGGATAGAGCTTGGGATCAACCTGGATGGGCTTCTGGGGGTCGGTGTAGATGTTCTGGCGCGCGGTGAGGATGGGGAGGATTTCGGGCGGCTCGTCGCCCTGGACGACGACGATGCCGGCGTACTTCATCACGTAGGTCGTCGCGGCCAGCAGCTCGTCGAGCGGGTCGGCGGCCGTGGCGAAGGCGATGGCGGGGTGCCCGAAGGGGCGGAACTGGCGCTTCAGCGCCGCGCGGCGCGAGAGCGTGAGGGCCTGGAGCGCGCCCTTGAGGTCGCGGGCGCCGGGGTCAATGACGATCTGCTCGACGCCGGCCTTCTTGACCTTCTCGACCAGGTCGGCGGTGGCCTCGAGGCCGTCGCCCTTGACGACGAGGGGGCACTTCAGCTCTTTCGCCACGGCGGCCATGGCGTCGGCGTTCCCCGCGTCGGCGCCGCACAGGAGCGGCTTCTGGGCCGCGATGGGCGCGGCGGCGACCCTCATGGCCGCGGCCGAGTTGGTGATGAGGACGAGGGCGTACTCGCTCTTGTCGGCGAGCGTCTTGGCAGCCTTGGCGAACGCCGCGGCGTCGCCGCTCGCGTTCTCGAGGGCCACGAGGTCAATCTTGATGTGCTGGCCGACGCGCTCCCACTGGAGCTTGTTGGTCTTCTCGATCTTGGCGGCGAGGGCCGCGTCGTCGAGGGTGTCGGGGACCAGGACGGCGATGCCGCAGGGGTGGTGGAACTTCTCGTCGTGGCGGAAGAGCTGGGTCTCGTTGCCGATCTTCAGCTCCTTGGTGCCCGTGCCGATGGCGACGAGCTGGATGGGGGGCGCGGCGGCGGCGCCGAGCTTGTCCTTCGCATCCTGGCTCACATCGGGGCAATCCTCCAGCTTCGCCTTCTTCTGGGCCATCAACATGGCGAAGGCCAGACACGTCGGCTGCCCGCACTTCCGGCAGTTCGTGCGCGGCAGCAGCTTGAAGATGTCCATCGCCGTCAGAGCCATCGGCAACTCCTTTCCAGCTTGTGGCTGTCCTAGAACATCGGGTCCATCGTCACGGCCGGGTGGCCGACCTTCTGCATGTGCTCCATCACCTGCTCTTCGGTGGTGGCGACCGTTTCGTCGGCGATCAAGTCCACGAAGTTCTCGATGCCCTCCTCGGCGCCGCGGGCGTTGAGCTTCTCGCGGATGGTGTCCTTAAGCCGCTTGGGCATCCAGGTGATGCGCTTGCAGCCGCCGTCGGCCGAGATGAACTTCTTGGAGCTGATGTACATCTTCGAGTGGCCGAGGAAGCCTGGGGTCTGGTTGCCGCCGCCGACGGAGCCGGCGAGGGTGGAGAACTTCATGCCGCAGGGCGTCATGTCGGGGTGGTCGCGGTCCACGATCATGATCCCGTTCGTCATCGGCAGGATGGCCGAGATGCACTCGAAGCAGCCGCAGCTCGTCATCGGGTCCACCATCATCGAGTAGGCGCTGAAGCGCTCGAGCTTCTGGTTGGACTTCTCGAAGACGAACTGGTTGATGCTCTCCCACTGGCCGAGGCGCTCGTCGGTCGGGTTGGCCTTGGGGACGGGCTGGTTGGGGCCGGTGGGCACGATCTCGTAGGCGGCGCGGCCGTCGAGCCAGTTGTAGGCCCCGCACAGGCCGGGGTGCTCGGGCGTGATGATGCAGATGTGGTTCGGCGCGAAGCTCTGGCACAGCGAGCAGGAGTAGAAGATGTCCACGCTCTCGTCGGTCATGCCGGCCATGCGGGCGTCGCGCTCGGCATAGGCGGCGCGGGCCTCGGCCATCACGCGCTCGACCTCGGGCTGCTCGGTGAAGATGGTCACCTGGCACTTGTCCACGATGGCCGCGTATTCCTCGCGGAGCTTGGCGTGGAGAATGGTGCCGATGTGCTTGAGGCGCAGGCCGGCCGCGAACGCCTCCTTCGAGAAGCGCATCCAGTTCGAGTCGCGCTGGCCCATGTGGAACAGGCCCTGGGCGCAGTTGAGGAAGGTGTGGATCTGCCGCTCGAGGATCGGCTCGAAGTCGTGCTGCATCTTGGCGCCCGACACCTCGACGAGGATGCCGAGCGAGATGCACTCGCCCTCCTTGAAGCCGTCCACCTCGTTGCCGACCACCGTGATCTTACCGTCCTCGACCTTGTCGGTGGGCAGGGTGCGGGCGTATTCGAAGCTGGGCAGGTCCACCTTCGGGTTGCCCGCCTCGATCTGCATGTCCTCCTTGCGGATGCGCTCGCCCTCGAAGGCGGGGCCGAAGCGCACCGGGATGTCCACGCTCGAGGGCACGACCTTGAGGCCGCGGATGATGAGGGCCCGCTTCACCATCTCGTCGTGCTTCACGTTGGGCACGACGTGCTCGTAGAGGCACACGCCGGTCGGCAGGATGGGCGGGATGTCGGTGTCGGCGATGACGGGGAAGCCGTAGTTGATGGCGCCGGCGGCGGTGGCGTACTTCTCGTCGTCCACGGGGCCGAGGGCGAGGACGAATGCGAAGACGCGGTACTTGTTGTAGAGGAGCATTCGGCGGAAGTCGCCGGGCTGCACGCCGCCGAACGACAGGGCGGCGCGGGCGGCGAAGCCGAGGGCGAAGACGGCAGCGGAAATCTCCTGCCCGAAGGGCACCAGGCGGGTCTCCCAGCCCATCTGCACGTTTTCCTCGGCGAGCTGTTCGGCGAAGCGCTTGCCGCCCGACTCCGCGCACATGAACACGTAGAGGTTGTTCTCCTGGAGCTCGCGGGCGATGTTCACGGCGGTCTTGCTGTCGGGCGCCGCGCCCACGATGGCCGCGAAGCCGGGGGCCGTGCCGTCCACGAACTCGATCCCGCGCTCGCGCATGATCACGTCGTCGGCCGCGCCGAGCCACAGGTTGCCGTCGGTCGGCGCCGGCGTCCGCGTGTAGGGACAGGTCGCGGGGTCGAGGTACTTCAGGGCCTCGTAGACCTCTTCGGCCCACAGCGTGGCCATGCCGGCATCGAGCGTGTGGCCGAGATAGGGCACCCAGTGCTCGCCCTTGACGCGGGGCGGGAGCAGGCCGCGGGCGCTCTGGAGCACGCGGCGGCAGTCGGCGAGGGTCTTCACCTCTTCGCCCGTCGTGCCGTAGATGATGGGCAGATAGTAGCCCGTGTTGGGCAGCTCGACCGCGGCGCTCTCGGGGTGGGAGCCGAGGGCGACCTCGAGGGCCTGCTCGGCCTTCTCGACCAGCGTGTAGGCGCCGTTGATGGCCGCGGTGGCGATGATGCGGGACATTCGGGTCTCCTACTTGGGCTAGAACTTGAGTTGCCTGCGGGCTTCCATATCGTACAGCACGCGCTCGCCCTGCTTGTCAATGCCGAGGGCGGCGCGCTTGGAGTTGATGTGGTCAATCATGGCAGCGGCCATGCCGCTGGCCGAGAGGCCGAAGGCCCACTTGCCGCCGACCTCGTGCTCGATCTCGTCGGTGAGGTACTTCACGACGTTCGGGCTGCCGTAGACGGGCAGCGTGATGCCGAAGGCGGTGAAGACGCCCGAGGAGACGAAGTACTGGCCGATGGCGATGGCCTTCTCGTGCATCCACTCGAAGCAGGCCCCCGCCACGGGCAGCTTGCTGATGTCGTCGCCCAGGCCGCCCTCGTGCACCATCTCGGCGCAGGCGATGAGGATGCGCGAGTTGTCCACGCACGACCCCGCGTGGAGCACGGGCGGCATGCCCACCGTTTCGCACACCTCGCGGAGGCCCGGCCCGGCGGCTTCCATGAACTCGGGCAGCAGGAAGCCGGCTCGCCCGCACTCGAGCGCCGCGCAGCCGGTCTCGACGACCAGCACGTCGTTCGACACCAGTTCCTTGACCAACTCGAGATAGGGCTGCTCGCCCTTTGCTATCTTCGGCTGGGTGCAGCCGACCACGCCCGCGACGCCGCGGATCCGCCCGTTGATGACGTTTTCGTTCAGCGGGCGATAGGAGGCGCGGAAGCTGCCGCCGAGCATGTACTTGATGGCCTCGTGGCTGAAGCCGGCGATGGCGGCCGACGAATCGTTGGGGATCTTCACCCGCGCGGCGTCGCGATGGGTGTAGGCCTGGATGCCCTCGCGGATGATCTTCTTCGCCGTGTCGAGGGCGTGGTGCTCCTCGAACTCGATGTGGGTCGCGCCGCGAATCCGCGCCTTGGGACTGGTGGTGATGCAGCGGGTGTGGAACTTGTTGGCCAGCGCCACGTCGCCCTGCATGATGCACTGCACGTCGACCACCATCGCGTCCACGGCGCCCGTGGCGATGGCCAGCTCCTGCATCTTCATGTGGCCGGCCACCGGGATGCCGTGGCGGATGAGCAGCTCGTTGGCCGTGCAGCAGATGCCGGCGATCACGATGCCCTTGGCCCCGACCTTCTTCGCCTCCTCGAGCAGCTCGGGGTCCTGCGAGGCGAGGGCGACCATTTCGGACAGGATCGGCTCGTGGCCGTGGACGATGACGTTCACCTGGTCGGCCTTGAGCACGCCCAGGTTGATCTCGCCGAGGACGGGCTTGGGGGTGCCGAACAGGATGTCCTGGAACTCGGTGCCGAGCATCGAGCCGCCCCAGCCGTCGGCCAGGGCCATCCGCTGGCCGTGCAGGAGCAGGCTGTGGTAATCCTGGTCCACGCCCATCGAGGTGCGGTGCATGGCCTCGACGATCTCGTGGTCGATGGCGCGGGGCGTGATGCCCATCTTGTCCCAGACCGCCTGCCGCTTGGCGGGCGCGCGCTTGGCCTGGAGCTGGGTGCCGTAGGGCTTGCCGAATTCGGCGAGGGCCGCCTGGCCAACCGCGATGGCGAGGTCCTCCTTGCTCTTGCCGCTGGGGTCTATGCCCATCACTTGAGCGATGGCCTTCAGCTTCTTCTCGTCCTTGATCTGGTAGCCGGGGGCCTCGCCCTTGGCCGTGGCAACCACGAGTTCGCACACGGCGCGGCCGTGGTCGCTGTGGGCCGAGGCGCCGCCGGCGATGGTGCGGAGGAAGCCACGGGCCACGATGGTGTCGGCATCCGCGCCGCACACGCCCGTCTTCGGCTCGCCGCCGAAGGGGTTCACCTGGCACGGGCCCATGTTGCAGTGGCGGCAGCACAGGCCGCTCTTGCCGAAGCCGCACTGGGGGAGCTGGGCCTCGTAGCGGTCCCAGGTGGTCTCCAGCCCGCACTTCGCCATGTCCTCGAGCATTGCCAGCGACATCGTGTCGCTGAACTCCTTCTTCTCCTCTGCCATTCACTCACTCCTTTTCTTTCGTCGTCGTCGTCGTTGTCGTCGAGGTCACTCCCGTAGCCTTCCCGCCGCACGAATGTCCTGCCCCCACCGAGGCAAGCTCGGTGGAGGCGAAGCGATGAGCCGTCAGCTTCCCTGTCCCTTCCCCTTCTTCGCCTTGCGCTTGATCTTGCGCTCGATGCGCCGTTGTTTCTTGGAGACCGTGGGCTTCGGCGGCTCCGGCTCTGGCTCGGGCGCCGGCACTGGCTCAGGCTCAGGCGCCGGCTCAGGCTCTGGCTCAGGCTCAGGCTCAGGCGCCGGCTCGGGCGCTGGTTCCTGCGCTGGCGCCGGCTCCGGCTCGGCCTCAGCGGCCGGGGGTGGGGCAGGGGAGAGGGCCTCCGCCTGCGCCACCTCGTCGAACTTCTCGGGGT
>Ga0307380_10001162_pt1 | contig 39489 bp, 58 predicted proteins | sample UN3MG_FD_202239 | JGI IMG/M metagenome (GOLD analysis project Ga0307380, IMG submission 202239) | Soil microbial communities from Risofladan, Vaasa, Finland - UN-3 | ecosystem: Environmental > Terrestrial > Soil > Coastal area > Acid sulfate soil | place: Finland: Risofladan, Vaasa | collected...
TGGAGGCCAATAGTGGCAAAAGAACGGACACCCGAACAACAGGCCATCGTGGACAAGATGGACGCGGCAGCGGTCGTGGCGGGGAAGGCCATGAAGAAGCTCGACGCCAAGGCAGTCAAGGTGGTCGCCGAATGGATGGCGGCCAACTTCGTAGCCGCAGGGTACAAGAGATTGTGCCGCCTGCTCGTCGCCACAGTCAAGGCGACACCTCCGGCGAAGACCGAAGAACCGGAAAGCTAGCCAGCTGACCCTCCGTCCAGGAGCAATCAGCCGCAAAGCGTGAGGCGTGAAGCCAATCAGTCGCAGAGCGTGAGTTCCTGGGCGGCAGTGAGCGGACAAGCTCAGAGGAGGGAACGATGACAATAGAGCACAAGATTGTACCAAGGACGCCCGACGAGGTATGCAAGCAGTGCAACCAATGCTACGAAGGAACCTGCGTGGCCATTCAGGTGCCACATTCCGACAAAAAGCGCATGGCACGAGAATGCGGCAACTTCGGCATGGAGTGCGATGACAAGCAACTGAAGGTCATCCGCTTCAGGAAGTTCGCCTTGCAGTACCGAACGCCACCAGGACAGTACGTCTACACCACCGAAGAGGCAAAGAACAAGGCGTACGTACTCAAGTCAGACGGCACCACCGTCGACCTGCCCGAACAGCCAACGCTAGCCGAGGCTCAGAAGGCGGTAGGCGGCTACATCGAGAAGATGCCCACCAACCTGTGCAGGACACCAAGGCTCACAGTCTACGCCAACGAAGAGGGACGGATGCAGGCATTGCCTGTCAACCGCAAAGCCACCGACTTGCTCGGATTCACGGTTGTAGGCGACGTGCTCGTGCTGCAGGGTTGGAAGACCACGAAGGCCGGCTAGAAGCCACCAGGTCAGAATCTGGGCACCCCGGACGTGAGGCCAATAGGATTACACTCGCGGCCAGTTTGGAGTGCCCAGAATCGCGACCGGTGAGAACAGAGGAGGTGCCAATGGAGCATAATCCGGAGACGTGCCTGGTCTGCCAAGACACGGGAGACTGGGCCAACACACCCGACACGGAGAGATTCCTGGAGGCGCATCAGAAGAACGGCTACGAGTTCCGGGTGGACGGAGGCCGCCTGATTGAGCTCTTGGCGCCCGCGAGGCCGTGCCGGCAGTTCGTGCCAACACAATAGAATATCCCAAGCCTTGCCCCGCTCGCCTGGGCTACCCGCCCGAGGAGGAATGATGAAGCAGTTCAACAGAGACTTCTTCGCAGGGTGGCTGACGGGCGTCGCCACGATTGTGGCCGCCGTCCTCATCAGCCTGCTTGCGTCCTGTGCGCCGACCGACGTGCCACGGGTAGACATGCCTGTCAGGATGGTGGTGTCTCCGGCAACGGCGGCGCCTATCTGCCAAGGCTCGGACCCAGTCTACAGGCTGTCGGACATCAACATCGACCAGCCGGAGACATACCCGCCAATGCCCGACGGCACGTTCGCCTACGTGGACGACAGCGCCCACAGGCGGCATTACGAGCTGTCGGCAACCGTGTCTGAAGTGGTGGGCGTAGGCAAGGACAGTGCGATGCACAGGAACGCCGTCTCCACCGCAGTCTTGTTCGATGACGGCACGGGGCTGGTGCTGCTGTCGTTCGCATGGCTCGACGTGACGAGCGGCCCGGCCAAGGTGACCTACAGCATCCCGCCGGCAGGAGACCCGACAGCGCCGACGGCTGTCCTGATTCACAGCATTAGATAGCAATCCGGGGAGCGCGTAACCGGCAGGTTACAGGCCCCAATGTCGAATACAAAATACGAGGAGGAAACGATGAGCGAACAAGCACAGCAGTACCAGGAAAGCAGGGGACAGACAGGCCCGATGTACGTCTACCCGGTGTCCAGTGGAGGAGTGACCTGCGGCTACCCGAAGAGGCCGTCCATCAAGGGGCTGAAGGCGCTGGTCAAGGAGATAGACTGCTCAGTGCTCAAGGTGACCCGGCAGGGCAAGTCTCCGACGTTCTACATCGAGGGACCTGTCGCCGAGGTCGAGCGCATAACGGCGTGGGCCGACGGATGGATGGTTGACTACCGGCATTCTCACCCTCAGGACGGCCGATGAACACCCAGGTCCGAGGGGACGAAACGGTGGCAGGAACGGCAGACGGTGTTATAATGACAGTGTGTTCAAAAGACGAAGATTATGTCAAGATGAATGTCGGCAAGGAGCTCGAGCCCGTGGTAGAGGCGCTCACGATGTTGAGCCCGTCGAGCACAGAGCTGGTGACCTCGTTGGTCAAGCAGCTGGCAGTGCGCGAGGGGATAGACATGGGCCTGGACCGGAAGGCGAGAATCTCGTGTCCGATGGACGGCGTGCCCATGTGGCAGGCCAAGCTCAAGCAGGAGAGCTACTCTCCGGGCACAATCCGCGTGTACATGAGCACCATCAAGATGTGCCTTGCGGACCACCCGACGCCGTCGCGACTGGACCTGCAGCAGTGGCTCGCCACCAGGATGGAGGCGCGCTCGGCAGGCCGTGTCGCGACAGACCGGAAGGCGCTGCGCTCGCTGTTCTCGTTCCTGAAGGAAGAGGGCTTGTGGCCGGTGGACCCGACGGACCGCATCAAGAGCATCAAGGTGCCAAGGCGGTCGAAGGAGCCGCCGACGCTGGAAGAGGTGTGCAAGCTCCTCGAGTACGAGTGCCACGGGGTGGCCCAGACTCAGAAGTACCGGGTGATGACACAGCTGCTCGCCACGTCGGGGCTCAGGCTGTCGGAGGCGTGCGGGCTCAGGAAGGACTGCGTGCTGTTCACGAGGCACGAGCTGAAGGTCATAGGCAAGGGCAACAAGGAAGGCACGGTGCCGATGATAGCGGCGGCCGAGGTCCTGCTCCAGGGCTGGATGGAAGAGCACCCGGACAAGGACTCGCCCTACGTCTTCCCCGGCGATTCAAAATCGGGGTACTGGTCCATCTCATCATACGAAAAGACGCTGAAGAGGGCCTGCGTGAAGTTCGGGATGCGCAACTTCCACCCGCACACGCTGAGGCACTTCTTCGCCACATACACCCTGTCTCACGGGGCGAAATTAGAAGTTGTATCCAAGATATTGAGGCACGCCAGCGTGGGCACAACAGCGGATGTCTACCGGCATGTTTTGACGGGCGAAATGCACGAGGCGTCGAGGCAATTCGCCCCGCAAGTAATGGGCGTGCCGGGCCAGTTGCGGCTGGCGGACCCGCGAGTCATAGACGTGGAGGTAAAAGAGATTGGTACCACGAAAGCGACTGAATAAAGTCATTAGTTGTAGTCGTTGCGGCAAAGAGTTCAATCCAACAACTGCTAATCAGAAGTTTTGCTCCAGAGACTGTGGCGGCAGAGGGCACAGACTGCTTAAGACAACTAGCCGTGTTTGTGCCTATTGCGGCAAGACATTTGAGTCACGGAGCACGCATGACCTGGCCTACTGTAGTTATAAGTGCCAGATGAGCATGCACAGCGACACAGAGTATTTTGATGGCATGCGCAGGACAGCCATTGGCTTTGACGAGAACGCGTGCTGGGTATGCGGTAAAATAGGCGCCAAGATTCAAGTCCATCACGTTGTAGGTCATGCCGACGATATGACCGAGCCACTGCTTGTCGTGCTTTGCAGGGGATGCCATCACCTTGTGACCCATCTTGGCAGGCGCATATTCCTGGATGACCCCGGCAAGGTGGCTGACCTGCTGACCTTGGCGAGATTCGCCAAGCAGTTGCCTGACGCAAAGACAGTCGTCAGGTATGAGGAAACGCAGGAGGCAAATAACATGCCCGACAATGGCGCCCAGGTCTCATCGCCTGGCCTCCGCCGGCGCGAATCCGCCCAAGCGCGCGAGACGGCTGGAGACAGCCCAAGCGCCAATGGCCACAAGGCCAGGGCGGCAGACGCCGGTCGGCGTCCAAAGTCGGGCACCATAATTCAATTGCATGAGGAGGTAGAGTAAAATGACAACAATAGAAGCAGTGACAATCGAGCACCTGCACTGCAACGAGTGCGACAGCGTTCAGCCGCACGTCCTGCAACCCGGGGTGGCGTACCATTGCCTAAATTGCCGGGCGCTAGGGCTCGACACAAAGAAGCTGCTGGAGCACGACCGGAGATATCGCCCTGACCCAAGGGATTAAGGAGGCACAGATGAGCAGCAAAAAGCACCGCAACCACACCCGTGAAGAGCTGCTGAAGCAGCGCGCTGTCGATGACAGCAGGCACGGCATCCAGAAGCCGGCGGCGAATATCGGCGCGCCTCATGCAACCGGCACGACAATTCTGTATAATCCATTCAGGCGTCAGAGATTCCTGCACAAGGGAATAGTCATAGTTCGGGCGCCGCTATCGAGTAAATAGAAGGAGGGACATCATGGCACAGTCACCGACGGCCGCACACCAGCGGTACCGAAACAAGAACGGGGCAATAGTACCCGGCGTGACTACAGTCATCGGCCTGCTCGCGAAGCCTGCGCTCGTACCATGGGCGTGGAAGCTTGGCATGCAGGGCGAGGACATGAACAAGGTCCGCGACATGGCGGCGGACATCGGCACGGCGGCGCACTACATGGCCGAGTGCATGTTCAAGGGCAATAAGCCCGACTTCCAGCACACGACGCCTTACGTCGTGGCGGCAGCCATGAAGATGATGCCGGACCTCGAGAGGTACATCAAGGCCAACCCGTCGAAGACGCTGGCCAGCGAGGAGAACGTCGTCAGCGAGAAGTGGCAATACGGCGGGTGCATCGACTGGGTATGCGTGCCGGAGGCCACCGGCCTCGTGACCATCAGGGACATCAAGACCAGCAAGGGAATATATGCCGAATACCTGATACAGATAGCGGCATACGAGCAGGCCTGGAACGAGGTCCATCCCGACATGCCGATACAGGCCAAAGAGGCCATCCACATGGACAAGGAGACAGGCCTCTTGACCGTCCACCCGTTCTGCGACCTGGCGACCGAGTTCGAGATATTCAAGCACCTGCGGGCCATATACGTGCTGCAGAAGAAGGCCGACCCGAACCGGAACAAGCCGCAGACTAACAGCTACCGGAAGGTCAGCAAGTTCGGAGGTGCCGTATGACGAAGGGCCTCGAGACGTTCGTCGACTGGTTCGCCGGCATCGGCGGCTTCCGCCTGGCGGGCGAGACTAACGAATTAAAATGCAAAGGAGCATGCGAGAATGACAAACGGGCAAGGCAAACATACGCAAAGAATTTCGGACACGAGCCTGAGTTCGGGGACGCCAGGGACGTCGACCCGGCCTCTATTCCAGACCATGACCTCTTCTGTGCAGGCTTCCCCTGCCAGTCCTTCAGCACAGCGGGAAAGAAGCTCGGCTTCCAAGACGCCCGCGGCACCCTCTTCTTTGAGATATGTCGAATACTTGACGCTAGGCGGCCAAATTACTTCCTGCTTGAGAACGTTAAGGGCCTTCTGCTCGCGCCTTTCCGAGACGCCTCCGGAAAAATCATGCCCGAGACTGCCGGATGGGTGTTCTATCGAATCCTGGAGACGCTGGGGGACTTGGGGTATACTGTCCAGTGGCAGGTGCTTGACAGCCGACATTGGGTTGCCCAGCACCGAGAGAGAACATACATTATCGGAAATTCTCGAGCCGTGCCCTTCCCAGAAGTATTTCCGCTCTTCGATGATACAAGAGAGATGGCAGACAATACTCCATGGAGGTCAATGCCGCTAGGCAACGTGGCCTCATGGTCGCAGCCGCCGTCGCTACGCACGAACCCGAACCCATGGCACCAAGGCCAGACGGGCAGGGTGTACGGGCCAGGCAGCACGTGCCCGACGCTGTCGACAGGCCGCGAGCCGATGCTCGACGACGGCGGCAGGCTGCGGGTGCTGACGCCGGTCGAGAGGGAGAGGCTGATGGGCTTCCCCGACGGATGGACGGATGGCGTCAGCGACGACCAGAGGTTCAAGCAGACGGGGAATGCCGTCGTGACGAAAGTCGCCGCTGAGGTGATAAGGGCGCTGGCGGAATGCCACGCCAACGGCGGAAGGAGGGCCACGACGTGACGTGCGGCCCCACGACAAGAATCTGGGTACGTCCGGCCGAAAGGCAATAGGATTATACTCGAGACGGCAGGATTCGCGTCAAGCGAGTCCGCCGATATTGAACGAAGGAGGAATGAAATGGCGACAAAAGGCAGCAAGAGCAAGGAAGAGCCGGCGGCAGAGCAAGAGCCGGAAGAGAACGAGGCCGAACTGTTCGACCGCGACACGGAAGAGGCGCAATCACTGGCCGACCTAGCGGGCACCGGCGGCGGCATGTTCGAGGGGCCACTGGTCAAAATGGAGGCAATCAAGGGCCGGAAGCATATTGTGCTCGACTTCAGGATGATGCCAAGCACATTCAATGAGGGAGGCACCTATGCCTGCATCCAGATAAAGATTGGCGGCGCACTTCAGGTCGTCAACACCAACGCTCAGGTCATACTGAAGGGCCTGGCGGCGACGGACAAGAATAGGCTGCCGGTGCCGAACGCCTTCGTCATGCGCGAGGGCAAGAAGGCCGGGAGCAAGCCGTACTGGGACTTCGCCGGGAGCGACGAGCTGAAGGACCTAAAATAGTGAGGTGGCCATTAGGCTGCCCCGACAAGACATGCAGGAAGCTGGCGCGGAAGCCGCTGGTCATCGGGTTCATGTGCGTCGGAAGGCTCTCGACTCCGACCGGCCACGTGATTCCCGGCGTGAACGACCTGTGCTTCTGCTTCAAGCAGAGAGCTTGCCTCAACAGGTGGCACATGAACAGGGCCGACATCGGCATGCTGGCCAAGCTGCTCGACAAGGCAATGAAGAACGACGCGGAGGATAATCGTGAGCAGAGTGCTATACATCTACGTGACAAGGCACCATGACATCGGCAACAAATTTGACTCGGCCAGGGAAGCGCAGGTCTACCTGACCGAACCGGCCAGCGCCGGCTCGCTGCTGATGGTCGACAATGTGGCCCATGCCATAACCGGCATCACTAAGTGCCCGGGCGACGCGCCGGACGTGCTCATGGTGACGCACAAGACGGCCGAGCATTATATCGTGCCGGTAAGAGAGCAAGTGCTATGACAGCCGCGACAAGGAGACGACAGTGCCGTACATAGACCACGACAAAAGGCGTCCGATAGACGACGCGGCGACGAAGATGGCCGCCGAGATTCTGGCCATGCCGGAGAGGGAGAGGGACGGGGCCTTCAACTATGCCGTGACCCGCCTTGTCGTCAAGGTATTCGGCAGGGTGGGATACAGCAATTTCGTGCGGGTGGCCGGCGGCCTTGACGAGGTCAAGGCGGAATACCGCAGGCGCATAGTCGCCCCATACGAGGACATGAAGAATGACCAGAACGGAGACGTATATGGCACCGAAATGTAGAGAAGCATTTTACATCGCCAGCAAGTGGGAGAACAAAGACAACGTGGCCAGACTGGCGGCCGAACTAGAGAAAATGGGCCACAGCATCAGCCACAAGTGGTTCGCGGTCGAGGCGGCCTATATGCAAGATGCCCCCGATGCACGCCAGGCTAGACCTGCACGGAGTGCGAGACTGCACGACATTCGTAGCCCTGTTCGATGCGGACTTTTCGTTCCTGAATGCCTATGTCGAATTGGGCATGGCGCTGGCCCTGAGCAAGAAGGTGTTCATCGTCGGCCAGGCCGACAAGAACTGCCTGTTCACGCGGCTGGAGGAGCCTGACGCATTCATCGAGAGGTTCGACGGCGTCGACTCGTTCCTGGCATTCATGCGGAGCGGAAATTGATGGCAAGCACCAAGGCCCGGAGCATGGTCAAGGCCATGACGTGGCGGGCGCTGTCCGTAGCAGTCACCACGGCATTCGTGTGGCTCGTCACCGGCAGCCGCAATACGGCGATGATTGTCATGACGTTCGATATAGTGTTCATGACTGGCCTGTATTATGCGCATGAGCGAGCATGGAAAGCCATCATCTGGGGCAAGTACCCGACAGACTGGACCAAGTACGGCTGGGAAAGGAAAGCCGATGAAGGCATTCAAGTGCAGGGCGGAGAGGCGGAACCTGACGGCCTATGGCATGGTCGTAGAGAAGACGACAGGAGGCACCCTGTATTTTGACGTGTATTGGAGATGGCACGCATGGCGAATAGGACTGCAGACCCGAAGATGCCGGGAAAGGACGCCGACCTGTTCAGGTGGGCAGACTTCTACCTCGGACTCGGCTGCTCCGTCATCCCGCTGAGGGAAGGCAAGCTGCCGGCGGTCCAGTGGAAGGAGTTCCAGGAGCACAAGGCCGACCGCGGCCAGTTGATGAAATGGTTCGCCGGCGACACCGGCTGGGGAATGGCCATCGTGTGCGGCAAGGTGTCGGGCAATCTCGTCAGGATAGACTTCGACGAGCCGGCTGACTATGTGGAACTCAAGTCAAAGATGCCCATTGCGCCCACGTTCAAGTCGCAGCGCAAGGGAGGCGGATACGGCATGCTCCTCAGGTCTACCGAGACGGTGCCGCTACTTCCGCAGAACACGTTCAAAGACTATCCGAAGCTAGAGGTCAGAGGCGAAGGCGGAATCACGGTCGTGCCGCCGACGCCGGGATACGAATGGCTAGGCCAGTTCACCACAATCAAGGAGACTGACGTTCCGGCCATGCTTACGAGGTTGTTCGGGTTCGACCTCTCAAAGAGAGGTATGCTCAGAGACGCAGTCGAGAGGACCGGCGGTAACGAACTGACCGCCCTGCTCAAAGACACAGAACAAGGGGAGCGTTCTAACAACCTCGTAAAGATTGCCGGAATGCTGCGGGCCAGAGGCATCGACCTGGAGACGGGCCTCGAGGTCATGGAGCACAACTTCGAGGAGCATTGGCCGCACGACGACATGACGTGGGGCGAGGCTCGCGACACGTTCGAGCGGGCCTGGAAGCGGTACGAGCATGAAGGCGTCCGCCTGACCGGCGGGGGCAAGCCCGGAGGCGCGGCATGGGCCGACGAGGAAGACGACGACGAGGTCGTGGTCCAGCGCCTGTCCGAGATTAAGAAGAAGACGGAAGAGGAGACTGTTCTGGTCGAGAAGGTCGTCTGCGCCGGCGAGATGGGAAACACGGTCATCGCGGCCCCGGCCAAGGTCGGCAAGACCTCACTCTGCCTCGACATGTCGATAACGGCCAGCCGCGGAGACCTCGTCTGGGGCGGCCTTCGGGTCATGAAGGCGCTGAGGATAGCCTACATCGACCAGGAGCGCAAGGCAGGGCAGATACTCGAGAACAAGGACATAATGACGCAGGTCATCGGCGAACCCAACGACAAGAACCTCATAATCCTCACGCAGAAGTCGGGAGACTTCAACATCGGTCACCAGAAGACGCTTTCCCGCCTGTACAGCACCTTGAAAGACTTCAGGCCGGACCTCATCATACTCGACGGGTGGGCCTGGTTCTGTCAAGACCCGAGCGACCCCGACAAGGTGAGGAAAGCGCTCAGCTGGCTGAAGAAGACGAGGCAGTCGCTCGATTGCGCCTCCATCATAATCCACCACTTCAAGAAGTCGCAGACGCAGTTCGGAACGAGCGGGGCCAACGGCGAGTTCATCGACATGCTCGACCAGATAGGCGGCATGAAGAGGCTGTCGGACCAGGCCCACACGGCGCTGGTCTATGTGCCCATAAACAACTACGACACGTTCAATGTCCTGAGCGGCAGGACGAACAAGCCCAGTTGGGACCCGCCGAAGACGGTCATCGACTATGACCACATGACCCTTACGCATAAGGTCATCACGGCCGAAGAAGGCAGGGAACTGTTCGACGCCGAGACCTACCGCAACCTGTGGGGCACGTCAAGCGCCGAGAGCCGGCAGGTCAAGGGCATGATAAACGTCATCAAGCTGAGGTTCGGCCTCAACCAGAGCGAGCTGGCCTCAAAGCTTGGCGTCACGCAGTCTGTCGTGTCGAAATGGTATTCGGGCCAGCAGAATCCGAGCAAGGAAATCATAAAGAAGCTGGAGGAGCTTTACGTGGCAGCCAAGCAGCGGCCGGCTAAAGCTGCCAAGATGCCGAGGCCGGCCAGGCAGACGAAAGGACTGGGAGACTAATGGAGGCAGCAATGGAATGTCATGACGGCAAAATCAGGCGCCTGTCGCAGACGGTGTCAGACGCCAGGAAGAGGATAGAAGCGGCCGAATTGCAGACAGACAATACGGACGATGCAATGGAATGCCACAAGGGCAAGACATGCGTTATCGAAAGTCGCATATTCTGTCAGGAGGGCTATTGCTCGGAATGCGAGATAGCCCGGAAAGCAGACGAGGTCCTGAGATGAAGAGGCTAATGGTCCTGTGGCCACTTTATGAATTGTGCGTGCTTGCGGTTTTCGTCGGCATTGTCTATGCGATGGCCCATTTCATGCAGAAGGCAGGATAGGCCGATGGCCGAGCGAATACTAAAGGATAAGCCGCATCCCGGAAAGCCGGGCCGCTATTGCGGCCAGTGCCTTTACAGGGATGAGCGCCTGGTCCGAGGCGGAGGTCCTGTCGGCGGCGTCGCGATATTCGGCGAGGGGCCTGGCCAGACCGACGCCAAGACGGGCCGATGCTATTCCGGCCTGACGGGCATCCGCCTGGAGAAGCAACTCGCGAAGGCCGGCATAGACATCAAGGCGTGCTGGCTGGACAATGTCGTCCAGTGCCACGTGCCGAAATCTAGGGCGCCGACAAAGACAGCCATGCGGTGCTGCAGGCCACTGCTGGAAGAGGTGCTCGCCAAGTGCCAGCCGCACACGGTCATCGCCCTCGGTTCGGCGGCGCTCGAGGCATTCTATCCGGGAGGCAAGGTCACGGAGTATCATGGCGCGAAGATTTGCGGCGACGGCTATTTCCTATTCCCGATGTTCAAGCCGGACGCGCAGGACGAGAATCCTGACTACCTTCGCGTCCTGGCAAGAGATTATATAGGCATGCCGAAAAGGGCGACCTTGGAGCCAATCCAGGGCGACTACACGCTGTCCAGGAGATGGTTCACCGTCTCCAACGACAGATTCGCGATAGACACGGAGACCACCGGACTTGAGCTTGACTCGAAGCTAAAGGGAATATCGTTCTCCGACGAGCCGGGCACGGCCGTCTACATACCGGCCAGGTACGCCAGGCACGGGGTCACGTTCGAGGACAAGTGCGTCATGCAGAACGCCAAGTACGACCTCGGCATACTGCAGTCGAACGGTGTGGCGTCGATAGACTCATGGGCCAGCGTGGACGACACCATGCTGCTGGCGTACGTCATGGAGAAGAAGCCGCTGGGCCTCAAGACGCTGGCCGTGCAGGAACTGGCGCTGGAGATGACGCACTTCAGGGACGTGGCCGAAGGGGACAGCCTGGAGGGCGTCAGCGACGAGGACACGGTCGACTACGCATGCGCCGACGCGGACGCCACGCTGAGGCTCTGGGAATGCCTTTGGAGGCAGGCCGTGCCGAGGGAGAGGCGGCTCTACGAGAAGATGGAGAAGCCGCTCCCGCCGATACTGGCCAAGATGGAGCTGGCCGGCGTCAATATCGACATACCGTACCTGCACAGGCTCGGGGCCGAGATAGACGAGGAGACGGGGCAGATAGAGGCCCACCTCGAGTACGAGTTCGGCCTGGACCCGCACTCGCTCGGCAAGCCGAAGAAGATGCAGGAGTTCATATACGGAACCCTCAAGCTGCCCATATCCGCCCTGACGGACCCGGACAACCCTTCCTGCAGCCGGCGGATACTGGAGCGCATAAGGGACAAGCATTCCGCCGTCGACCTCGTGCTGAGGCACAACGAGCTGGCGGCGCTCAAGAACAACTTCGTCACGGGACTCATCGACAAGACCCGCGACGGCAAGGCGCACCCGAAGTTCAACCAGGCGAGGGTGAAGACGGGCCGCATGTCGTCGAGCGGCCCCAACTTCCAGGGCCTGCCGAGCAGGCGGACCAGCGACTTCAGGCGGGCCATAGTCGCGCCTGAGGGCATGGTCGTGGCGGCGTTCGACAACTCGCAGATTGACCTCCGCTCGCTGGCCCACATCTCGCAGTGCCCGGTGATGAACGGAATTTTCGACAGGGGCGAGGACATGCACGCCGCCACCTCGATGCTCATATACGGCGACCTCGAGGGCACGCACAGGTTCGAGGCGAAGGCGGCCAACTTCATGCCGGTGTACGGAGGCACAAAGTTCGGGCTGTCGCGCAGGACCGGCCTGCCGGAGGAGACCGCCCAGGAGTTCCTCGACAAGTGGTACGCCAAATACTACGGCGTGACGCAGTGGCTCGAGAGGCTACGGACGCAGGCGCTCCGCGACGGGTTTGTCGAGACGATATACGGGCGCAGGCTGCACATACCGGAGCTGTTCACGAGGACGCAGGCGCACGCCCTGAGGATAGCGCAGAACATGCCGATACAGGGCACCAGCGCCGACGTGATGAAGCTCCAGATGATAGCCGTCGCCGCGATAGCGATGCCGTTCGTCCAGATACACGACGAGCTTGCCTTCTACCTGCCCAAGGGCAAGGGGCTGAAGGCGACGCTCCGCGAGCTGAAGGCGGCAATGGAGGGCATCGAGTGCCCGTTCAGGCTGGTCGTGGACGTCAAGGTCGGCCCGACGCTGGGCGACCTCGAGAAGATGGAGCTGTGAGCAAGTGCTCAGGCATGGCCATGGTCGGACAGCAGTGCCCGAACGAGGCAATGTGGCGCAACCAATATGGAGTCGAGGTGTGCGACCAACACAGGGCGCTACTCGACGCATTCACGTGGGAGAACAGACTAACCTGAAAATGGGAAGCGATAAGGAGAGAAGATGAACAAGGCCACGTTCGACAGGATACTCAGGCGCGAGGGGCTGCGGAACCAGAGGCTGCTCGACGGCCTGTGGACGGACGTCCCGCCGGCCAGGCGGGCGGAGCTGGACGAGGCCACGCTGCTGATGGCGGTCGACAAGTCGGCCGAGAGGCAGGCGGGCCAGGCAAGGAAGAACTGAAGGGAGGCAAGACATGGACGACAATCGAAGGAAGAGGCTGCACGAGACGCTGGTCAAGCCGGTGGGAGACTACACGCCGGAGGAGACGGAGTTCATCGACGCCATGATGAAGGGCAACCCTGTCAGGTTCGCCGAGGTGCTCGAGGACGAGGTCAGGGCGCTGAGGGCGACGGCCGACAGGCTGAGGGCCGGGAGCGACGCCGGAATAACGGTCGGAATAACTCCGGAATAATATTCCGACGCCGGCTTCAGAAAAGGCCTCTGTATAGAGTATACATATGTACTTATGACATATGGCAGGGAGCGCCTTCATCAACGAATGCTCCGTGCCGGGAAGGAGAGAAGATGAACATGACGGTCGGTAAGGCATGCCCGAGGTGCGGAGGGCCGACATCGGCGCTGTACGACGAACTACACGAGGTAGAGCGAGACATCAGCGCAGTCAAGCGACTCACCGGACAGGAGGACTGATGGTCATTACACTGAAGGCAAGAGAGGCACTGAAGGGCGTCCTGATGAAGCCGGTGGGAGAGTACACCGGAGACGAGGACAGGCTGGTCAGGGACACGATGGCCAGGGAGCCGGTGGCGTTCGCCGACCTGCTGGTCGAGTGCGCCGCGGACCTGAGGCGGCGGCTGGAGGACCTGAAGGCCAAACAACTCAAGTGAGAGAAGTTGCGCCGGAAGGCCAAAAGCCTCGCAACAGTTGCGGGGGCCGTATTCAGAATGACCCCTCTATTATAGTGTACATATATACATTGGCGCCTACGCCTCAGGCGGCGGGTACCGCCACTACAGAGTGCGTAGGCCGAGGAGGAATAGATGCAAAGGGAGCTGTACTTTGAGGTCACCACGATGGGCCACTTCTCGGAGAGGCCGGCGCTGGTCAGGGAGGACAAGCCGGTCGAGCCTGGAGGGTGCCACTGGTTCGGGTCGTGCGGCGACTGCCGGTGGGAGGACTGCATAGTCAACAGGCCGGTGGGGTACGCGACAGAGAAGGGCAAGAGGCTCAGGGGGGCGGCGTTGGCGGGCATGCTGCAGGCGGGGATGCCGGTCGAGTGGCTGGCCGAGTTCTTCGGCATTGACGAGGAGCTGCTGCTGTCAGAGTCAAAGCCCTACGCCGGCGGCCAGCCGACATGCAGGCGCAACTCCTTCCGCGACCGTGAGGAGATGATGGCGGAGGCGGTGCGCAGGAGGCTCGGTGGCGAGTCCGAGATGGGCGTGGCCAACGACCTTGGCGTGTCGCCCAGGCAGGTGAGGCGGTGGTTCCAGAGGACCATAGGCGACAGCCTGCCGAGCGGTGTCAGGCGTACCAACGGCAATCAGTGGAGAGGGCACAGTCTGGCGCCAGGCAGGGCGTCTGTGGCCATCCAGCGGAGGTGCGACGTTGTGCGCTGCGCATTCGAATAGTCTAACGCGTGGCTCCTCTGCCTGCGCCAGTCTCAGTCCGCAGGCAATAGGTACTGGGAAGCCTGTAACCCGCGCGAAACGAGACACCCAGTCCTATCTGGTCCTATATCGGAAGGAATTACGAGGGCCCGTGCCTCCCCTGCCGGCGTGCTGCACTATTTTAATGCGCACCGAATATGGGGTTTTCGGAGGCTCGATATGCAATTGATGCAAACAATTAGAGCGCACGTTCTAGCGCTCGGAGGCGTGTATGAATGACAACAAGTGGGCGATGCTGTGCAAGCTGAGGGTAGCGCCGTTCGACGACCCGCTCTGGCGGTGGGAGCGCAAGCTTGACGGCTGCCGGCTGAGGGTCGACATAGACGGCCGCAGCGGCATAGGCCTGACGGCCAGGAGCGGCGCCGACAAGACGGCCCAGTTCCCGGACGTGGTTCAGGCGTTGGCCCTGACCGTCGACTGGGGAGCGGCGCCTATGATACTCGACGGCGAGGTCGTGAGCGCCGATGGCCTCAGCTTCCAGGAGTTCAACCAGAGGCGGATGAACAGGACCGAGGACGTGGCGCTGACGGCCGTGGAGTTGCCGGCCGCCTACGTGGCCTTCGACGTCCTGAGCGCCTGGGGCAGGGACATGGAGCCGAGGTCTCTGGCCGACAGGCTGGTCGTCCTCGGCCAGGTCAGGCCGTCATGGTGCAAGGCGCCGGAGTGTTCGGACAGCGGCGTCGAGCTGTTCAAGCGCGCCGTGTCTGAGGGCTGGGAGGGCGTGGTCGGCAAGCGGTTGCTGGAGCCGTACCTCCCGAACAGGCGGGCGTGGGTCAAGGTCAAGCTGTGGCACGAGGGCGTGTTCGACTGCGTTGGCTACACGTTCGGCGCCGGCAAGAGGGAGAAGCTGTTCGGCGCCCTGGTCTTCCAGAGCGAGGACGGCAGGCTCAAGTCTGAGGTTGGCACCGGGTTCGACGACGCCACCCTGGAGTCGCTGCTCGGGTTCATGAGCGGCAGGCGCACGAGCCTGATGCTGGTAGGCGGCGCGATGCCTGCGCCCGTCGGCGTGAACGTCGAGCCGTTCAAGGTCAGGGTCAAGTATTGCGAGGTCACGAACGCCGGTTCGCTCAGGTTCCCGGTCTACCTTGGCAAGAGCGACGGTGAGAGGCTCCCAGACACGAGCAGGGGCGCCTCAAGGCACTAGTCAATAGGATTATACTCTCAAGTCCAGGATTCGCGTCCTGTGGCTTGGGCGAATAGGAGGAAGCATGAGGCCAGGAATGAACGGCGCCAAGTATGACGTGGTGTCGAGGGACGCCGATAAGGTGGTCCTGCGTGACGTCGGTCCGTGGAGTCAGCACCCGACCGTGACCAACGACGCGGAGCAGGTGGTCGAGGACGTGGCGCAGTGGGCCGGTGCTCGGCGCATACTGTACTACGACAGCGACGGCGAGCTCACCGAGCTGAGGCACGAGGGGACCAGGTTCGCTGGGTTCGCCTTCGTCAAACCCGAGGGGACGAAACGAGGGAGGCCAGACGATAATGGTGTATAATGAAAACGTGATAGAGGATAAGGCTCCCGTTCTCAGGTTAGCCGTCTCAGGTAAGATGCGGTCCAGCAAGGACTCAACTGCCGTCAGACTGGTCGAGCGGTACGGCTTCATACGCTATGCGTTCGCGGACCGCCTCAAGGAGGTGGCTCGGGAGCTGTTCGGCATGCCTGAGGGCACCAAGAACCGCCACCTGCTTGTTGAGCTCGGGCGCAAGATGTGCGAGGTAGACAAGCTAGTGTGGGTCAACTACGTGCTGGGCAAGATACCGCTCAGGCAGGACGTGGTCATCACGGACATGCGCTTCAAGTACGAGTACCTCGCCCTCAAGGCGTTCGACTTCATAATGGTGCGCGTCAACATCGACGAATGGGAGCGAGAGCGGAGGGTCCAGAAGTACGGGTCGCCGGTCGACCTGGCGCTGCTCAAGGACAAGAGCGAGACGGACCTGGACGGCGAGCGCTTCGACTTCACGCTTGACGGCACAACCTACGAGGGACTGCACGAGGGCATTGCCAAGATGATGACTGCGCTCGGGAGGAAGGCGGCCAATGACTGAAGGACAGGAATACGAGACACGGGTCGCGCTGCCCAAGCCCAAGAGGCCGGTGGGACGGCCGCCAAAGCATGGTGCTTTCACTGGCTCCGAGCTTGCGCTGCTGGTGCCCATCAAGCGGAACGACATAATCGAGGTGCTCACAGGCTCCAAGGTCATGGTCGGACCGGCGGACATGGTGGCTGTCAGCATGCTTGCCGGGTGCCTTTCGAAGATGGAACTGCTGGACAGGTTCTTCGCCTCGCAGGGCATATTCGACAGCGACAATGAGATACGGCAGGGGCCGTTCAAGGTGTACCTTGCGGCGATGAACGCGGCTGTCAGGCTGCTGACGCAACTTGGCATGACGCCGGATTCCCGCATCAAGCTTGGCATCGGGATGCTGCAGTCGAACAAGGACCTGGCCTCGATGATGAGCGAAGACGAGGAGGACCCGTCATGATAAACTGGAGACTACAACCGACCGCCTGCGGAGGCGGCGCGTTGCGCATATTTGACATGAGGACCGGGAGCAACATCATAATCATGTTCAACGATACCGACAAGCTGCTCAGGATGCTCGATGACATAGCCGATGGCGTCGAGACGCTCAGTCGAGAGCAGGCTCCTGAGGCGTTTGTTCGCGTGTTCCCGGAGAGGTTCTAATGGCGAAATACCCAGGCAACCATGCCGGCGTTCATAACTCACATTGGAGAGGCGGCGTCTGTCTTGACAGTGACGGTTATGTGTTAGTCAAAAGACGCGAGCATCCAAGGGCAGACATCAGAGGGTATGTTAAGCGGTCCATATTGGTGTGGGAAAAGGCGCACGATGGCGTGTCATTCCCAGAAGGCATGGAGCCTCACCACAAGAATGAAGTTAAGGACGACGACAGGCCTGAGAATATAGAACCGAAGACACATGCAGGTCATACTCGAGACCATAATTTGAGGAGTGCCAATGACTAAGCCGACGGAGATAACGCCCGAAAAGGCCAAGCAGTACAAGACGGACATAATCGCGTTCCTTGAGGAGCAGTACATCTGCCCCGAGACCGGCAAGCTAATAGTCCTTGAAGACTGGCAGAAGGAGCTCATACTCTGGCCCCTGTTCTACGACCTGCAGCCTGACGGGCGGCGCAAGTACACGCTGGCTCTGCTGGGCATGCCAAAGAAGCACGGCAAGAGCACGCTGGCCTCTGGCATAGGTGTCTGGTTTTGCTTTGCAGGCGAACCTCATGGCGAGGTCATCATTGCCGCGAATAATCTTGACCAAGCTTCTTTGATTATATACGAGAAGATACGGCAGGCGTTCAAGCTGAACCCGAACCTGCTGGCCTCTGCGCGGCTGCTCAAGACCGGCATCGAGATGAAGGGGACTGGCACGGTATGCCGGCCCATAGCCCACAAGTACCAGACGGCGGCTGGTGTCAACCCGACCCTGGTGCTGTTCGACGAGCTGTGGGGGTTCCCCGGGCGTGAGTTCTATGACGAGCTCACGACGTCGCCGGCTAGGCAGAATCCGCTGGGCCTCATAGTGACATACGCCGGCTACGACAAGGAGTCGCTGCTGTACGAGATATACAAGACGGGCAAGGCCCACACCGACCCGCGAATGTTCTACCTGTGGTTCCACGACACCAAGGCGTCATGGATTAGCCAGGAGTACCTGGACACCCAGAGGATGCGGTTGCCCCCGAACTCGTACGCCAGGTTCCACGAGAACCGGTGGTCGGCGGCAGAGGGCACGTTCGTGACCGAGGACGACATCGCCCGCCTGCATTCCGTGCCCTGGTCAATACAGTACGCCCCGGACCAGAGTCGTCCGCTGCTCGAGTACATTGAGTCGTGCGACGCCGGCCTGAGTCATGACCGGACCGCCAGGTGCGTCGGGCACTACGACCCGATGGACGGGCGAGTGTACGTTGACAGCCTGCGGTACTGGCAGGGGACGAAGACGCAGCACGTGGACATGTCCAGCGTGGAGGCTGACCTGAAGGACACCGGCACCACGTTCAGGGCCAACAAGCTGGTCATCGACCCGTGGCAGATGGAGTACGTCATGCAGCGGCTGAAGCCGTACTTCGTCATCGAGCCGTTCAACTTCAACGCTGACATGATGTTCATGTCCCAGACGCTGATAACCATGCTCAGGAACGGCACGCTCGTGTGCTACACGGAGCCTGAGCTCGACAAGGAGCTCAAGGAGATTATAGCGAAGCAGACAGGGCAGGGCTGGAGGATAGAGCACGTCAGGGGCAAGAAGAACGACCTCGTCATCGCCGTCGGCATGATGGCTGTGGCGGCTATCCGCAATGCTGGCGTGTCAGACTTCGACTTTCTGGAGGATAAGAACCCACTACCCCCTGTTGGCTTCAGGGGCATAAGGGGGAAGGAGTTTTGAAGATGAGCCTACAGTCAAGGATTCAAGCATTCATGGGCAAGGACCCAAAGCCCGAGACCAAGGTTGAACTTGGCGCCACGGGGACGTCGGTGTTCGCTGGTCTCTTGTACGAAGAGGAGTACAACGCCGACCTCAGGGGTGAGAAGGCCATTAAGACTTATGACAAGATGCGGCGGTCAGACGGCCAGGTCAAGGCCGGTCTTCTTGCGAGCAAGCTGCCGCTGATGGTGGCTCGCTGGGACATAACACCGGCAAGCGAGGACCAGGCCGACGTGAACATTGCCAGCGCGGTCAGGGACGACTTGTTCGACAACATGTCCATCACCTGGGACGACTTCCTCAGGCATGCGCTCATTATGCTCGACTTTGGTTACATGGTATTCGAGAAGGTGTGGGAGCTCAGGGACGGGCGCTATACGTGGGACAAGCTCGCGCCACGATTGCCGAAGTCGATAACGGAGTGGCACATCAAGGACAACGGAGACCTGGACTACATCATCCAGCAGGCTCAGTTCAAGGACGGATTCAGGCAGGTGCCTTTGCCTGCCTCTAAGCTGCTCGTCTTCACCCACGAACGGGAGGGCAGCAACTTCACCGGCATCAGCCTGTTGAGGGCTGCGTACAAGCACTGGTGGTACAAGAACAACCTGTATGCCATAGACGGCATTGCGTCAGAGCGTCACGGCGTCGGACTGGCCGACTTCACGTACCCAGACCAGGCGACACAGGCGCAGAAGGACGCGGTCAAGGCCATAGGCGAACGGCTGCACGCCCACGAGCGTGCGTATACGGCTCACCCTGAGTCTGTGAAGTTCGACCTGAAGGGCGTCGCCGGTCAGCTGCACGACATCATGAAGAGCGTGGACCACCACGACCTGCAGATTGTCCGCAGCATCCTGGCTCAGTTCATGAACCTCGGCACAAAGCAAGGCTCGTATGCCCTGAGTCAAGACCAGTCGCAGTTCTTCTTGATGGCCTTGCAGTCTGTCGGCAGGAACATCTGCAACACAATCAACCGGCATTGCATCCGCGAGATGGTCGACCTCAACTGGTACGTCAAGAGGTACCCGAAGCTGACCATCAGCGGTCTCGACAGCCCGGACGTCCTGGCGTATGCCGGGGCCATAGGCGCATTGATGACATCGGGCGCCATCACACCGGACATAGACACTGAGAACGAGCTGAGGCGGATGGTAAAGCTGCCCCACAAGAAGGTGGCCGCGGTGCCGAAGCCTGAGCAGCCGGTGGCGATGCGGGCGACAGACTTCTGGCGGGAGCCGACCAGCGTCGAGCAGTCGGTGGCGTTCGCCGACATCAAGGGGGCTCTGGACACATTCGAGGAGCAGTTCATCAAGGCGGTACAGCCGATACAGCGCAAGCAGACGGCGGCCATGGTAAGCAAGGTCGCGGACTACATAGCGAAAGGCAACATCGACAAGCTGGCGGAGATAGACGTGCCGCTCAAGGACAAGGTGGCTGACGCCATCGAGGTCCTGCTTTCGGGGCTCGTGGACTACGGCGCCGAGCAGGTCAAGGCTGAGGCCAAGCGGCAGGGAGCGACAATGAAGGCGGTTGACGTCGAGCCGCCAGACCCGGCTTCGTTCACCAGGGTCAGGGCCCTGTCGATAGCCAACATCTTGGCGAACAGGATGCGGTCGGCCATGTCTTGGGAGGCGCTGCGGCAGACAAGGGCCGGGGCGCTGGACACCGGTCAGCTGACGGCGTCAGTCGACGAGCTGTCGGACAGCGAGCTGCTCAAGGTGTCGAAGGAGTCGGCCGGAGAGGCCGTCAACATGGGCAGGCAAGAGCAGGCAAAGACGATGGGCATCAAGCGCATCACGTCGAGCGCGCTGCTCGACGATAACACGTGCGACTACTGCAGGGAGATGGACGGCAAGTCTTGGGCGCCCGGCGGACAGCCGACCGGGGTGCACGAGCCGCCGTACCGGGACTGCGAAGGCAGGGACCACTGCAGGTGCATATGGGTCTACACATTCAGTCAGGAGGTTTGACAATGGTAACGAAGACCAAGGAGCAAGGATTGACCACACTCCGGTACGTCTCGATGGTTGGCGAAGGGCCAGTCGAGGGTACCAACGAGTCACAGGTCCAGGTGTTCAGGACGGGCACCTTCAGGCATCCGATATACGGCAAGTTCACGATAACGGACCAGGACCTGGAGACGATGGTTGCCAACTTCAAGGCGCATCGTCCAAAAGCGCCCACAGAACTGGCTGTCGACTACGAGCACATGAGCGCGATAGGCAACCAGGTGGCACCGGCCGCAGGGTGGGTCAAGGGCGTCGAGCACACTCCAGGAGAGCTGTGGGCGACGGTGGCCTGGACAGACAAAGCGGCTGGGCACATACGAGCCAAGGAGTACCGGTTCATCAGCCCTGAGTGGCACATGCAGTACAAGGACAAGGAGAGCGGCGAGGACATCGGAGCCTGCCTTCTGTCCATGGCGCTGACCAACAGGCCGTTCATCGAGGGCATGCAACCGGTCATGCTGAGCGAGGCGCTGGAAGACAGCAATGCCGGCGTGATGATGCTCAGCGACAGAATGCTGGGGCTGTACATGCCTCAGGACAGTCTGCAGGCCGCGGACTGGGACCAGCAGTATATCAACGACTTACCAGATGAGGCGTTCGCCTTCATTGAACCCGGCGGTGAGAAGGATGAGTTGGGGAAGACGGTACCGAGGACGCTGCGGCACCTACCGTACCGCAATGTCAGCGGCTCCATCAACCTCGACCATCTAAGGAACGCGCTGGCCAGGCTTGACCAGACGTCCCTCTCCCAGGAAGGAAAGACGGAGGCAAAGCGCACGCTCGATGCAGCTGCCCTAGAGGCGGGTGTCGGAGAGACTGGTGAGAAAGCAGTGGACCAAAATACAACACAGGAGGTAGCCCCAATGGAGGAGCAAATCAGACAGCTGCTGGGGCTCGGACCGGACGACGACATCATAGCCGCCGTCACTGCGCTGAAGGCGAAAGCCGATGGCGCGACGGAAGCCGAGACAGCAAAGACAGAAGCGGAGACCGCCAAGGAAGCGGCCGAGACGAAGTTGACGGCAACTGAGACACGTCTCCAGGCTGTGGAAGGCAAGGTAGCCGCAAGCGAAGTCGCTGCCGACGTAGACAGCGCACTGAAGGCAGGGCACATTCTTCCCAAGCAGGTGGACTGGGCCAAGAGCCTGAGGGCCAAAGACCCCGAGGCCTTCAAGTCATTCATCGCATCCGCCCCCAAGATAGGACCGGCCGGCACCATCCTCGGCGTTGAGGCAGACGCTGAAGCCATCCAGCTGACCGAGGCTGAAGAGAAGACCGGCGCGAGACTGGGCGTGTCGAAGGAAGCCACCCTTGCCCAGAAGAAGGAAGACGCGGCAGCTCGCAAGAGCTAAGCACGTCGGTACTAACGAAATATAAGGAGAATCTAAGAACATGAAGAAGCATCTTCAATCGTTCATGCTGTTGATGGTCATGGCAATGATACTGGCCTTCAACATTCCGCTGGTATTGACGGCGGACGCGTCTATCCCCCGCAAGGAGGCGGGACTCCAGTCATACCCGGTAGGGGTTGACATCATCTACAAGGGAGCCGAGGTCTGTCTCAACACTGACGGCTACCTGGTCGCAGCGGCAGACACCGCCGGCTACAGATTCGTGGGTATTGCCTACGAGCAAGTCGACAACTCAGGCGGAGACGCCGGTGACCTGAATTGCAGAGTGCACACACAGGGCGTGTTCCTGTTGACAGCAACCAGCATCACCCAGGCAATGGTCGGGAAGCTGATGTATGTAGCCGACGATGCGTCAATCGACGACACCTCGTCCAACTTCATCTGCGTAGGCAGACTGGTACAGTACGTCAGCACGACCTCAGGATGGGTTGACATCGGCCAGCGCGGCATCAACCTCGACGGTTCCGGTGAAGCCATCAAAATGAGCGTGACTGGCGAGGGCTATAGCCTGAACGTCATCAACATCACCAGCACCGGTACTGTGGGCGAAGGCACCAGGGGCTTGCGCATCAACGCGACCTCAGCCGACGGCATCGCATCCGGTGACTTGCAGTGCTTCCACGGCTACCTGACTCTGGGCACCAGCCCCGAGCTCGCGGCCAACGCAGCAGTGTACCCGCTGAGCGGCTGGGTCAACATACCAGACGACGCAACTATCGGCAACGGCGCCTTGATAGCAGGCTGCCGCGTCATCTTCGACCTGAACAACAACGACCTGAGTGACATAGGCGGCGGCGGCGAGTCCGCGCTGTTCTACGGACAGACATGGGCAAGCTCAGGGGCAATCGACCACGGCCTTGCCATCATAGCCGGTGCCGGTTCCACCATCGACAGCATGATTCACCACGGTGGCTCAGGAACCATCGGCAAGATACTCGACTTCACTGAGTGGGCAGCGCCGACGAAGATGATGTTCATGGAAGGCGGCCCGTCGCACGACGGCGCCACGGCTCACTTCAAGATTGCCATCGGGCGTCAGACCGACAACGCCGGGATAGCCGGTGAGGTAGGCGCCAGTGACTACGGCTCCCTCTACATCTCCGTGGCCGCAGGCAAACTGTTCCAGAATCAGTCCGGTACATGGACGGACATAAGCTAAGCCAGGAAACTATAACAGGAGGCAAAAGAGAATGGAATACAAAATCGGATTGCAGGACGCACTGGTTCTAAAGTCAATGCTGCTGAACATGGGCGGCTCTTACGCCGACATGATACTAGCGCGGAATACGGCAGAGCAGGTCTTCGGACCTGAGCAGATGAAGGCGTACCGGGTAAAGACCACGCCTGAAGGAGTCGTCTGGAACACAACCGCTGAGGACGGCACCCTTCTTCCGGCTGAGGTAGCTGTTGAGATAGGGGAGCGAGCTGAGAAGCTCATTGTCAATACATTCCTGACGCTCGACGAGGCCAAGGCACTCAAGCCGTTCCAGATAGGGCTGTACGAGATGTTCATCACAAAGCCCAAGGCGTCCTAGCACAAGCGAAACACAACGAAAAGATAAGGAGCACTAAAGACCATGACAGTAGTAACAAGTGACTTCCTGGCGGGGTTGATGACCAACTACCGGGCCATCTTCAAGCAGGCGCTTGGCGACGCGTTTGCCGAAAAGCCCCTGTACCAGGACATAGCAACTGAGTTCCCCAGCACCACCGACCAGGAGTCGTACGGATGGATGGGCGCCAACCCAACCATGTCCGAGTGGCTGGACAAGAGGCAGCTCAAGTCCCCGAACGCCTACGACTACACCCTCAAGAACAAGCACTATGAGGGCACCATCTCCGTCAACCGGGACACCTACGAGGATGACAAGTACGGCATGATTGCGCCGAGAATCAAGTCTCTGGCGAACAGGGCCGTGCGCCACTTCAACAAGGCGGTCATCAGCCAACTGGATGACGGCGAGACGCTGAAGGCCTACGACGGCGTGGCCATGTTCAGCGCCACGCACCAGGCCATAGGCGCCAGTGGCGTCTTCGCCAACCTGCTCAGCGGCAGCTACTCCGGAAGCGCGGACGAGATTCGCGCCGCACTGGCAGCCGCCTACGTGGCAATGCAGCTCTTCAAGGACGACCAGGGAGAGCCCATGGGGCTGATACCCGACACCATCATCTGCTCACCGTCGATGATTATCCCCCTCCGCAACGCCCTCTTGCCCGGTGTGGCCGGGGTCAAGCGGACAGAGGCCGACCTGTTCTCCGCCGAGCGCATCTTCTCGACACCCTGGGTAGACCTGGACGCCCTTGACTGGTACGTCCTGTGCACCAAAGGAGTCGAGGTGAAGCCGCTCATCTTCCAGCTCCGCAAGAACGTGGAGTTCGTGAGCATGGACAAGCCCGATGACACCAACGTGTTCATGCAGAATGAGTTCTACTACGGAGTAGACGACCGCTTCGCCACCGGCTTCGGCGACCCGCGGACAGCCATCAAGGTAGTCGACGCCTAGAACGACCTTCAGGCTTGCGACTGGCGGGAGGAGCGCACGGGTTCCTTCCGCCCACGGAACCCTAAAGACAAGGAGGACGACAAAATGAAGGCAAGAATCAAAATCGAGGCGACGGTGGACGTCAGCAAGAATGACTACAGGGCGCTCGAGGCGGCAAGCCCGCTGGAGCTGGTGCAGACGGCCCAGATGCAAGGGGCCAGGATAAGCGCCAGCGTCGAAAGGACGCGCAAGCCCGCCGAGCCGAAGCAAGAGGAGTCAGCGCCGGAAGAGGAGAAGGACAATGACCGAAGCTGAAGATGCCGAAAGAAGGGTAGCTGCAATCGACTACAGCAAGATAGCGTCAGCCACCGGCTTGGCAGAGGTGGTCGTCGCTCTGGAGGCGCTGACTAATAATCAGGCGATATTGCTCTCTCGACTCTCCGCGGCTCGCGCCGCACATCTGGATAACCTCTCAAAAGGGATTGTCGCCCAAGATTCTGACATGAGCACTCTGCTGACGAGGCTCTCTGCGGAACGAGTCGCATATCTGAACGAGCTGGCAGAGGCCAACCTGCCGACTGACATTGACACGCTCTTGACGCGCCTCAGCGCGACCAGGGCCGGATACATGGACAACGACAGGTCCATGATGCAGTTCGAGTCTGACGTCGCGTCTATAGTGACAGTGACGGACACGGCGGCAGACCTAGACTTCCCGAGCGTCGTCGTGGCAGGTCTTCCAGCTGACCGCGTGATAACGCGGGTGGTAGCGGCACTGATTATAGGCAGCCTGTTCGACACCTCTGCCGCCGAAAACCAGATAGCCGCCGCTTCCAAGTACCTGCGGGTCAAGAAGTCGACGGGAAGCTGGGGCACGGACGACCTGGTCGCCATTGACTTCGCCCTTAACGGGCTACAGGTAAACGCCAGCGCCTACAGGGGCGGCGCCGTGCTGTTCGGCGCCACAGACGTTAAGGCCAAGGTCGACGGCGACGGCACCTACAACTTCCGCTCCGTGGAGACGGTCAGGGGAGACGCCATAGCGGCGACCGGCTCGAACTTGGAGCTTCTGGACGTGTCTACGATATTGAGGTTTTACTTTCAGTAAGGGAGGGAACGAGCGATGGCATGGCTAAGCCTGTGGGCCAAACGAATAGAGATTACCGTAGACCACGACGACGTCTCCTCTGCGCTGGAGGGCTTTCCGGTATTGATTTACTTGAGTGCGGCGTCTGGAATAGGCGACGCCGACGTGAGCTGCGTCTTTGACGAGCTCCTGAGCGACGCGAACAGGAGAAAGATAGCCGTCACCACGAGCGACGGCCTGACGCAGTGTCCGGTCGAGATAGAGAAGTGGGACGATGCCAACGAAGAGGCCTGGCTGTGGGTTCGCGTGCCGAACATAAGCGACGAGGCCGACACCGTCCTTTACCTGTACTATGACAAGAGCCGCGACGACAATGTCGCCTACGTGAGCGACGCCAAGCCGTATTCTGTCCTGGGCCTTGGCGGCATACACCCTGAAGGCAGCGTCGTCGTTGACGGCTTCCTTTACATTCCCAACATGGGCTCAGACAACCTGGACAAGATTGACCTCAGCACCTTCACCAAAACTGCCACGCTGAGCCTGACCTCGGAGCCTGAGACCATCTCTACCGACGGGACTTACATCTATGTCGGGAGTACCACCAGTCCCGCGAAAGTGCTCAAGGTGTCTATCGCCACTTTCACTGAAGTCGACAGCCTGACGCTCGAGGCAGGCGAGAACTTTGCCGTAGGCATGCACATCGTCGGCACGGACCTATACGTGGGAACCAATACCAGTCCAGGCCTGGTGGTGAAGATTGACCTTGGCACGTTCACGCGTACTGGAGTGTTGTCTCTGGGCGCAAGCTCGTCTACCCCGGAGGAGATGGATGACGACGGCACTTATGTCTATGTGCCGGTGCAGGACAGCGACCAGCTGGCCCGCTTCTCCATAGGCACGTTCATCCTCGATGCTATCTTCACCCTGCCGGCGAACATCGAGGAGCCGCAGGAGTTGAAGGTGCACGATGGCTATTGCTATTGCGCGACGAGGGCGGGCTCTCTCAACGTCGGGATAGTGCGCGTGCCCACCGATGACTTTCAGCAGAGTGCCGTCGAGAGCATAGTGTTCCCGTCCAACCAGGACAGGGGTTGCGCCCTCAAGAGGCTTGACGGCGTGTTCTACGTGTTCTCCGACAACGCCGGCCCCAAGTCAATAACAAGGGTGTCTATTGAACCGTTCGCCAGGGTCGACTCCGTCTTTCTGTCCGGTTCCGCCGCTCTTGGCGGCCCGGAACTGATAGAGATAGACGGCGGACATGTCTATGCCTGCGACGACACCAAACTATACAAAATCGCCTTGGCAGACTGGAGTCCGGCAGGGCATGGCGTCTGGGACAACAACTTCCTGATAGTAGACCACATGCAGGACGGCTCAGCCAGTTACGCCACCCAGGAGAGCACATCGCATGAGTCTCACGGTTATAAGGTGGCGGCCGCCAGACCGGCCCAGGCTGCGGGCAAAGTCAGCCGCGGCGAAGACTTTGAGTTGTCCACCGTTGATAGCATAGAGTTTTTCAATTCCATCCTTTCCATTGGCACAGGCGACTTTACTTTCGAGTGCTGGATGAAGGCAGAATCATGGGGTGGTGTCCAACCGGCAACTCTGCTGTCCAACTCAAATTATAATGCCAGTTGGGACGGTATTCTGCTGGGCCAAAGAACAGGCTATACTTCCACTCTTGACCTCACTGTGGACGGGGTAATGGCACGAGGCACACAGGACTTGTCGGCTGGGGTCTGGTATTACGTTGTAGGCTATAGAGCATCCGGCACAGCCCATCTCGTCATCTATGGCGTCGAGGACGTCAGCGAGGAAGCCACAGGTGATGTCGATGTGGCTAGGAATCTCCAAGTCGGCAAGAACCCAGATGTGACCTACCCAAGATATTTTGACGGCGTTATAGACGAAGTTCGAGTCTCAGACGTCGCCAGGAGCGCCGCCTGGATTGAGGCCAGCTACGAGAGCGAGATGGACGACCTGCTGACCTTCGGCGCGGAGGAAGACATAGATGAGCCACTGGTCTCCGGCAGCATCATTCCGGTATTGATGTCGCACGGGATATTGTAGGCGGTCGAGGAGGAATCATCATGAGCTATTGCACGACGACAGACGTACAGACGCTGAATCCGACCAGGACATACGGTGCCGCGACCACGCCCACCATCACGCAAGTGCAGGCATACGTCGACCAGATAGCAGGCGAGATTGACACGGTCCTGCAGGGCAGGGGTCTTGCTGTGCCGATAACCACTCCGGCCGTGTTCGTCACGTTCCTCAAGCAGCTTAACGCGGTGGGCGCCGCGGCCATGGCCGAGCGGGCGATGTTCCCGGAGGCGCAGGGCATGATGGGAGGCACGGCCGCCTCCGCCATGCACTGGAAGCAGTACACCGACGGGCTCAAGTGGCTGAGGGAGGGCAACCTTCCGACAGGCACCACCGCCGAGGCCCTGCCGTTCAGCTTCTTCGGCGAGAACAAGGCGAACGACACAGAGCCGACAGACGACCCAGGCTGGGCGCGCCCGAAATTTGGCAAAAATAAGGAGTTCTAGATTGCTGACTGTAAGCTTCACTATACTCGGTGACGTGGCCATGATGAGGGCGTTCAGCCGGTACGGCGATGCGGTCAAGGACTACCGCAAGGTGTGGGACCAGATTAAGGCTGACTTCCACCGCATAGAGACCGAGCAGTTCGACTCTTTGGGCGGCAGGTCCGGCGTTCCGTGGCAGCAACTGAGCCCGGACTACGAGGCGTGGAAGATGCGCAACTATCCCGGCCAGCCGCTGATGCGCCTGACCGGGCAGATGTGGGGCCAGTTCGCCATGGGCATCGGCATGAATGTCATGTCTGAGCCGCTGAGGCTGCGGATAGGGCCGCCGTCTATGCGGTACCCGGTATACCACCAGCAAGGCTCGTTCAAGACCAACCTGCCGATGAGGAAGGTGGTGGCGCTGACAGAGCCGGACAAGACCGGATGGGTGAAGATGATACACAACTACATATACGACAAGGCGAAGGAGGCACATCTAGCATGACTATTGAACTGTTGGAAGCGGCTGTCGATGACCTGCAGGCTTACCTAGAGGCGCAGATGCCGGCCAAGATAACGGCGCTCAATTCCAGGTACGCCGATGTCTATGTTCTCGACAGCATCAAGACATACTACACCGGCAATATGCCGCAGTCCACGCCGGAGGCACCGTCGATAGTGATTGCCGGCAGTGGGTTTACGCCAAAGGAGCAGCGGCTTGCCAGCCTCATGCTGACGAACAGCATCACCATTCTCGTGTTCGTTGGCGACGACAACGTTGAGGCCAGGTTCCGCAGGCTTTGCCGGTACGCCGTCGGGATTGTGGAATTGCTGCGCACGGCAAAAGACAACATCAACTATGTGGTGAAGCTGACCGGGCAGGCGGCTGTCACGGAGCCGATGAACACACAGCCCTTCCTGCAGGGCATCATGATACCAGTGACGCTGGAGCAGGCAGAAGACTACTAGAAGGAGGAGCACAATGCACAAGGCAAGGATTCTACAATGGCTACTGGGTATGCTGGGCATACCGCTGGTCGCGGACCAGGACACGTACTTCGACGCTGAGGTCAGCGTCCTCAAGGTGAACGACGGCTCGTCACTCCAGATACTGTCGCCGTACGTCAAGGAGCTCAGGGGACTGCCGGGGCAGTACAAGATGAATGACATAACCACGTGGGGTTCGGTAGGCGAACGCCCTGGGCCGTCCATTCTTGTGGTCCACTTCTCGGTCGAGTTCCTGTTCAACATGGTCACGTCAGTCGGCGTGCACACGGTGCTGAACGCGATGTGGGTGGCCAAGGCGCTGAGGGCCTTCGAGTACTACCCGGCTGGCACGACCACGGGCAACTCGAAGATAAGCGGCAACGTCTACCTTCCGGTCTACGAGATAACGAGCCGGGTCGGCGACTACATTGCCGTCCACGCTGAGTTCCATGCTGATAACGGCGTTACTTCGAGCACCGCATAGCCGGAGTACCACCAGGGCTCACCAGACGCGAAATGGGGCTTGTCGGCCGAAGGGCCTATAGGTTTACACTCATGGACAGTTTGGGGTGCCCAGAATCGCGACACACGAATGATGAAGGAGGCACGCTATGAAGCTGGAGACGGTCAAGATAGACCTGGGCGGTGGCGACAGCGCTACTGTGTACAAGGAAGTGCTGCGCAGGACCGCCCGGTTGCACGAGGCAGAGCTGCGGAAGTACATGACTCCGCTGGAGATGATTGGCAAGGACGGCAAGGTCAAGATGTCCGAGCTGGAGAAGATGGAGACGCTGCCGGCGGTTGACTACATGGTGGACATGACCAACGTGGACAACGACGCCATCAACGAGCTGTTCATCGTCAACCAAGTGGTCGAGTGGACCATCGACGGACCGGTGGACCACGACACCATCGACACCAAGCTGACCAGGGAGCAGTACAAGGCCCTGGTGAAGGAGATGGACAGGCTGTACAGGCCGGTCCCTTTAGTGTCCGGCGCCTCGTAAAGAAGTCCCTTGCGGAGGGGATATTCGTGGCGCTGCAAATGAAGAAGAACATACCTCCGGCGGCGAAGGACGCGTTCATCATCGTTGAGACGGGCTGTAGGCCCACGCTCACCGAGCTGGACGGCATGCCGCAGAGCTTGGTCGACGCCATCCTGCTGTACGGCTCCGTCAAGAGGACAATCGAGCAGGGACAGGAGATGATACTATGAACGAGACGAACATGCAGGTCATGCTGGAGATGCGGGACAACGCGTCGCCCCAGATGGTGGCCTTCGGCGAGACAGTGAAGCAGACGGCCAACATTGTTCGGACGTCCAGCACGACAATGGGCGATTCGATAGGCGGCGTCAGCAATACGCTGGTCAGCAACAAGCAGGCATTCATGGAGATGTCGTCAGGCGTGAGGTACATGGGCACCACGTTCCTTGCCCTCGGCCTGGCAATGCAGTCTACGAACAACGAGACGCTGAAGAGCATCGGCAACATTGTCATGATGACGGGCGCGATAATGACCGTGGTCGGCTCGGCCGCCGGGTTCATCGGGGCCATTGGGCAGATGGTGAACGCACTCAAGGCGCTCCGAGTGGCCCAGATACTGACGCAGGCGTTCTCGGGGCCGGCCGGGTGGGCGACCCTGGCGATAGGCGCGGGAGTGGCCGGGGCAGCGGTCTACGGAGCCTCCAGGATGAGCTCCGGTCCGACGGCCAACCCCAACGCCCAGCAGAATATCACAATCAACCAGCACATAGCCGGGTCTGTTGTGTCCGAGAGGCGGTTGACCGACAACGTTCAGAAGGGTCTGCTGCTCAAGGGTAGCCGGAGCGGAAGCACAGGAATAAAATAAAGGAGGCGCGGATGAAGACGGCCATAAACACAAATGGGGTGATGCCGGCTGACGGCAAGGTGATGGTTCGGGTTGACGTCGAGCTTGACGCATACGACTCGGCGTATAATGACTACCTGATACACGTCCCGGTCATACCGCCGGGAGGCTACCCAGGCAAGACGGACAAAGACGGCGTGCCGCTGGACATGGACGCTTATAAAAAATGGGAAGCCAGCTTGCCGGAAGAGCTAGCCCTAGGCTTCCACATTAGTCACTTCATTGCCGTAGACCCCGAAGCCACCAGAGATGACGTTGAAGTCATTATCAAAAGACTATTCGACGAGTCCACATTGACCAGCATACATGACAGGCTCGCGGCACATGACATTCCTGGAGTACAGCGAATGCTCAAGGCAATCAAGGGGCCAGGCAGGACAATGCTATTGCCGAAGGCAGCCTTGGAAGACCTGGCCGAAACGATGAAGGCGAGGCTGAAGGAGGCGGGCACAGATGGCTATTGATGTCGGCTCTCCAGCAATGGCGTACACGATACCGAACGTGACGACCGAGGACGCCGACCCTGGCTACGTGAAGTCGACGGGCAACGGAACGATAACGGATGACGGCGGCATGGTGACCCACCGAGGATTTGTGTACGGGAAGGCGTACCATGGCAATCCCGGCAATGTCCCGCCGGAATCAAGCGGGTATGACGACTATGCAGACGAGGCCGGCGTGTTCGGGACAGGTGCGTTCACCGGCGAAATGACCGGCCTGTCTTGGGGGACCACATACTACGTCAGGGCTTACGCTTGCAGTCCGGCAGGGTATGACTACGGAGATGAGTCATGGTTCGTCACGCTGATACCCAGGACGCCATTCGATGTCATAGCGGAGCTTGACGCCGGCGGCAAGTACCGCATCAATTCCACCTGGGGCACGTTCGAACAGGCCCGAGCCGGCATGAGCTTATCATTGCAAGACGACCCCGGGTGCGGCGTATCGCTCACGGCCTCATGGTTCATACAGCGCGGCTATCTGGAGTTCGACCTCAGCGCGTATGAGGGGGCTGTCGTCGATGTCGTCAAGCTGCGGCTGTGCGTCAAGGCGAAAAGTACTGGCGGCGGCGAGGGCGGGTTCGTGACGCCGGCCAGCCATGAGAATCCGCTGCAGACAAGCGACTGGGGCGATGTCCAGTTCGTCAGCTATGGCTACTGGGAAGGCGGCGGCATACCTGACGTTGACGGCTACCTCGAGGTCATACTGAATGATGTCGGCAAGGCGGCCGTAATTGCCGCGCTCGGCGGCATGCTGCGCCTTGGGCTGGTCAACGGGCTCGACTTCAATGACAGTGAGCCGGGTCTCGGCGAACGGTACGTCAACTTTTATGAGCCGAGCATAGAGGACAAGGAGCCGATGTTGCGGTTCGAGTACCCGACATTCGGGCTCATCTTGGAACAGGCATTTGACCAGCCGATATTTACCGCGTCGCCTGCCTGGACTGACGTCACGCAGGACCTGATGGCGTTCCGCACAAAGCGCGGCCGAATGCATGAGCTGGACAAGGTGGAGGCGGGCACGGCGGTAGTCGCCTTGAACAACGACGACGGAGACTGGTGGCGCTACAACCCGGCTGGCATCTACTACCCGAATGTCAAGCCGCTGACGCTGACCAGGCTGCGGTACTATTGGGACGGCGTATATTATCCGATATGGTACGGCGTCAGCGAGGCATATCATCCAGGCTGGAGAGCTGACAACGAGGGAGGAGCGTCACCGATAATGACGCTGGAGTGCGTTGACTTTTTCAAGTCATTCGCAAGGTACTCGCTGACAGGCGCCAATATCAAATTGACTGAGGCCGCCAACTCAGGGGACAGCCACGTGCACCTGGAGAGCGTCGACTTCCTGCATGAGGGCCAGTCCGTCAGGCTGTATCAGGATGAGGTAACAGAGACAAAGATAATCCAGCAGGTGTCTGAGGCGCTGAAGCTCATCATCTTCACGGAGTCAGTCATCAACAGTTACTCCGCCAATGCCCACGTCAAGAAGTTCCCTGCCGTCCTCAGCGGACAGCGCATAAAGGACTGCCTGCTCGAGATGGGAGTGCCCGCGGGACTTATGGACATAGACGCTGGACAGCATTACGTCATTGAGCACGAGCCTAAAGACGAGGGCACCAATGTCTTAGGGCACATGCAAGCGGTGGCCGAGGCGGAGGATGGGTTGCTCTTCGTGGCGAGGGATGGCAAGACCACCTTCCAGGACTCGTCCGCGAGGATGGCGTCACCGTACAACACCTCCCAGGCCACCTTCAATGACGACGACACGGCCCAGAAGTACGTCCACCCGAGTCTGGTCGACGACGACATGTTCATCTACAACCAGGTCAAGATTCTCGGGCCGGGGATAGACCCGCAGCAGGTCGTCGTTGGCGACGCGGCCACCGAGCAAGGTCCGAGGGAGCTTGTCCGCAAGGAGTCTCAGCTGTACTTCAGCACCGACGCCTTCGTCCAGGCGTTCGTCCTGGCCAAGAGGTTCACGACGTCAAAGCTAAGGTGCGACCTGCTGCTCGTGAAGCCGCAGGCCGACCCGGACAACCTGTTTCCGGTAGTGCTGGGTTATGACATATCGACAAGGATAACGTTCAACCTGAACACGGCCGACAACCCGGCGGCATTATCGAAGGAATACCATATCGAGGGCGTAGAGCACGAGTGGGACGCCAGCGACGGGCTCTGGCAGACATGGTGGCAATTGTGGACCGTCAACCGGTACAAGGCCTTTTCGGTACTCCACGACGGATATTTCCGCAACTATTCCGATGAAGGTACCTATCAGGAAATGCACGATGAGGCGGAGGCAAACTACGTCGAGAATGACGGCTCCAGTCACAATCCGTACACCGACCCCGACGAGATAGTCGTCGGGCAGCAGTTGTACTACAGCTTCCTCGGATTCAACGGCAGCCTGTGGCGTGGCTTCCTTGAGTTCGATACGTCTCTTTTGCTGCCGACAGACTCACCTATAGCAGCCTTCGTCCTCATGCACGTCAAGGAGAGCTTCATCGACGACAGGCCATGGAATCTCGTGGTTGTCGACCCGAGCACGCTGGCCAATCCTCTGGCCGCCACAGACTATGGCGTCCTTGAGCCGGAGACCGTGCAGCAAGGCGCCGAGACGATGATTCATGGCGGGCTGTGGCTGGTCTTGGAGCTGAACTCTAGCGGCCTAAATCTGCTTGCGCCTGAAGGCATCACGAGATTCGGGCTCAGGAGCCATTGGGACATAGTCGAGAGCGACAATGACGAGGAAGACGGGTATACGAACGAATATGCTCGATTCGATAACATCAACACGAACTACCCGCCCAGGCTGGTGATACAGCTGGCGGAGTAGAGGAGGGGAACATGGCGACATACGGAAGGAGTGGGACTGCCACCCCTGACCCAACGGACGTGGCGATAGCAGCTAACGCAATAGCTATCGATGCCATGATGGACCAGGTGAAATATTGGCGCCAAAGACTGGCGCATCTGGATGACAATGTAGTCGAGGTTGACGACATCCGGATGGATGACGAAATACGCAATCATGAAAGGGACACAGAATGATAATCGACAAGGCAACCATCAAAGACATGGGCCTGGAGCCGGCTGACATCATCCGCGTTAAGGGCACCGGCACGTTCGGGCTATTGGCGCGCTCGGTGTTCGTGCCTTGGACTGACCGGCATCACCACGCCCTTGTCTGGAGGAAGAGTGGGGACGACTACATCATACTCGAGTCCGTCAACAAAGGGTTGGCTGTCGGAAGGCTGTCAATGTACGCCGGAAGCGACGTCACATTCTACAGGGCAGTCAGCCTGGACTTTGCCACACGTGAGCGTGCGTGCGAAGAGCTGACCAGGTACGGACGGGCGCCGTATGACTACGCCCTGTACATCAGGCTGGTCCGGAACATCATCAAGGCTGAACTGGGCGTGCTCAGGTCGGGGCACTGGTTCCGCAAGCTGCACGCCTACGAGCTGCCGTACGGGGAGGACGGATGGCTAGTGTGCACCGAGGCTGTCGCCCTGGCATTCAGGCTTGTGAACTGGTCTCTGGTGCCCGACGGCGTTATGGCGCTGCCGAGCGCGATAGAGCAGGCGAGCCTAGACGGACTCATCAGGGAGGTCACGGCATGAACAAGCAGGACGTGCAGGGCATCAAGGAAGAGGTGGCGCAGCTATCGACACGACTGGACAACATCGAGGGCTACTTCCAGAACTTCGACACCACCCTCAACAACCACATGAACGACTACAAGCGGGAGCAGGAACTGCAGGCTGGCAGGCTGGCAGATGTCGAGAAGAGCATGAAGGGCATGTGCCGCATGTTCAACTGGGGATTCTGGGTGCTGTTCGGCCTGAACATTCTGGTGCTAGGCGCCGGAGGAGCTCTGCTTGTCGCATTGGCACTGGAATATATGAAACGAGGAGGGACATAATGAGCACAGGAGTATGGCCAAAGGAGAGGCACGACGAACTAACGGCGCTCAGGGAGGCAGGCACAACGACGAAGGCAATCGCGGAGATGGTGGGCTGCTCCGAGCAGGTGGCCAGCTACCATCTGAAGGACATTGAGCCGCTGTCTAAGATGCTTGACATACTGCCCGACTACGACAAGGAGATTCTGCAGATTCCGGACCGGCCGTGCGCCCTGACCGCCGACTGGCATGCGCCGTACTTCAGCAAGCTGTGGCTGAGGCGGCTGATTGCCGTGTGCACAAAGCTCGGCGTGAGGGACCTGGCGATAGTGGGCGACTTTGCCGACATGTCCTGGATTAGCAGGTTCGTCCGCAAGGAGCAGAGAGGCGGCGGGCTTGACCAGGACGCGCGCATAATCTACAAGACCCTGGACATGCTGCTCAACATATTCGATGACGTGTGGTGGTGCTTCGGCAATCACGAGGACAGGCTGCCCCAGCGACTGGGCGGACATGACATGCTGCAGGCGTCAGCCGAGGCCGTAGGCCGCAGGACGCCGGGAAGACTGCACGTGAGCGACATACCGACTCTGCTGCTCGGCGACAAGTGGAGGCTCGAGCACCCGAAGACATTCTCGAGGGACGGCGCCAAGGTCGCGGCATCGGCGGCCAGCATCTACCTCAAGAACATAGCCTGCGCCCACGGCCACCACTTCGGCTTCAAGTACGACGTCAGCGGCAGGTACCTCGGCATTGACCTTGGTGGCATGTTCGACGTCAGCAAGCAGGAGTACCTGTTCAAGACCGGCATCACCACCATGCCGCAGTGGCAACCGGGCTTCTGGGTGTACAGGAACGGCAAGGTCCTCCCGCTCGAAGACTCGATGACTGACTGGAAGGACTACAGCGTTGACTGAGCGCCTGGTGCACGGCGGAAGGCGGCCTTGTACATATGTACACTTTAATATAGGCGGTATAATGAATACGACCGGCGCAACTGTTGTCGAGCCGTTTTGTTGAGGAGATGCCATGACTGATACAGTAGACAAGAACACCCGGTCGAAGATAATGGCTTCCATCAAGTCGCAGGGCACCAAGATGGAGCTCGCGGTCAAGCCGGTCCTCGAGGCCCTGGGCTTTGAGTACCAGCCGAAGGATGTCTTCGGCAAGCCTGACTTCGCCCACAAGGAGCAGATGATTGCCGTCTTCCTGGACGGCTGCTTCTGGCACGGCTGCCTGGAGCACTACAACGAGCCAGGGACCAACTCCAAGTTCTGGGCCGATAAGATAGCCGCCAACAAGAAGCGCGACCTGGCAGCCACCAACCTGCTGGAGGGCTCTGGCTGGAGGGTCATCCGAATATGGGAGCACGACCTGGGCGACCTGGTGGCTGAGTTCATCAGCAGAGAGGTAGGACTAAAGTCCTAGGTCAACATAGTACTAACGACCCGCTCCCGAACACTGCGTCGAAGCCTATAATGTATATGTAAGGTTGAATAAGGAGCGAATAAGAGAACGAAGAAAACAGGACGCAGGCCACGAATGAGAAGGCCAACCAACGCTAAAGCCGGCAGGGCAGGTGAGATTCCTGGTCGACCGGGTCTCGGGAGAGTCGCCGAGGCGAGCGGGGCAAGGTCCTCGAATAAGAGGAACGCTCAACCCGAACAGGGTGACCAGCCAAGGTCACATACGTGAGCCAACTAGGTACGCGTTACGGACCGCCTGAGCAATCAGATTAAGGTCGCACTCGACAAACCGAACGAGACTCGTAACATTCCGCGGCTGGTCTTCAGCAGTATAGCCAAAGGCATCAGACTGACGTGCCCTCCCACACAGCGACATTGGGACGTCGGCTGACTGAGTGCCACCTCCCATCCGATAAGACCGGATGGCCTTGGAGCACCGACCGGCGTTGTCTCTCGCACAGTGACATTGGAGCGTCAGTCTGAAGCCCTTGGTTACACGCGAATATAATGTAAGGAGGCACACGATGACAAACCAGCAAATAGCCGAACAGAATGCCAAAAGGCAGAGAGCCCAGGAAGAAAACGCCTGGAGGGATGCCGAGACGCCCATCAAGACGAATAGGGCGCTCGTTATGAAGGAGCACTTCACGGCAGACGAGCGAGACCTCATCCACTACGCACTCGAGCAATATGCCAAGACAATGCAAAAGGACTTCCCGGGCTACAGCATCACCATGAGCACATTGGAGCTCAAGGAGATATTCGCCCGACAGTAGCCCACTAGAACACCGACAACCTGCCCACGAGCGAGAGTTCATGGGCAGACGTGGACGTTCTAGTCCAAGGAGGAAACGATGAACAGAATACAGGCGAGGATAGACACGAGGGAAGCACAGTTGAAGCAGGCCACCCAAGAGGCAATCGACAAGGTGACGGCCAACTGCGACAATACCGACCAAGAAGAGCTGGCCCAGTTCCAGGAGCAGAAGTCGCTGGCACAGGCGACAGGCGTCATCACCATGGACGAGGCTCAGACACTGTACGCCATCTTCGGAGGCGAGACCGCAAGCACAAACCAATGGAAGCAGCGGACCCTGGCCGAGAAGATAACGGCCCTCGAGGTGATATTCGAGATTCACCAGAAGATGAACAGCTAGAATATCGACTCAGCCCAGGTCAAGAGACGGCAAACGCACCTTCGGGAGCGTAGCGAGTCTATGACGGACCTGGGCTGCGATGGGCATTCTAGCCCAGCTGGCAAGCCCTTACCGTAACCACTCGGAAGGCACAGCAAGGAGTCAAACGATGGGAACCAAAAGCTACGTGTACAGCGCCCGAACCACGGAGAAGGGACTCGCCCTTCTCAACAAGACCAAAGGCACCCGCAGCTGGGACGCCTTCATCAACGAGGCAGTGGCCGACCACTACAAGCTTGACCTCGGCATCATAGGCCTACCGCCAAGCAAGTTCCTCGAAGAGCAGAAAGCCAAGAAGGCAGCCAAGGTAGCCGAGAAGGCAGCCAAGGCAGTGCTCGCCGCCACCGAGAAGAAAGCCAAGGCTGAGGCGAAAGTCAAAGCCGATAAGGCGAAAGTTGCCGAGAAGGCGAAAGCCGACAAGGCCAAGGCAGCCGAGAAAGCCAAGGCTGAGAAAGCCAAGGCAGCCAAACCGGTCACCCCTGAACCCGAACCAACCCCCGAGCCTGAGACCACACCCGAGCCCGAACAGGTAGAGGAAACACCCGAAGCCTAAGCGGCAGGTCCGAGGCCCATCAGCGCCCAAGCAACTGATGGGCCTAAACGTACCGCTTATCGAAAGGAGGAAGGCATGAACACACTGAGCACAGCATTCGTGGGGCTTCAGGCGACAGACGCCTTCCTCACAATGTGGGCAGTCAACCACGGCTTCACGGAAGTCAACCCGATAATGGCCCCCATCGCAGGCACGTGGTGGTCACCTGTCGTCAAGATAGTGCCCGCGATTATCGTTGGCGTAGTGATAGCTAGGCTGACGCGAAGATGGCCCAGGATTCGCAACGTGGCGAGTGTGGGGATGGGCGTGGCGGTCGTCTTCATGATGGGTATACTCACGAGCAACTTGCTCGAGATGTAGAGTCGGCAAGCCCTTACCGTGAGACTCGGAAGGCACGACGAATGGAGGCCAATAGTGGCAAAAGAACGGACACCTGAACAACAGGCCATCGTGGACAAGATGGACGCGGCAGCGGTCGTGGCGGGGAAGGCCATGAAGAAGCTCGACGCCAAGGCAGTCAAGGTGGTCGCCGAATGGATGGCGGCCAACTTCGTAGCCGCA
>Ga0307380_10001164_pt1 | contig 39461 bp, 28 predicted proteins | sample UN3MG_FD_202239 | JGI IMG/M metagenome (GOLD analysis project Ga0307380, IMG submission 202239) | Soil microbial communities from Risofladan, Vaasa, Finland - UN-3 | ecosystem: Environmental > Terrestrial > Soil > Coastal area > Acid sulfate soil | place: Finland: Risofladan, Vaasa | collected...
CTCTCGGAGGTCATTCGCTGTTTGGATACTGTGTTATCCCGTGGGATGAGGACTTCTGATTCACCCTCCACCGTGATTCCTTCCAACTCAACGATTGTGGAGCTGAGAACTGCGTCCACAGTGGTGGTCTGGCCCGCCAGAATAAGCTGTCTGGCCACTGTTGTTTTCTGGTATCCGGTGTAGGTAAAAGTGATATCCCTCAACCCGGGAGGCACGTTCAGGATGAAGTAATAGCCGTCCGCGTTGCTCACATTGCCCAGGCGCGTGCCCTTGACCACCACCTGTGCACTGGCCAGAGGCTGTCCTGTATCCTTATCCCTTATTGTGCCCTCGATCTTTCCAGTATTGAGCTGAGCGAAACCAGCCATCCACCAGCAAAGGGATAAGACAGCTACCAGCAAGATCATGTATTTTTTTACTAAGCAATCAGTATCTTTCGACATAGATCCTCCTCTGGGATCTTTTAATCCTCAGACAGAATGGAACATGGAACTTCACCTTATCATTCTGACTATTTTCTTACCAACTGGCTTGATTAAGGCTCTAATCTCTAACTTTGACTCTGGAATCGGTTCGATAGGCCCTCCTTTATGGTAAGAAAAAAACTGGGAGCAAAATACTATCCGGTCAACGGCTGGTATATCAGATGGTTCTGGAAACCGGGCGAATTAAATCTATTGCATGCAGCCTTAAACTATTGCTGTTACTTACACCTCCTTTCATCTGGTATTAACAATATGCCGTTGCCAGATTGTTAACTATTAATGAACTAATCTGCGGCAAGCCGCGAGGTATCATAAGGTTGGTAATGATTATTTTCACCCCCCGCCCCCCGGGCGACCGCCGGTCGCCCCTACGGTTGGCTTAAGGGGCCGTTTACCCCGCAGCAAGCTGCGGGGAATTCTTTTCGATTGAAATCTGATAGTCGTCGTATCAACTGCGCAAACGAGCCCTTTTAATCCAAAATTATTCATATAACTGATCGCTGCTCCAGACTATTATGAAGAAAAGACAGCCAGAAGTTTTTTTGATAACCATTTGGAATTCAAGAGTCAGCCATTCATGGCGCTTTGCGCCACCCTGAAAGAGATGAAAATAATCCCCTTCGGGTTTTATTTTCGTAGTAGAATTCTGGAGTAAAATGTCTGAGAGACTGAAAGCCCGTTCCTTTTTACTAAATTTTGTGAATAATCCAGGTGTCTAATCCGGAAAATTCATAAAATTTTCCATTCCTGTTTTTTGTAGGGGCGCACCTGCGTGTGTGCCCGATTATCATCGAAAAATTACCGAACGACGGGCGCCCCTACGAGTTTTGTGGTAATTCGTGAATAATACGGGCTAAAAGTCAGTGAAAACTGATCTAAGTCTTTTTATTTCATGCTGCATGCAATAAATATGTACAAAATAATTTCCAGTTCTTTACTGAAAAATCATTTTCCCATTTCCTAAATATTGCTTATCTCATACTCATATTTTTCCCAACTGTCCCAGATATAGGTCTGCCAGTCTTTGACCACCGGCTGGCGGTGGACTATCTGATATCCGCCTAAAAGATGTCTGAGCACCAGTGCGGAGGCACCCTCGTAAGACGGCCAGACCAGGGTGCTGGGAATGACCCTCTGTCTGAGCTTTGTCGTCTGGTGGGCGCTCAGCTTTTCCATCTGGGTGATGATCTCAGGGAAAATCAAGTCCCAGACTCGAGTTATCTTGCCTGAGATAATCAGGCGGTCAGGATTGAGCAGGTTGTCAATACCGGCAAGGCCTGCGCCAAGATAGCCTGCAGCTTCTTTCAGCACATGAACCGCTTTTCCCTCCCCGTTCATCGCCCTCCATATCACCCGTCGAATTTCGATATCGATATTCTCAGGCGCCAGCGACTTTAGCAGTTCATAATAATGTTTTACGATCCGGGTTTCAGAGGCCAGGTTATCCAGAGCCTCCATCTTCACTGCTGTTTTCCCCTGATCTTTTTTCATGACCAGGTTGGCCCCGATCTGTCCATCCAGACAACTATGGCCGTGGTAGACCGACTTGTTGACTGCAAGGCCTGCCCAGATGCCGACATCGACCATTATGAAAACGAAATTCGAAAGGTTTTGCGCCTCCTCGGCGAAACAGATCTCGGCCAGGGTTCCGGCCCGGACATCATTCTCAACGAATACCGGGCATTTAATTTTTTCCCTCACGATCCGCCGTACATCGACATTCATCCACTTCAGGTAAGGATCCTGGCAGATGATTCCTTTTCTGGAATCGACCATCCCGGGGACAGTGACACTAACTCCAGCCAGCGGGATGTCACAGGCGCGGATCATGGCGTCCAGGGCGCTCGTACAAGCTGCAAGAAAATTTCTTGAGTCCTCGGCAATCGTAACGACCCGTTTTGTATTGAGGGACTGGCCGCTAAGATTGCATACTGCGATATCGGTTGTCCACGGGTTGACAACAATGGCCCCGATTACCCTGCTTTTCTCATTCAATTTTACATTGATCGGCTTTCGGCCCAACGCGCTGTCTCCTTTCCGGTCCTCGAATACAATCCCTTCCTCTAACAACCGGCTGACAATCCTGGAAACCGTGCTCTGGTTCAGGCCGGAAAGCCTGGCGATACCCACCCTGGAAATAGGGCCACGCTCGATGATAATACTCAGTACGTTTGCCCGGTTGAGCGTGCGCGGCATTCTGTTATCAGCAAATGTATCCCTGTGGTTTTTTAACATAAGCTTGTTCTAAATCTCTTTTTTAATTTTAGAAATATCTGCTGAGAAGTTAAATAAAAACGAGCCGCAAAGATTTATTGCATGTTGCATGCAATTTAATTTTAATAAAATAAAATATCCCTGTCAAGTTTTTTTCCGATCTTTTTTATCTGAGAATTTTGACAACATTTGAAAGGATCCGATCTCTTTTTCTTTGAAATTGTCACATTGAAATCCGTTTTCACGATAGAATAGCCTCCTTGTTATAAATGTCTAAATTACAAAGAGTTGCTGATCAATCTATGCTTTGCCTGGCCTCTAAACATAGGAGCTGTATAACCTTTGCCCTACAGAAAACAAGGTCGAAAAATAATCAACCTTGGCTGATTATCGCTTGAGCAAGAAAACCAGCTATGAAAAGTATTTCGGAATCAAATGCGAGTATGTAGATAACCGGCAATTGAAATTCAGCTTTGTCGATTTGCCAGCCTATGAGACGTCCATTCTAAGCAGGAGTTTCAAGAAACTGAAATCAAATGGATATATCAGATCAACACGTTATTACCTGGTGCTGACAGAAAAAGGAATTGAGAGAGCAAAAGAAATGCTAAAAGTACAATCCAGCCCTGGATAATTTATTGATAGTTTCTCCATGCCGGATAGCAAAAGAACTTGATATAAAAGGCATTCCGGCCCCTTCAAGAATTTCTGGAATTAAACTACTACCGGCTGAAGCCGGTAGATTTATAGTGGCTTACACGCTCGACCGGATAAATCCGGTTTTCGCAGCCACCTCCAAAAACAAAATACCGGCCCCTTCGGGGCATACTAAAGTCTTCGCCTGAAGGCGAGGGATTTTCTCCCATTCCCCGATTGGGACATTAAGATCGTTGCGAAGGTTGTCAGGCAAAACAGGTACGTTACTTTTCAGATAGGGCGGGGCTCGGTAGCGAACGCGCAGCGAGAGGAGAGGAGGGAGGGTAGCTGTCAGCAGGAAGCTATTTGCTGAAATCCTGTTTCGGATCGACCGATTGCGATGTTGCACGGCCTGAGAATGTAGCTCCCTGGTATGAACTGGGGGAGAATAGTCTCTTTTTTCCTGCTCAGACCCAGAAAATCATTGATACTCCCGATGAGAACGGTTAATCTATCGCAGAAGCAATAGGGGTCTCTCGGTTCAAGCTGGTCAGGACGAAAGATTTCGCCCAGAATCGAAAAAGAAAGCCATCTTTAGCGGTTTCAATTTTGATATGGGACATATCAGCTGAATTCTGAATTCTGGCTACTGAATTCCTATCAGGATATGGGTAAGTGCTTTATGAACAATTAGATCGCTTCCGTTATATCTGTAGTTCAGTGAGTTATTCGTATTAAGCTTCATTTCATATTTCTTTTCAAGTCTTTGAACTTAAAAAGGGGGCTATCATGAATAAATTTTTTTATTCCGTTTCTTTGGTTTTGGTTTTGATCATCACTCTTCCATTATACCTGGGTGGTGAGATCGATATTAAAGATACCAAATTATTGAGCCAACCGGCAATAAGCAAAAATCACATTGCCTTTGTTTATTCCGGTGATATATGGGTGTCCAATATTGATAGGGAAAATGTTCAACGCTTGACTTCTGATAAAGGGATCGAATCCAATCCCGTTTTTTCGCCCGACGGAAGCCTTATCACCTTTAATGCTCAGTATGATGGTAATACGGACGTTTATGTCGTCCCTTCGGAAGGAGGCGTTCCAAAACGTCTTACCTGGCATCCCGGTTCTGATGATGTCCAGGGATTCACGCCTGACGGATTGGCTGTGCTCTTTTCATCTCCCAGATTTGTTTTCACATGGAATCATACTCAACTATTTACAGTTCCGGTTAAAGGAGGTTTTCCGGAATCTTTAAAAATTCCTTATGCTTTCAAAGCTACATATTCGCCGGATGGCACAAGAATGGCATACACTCCACTCGCTGAGCGATTTAATCAGTGGAAAAATTACCGCGGAGGCACGGTTTCCACGATATGGATTTGCCAGCTTGATGATTATTCCGTAAAGAAAATCCCTCAACCAGAAGGCCGCTGTAATGATACAGACCCTATGTGGATTAATGATATGATATATTTTCGCTCTGATCGAAACGGAGAGTTTAACTTGTTTTCCTTCGACATTAATTCCGGAGAGATCGAGCAGCTTACCCATTACGCTGATTTTCCAATTCTGGATGCTTCTGCAGGCGGAGGTCAAATCATTTATGAGCAGGCAGGACACCTTCATATTTTTAATCCCCAGGACAAACAAAGCAGGAAGTTAACAATCGGTGTGGCAGCCGACCTTTCTGAGGTACGGCCACGATATGTCAAAGGCGCCAGTTATATTCGGGACGCTTCGATCTCGCCTTCAGGAGCAAGAGCTGTTTTTGAGTTCAGAGGTGAAATAGTCACCGTTCCTGCCGAGAAGGGAGATCCACGTAATCTGACAAATACAGCCAGTGTTCATGAGAGGTCTCCGGTCTGGTCTCCTGACGGAAAATCCATTGCCTATTTCTCTGACGAATCGGGTGAGTATGAACTGCATATCGAACAGCAGGACGGTAAGGGGGAAAGAAGAAAATTCAAGTTGAATGGATCAGGATTTTACGCCGAACCCGTCTGGTCTGGTGACAGCAAAAATATTTCTTTCACTGATAACTCCAGATCACTCTATTGGATTGAGATAAAGACAGGGAAGATAGAAAAAATCGCAGCGGAATATTTGTATGAACCCGGTCCATTTGGTACCATTCGTGGAGTCTGGTCTCCTGATTCAAAATGGATTTGTTATACTCTGAATACGGCAGCTTATATCCAAAAGGTTTACGCCTATTCGCTTGAGAAAAATAAATCCTATGCCATTACGGATGGTTTGAGCGATGTGAGTGACCCTGTGTTTGATAAAAGCGGTAAATACATCTATTTTTTTGCTTCCACCGATGCCGGACCGATTAAGCATTGGTTTGCCATGTCAAATGCTGATATGCGAATGACACGTGAAATTTATGTGGCGACTCTCAAGAAAGACATTCCTTCACCACTCGCGAAAGAGAGCGATGAGGAGGAGGGCGTTAAGAAAAAGGAAGAATCAGAAAAAAAAGAATCAAAAGAAGAAAAGGACAAGAACGAGGAGCCTTTTTCAATTGAATTCGATGGTTTAAACTACCGTATTATTTCTTTTCCTGTAGAAGCGGGGAACTTCTTCAGCCTTCAGGCCGGAAATGAGGGTCATGTCTACTATCTGGAAGCTCCTCCGACAGCGGGAGGGCCTGACGAAAAAGGAACGAAACTGCACAAGTACGACCTCAAGGAGCGTAAAGATAAAGTCATCTTGCCTGAAGTTAATCTCTACCAGATTTCCGCTGATAAAAAGAAAATTCTCTATCGTTCAGGAGATTCCTGGTGTATTGCTGAATTATCCGATGAGATTAAATCTGACAAGGGAAAACTAAATATCGATGCTATCGAGGTTTATATTGACCCCAGGACTGAATGGAATCAGATTTTCCATGAAGCCTGGCGAATCAATCGCGATTATTTTTATGCGACAAACATGCATGGTGTGGACTGGGAAGCGATGCGCAAAAAATACAGCGTCTTCCTTCCTCATCTGTCATGCCGCAGTGATTTGAACCGTGTAATTCAGTGGATGTGCAGTGAATTGGCAGTCGGTCACCACTTTATCTTTGGCGGAGATACTTTTCAAGAACCTAAAAAAGTTCCCGGTGGCTTGCTGGGAGCTGATTATGTAATCGAAAATGGACGTTATCGATTCAAGAAAGTATATGGCGGCTTAAACTGGAATCCCGAGCTAAGGTCTCCATTGAAAGAGCCGGGCATAGATGTAAAAGAAGGGGAATATCTCCTTGCCGTAAATGGGAAAGAGCTTTTTTCGGACATGAATCTTTACAGCCTGTTTGAAAACACTTCCGAGAAGATTATAGAGATTAAAGTTGGCCCAAACCCTAACTCCGAGGGAGCTCGTACAATCAGTGTCGTTCCGATAGCGGGTGAAAGAGCACTGCGGAATCGTGAATGGGTGGAAAGCAATATCAAAAAAGTCCATGAAGCAACCGGTGGCCGTGTCGCTTATTTCTATGTACCAAACACAGCAAATCTGGGACACGCATATTTCAAGCGCTACTTTTTCCCCCAGGTGGATAAAGAGGCCATCATCGTAGATGAGCGGTTCAATGGTGGCGGATCGGTGGCCGACTATTATATCGATATTCTCAGGCGTCCATTCGTCTGTAATTGGAATATGCGCTATGGCGCAGATCTTAAGACACCGAGCGCATCTATTCAAGGTCCAAAAGTAATGATTATCGACGAGACGGCCGGCTCAGGCGGTGATTTACTTCCCTGGATGTTTCGAAAATTCAAACTCGGTACACTTGTCGGGAAAAGGACATGGGGAGGTCTGGTAGGAATGCTCGGATTTCCTGACCTTATGGATGGGGGGTTTGTCACCGCCCCGAACTTGGCCATCTGGACGGAAGACGGCTGGGTTGTTGAAAATGTAGGAGTGCCTCCGGATATTGAAGTGGAACAATGGCCGGCTGAGGTCATCGCCGGGCATGATCCTCAACTGGAAAAGGCCATCGAAGTCGTCATGGAAGAGCTCAAAAAAAATCCGCCCGTAAAAATGGAGCGGCCTCCTTATCCTGTAAGAGTGAAAAATAAGTGATCAGGTTTGATTTATAGGGTCAATTTTTTTACTCAACCTGTTCACGTTTTATAGACTATGATGATGGAGACTGTGGGCTGTAGGCTGTGGGCTATAGGGTTGCAATTCCAAGGTGTTAACTTTTGTTTGGGCTATCGATTGCAAACTATACTCTATAGGTTGTAGTTAGAACTCCTACAGCCTGCAGCTATAGCCTATTATTAGAAGTCTCGACATCATAACTTATTTCATTTGTGCATTTTAACCCCCTACCCCAATTCTGGGAAATGTTGCGGCGAGGTCGAACTTCGTTCTACCGACAACGACATAAACTTTTAATCCGCCCCTGCCCTTAGTCCCTTTCTGAATTATTTTCTCGATCCCAGGAACCACCTTCCTCCATGCAAAAAACAGCCATTGAAAACAAAAAACGTGGGGCAGGAGTGGGGCAAATCAGCCTGCAATAAAAACAAGGGTTCAGCCGTGATCAGCCAAACCCTTGTGATAACTGGTAGCGGAGGAGGGATTCGAACCCACGACACGCGGATTATGATTCCGCTGCTCTGACCAACTGAGCTACTCCGCCTAACTCTTTTATATTATTGGAATTAATATTATTCTAAGCAGACACTGTTGTCAACATTATTTTTGCCAGGCAAGAAGCCTGGATATATATTATCTTTAATTGTTCCGGCCTATGACAAGACCTTTCATCTGTCTGCCTGCGAGCCAGCTTCCGATGAAAATTCCAGCCGAAGACCTTATCCGCACCCTGTCCTCTGACGGCAGGGCTGAAATCCGGATCAAGGGCAGCCGGTTTATCGCTTTGGCCAGCCACGCTTACAGCCGTGAGGAGGCAGGAAAAATTATCCGGGCCCAAGAGAAAAAATATCACGCCGCCAGCCATCACTGCTGGGGCTGGCGGGCTCTGGAAGCCAGGGATGATTTCGGCTACAACGATGACGGTGAGCCCGCAGGGACAGCCGGCCTGCCGATTCTTAAGGCCATCGAGAAGGCGAACCTTCAAGGTGTGGCGGTAGTTGTCACCCGCTATTTCGGCGGAGTAAAATTGGGAACCGGCCCGCTGGCGCGGGCTTATGCCGGGGCTGCCGGAGAAGCGCTTGGGGCGGCCGGGAAAACGGACGGCATGCTCGCCGAGGAATTCGCCTTGACCTTTGACTACCCCCTGACAGGCCTGGTCAACAAGCTCGTAGAAAGCGGACCCGCCTTGATTACCACCCGCATTTTCGAGGAAAGGGTCGGTCTGAATATTGCAGTATCCCGCAGCAGGGCCGAACCCTTTATCCAAACTCTCACTGAATCAGCCGCAGGAAAAATAGAAATAAAGCCTCTGGGGATTCGGCCTGTGTTTCCGGACTAAGAGCCAGTAATCTCTCCATGAGGATCGATATTGATGAAAACGGCTGCCTTGCCGGTCGACCCGTCCTGCCCGGTGGAAGAACTGCCTGATACCCTGCCTTTACTGCCTCTTGAAGACAGGATTGTTTTTCCTAATGTCGTTGTGCCGGTGGCGATTGCTGAAGGGGCTTTTGCCCAGTTACTGGAAGAAAATATTTCCGAAAAGCAGTTGGTGGTGCTGGGCTACCCTCTGGAATTGGAGGATACCAAGGACAGGGAGAACAGGCGTTTTCTGCCGATAGGAACCCTGGGACGCGTGCTGAAAATGATGCGCATGCATGATTCCTCGATCCGTCTGCTTGTCCAGGGGGTCGAGAGGGTCACTGTGGAAGGGGTGCGATTTTTAGGAAGCCTCTATCTCTGCCGGCCCGGTCAGCACAGCGGCGAAAAGAGTTCAAAGTTCCAGTTTGAAGCTCTCAGGCGGGCGCTTCTCCTGCTTTTCCAGGAAATGATCGAATTGAACCCCAACCTGTCGGATGATCTGCGGCAGGCCTCTGATTCAATCAGCACGGCTGGTGAGCTGGCCGACTTCGTCGCCGCGAATATCGAGCTTCCGCTTCAGGAAAAAAGGGAGCTGCTGAGCGCCACGAACTCGCTCGAGAGAGCGCAAATGGTGATCGATTTTCTGGTCCGGGAACGGAATCTGATCGAGCTGAGCAAACAAATCCAGTCCAAGGTCAAGACACAACTCGATAAAGAGCAGCGGGAATATTACCTTCGCGAACAGCTAAAAGTGATCCAGCGGGAACTGGGAGAAGAGGACCCCCATAAAACAGAGCTCAATGAGCTCACCCGCCTGGTCAACAGCGCGAGAATGCCTTCAGAGGCTCACGAGATGGCTCATCGCGAGCTAGACCGCCTGCGCCGTATGCCCACCTCGGCCAGCGAATACCACGTTTCGCGCACCTACCTGGACTGGCTGATCAATTTACCCTGGAAAAAAAACAGCAAGGATTCCCTGAACATCAAAGAGGCCCGCCGCATTCTCGATGAGGACCATTACAGCCTTTCAGAGGTCAAGGAAAGAATTATCCAGTACCTGGCGGTGCGCCAGTTGAAACAGGACACCAAAGGCCCGATACTCTGCTTTGTCGGCCCTCCAGGCGTGGGTAAAACCTCACTCGGCAAATCCATTGCCCGGGCCCTGAACCGCAGGTTCTGCAGGATCGCCCTGGGAGGGATCCGGGATGAAGCTGAAATACGCGGTCACCGGCGGACTTATATCGCCTCACAGCCCGGCCGCCTAATCCAGCAGATCCGCAAAGTGGGTATCAATAATCCCGTGCTGATGCTGGATGAAATCGATAAATTAGGCTCGGACCACCGCTCGGACCCTTCCAATGCCCTGCTCGAGGTCCTCGACCCGGAGCAGAACGCTGCCTTTTCGGACCATTATCTCGAAGTGAATTTTAACCTTTCCAATATTTTCTTTATCGCCACTGCCAATCTCATCCACCAGATCCCTCACGCCCTGCGCGACCGCCTTGAGATAATCGAAATCGCCGGTTACACTCCCAGTGAAAAGCTCCAGATCGCCCGCCAGCATCTGATCCCCCGCCAGCTCGAGGAAAACGGGCTGAAAGCGGATCAACTGAAGCTCCCGGATGAAACAATCAGCAAGATAATCAACCATTATACCCGGGAATCCGGAATGCGTGAGCTCGAGCGCGAGATTGCCACAGTAGCCCGTAAGATCGCCTTGCGCCTGCTTGAAGGGCAATCCCATCCGGTAGTTCTGCCGGAAGAGCTTGTGGATTATCTAGGGCCACCGAAATTCCTGCCGGAAACAGCGGGAAAAAATCCTGAGATCGGCGTAGCCACTGCACTGGCCTGGACTGCTTACGGCGGAGAGATCCTTTTTGTGGAAGCCTTAATGATGGAGGGCGCAAAAAACCTCGAGCTCACCGGCCAGTTGGGCGAAGTAATGAAAGAATCCGCTATGGCGGCATACAGTTACTTGAGCGCCAACCGCAGCCGCCTGCGTATTGCGGATAACAAATTCTCAGACTACGACATCCATCTGCACGTGCCCTCCGGAGCGACACCCAAGGACGGCCCATCGGCCGGTGTGGCCATAGTTACCGCCCTGGCCAGCCTTTTGAGCGGACACCCTGTCCGTCACGATATGGCCATGACCGGAGAGATAACTCTGCGGGGCAAAGTTCTGCCTGTCGGCGGCATCAAGGAGAAAGTGCTTTCAGCCCACCGTGCCGGAATAACCCAAGTCATCCTGCCTGCAGAAAATGAGAAAGATCTGCTCAATCTACCCGCCGAGGTTTCCAGCCAGTTGAAATTCAGTTTCGTATCCAGCGTGGATGAGGTGCTGGATACCGCCCTGTTAGAACCCCGAACCAGGCCAATTAAGAAAAGCCGGAAAAACCAGAGCTAAAGGTTCGAGCTGTCATCCCGGTCTGAGTTGGTGCGACAGGTAAAAAGTAAAAAACGACATTGACAGCGGAGCGTTTGACCTTAATATTAATATGGTATGCCGGATATTTTTTAAACCTGAGGCTTAAACATTTTCCGATTGAGTGCTATGTGGGATTTACCGGATAAATATGACTTTCTTGATGAACTTATCGAGCATGACCTGCGCTACAAAAAGGAAGCCTACATTTTTGTGCTTGACTCCCTGCGGGCGACTATTGAAAACCTCCAGGAAGCCCGCCACGTAACCGGCAAAGAGCTGAGTCAAAGCTGCCGCCGCTGCGCCCTCGAACTTTACGGGCCGCTGGCCCGCACGGTGCTCGACTACTGGGGAATAAAAAGTACCGAGGATTTCGGTGAGATTGTTTTCAACCTTATCGAAGCCAGACAGCTTACAAAAACCGAGCAAGACAGTAAGGAAGACTTCAAGGACGTGTTCGATTTCGAGGAAGCTTTCGAAAAAAATTACCCCTGGGGCAAAGTGACCTGATCAAACCCACTCTTCATTTATCAATGCTGAATACTGAAACTTAAGCCCAAGCTTTATCAACACGCGTTACAACCCTTTTATCAACAAAATCTCGAGTGTTCTGCTGACTTTTCTAACTGGCAGCTGCACTTCATTTGTTAGCCAATTCCACCCTCTACACGGTTTCCCCAAGGAGGATCCTGATGAAAATCACTGTTATCGGGGCAGGCAATGTCGGCGCTACCACCGCCTGCGATCTGGTCAAGAAAGACCTCGCCAACGAGGTTATGATTCTGGACATTATTGAAGGTATCCCGCAAGGCAAAGCCTTGGACCTTTGGGAATCGGCGCCTATCGAGGGTTTCGATACCCGCTGCAGCGGCACGAATAATTATGAGGATACTGTCAACAGTGATATCGTGGTGGTTACCGCCGGTCTTCCCCGAAAACCAGGAATGAGCAGGGATGATCTGCTTGAGGCGAATACCGCAATAGTTAAATCCGTCAGCGAAAACATCCGCCGGACCTCCCCTAAGGCAATTGTTATCGTGGTATCGAACCCCCTTGATGTCATGGCCTATGTAGTGCTGAAAGTTACAGGTTTCAAAGCGCAGCGGGTTTTCGGCATGGCCGGCATATTGGACACAGCCCGTTTCCGCTCCTTTATCGCGCTCGAGCTCGGGGTTTCGGTGCGCGATATATCCGCCATGGTACTGGGGGGTCACGGAGATTCTATGGTTCCTCTGCCCCGCTACACTACAGTTGCCGGAGTGCCGCTTGCAGAGGTAATGGACCAGGCGACAATGGACAGGCTTATCCAGCGTACGCGGGATGGCGGCGCTGAGATCGTAAAATACCTCAAGACCGGGAGCGCCTACTATGCCCCTGCAGCGGCTGTAACTGAGATGGTGGAAGCCGTGGTAAAAAATAAGAAGCGCATCCTGCCTTGCTCCTGTTATCTGGATGGTGAATACGGGCTCAAAGGGGTTTATGTGGGTGTTCCAGCGAAGCTGGGCCAACTGGGAGTGGAAGAAATAATCGAGCTCCGACTGACCGCGGAAGAGAAAAGCGCACTCGAAAAGTCAGCCCAGGATGTCAAGGCCAATATCGCCAAACTTAAGCTTTAAGAAGGCTTGACAATCCGGAGGTCACTGTTGAAAAAGATTCCACTCAAAGAGATAACCGACCGGGTTAAGTGGCTCTGTCAGCAAGCCAATTGTGTGCTCGGTGAAGATATTATCGCTGCTCTGGAAAGATCCCGGGTCACGGAGGAATCTCCCACCGGCCGGGAGATTCTCGACCAGCTGCTGGAAAACGCCCGCCTGGCCAAAGAGGAAGGCGCTCCCCTATGCCAGGACACGGGGGTTGCCGTCTTCTTTGTTGAGCTGGGCACCGGGCTGGAGCTCGAGGGAGAGGGTACCCTTGAGGAGGCGATTAACCGTGGAGTGGCCCAGGGATACGCCGAGGGCTACCTGAGGAAGTCCATTGTCGCCGATCCTCTCAGGCGGCGGAACACAGGAGACAACACCCCGGCTGTTATCCATCTGACCCTGGTTCCGGAGGACAAGCTCACCCTGACTTTCGCACCCAAGGGCGGCGGCAGCGAAAACATGAGCCGGCTGGCGATGCTCAAACCGGCGGATGGCATCGAGGGTGTCAAGCGGTTTGTGGTGGAAACAGTGGAGATAGCGGGCGCGAACCCCTGTCCCCCGATCATTGTGGGTGTTGGCCTCGGCGGCACTTTCGAAATCAGCGCCTACCTGGCCAAGAAATCTCTGCTGCGCCGGGTAGGCAGTAAAAACCTGGATCCGTTTTATCAAAAACTGGAAGAGGAATTACTCGAGCTGGTAAACAAAACCGGGATCGGGCCTCAAGGCCTTGGCGGCACGACAACCGCGCTCGCCGTGCACATTGAGACCCATCCCTGCCACATCGCCAGTCTGCCGGTGGCCGTAAACATACAGTGCCACTCAGCCAGGCACCTATCGGCTACTCTTTAAAATCTTTTTGGCGAGATAAAGTCTGCACTTTTTCTGCCGGCGTTCAAAATTAGCATTTGCGGGCGCAAGGCGATCAGCCATAGCGGCCCGGCATTGTGTGTGCTGATTCTCAGGATCCACAAAGGCGCGCCGGCAGCATAATTTTTCCCAAACCAAAGGGAGAGCAAAGAGCTGATGAGCCAGGTTATTTCACTAACCCCCCCGCTCAGCGAAGAGGATGTTCTCCGGCTCAAAATCGGGGATCAGGTAAGTATCAACGGTTTTATCTTTACCGCCCGGGATGCGGCTCACAAAAGACTGGTGGAACTGGTCGAGAAAGGGGAGCCACTGCCGTTTGACATTCGCGGGGCAATTATTTATTTCGTGGGACCCACACCCGCAAGACCGGGCCAGGTAATCGGTTCAGCCGGACCGACCACCAGTTACCGCATGGATTCCTATTCTCCAATCCTTATCGAGCAGGGGCTCAAGGGAATGATCGGCAAGGGAAACCGCGGCCCTGAGGTTCTCGAGGCAATGAAAAAAAGAAAAGCGGTTTATTTTGCCGCAGTTGGCGGGGCGGGCGCTCTTATCGCCCGTTCCGTTGTTTCAAGCGAGGTGATCGCTTACGAGGATCTGGGGCCTGAGGCAATCCGCAGGATCGAGGTCAAAGATTTCCGGGTGGTGGTGGCTAATGACGCCCATGGGGGCGACTTGTTCAAAGAGGGTATTGCGCGATACAAGAAAACTTGAATTGAATCTGCAGGCAGGGAAAATAATAAAAAGCCACTGTCAAAAGAAAATGCCTGCTTTGGCCTGGCTTTTTTAGAACTCTTTTAATGTTTAGTGGATTTCGGCCTGCGTTTTTTCTCTTTCAGGTGGGTCGGTATCCTCCGTTCTCTTTTTTTCACCTCCCCTTTAGGAGCTTTATCTTTCTTTTCTTCCGTTGTCTTGCCGGACCTTTTATCCTGATGTTCTGATATTGCCTTATTCCGTAAGACCTTGAACCTTCTGAACTCGTTAAGAGTTAACTGCTGGTGTTTGATGTAATGCCTGGAACCGGATACTATAAAAACCAGCAAAACTATGGCTGGAATAAAAATCAGAATCAAATTCAGCATTTTAAGATCGCTTAAATCCGTCGGGAAACCATCAGCAAAGAGCCTGTAACTCAAAAATCCCATAATCAACAAGCAAAGTATAATCACGCCTGTCCCCAACCCAATCACCGAGTATTCTTTGCGTCGAATTAAACCGATCGTTTCGTATCCCGCCTCTTCGAACTTGTCTCTTTTAAATTCAGCAGCCGACGGTCCCAATAAAAGGGTCTTGAAAAGCCAGATAAATAACGCGACTAGAATTATCACGAACGGGATTGTGATCAGGATATTTTTCATCTCCGGCGGCATCTGTCTCCCCGTCCTTCCGCGATTTGAGTCATGGGCCGGAAAGGGTTGGAGTTGAAGATCGAAAATCGAGGAGTGGTGCTGAAAAGCTTTGAGAAACTCGAGGTGCCATTTTACCGAATCCAGTCCCAGAGAGCAGCCTGCCAAAACCAGCAGTATTCAGGGATTGGATCCGGGTCTTGAAACCACTCATTTAAAAGTTCCTTGCTCCGGCCCTTTGACGCGGCCTTCTTTTACATCCGGCTAAACCTTTCTCCAAAAAGAGCATACCCTGCGGATGGGATGATCTAGAAATTAAGAAAAAAATGCCGATAAGACTGCGCTTTTCAGCCTTAATCTGTAACCCTGCCCATACCGAGCTTTACTCTTTCAATGTAACTCAAGAGCTCGGTCAAACGCACGGCGAATTTATCCTCGACTACAAGAACCTCTCCGCTTGCGAAGCGTACTCCATGGATGAAGATATCGACATTTTCACCGGCCAGCTTGTTAAGGGTGACGATTGTGTCCTTTTTCCATGCAAGGATCTCCCTGATTGAGACACTGGTCCGGCCGAGCTCGGCCAGCAGCTCCAATGAAACGTCGTTCAACTGCTTGAGATCGAAAGAAGTCTCCAGCGGCTTTGGAGATTCAAAACGTTCGAACTCGAGCTTTTTTATTTTTGGATGACTTGTCTTTTGATCCATGAAATCTCCAAAGTATGAGAAGAACTGCAAAATCTCACATGATCCAAGAAGCTCGAGATTATTGCCCGGTTCAAGGAGTCCGAGGAAATAAGTTAGCAAAATTCATACCAGCAATAAGCGGGCATGTCTAAGGCTTCGCTTCCCCTTTCAACCGGAACAAACTGTCTGCCAAGGCTACAAACCGGTCCACCGGAATCTCTTCCGGCCGGCAGGTTAAATCCAGACCGGTATCCAGAGAAAGCCGCTCCAGAGCCACAGTGGAGAGGTTGAAGCGCGGATCTTTCCGCAGCATTTTCTGTACCTGTTTTCTGCGTTCGAGAAAGAGACGCCGAACAATGGACACGAAAAGTTTTTCATCCACTGCCCGTCTGGGATAAGGTTTTGCGAAATCCAGTTTAACAACCGCAGAATCCACCCTGGGCTGGGGACGGAAATTCTTCCGCTCCACGGAAAACAGGTACCTCACCTCGGCATAATAGGAAGCGAGAACACTAAGCATACCATAGGGTTTCCGCCCGGCCGGAGCAGTGAGTCTGCGCGCCACTTCTTCCTGGAGCATCAAAACCACCAGCCCGAGTTCCCGGTGGCAGTCGATCAGTCTGTGGAGCAGGGAGCTTGTTATCCGGTACGGAATATTTCCCACCACCACTGGCACGAGCGGGGGGCAGCTCCGGGACCAGGCGGGAAAATCGAACTCCAGCACATCCTGGATGCTGATCGTTACGTCGTCTCTTTTTTTAAAGGCTTCCTCAAGTGAACAAGCAAGCCCTGGATCAACCTCGAGCGCTGTCAGGCGTTCTGCGCAATCAGCGAGCTTATAAGTGAGCGCGCCCGACCCGGCGCCGATTTCCAGAACATGGACTCTCTCAAGAGTGCCGAGAGACTCGACAATGCGGTCTCCCACCTCCTTGGAGGCCAAAAAATGCTGGCCTAAAATCTTGCGCCGATAAACACTCGAAGAACGCCTGAGCCCTGAGGCCCGGTAATTAGCTTTTTTCATTCTCTAATCTGAAATAAATACTGCTGTTGGTTTAAGATAATGTTAAAAAACCCTGGACACAAGGTGTTCCAGGGTTAATAATACCAGGCCCGCTCAACCAGGGACAGTTTCCCAGCCTGTTTCAGTTGTGGTTCGGACCAAGGGAAACGTAACAGATTTTCTCGGGATCGAGTATTGTTTTAGCCACTTCTTTGATATCCTCGGTTCCTACATTTTCTATCTTTTGGATCACCTCATCGACAGTCTGGTACCCCACGCCGTTGATTTCGAAATTGGCCAGCCTGAACATTCTTGTGGTAGTGCTTTCAAGTCCGAGAAGCAATTGCCCTTTCAACTGGTTTTTTGCGTGGCGTAATTCTTCCTCGGCTACCCCATCACGGAGAAGTTTGCCGTATTCCTCCCCGATAACGTGAATTGTCCTCTCGCGCTGTGAGGGTTCTACTCCTACATAAACGCCATACAAGCCGGTATCCACATAAAATTGCTGGAAACTGTAAACCACATAGGCCAGGGCTTCCTCTTCGCGCACTCTCTGAAAAAGTCTCGAGCTCATCCCGCCGCCGATAATATTACTCAAAAGAAGCAGCGGGTAGCGCCTGGGATCGGCGTGGGCAAAGCCGACCGTGCCCAGGCAGAGATGTGTTTGCTGGCAATCACGGGCGAGGTGGCGGCTTACGGGATTGATTTTATCCGGTCTCACGGGTCCAGGGCTTATTGCCTGGATACTATTTCTGTTGCCGGTACGTGAATCAAGAAAATTGAACTTGGCGCGCACCAGATCGATCATGGCCTGGAAATCGATATTGCCCGCTACGGAAAACACTGTATGGGGAGCGATGTATTCCCGATCGAGATAGTCGAGGATATCCTCTCGCTGAAGGTCCTTCAAAGTCTTGTAAGTTCCGAGCAGGGGATAACCCAGCGGATCGTCCCCCCAGATAGCCTGAGAGTAAAGCTGGTGGATGAGGTCGTCCGGAGTGTCTTCCAGATTCCGGATCTCCTCATACACCACTTGTTTTTCCCGCTGAAGGTTTTCCTCGGAGATGACCGGTGAACCGATCAGATCGCTCAGCACATCCACGGCCAGTTCCGCATACTCATCGAGCACTTTGGCGTGAAAGCAGGTATACTCCCGGCCGGTAAAAGCATCGAGGGCGCCGCCGACAGACTCGACCGCGGAGGCGATTTCCTTTGCGCTGCGCTTTTGGGTCCCTTTGAACACCATGTGTTCAAGAAAATGGCTGATCCCAATCTTTTCTGGCGGCTCGTGGCGGCTGCCCCGGCTTACCCATACGCCGATAGAACATGACCTGACATGGGGTATGCGCTCAAGAATCAGACGCATCCCGTTATTTTCAACTATCCTCCGGACGTTTTCTTTCATCAATGTGACTCGGCCTTTGTGTTCGAGGTTCTGTTTCAGCTCTCCTCTTCCATGGCGGCTGCCTTTGAGAGCCTGACCCGGTTTTGTTTATCAATGCCAATCAGCTTGACCTTGAATCTATCCCCAACCTTGACTACTTTTTCAATATCATGAACCCGGCTTTTCTGCAGCTCTGAGATATGCACCAGGCCCTCTCTGCCTGGAAGGAACTCGACAAAAGCTCCAAAAGAGGTAACAGTCTTGACCTCGCTGTCGTAAATCCTGCCGATCTCGGGTTCCTGGACGATGTCCTGAATCTTTTGCACTGCCGATTCGCAAGCCTTTTCATCGGCTGAGGCGATAACCACCGTCCCGTCATCCTCGATTTCAATCTTGGCCCCGGTTTCCTCGCAGATCTTGCGGATCATTTTGCCCCCTGGACCGATAATCTCGCGGATCTTGTCCGGATTGACCTTGATAGTGACAATGCGTGGGGCATAGGAGCTTATTTGATCCCTGGGTTTTGAGATAACCGTGTCCATCACGTCGAGAATGTGATTGTAACCCGCGCAAGCCTGTTGTATGGCCCGTCCGAGCACCTCGAACGGAATGCCGCCGATCTTGCTGTCCAGTTGAAAAGCGGTCATACCATCCCGCGTGCCGGCGACCTTGAAATCCATATCTCCCAGATGATCCTCCATCCCGATAATATCGCTCAGAACGGCCTCTCCACTTTTTTCATAGACCAAACCCATAGCGATTCCGGCCACGGCTTTTTTAATCGGCACACCAGCATCCATCAGAGCCAGCGACCCGCCACAGACTGTAGCCATTGAGCTTGAGCCATTGGATTCCAGGATATCGGAAACCAGCCTGATAGTATAAGGAAAAGAATCGTCATTCAGGATCACAGGCTTGATCGCCCGCTCTGCCAAATTCCCGTGCCCGATTTCCCGGCGTCCCGGGCCGCGGGGCACACTGGCCTCTCCCACACTGAAAGAGGGAAAGTTGTAATGCAGCATGAAAGTCTTGCGGTATTCCTGCTGCTCGATACCGTCAATGACCTGGCTGTCCAGGCTGGTCCCGAGAGTGGCTGAGACCAGAGCCTGGGTCTGGCCGCGGGTAAAGAGGGCTGATCCGTGAACCCGCGGCAGAATCTGGATTTCGCAGGTAATATCGCGGATCTCATTCGTTTTGCGCCCATCGACCCGTCGGCCCTCCTCGAGCACCATCCGCCTCATCTTCTCCTTCTCCAAATTACCGATAATCTCGATAATTTGTCTCTCGGCTTCCGGGAACTCCTCACTCAGCTCAGCACATGCCTGTTGCACCAGGTTGTCGTACTTGTCCTCCCGCTCCTTTTTCCCGGCAGTCTGCAAAATTTCATCAAGCTGGGCTTGCACTCTCTTTCGGACTGCCTCCTTCAGGCGCGAATCTACTACTTCCGGAACAAACTCTTTTTTCGGCAAACCGGCGGCCCGGGTTATTTTATCGATCAAGTCCAGAATACTGTTGATTCCTGACCTTGAGAACTCGAGCGCTCCCAGGACAATATCAGCGGGCAATTCATTGGCGCCCCCCTCAACCATAACGATAGCTTCGCGGGTGCCTGCCACCACCAGATCCAGATTGCTCTGCTCGATCTGTGAAAAGGTGGGATTAAGCACATATTCACCATTGATGTAGCCCACGCGCACAGCGGCCACTATGTCTAAAACGGGTATCTGGCTTAAGCTCAAGGCTGCCGAAGAGCCAATGAGCCCCAGCACATCCGCCTGATTTTCCTGGTCCGAACTGAGCACGGTGACCATCACAACCATATCGTTCCTGTACCCGTCCGGGAAAAGAGGCCTGATGGGCCGGTCGATCAGACGGGCGGATAAAACTTCCCTGTCTCCGGGGCGGCCTTCACGCTTGAAAAAACCGCCCGGTATCTTACCGCCGGCATAAGAGCGCTCACGGTAATCGACAAAAAGCGGTAAAAAATCAACATCCTCTTTAGGTTGTTTACTCTCGACCACTGCGGCATGCACCACGGTGTCGCCATAGCGCACCAAAACACTTCCGTGGGCCTGCCTGGACACACGGCCTGTCTCGATTGATAAAGTTCTGTTGCCAATAACTGCTTCAAATTTATAAACCATACCTACCTTCCGCCCCCAAATGGGGCTTAAACCTAATTATCTGAAGATGGCTCAAAATCCAGCCTGCGAAAATATTGCATACTGTTCTGAAAAAAATTATTTCTATGTCAACCATCCTCAAGTTCCAAAAAAACCTTTTGCCAGCAAAGGCATCCAGTTTACTTCCTCAGCTTAAGCCTGTCGATCAGCTTCTTATAGGCTTCAAAATCATTATTACGCAAGTAATCGAGAAGCCTCTTCCTCTTGCCGACAAGCTGCAGGAGCCCCTGGCGGGAATGAAAGTCCTTTTTGTGTGACTTAAAATGTTCAGTCAGATTGCGGATACGTTCAGTCAAGATAGCGATCTGCACATGCGCAGATCCTACATCGCCATCATGCAACCGGAATTTTTTGATAATACCCGCTTTCGATACCTTGGGTTTACTCATGCATTGCCCTCCAAAAATGTCATCTTTGATCTGTCCGGCAGTTATCACTTTTAAACTGCACGGCTTAAAGAGTCGGTTGGTATTTTTATTCTCTCGAAAACTTTTTTCACTTCCTGGTCATCCCGATCCATTTGCCGGATCAGTTCTTCTGCGGTTTCGAAACGCAATACCGGCCGGATACGCTGGATAATTGAAACCTCGAGCTGGCGTCCATAAAGGCTGCCGTTGAAATCGAACAGGTTAAGCTCGAGTGTCGAACTCGAATCGTTAAAAGTCGGTCTGGGCCCGTGGTGCAGCACGCCGTGCACGATTTTTCCATCCAGGTCCACAAAGCCAGCGTAAATCCCATCCGGGAAGAGCTGCTTGTGCGGGTTCAGCAGTACCAGATTAGCTGTCGGATGGCCCAGCTTTTTCCCCCGGCCGGATCCGGTAACCACCTGACCGGTAAAAGAATAAAACCTTCCCAGGAGCTTTGATGCAAGCGGCATATTCCCCTCGCTGAGAGCCGTCCTGATCCTGGAGCTCGAGACAGGCTGACCATCGAGGAGCACAGGGGGAACCTTGATCAAAGTGAAATTTCTGGAGGCTGAAAGCTCGGTCAGAACCTTCTCGTTCCCGGCGCGGTTTGAGCCGAAAGCGTGATCGTAGCCCACTACCAGAGTACGCATCCCGAAGCGGGAGATAAGATAATCGCTCACGAAGCGTTCCGGACCGACCCGAGAGAGGGCGCGGTCAAAGTGAAGCAGCGCCAGGTAGTCCAGGCCCAGCTCAGTCAACAGACGAACCTTTAAAGGGGTGTCCGTGAGCGGTTTTATCTTGTTCCCGGGGTGAAGAACATGGCCCGGGTGCGGCTCGAAAGTAATTACCAGAGACCGCAAGCCCTGGCGCCGGGCCACCTTCAAGAGTCCTTTCAAGATCTCGAGATGTCCCCTGTGCACTCCGTCAAAAGTCCCGACAGTTACCGCTGTTCTTACGTTTTCGGGCAATCTGGCAACTTCTGTAAGCCTGTTTTTCATCATCAGATCAGTTTTCGTTCCGTGAGGCCTCGGGTACAACCTTTCGCTTCGGCCGTCAAACCGGCAGAGTTCGGGGGATCAGTCGCCTCTTCAGACGAACGAAAAGCCTCGACCATCAACCGTTTCGGACTTAAGGTTCCGGTATTGGCTCCAAGAGGCGAAATCAACCCGATACCCAGAAAGCGGTTTTCCCTGTCGTATATCCGCGCCTTACAGGATTCTTGCGGAAACTCACCCTGGAGAGCCTCACCGCCTTCCAGGTCAACCGACTGGCCGAAATAGATTTTTTCACAAGCCTTGTCGGATAGTATTAGAGCCGGCATCATGGCCAGAGCTTTCTCCACTGGCACAAGCAAGCTCCGCCCGACTTTTTGAGCTCCTGCATTTTCAAGCAGGTCCAGAGTGAAAGCCTTCTCAAGCGTAAAATCGCCGATCGCCGTACGTACAAGCGAAGCCAGATGCCCGCCGCAGCCGAGCTGGGCACCCAGATCTCTGGCCAGGGAACGTAAGTAGGTTCCAGCCGAACATCCCAGCTCGATCTCGACCCGGGGCAGCTCGAACGAGAGCAGACTGATCGAATCAATCCACACGGTTACGGGCTTTAGATCCGGTTTTTTCCCCTGCCGGGCTAAAACATAGGCCGGAACTCCATCGACTTTCTTCGAGCAGTAATCCGGCGGCACCTGCTGCACAGTTCCGGTGAAAGACACGAGGGCACTCTTTAAACGCTCTTCAGTTACCAGGGTTTCGAGATCACCCCCGTACTTGAAAAGGACCTGACCCTCAATATCGTCCGTGCTGGTTGAAACGCCCAGCTCGATCACCGCCCGGTACTTTTTGTTCTGGTTGGTGAGGTATTCGGCGAACCTTGTGGCTCCACCCACGCAGAGCAGAAGGAGCCCTGAAGCCTGCGGATCGAGGGTCCCTGTATGCCCCACTTTCCGGACACCGAGAATTTTACGCGCCCGGTCGACCACATCATGGCTGGTCATGCCAACTGGTTTATCCACCGGCAGTATTCCACCTGAAAACTTTTTTGTACCGGTTTTAGCCATCATCCCTGCTCCGCCTCTTGCTCTGGCTCACTTTTTTGAGAAATTGAATCTTTCCCGGTGTGCAGGCTATCAATCAGATGGTCGATCCGGGCGGCCTCTTCCAGGGAATAGTCCAGTTTGAAATTCAGGCGGGGCACATATTTCAAATAACAGCGCCTCCCGATGCAAGTGCGGATAAACTTACCGGCGTGTTGAAGGCTCTTAAAAATCTTCTGCTTATCCTCACCCGGGATGGCGACAAAAACAGTTGCGTCTTTCAGGTCATCTGTACAACGGACGCCGGTGACTGTAACAGTCTCGAGCCGGGGGTCTTTCACCTCGAACCGGAGAAGATTGCCGATCTCGCGGTGCAAGAGCTGTGCTATCCGATCGCTTCTTTTAAAAGAATAATGTGTCATTTATAGAAAAAACATCTTCTGGCCGATCAGCATCACCTCACCATTTGAAGCCACCAGTTCGGAGACTTTGGAGAGGACCTGGTTGGCGAATTTTTGCTCTTTTGAAATCACGGCCACGGCCAGGGTAGAACGCTGCCAGCTATCGAGCTGATCGACCTCGGCGACTGAAACATTGAATTTATTAACAATCCGCGCTTTAAGTCTTTTGAGCACTCCCCGCTTCGTTTTCAGCGACTGAACACCATCCAGGTGCAGCTCAAAAGTACAGACTCCGATAACCATCTGCTCTGTGGGCTCGCGATTTTTAAGTAAGTTGGCCGGTAAGCTGGCGCTTCACCTCTTCGATAGTGAAGCTTTCAATTATGTCACCGACCTTTATATCCGTATAATTTTCCAGGCGGATTCCACATTCAAAACCGCTGGCCACCTCTCTCACATCATCCTTGAAACGTTTCAAGGAGCCGAGACTGCCTTCCCAGATCACCACGCCATCCCGAATCAGACGTACGCGGTGATTGCGGCTTATTTTGCCCTCGGTAATAAAGCAGCCGGCGATGACCCCTACCTTGGAGAGCCTGTACACCTGGCGCACTTCACAAACGCTCTGTAGACTTTCTTTTTCTTCCGCAGAGAGCATCCCTTCCATGGCCTTGCGCACATCGTTGACTGCTTCATAGATCACCCGGTAGAGCCGAATGTCCACTCCCTCGCGCTGTGCGATTTCCCGGGCTTTCATATCCGGCCGGACATGGAAGCCGATAATAATGGCCTGGCTGGCCGAGGCGAGTATGACATCGTTGCCGGAGATAGCCCCGACTCCTCTGTGGATCACCACCACTTGAACTTCCTTGGTGGATAATTTTTCCAGGGCATCAGAGAGCGCCTCGACCGAACCGTCCACATCACCTTTGATAATCAGATTGAGGGTCTGGATCTCTCCGGCTTCAATACGCTGGAAAAGCTGTCCGAGAGTTATTTTGTGATGACGGGAGAACTCCTGTTCGCGTTTCAATCTCCGGCGGACATTTGAGATATCCTTGGCCTCGCGTTCCTCGTGTACTACGTGGAAATTGTCCCCGGCCTGGGGTACGCCATCGAACCCGAGCACCTGCACAGGCGAGGCTGGACCCTCTTTATCGAGGTGCTCTCCGCGTTCATTACGCATGGCCCGGACCCTGCCGGAAACCAGACCGCAAACGAAAGGGACACCCACTTTCAGTGTCCCGCCGGTCAAAAGAATCGTGGCTACAGGGCCCATGCCTTTATCCAATTTGGCCTCAATCACTGCACCCTTTGCCAAACCGGCAAAGGGAGCTGTCAACTCCATCATTTCAGCCTGCAGGAGGATCAACTCCAGCAGGTATTCCACCCCTTGTCCTTTTTTGGCGCTTATCTCAGCGCAAAGCACCTTGCCACCGAACTCTTCGATTAACAGGTCCTGTTTAGTCAGTTCCTGTTTTACCCGGGCCGGATTGGCCGTGGGCAGATCGATCTTGTTAATCGCCACAATAATTGGCACGCCTGCTGCGCGTGCATGGTTGATAGCTTCTATTGTCTGCGGCTGCACGGAGTCATCGGCGGCCACGATCAAAACCACAATGTCGGTCACCTGGGCTCCACGGGCGCGCATGGCCGTAAAAGCCTCGTGACCCGGGGTATCGAGAAAACACACCCAGCCGCCCTGGGTCATCACTTTGTAAGCTCCGATATGCTGGGTGATGCCGCCGGATTCACCGGCAATAATGTTGCTCTTGCGCAGGTAATCCAGGAGCGTTGTTTTACCATGGTCTACATGCCCCATCACAGTGACAATCGGGCCTCGTTTGCGGACATCGCCTATCTTTTCGTGCTCTTCTTTGGCGGCTTCCTCCAGCATTTCATAACCGTATTCCTCATCCTTAACCGCTTTAAAACCGAACTCTTCGCAGATCAGGCTGATCGTGTCGAAATCGAGTCTCTGGTTGACAGTAACCATCAGGCCCAGATCGATGCAGGTACTGATCAGCTTGGAGGCCGGCACGCCGATCAAATCGCTTAGCTCGGCAAGGGAAACGAACTCCATCACTTTGACAATATTGGTATCTTCCTCCACCTCGACAATAGTGTTAGGGACTATACTGCGCTTGCGTTTTTTCTTCCGCACGCCGGCATCGATCTTGGCCAGTGTCCGGCGGATATTCTCGGCGACAACTTTCTGGCTCACCTTCTTTTTTTTCTTCTTTTTCTTGCCCCAGGGTCCTTTAGGAGCCTCTTCCTCGTCCCAAACCTCCACATTCCCCTCCCAGCGTTTACGTTTGGTGACATATTTAGCACGCTGTGATTCCTTCCGCCGCGGCTTTTCATCTTTGCCCTCTTCATCCCTCACCCTGGCAACTCCGAACTTCTTTTTCTTTAACTCTATCTTTTCGCGCACGGCGGCCTTTTCCTGGGCCAGCTTCTTGGTGATCAGCTCCACAGTTTTCTCATCAATGGTACTCATATGGCTCGATACCGGATGAGAAATCTCAGCCAGAAGCTTAACCAAAGCCTCGCTGGAAATATCGAATTCCTTGGCGACATTATATACTCGATAACCGCTCAACTCTTGAACCTCGATCTTCAAACACCGTGAAAGGGTTGTATTTCAATAACAAAACGCCCTGAAACACTTCAAGATCAATATTCCAATATATTCTAATAAAAATAGCCTTAAAAACCAAATTTGTAAATAATTTCTTCTTTTAACGATTCCTGCCAAAATCGATCTCTATTACCGAGCCGACTGATACTTAAATCCTCCCCTTTTATCCTTCATCCTCCACTTCTTCTTCGTAATGCTCTATTAACAGGTTTACCATTTCTTTTATTTTTGCACTCGACTGCTTTCCGATACCCTTTATCTTGTTCAGGTCGCTTTGGTCGACGAGCACCAGTTGATAGAAGGTTTCGAAGCCGGCAGACTCGAGCTTTGCCCTTAGCGCCGGGGTGAAAGACTCGATCAGGGAGATAGGGAAATCCTCGACAGGCAAATCGTCAATAATATCGCACTGCTTGCGGTCAAGATGCTTCAAGTCAATCCGGCCGGTGTCCTCTGAGACAGCCTCCATTTTTGTAATCCGGCCACTTCCAACCGCAGCGGCGGCCCCCTTCCCGCCAGGAGACTTGACTATTTCCTTTAGTTTTTCAGCGGCTTCTTTCTCTTCCGACTCTTTCGACTTGCCGAACACATCGGTCAGCATCTCTTCTCTCTTGGCCAAAAAATCTTTCTTCTGCACCAGATCGATTTTCCATCCGGTCAGTATGGAGGCCAGGCGCACATTTTGCCCGTTCTTGCCAATAGCCAGGGAGAGTTGATCCTCCTCGATAACCACAGTAACAATATGATCCTCCCTGTCTATCGAGGTTCTGTAGATTTTTGCCGGATTCAGCGCAGCGCGCACGTACTCCTGCGGATCATCGTTGTACGGGATGATATCGATCCTCTCGCCGCCCAGCTCGTTCACCACGGCCTGGACCCGGCTGCCTTTAAGCCCCACGCAGGCGCCAACCGGATCGATATGCTCATCATTAGAGCGAACCGCAATCTTGGAGCGGCTGCCGGACTCTCTGACAACTCCCTTGATCTCGATAATCCCCTGGTATATTTCGGGAACCTCAAGCTGGAAAAGGGCCTTGAGAAAACTCTCGTGTGAGCGGCTCAAGATTAACTGCGGGCCCTTGGTGGTCTCGCGGATGTCAATCAAACAGGCCCGGACCGGGTCACCCTGCTTGAAATGGTCCTTGCGGTTGACCTCTTTCATGGGTAAAACAGCCTCGGTCTGCCGGTTGAGAAAAACAACATAGTTGCCACGCTCAACCTGTTGAATTGTGCCGGAGAGCAGCTCTCCGATTTTTCCTGAATATTCAGTGCGGATCTTTTCGCGCTCGGCCTCTCTGATGCGCTGAATTACGACCTGCTTGGCGGCCTGGATGGCATTACGCCCGAAATCGGCGAACGGCACCTCCTGCCAATGGATCTCGCCTTGCTGAATCTCTTTTTGCAGCTCGCTGGCCTCGGCCAGTGAAATCTGGGCGCTGGGATCTGTCACCTCAACGACAGCTTCACGGCCGACTTGAATTATAATCCGCGCACTCAGCGGATCTATTTTAACATTGACCTCGCAGCTAGAACCGTACTTTTTCCGCACAGCGGCCACCAGACCGGCCTCGATCATTCCAACGAGTTCCTCTCGCCCAATGCTTTTCTCACGCGCGATCTCGGAGAAAGCCTCCAAAATAGGATTAATCATAGAAACAACCCCACTCCAAATTTCAAAATGAAACACCCGGAACTTGTCAAGGTATTTTTAGGATTAGTCTATATAAGGCTTCAGGGGACTTTGCCCCTGTTTGCCGGATTTTTATTTCCACTCGAAAACAAGATTTGCCCGGTAGACAGCTTGCAAGGGAATCTCCGCGAGATCGCCTTCATCCAGCTCGATAAGCACTTTCTCCTGATCTTTTACGCCGCGTAATATCCCGGTAAAATTTCTGCGGTTTTCGAGCTTTTCCCGCAAGCGTATACGGACCTTGCGGCCGGTGAAACGCTCGTAATCCGACAATTTGAACAACGGGCGGTCAAGGCCGGGCGAGGATACCTCCAGCACATAAGAACCAGGAAAGACACCATGTTCCTCGATCACAGGACCGATAATCCGGTTGGCTGCCGCACAGTCCTCCACATTAAGGCCACCCTGTTTATCAATAAAAAAGCATGCTTTCCGGTTCCCCCCGGCACCGGCCACCTCGACCCACACCAGCTCGTAACCGGACTCTCTCAATACCGGTTCCGAGAGCTGGAACAACTTCGCTTCCAAATCCATCCTCGCACCCTTAATCCATTTTACTGCCCCAAAGGGAACCCAATGGTGCCCTTTAAAAAAAAGAGTGGGGCATTTCCCCACTCTATTTTCAAGATAAAGGCTGATCTCGAAAAAATCAAGGAAAACAGCTCTAAACGATCTGTAACTGTCTATTTTTCTGGCTAAAATGTCTTTGGACCGTCTTTGATCCCGGCACTGCCAATTCGCAACAGAGGGGTAAAGTCCGGTTAATGCTTTGGGGCGCTGGCTGATTTACCTGCAAACCGGCTGTGCAAAACTTTCTCCACAGAAGGGGTGACAAAATCAGAGACGTTACCACCCAGGGAAGCGACTTCCTTGACCAGACTCGAACTCAGATAAATATAAGACTGGTCAGGAGTTAAAAAAACTTCTTCTAGATCCGGCGCCATTTTCTTGTTCATCAAGGCCATCTGGAACTCATACTCGAAATCCGAAACCGCACGCAAGCCCCGAAAAATCACCATCGCTCCTTTTTTTCGCGCATAATCGACCAGCAAGCTGTCAAAGAAGTCCACCTCCAGATCGAGATTCAGATCGGAAAGCGACTTGCGTATCAGGTCGGCCCGTTCGGCAGCGCTGAAAGTGGATTCTTTGTTGGTTCTACTGGACACCGCAATAATCAAACGGTCGACCAGTTTCAGGCTCCGCTGGATAATATCCAGATGGCCCAAGGTTATCGGATCGAATGTGCCGGGATAGATGCCTATTTTCACAGCTTGCTCCAATTTTTTAAGGGGCGAGGTATATGCTATAGGAGCTTTCACCGAAATTCGCAGTCTTTACCGGCTTGAAAGCGTCATTCTCCTCTAGCGGCGGAAAAGCGCATGGATATTCGAGCACCAGGACCGAACCTTTCCGATGGTGTTCCAGCCACCAGGAGTGCACTTTTTGTGCCAGATCATTTTTAAAAGGCGGATCGGCAAAGACCAGATCGAAAGGAGCTTCCTTTTTCAGATCCCTGAGGAAGGAAAAAACATCGGCCTTGATTATAATCGCTTCCCCCTCCACACCCAGAGTCCGGGCGTTCCCGGCAATAACTTTGAGCGCTGTCCGACTTTTTTCCACGAAAGTCGCCTGGATCGCTCCGCGACTCAAGGCCTCAAAACCAAGCGCACCGCTTCCCGCAAAGAGATCCAGCACGCGGGCGCTCCGGCAGAAATCACCCAGAGCGGAGAACATCGACTCTTTCATCCTGTCGCCTGTTGGCCTGATCAGGCGGCCAGGGAGAGCCCGAAGCCTGCGTCCCCGCAGTGATCCAGCTATTATCCGCATCAGCCGGAAACCTTAATGTCCTTTAGATTGGCCTGCAACTGGCGGACATTGTTCCAGAAATTCTCTTCCAGAATGAAAGCGATACTGACTTTCTCCCGGGCCGTGTTGATCTCTTTCAGCTTGTCGGCCATCCCGAAGCCGATAACATCCAACTGGTGACCGTCCTTGCGTACCCGCATCTTGAGATGATTGTTGCCTACTATTTTGGGATAACCAATAACAGAAAGCTCAGTGGCTACCAGCACCGGCTTTGGATTCCCCGGCCCGTAGGGCTGGAATTTTTCCAGGCTTTGCAGCAATTTATTATCAGCCTGTTTCAAGTCTATTTCCAGGTCCACGGAAATTTCCGGCACAAGGTCCTCAGGGCGCAACATTTCGTGAGCCACTCTGTCGAACTTTTCTACGAACTCTTCAAGTGAATCCCTGCGCAGCTGCAGACCTGCTGCATGTTTGTGGCCGCCGAAAACCTCAAGGCAGTTTCCGCACTTTTTGAGGGCGTTGTAGAGATGAAAATTCGAGATCGAGCGGGCCGATCCCTTGCCTTCACCGGTCTCGTCGAAAGAGATCAACACAGTAGGGCGGTAATATTCCTCAACAATCCGCGAGGCTACAATCCCCAGAACACCAGGGTGCCAGTTCTGGGAATGGAGCACTATGGTCTGGCGCTCATCCAGATCGATCTGCCTGGATATTTCCTGACGGGCTTCCTGCAAAGTCAGGGTATCCACTTCACGGCGTGAACGGTTCTCTTTTTCCAGCACCTGGGCCAACTCTCTGGCCTGGTCCATGTCATCCGCCAAAAAAAGATTCACCCCGCGCTCGGCATCTCCCATTCTGCCCACGGCATTGATTCGCGGAGCCATGGAAAAAACAATATCCGAGCTTTCCAGGTCTTTATCGGCCAGATTGGCCGTATCAATCAGCGCCTGGATGCCTGGCTTTTTTGAATCCTTTATCTTCTCCAGGCCTATTTTGGAAAAAATCCTGTTCTCTCCGAGCAGAGGCACGATATCAGCAATCGAGCCGATGGCCACCAGATCCAGGTGCTCGTTGAGCTGGTACTGGCCTACACCGAGCGCCTGGCTCAAGCCTTGACAAAGCTTAAACGCCACTCCGATACCGGCGAGTTCTTTCTCCGGGTAGTTGTCATCCAGCTGCTTGGGATTAAGGATAGCCACTGCCTTGGGCAGCTCTCCGCCAGGCTCATGATGGTCGGTGACAACCAGCTCGAGGCCTTTAGAATTGGCGTATTCTATGGATTCCAGAGCGGTAATTCCACAATCTACAGTGATCACCAGGGAGGCGCCCATCTCGGCCACGCAGTCAATTCCCGAGGTTGAGAGACCATAGCCCTCGATCATGCGATGGGGGATGTAAAAGCCCACATCGCCGCCAAGCTGGCGCAAATAGCGGACCATCAAAGAAATGGAAGTAATACCGTCTACATCGTAATCTCCATAGATGATTATTTTTTCTTTTTCGAGGAGAGCCCGGGCCAGGCGGTTTACGGCCGGCTCCATTCCCTTCATCAAAAAGGGATCATATAGGTCTTTAAGGCTCGGGTTGAGAAACCTCTCCACCTCGTCGATACTTTGAAATCCACGATTGGAAAGAATCTGACAGACCAGAGGATGAAGTCCGATCTGTTCTCCAAGCTGTATTATCTGATAATTGTAATTTACCGCTGGACTGACCCAACGATAATGCATTTTAAACTACTCCTATAAAAGCGCTGCCAGTTGATTTCTTAAAAAAAACGGATTTTCTGGGAGTGGAGAATAAGCCGGATTCTGTACTTTCACCCCCTCTGAGGTGAGAGCAGCGGCCATTCATCTGGGCGGCAGATTACTCTGTCCGCTCTGGTGCAACCTACCCGGGAGTCGAACGAGGCGAGCAACCTCTTCTCCCCTATTTGGTTTTGCTCCGGATGGGGTTTACCCTGCCGCGCCCGTCGCCGGACGCGCGGTGCGCTCTTACCGCACCTTTTCACCCTTACCGGCAAGCAGCCGGCGGTATGTTTTCTGTGGCACTCTCCGTCAGGTCACCCTGCCTGGATGTTATCCAGCATCCTGCTCTATGGAGTCCGGACTTTCCTCGACCCGCGTGCTAGTGCAAGCCGCGGCCGCCTACTCCACTTTTCGAAAATCCGCCTAATTACCCTGGTTCTCTTCGTAATACAGTATTCTGCCGCAATAGTCACAGGTATAAATCTGATTCGCCTTACGGATATCAACTATCTTTTGAAGCGGAATGATAGCGTAACACCCACCGCAGCTGCCGTTGTGCAAGGGAACCACCGCTTGCTTGACCCGGGATCTCATAATCCGCTCATAGAGATTTAAAACCGGCCCGTTGACACGCGACACCAGATCATTGCGCTTTCTCCCTTGCGCCGCCATCTCAGCCTCCAGAGATTTCATCTTCCCGGCAAGCTCATTTTTGTTTTCCTGCCCTGACTTTTCCGCTTCTGCAAGCTTGCCTTTTGTCAGCTCAACCTGAGCTGTAATCTCCTCGGCGCGCTCCATGTTCTTAATGATCTGCTCCTCCAGCTCCTCTTTCTCTCCCTTGACTGCCTCGATCTCAGTCAACAACGCCGAATACTCCCGGTTGGTTTTAACATTCAGCAACTGCTGCTTATACTTTCTGGCTATCTCATCCAGTTGAGCCACCTTACTTTCAGCTTCTCGAGAAGCAAGCTTATACTTTTTCAAATCAGCCCCCTGCTTTTCGAGATCCGCTTTCAACTCGTTGACATCCTTATCCAGCTCCGCTATCAACAATGGAATATTCTCGTGTTCGGTCTTTATTTCATTAAGCTGTAAGTCTATTTCCTGGAGCTTGAGCAGGACGTCCATTTCTTCCATATTCCTCCTCCTAATTACCTAGCAGAATCCACTGTTTCACCTGCCGTAAGAAAGGTTAGATTCTTACACATTTCAAATTGAGAGATTATCTCTCACAATTTTTTAACTGACTGATAAATAAAGTGTTCCAGGCACAGAGGCGCAAAGGGACATAGAAAACTTGAAAATCCGCGAAGAAAGGCGAAAATTGAACGACTGTTTTTGGCATTTAACCTGATAATTCCATAATAAACAGTTACAATAACTTTGTGCCTTTGCCACTTTGTGCCTGAAAGTTTAAATTTTGCGAATGACTTGTTTTATATAGGATATACCTGAAAATTTCAAATATCTTTGGTTAGGGATTTACCCTCTCACAAAAAAAAAGTGTACCGCCGTCAGGACAGTACACTCGATCTTTTTGAATATGAATTCTGTTTTAGACAGTGGTATTTATTTTTTAAATGTCCCATACGAACTGGTATTTTCATTTTATGGTGGGCGATACTGGATTTGAACCAGTGATCTTCCGGATGTGAACCGGACGCTCTAACCAGCTGAGCCAATCGCCCACAGATCTTCCAGTTTATTTGGTGGGCCCACTAGGACTCGAACCTAGGACCGGCGGATTATGAGTCCGCTGCTCTAACCAACTGAGCTATGAGCCCTGATTTAATCTCAAGGGATCTGAAAAAGTATAATCTTAAAGAAACATTTAATATAATTTCTTTTCTTTCTGATGTCAATCTTCTTGCTATCCCTTTCGATTTTTTTGGATCTTTCAAACTTTCATGGTGTTATGTAAAAAACATGTATTTCCTTAAGATCCCGCTGCGGCTCGGATGGCGGAGCTTGCTCAGGGCCTTGGCCTCGATCTGACGGACCCTTTCCCTGGTAACATTAAACACCGCGCCGACTTCCTCCAGAGTCCGCGGACAACCGTCATCAATGCCGAAACGCAGCCTGATCACCTTCTCTTCCCGGCTGGTCAAGGTATTCAAAGCACTGGCGATCTGATCGCGCAGCATGGAAAAGGCTGCATTTTTAGCCGGAGAGTCGGCCTGGGTATCCTCGATCAGGTCGCCGATAGAACCCTCCTCACTGTCCTTGATAAAATCGTTCAGTGAGATTGTCTCCTGGCTGATTTTCATCACCTCGCGCACCTTCTCCAACGGCAGGCCGAGGCGGGCGCTGATTTGTTCAGGTTTGGGCTCATGGCCATATTCCTGGACCAGCTTCCAGGAAATGCGGTTCACCTTGTTGAGGGTTTCAATCATGTGTACAGGCACTCTGATCACGCGGGCCTGTTCGGCAATGGCCCGGGTAATCGCCTGACGGATCCACCAGGTGGCATAAGTACTGAATTTGTAACCTTTTCGATAATCGAATTTCTCGGTGGCCCGCATCAGGCCCTTGTTGCCTTCCTGGATCAGGTCCAGAAACTCAAGGCCGCGGCTGATATAGCGCTTGGCCACAGAAATAACTAGCCTCACATTGGCCTTGATCAGCATCTGTTTAGCCTGGTTTACCGCATCGTTATATTTCAGTATGCGCCGGCTGAGACGGGCAAACCCTCGCTGATCAAGAGAATAATCGGTCTCCATCTTGTAGAGCCGCTGATAGAGCTCCGCGTGGTACTGCTTGAGATCTTCCTGTTTGCCATCCCCGAAATATCCCATACCGGCTTTACGGGCCAGATACTGTCTCACCTTAGCTGCAGGAATCGGTTTTTTAGCTTTTGCCACCCGTTCAATGATCTTTTCCAGATAGGTCAGACGCTTGACGAGGTCTTGCATCTCATCCGAGATATCGTTAATCGAATCGACAAGACGCTGGATCTGCAGATAATTCAAAGACATGCGCATAAAAACACTCTTCAGCGACTTGCGTCCGGCATCAAACTCCGCGGCAAGTCGGTCAGTCTGATTGCCTGAGGCGGCAGCCAGCATACTTTTCAGCTCGATCACTTTCAAATATTTTTGCTCGGCCTGGGAGAGCTGTCTTACGATGCGTTTTTTCTCCCGCTGACCGAGCCAGCAGCCTTTCCAATCGCTCAGATCGGAATCGATAAAATCTTCGATCGCCAGATAGTCTTGCTCAATCCTGTCTTTCTCCTCCAGCAGCAGCCTGTAAGAAAGCAGACAATCCAGCACTGCGGATTTTATCTTGCGCCTTCCCTGATCGATCACCTCGGCCAGAGACACCTCTTCTTGTCTGTCAAGCAAGGGAACCCGGCCCATTTCGCGCAAATACAATTTCACCGGATCGTCGGAAATTCCACTGTAATCCTCTTCGTTTTCCTTTTTCCGGAGCATGCGTCTTCTGAGCTTAAGCTTGCCCGCAGAATTGAGATCCTCTTCCAGAGCAGTTGAAATTTTGCTTTTCAATAAAGAGGACAAGGCGGACCCGCTGATCTCTTCGGCGTTTTTCTTTTTACCTAATTCTACTTTAGATGCTGTTCGGCTCATGGCAAACTACCTGTAGACTATTAAAAAGGATTTGACCTTCAAAAATTTTTCGCTGATAGCAAAGTTTGATCTAGAAAGAAATGAGACCGGCGCGTTATCAGGCAGGTTAATAAATTCAGCAAGATGAAAAGGATTGGGTAAGAAATTATAGATTCGTGAATCAAAAACCATCTTGATCCCTTGGCTTGGGAAATGACCTGACTTCAAGAAAAAATTGCCAACACAGGAAAGCCCGAAAAAGAACCCCAAAATCGCTTAACCCGGAAGATAAATGTTAACCGAAAAGCCAAGTATTATTCATATTTTTAAAACTTATAATATTTTAATCTAAATCCAAGAGAAGCAAAAGTCAACCTAAGTCTAATAAAAGCAAAAGTCACCGCAGGTTTTACCACAGAAAAGCCGGAAATTCTTTCAGCTCTTTTTGCAATTGTTTTTTCTGTTTATTGAGAGATTCCTGAAGTTTCACAAGCTCTGGATCATCCGTATCCGCAAGTTTTACGAGTATTTCGTCCATTTGTTTTTTGAGGCGCCCGATTTTCAACTGGCGCCAGCAGGAGTTGAAAACCTGTTCCGGGGGCTCAAGCTTTTTATCTTCGGTCTGGAGCTGTCCGACCAGTGAAAAAGAGCCGGATGGCAAGCTCTGGTAAAGAGCTTCGACCAGGTTTCTGGCTCCCTTTTCTTTGGCACTCAGCAGAGCCTTGAAAACAGCGGCCCAGCCTGGATCGCAGAAAGGGTTCTCGCCCAGGTGCCTTACAGTCAGATCAATGTAATCCGGATATCTAACACAGAGCGCCAGAAGGTAATATTCGGATTTCTTGCTGCCTGGGGCAGTGGTTTCTGTCCGCCCGAACCGCTGCGCTCTGGAGGCCTGGAACGAGAGCTGGGAGCGGATACTTGCCAGGCGTTCGGCCAGAATCGTTTCCGGCACTCCGATAAATTCCGATACTTTTTTCAGATACAGGTTTTTTGCCAGTTTATCCCGACAGCGGGCCACGCTCTCCAGAAGCTTCTCTGCTGCTTTTTCCCTTTCGGACACCACTTCGAGATTGAGCCGGGCGGAAAGTATCTCTATTTTCCGATCGAGAAAATCGGCTGCATTGCGAGCGAGCTGGCCGAAAGCCTGTCGACCTTCATTGCGGATGAAATCATCGGGATCCATGCCTTTGGGGAGAGTTATTACTCTGACAGCAACCCCGGCCTCAAGCAGCTCGTCACCCCCGCGGAATGTCGCTTTAAGACCTGCCGTATCAGCATCGTAAAGCAGAAAAGCTTCGCGGGCGTAGCGGGACAGGAGTCTTGCCTGTTCAGTGGTCAGGGCGGTGCCCAGCGGGGCCACCATTGTTTCGAGGCCGTTAGCGTAAAGGCTTAAAAAATCCATATACCCTTCGACCACGATCGCGCTGGACTCCCTGGAGATAGCACCTTTTGTCTTATCCAGGCCGAAAAGAACCTCGCCTTTGTGAAACAGCGGCGTTTCCGGACTGTTGAGATACTTTGGCTCACCCTTGTCCAGGACCCGGCCGCCGAAACCGACCGTGCGGCCTTGAGTGTCATTGATCGGGAAAATGACCCGTTCCCTGAAACGGTCGTAAGTAGTGCCGCCTGCTTCCGAGCGTGACAGAAGGCCCGCCTGGAGCAGGATGTCTTCCTCGATCCCGTGTCCAAGCGCCCCTTCCTTGAAAGATTCCCAACCCGCCGGAGCCCAGCCTAGCTCGAATTTGCGGATCATCTCCTCATTCAGACCGCGCTTTTTCAAATACTCGAGCGCCCGCCTCCCCTGGTCTTCGGAGACCAGCAAACTATGGTAATATTCCTTGGCGAACTGGTTGGAGTAAAATAGTTTTTCTCTTGTCTCATCCTCTTTTTGCTTGTACCTGCCCCGGGGCACAGAAATTCCCAGCCGCCCGGCGAGCAGCTCCACGGCTTGGGCGAAGTTCAGTTTCTGGTGCTCCATTAAAAAGGCATAGACATCCCCAGCCTTGCCGCAGCCGAAGCATTTGAAAAATCCCTTTGACGGAGTGACAGTAAAAGAGGGTGTACGCTCGGAGTGAAAGGGACACAGTCCGACCCAGTTCTGCCCCCTCTTTTTCAATGCCACATAGTCGCCGATTATCTCCACCAGATTCGTCTGATCGCGGAGCTGATCGATAAAATCGTCCGGAAAGAAAGAGCCCATTTTATGCTAATACCATTAAAATGAAAAATCATGCAGGATATAATTTGAAGCGAGACAAGCCTGGCCTTTATAATGTATCATCTTTTTGCAAATCCATGTCCTCAATGTCTGAGGCAGACTACCGTGGCTCCGGTTCCTCCTTCATTCCAGGCACCGGCCCGGAAGCTTTCCACGCGGGGGTCGTTCGCCAGAAGCTCAGCCACCCTGGCACGCAGCGCGCCTGTACCTTTGCCGTGGATCACCACCACCTCGCCCAAACCCGCCATTTCGGCTTCGCTCAGGAAACGGTCGAGAACCTCGGCGATCTCATCACCGTGCATACCACGCAGATCCACTGTTTGAGAGGCCTGGCCCGAGGCAATCTCCACAGCGGATAAATCATAGACAGCCCTCGATCCGGCGGGTCTCTTCCGCCCCAGCCGAACAAGCGCATCACCGGCCAGGCTCATTTTGGCGCGGCCTGAGATTACGGTATATTTACCCGAGCTGTCCGGACCTTCCATCACTTCACCTTCCAGATCAAGCCCGGCCATCCGGACGCGGTCGCCGACTTGAATCGGGACATCGGGTTCCCTGGGAACACGTCTTTTTACTGCCGGGGTCCGGTCGGCTGTTTTGAGCTCATGAATCCTGTCTTCAAGAGCTTTGCGAGCATCCTTAGCCGCCGCTTGAATTTTCTCCTGAGCAAATTCACGCTCGAGCCTTGAGATCACCTCCTCTACATCCTTGCGCGCTTTGAGCAACATCGAGCGCTCCTTTTCGGCAATCCGGCTGTCGAATTCCTTCTCCTTCTTCGCAAGCTCCCGAGTGCGCTCATCCAGTGCGACTTTATCCTCCCTCATTTTTCGGGCCATCATCTCAAGCTCCCCGCTTTTCAGCTGTGCAGAATCCAGCTCACGGCTCAGTTTTTTCTGCTGTTCCTCGAGCCTGGCGATATATTCGTTTATATTAACGACTTCACCCTTCATGTATTCTCTGGCCCGCTGGAGCACCGAATCGCTCAGGCCCATGTTCCGCGCAATCACCAGGCCATAGCTCTGACCGGGAATCCCTTTGTTGAAAATAAAGGTCGGCCTCATTTTCTCTGTGTCAAACTCGAGCGAGCCGTTCACCAGGCCCGGCAAGCGCTCATGAAGCAGCTTGAGCTCTCCGAAGTGGGTAGTGCAGAGGGTGAGGCAGCCCACCCGGGTCAGGTGTTCGAGCACGGATGAGGCCAGGGCCGCCCCTTCGGTCGGATCTGTGCCCACCCCTATCTCGTCCAGGAGAACCAGGCTCCTCGGCGTGCCGTTCCGGAGCGCCTGATTCAGGTCCTGGACATGGCCGCTGAAAGTGCTCAAATCCTTATCGATCGACTGCTCATCTCCAATAGCAGTGAGGACAGACTCAAAGACCGGCAGACAAGTTCGCTCATCGACCGGCGGGAATATTCCGCTTTGAGCCATCAAGGCGATCAGGCCGACAGTTTTGAGAAGAACCGTTTTCCCACCGGCATTAGGCCCGGAGACAAGCAGAGTACGCTCTTCCTGCTCGAGCTCAAGGTTCAGCGGCACGACATGTTTCTGGTCCTGGCCGGCTCTGGCAAGCAGCAGAGGGTGGCGGGCCTTTTTCAAGAGGAGCCCATTGTCACAGCTTAAAGCGGGACAGTAGCAGCCGTATTCCCGGGCATAGCAGGCCCTGGCATACAGGCAGTCGAGTTCTGCCAGAATACCGATATTTATCTCCAGATCAGTTCGTTTTTGGGAGAGCTCCGCGCTTAACCCGGCCAGGATCCGATAAACCTCCCTTCGGATATCAAGCTCTATCTCCCGCAGGCGGTTGTTCAGGTGGACAGCCTGCTCCGGCTCGATAAAAAGAGTGTTGCCGCTTCCGCTTTCCCCCTGGATTATTCCCGGACAACTGTGCATCTCTTCCCTGCGGATAGCAAGCACATATCTTTCCTGGCGCAGAGTAATGAAATTCTCCCCTGATGAGGCCTCTTCCTTGAGATGCTCGGCGATCTCCTTGAGTTTGTTCTCGATCCGCGTGCGCACGGCACGTGAATCCTTTCTAAGCTTGGCCAGAACAGGGGAAGCGCCGCTCCGCACCTCGGAGTTCTCATCGAATATGCGATTGATCTCGCGACAGAGGTCATCATATGGATTTAAGCGGCCCGCCAGCAGGCTCAGACGCGGCAGGGAATCCTCCCTGCGCAAAATGTAGTGTCTGACCAACGCCGCATCAGCCAGGAGCTTGCCGAACAACACAATCTCCTTGCCTTCGAGCACTACTCCCGGCTTGGCGAGACGGGCTATCTGTTCTGTGAGCACAGGCGTCTCGGGCGGACTGAAATTGGCTTCGCCTGCGGAGATAGAAAGCATCTCGCTCAGACGGTCAAATTCCGCCTCGAGATATTCAATGTCGGTCCCGGGAGCAAGGGCGAGCACCCGCGCCTTTCCGGCCTGGCTGACAGCATACCCGCTGATTATCTGAAGCACGCGGTCATATTCCAGTATCTGGCGAACCTGACGGCTGACCACGGCAGGAGAATTACTGATCATTTCTGTTTCCGACACTCTGGGGGCTTGTTAAAACTCAGGTTGAAAAAAAAAGCCTTTAACAGCTTTATAATGTTAAAGGCTACAAAAAAGGGCTGACTCCCCGGAAAATCTGATAATAACGG
>Ga0307380_10001166_pt1 | contig 39447 bp, 29 predicted proteins | sample UN3MG_FD_202239 | JGI IMG/M metagenome (GOLD analysis project Ga0307380, IMG submission 202239) | Soil microbial communities from Risofladan, Vaasa, Finland - UN-3 | ecosystem: Environmental > Terrestrial > Soil > Coastal area > Acid sulfate soil | place: Finland: Risofladan, Vaasa | collected...
ACATCTTCATCCACAATTGAGATCTCGTTGCCCCTCCTACCATAATACATTCTTCTGCCAACTCTAACCCACTTTCTAATCCTGCTTCTATATTGTGGCGCAAAGAATAAGCCACACCTTCTAAAATGGCTCTGTAAACATGTTTCCTTGTATGGTATAAGGTCAAACCTATTATAGTTCCTTTAGCATCAGGATCCCATATAGGCGAACGTTCACCCATAAAATATGGTAATAATAAAAGTCCCTCTGCTCCGGGAGAAATATCTACTGCTTGTTCATCTAAGAGTTTATAAGCAGAGGTATTCGATTTTCTCTCGATTTCCTTCTCTTTATCGCCAAATTGATCCCTAAACCATCTAACGATACCACCTGCTGTTGCCGCTCCGCCAAAAGTATATATCATTTCATCATCGTAAGCCACATAGGGAAAACTTACTAATTTAGGAGACAGATGTTGTCCTTTATGAACGACCCCCCAACATATAGAGGTTCCCGCCATAGCAACATGGCTTTTTTCTTCTAAAACACCTGCACTTAAGGAAGCCACCGGGGCATCTATACCTCCTGCTATAACCGGTGTTCCTTCCAGCAAGCCGCACAATTTCGAGGCTTCTTTGGTTATTTTACCTACAATATCTGCAGATTTTACAATTCTTTGCGGTAACATGAATATAGGAATACCAAGAATCTTGCACATTTCTTTTGACCAAGTTCGTTTCTTTATATCAAAGACGCCACCAATGTTACCAGCTGATGAAAAATCTGTAATATTTTCTCCGGTTAATTTGTATATGACATAATCTTTAGGGGTTATAAACCGGGATATCTTTTTCCAATTATCCGGTTCATTATTCTTAATCCACATCATCTTTGTAAATCCATAGTAAGAATCGACATAATTACCAGTAATTTCAAATATTTTATCTTTATCAACGTTTTTCTTTACCCATTGTACTTCATCCGTAGCCCGCCTATCCATCCATATAAGGCAGGGTCTTATAGGTTCCATATCTTTATCAACTGGTATACCTGAGCCTCCATAAAGTCCACTCAAAGCAATTCCGGCGATATCGGAAGGTTTCACTTTTGATTTCTCTAATGTATCTCTAATGGTATCAAAGGTAGCTTTTACCCATATATCCGGCCATTGTTCTGCCCAGGAAGGTTTTGGTTTTATTACATCATATTCTGAAAATGCAGAAGAGATTATTTTACCATCAGGATTTACCAGTACCGTTTTTGTGCCCTGTGTACCTATATCTGTACCTAAAAGATATTCATGGCGCATAATATTTATCTCCTTATTGTCCATATTTTTCGTTATAGTTTTTGTAAAGTATTTTTACCATAGATCCTGGGATAGGTTGTGGCTCTCCCAAAATCTTGGACATAATCAAAACTTTTGCACCTTCTTCCAAAAATATTGCAGCTTTTAGAGCTTCATTAACATTTTTTCCTATGGTGAAAGGTCCGTGATTTTTCATTATTATAGCTTTTGAGTTACCGATCTTCCTAATAATTTCCTTGCCTATCTCTTCTTCTCCTATCAGTACAAGTTCTCCCACAGGTATATCACGACCGAAGAAATCCGCCATAGCCGTAAGGCAAACCGGAATTGGCTTACCTATAGCCGCAAAAGCACTGGCGTAAGTAGAATGAGTATGGATTACAGACATAACATCTGGCATATGTTTATAAACGTAAAGATGAGTTGCCATATCTACAGACGGTTTTAGGTTTCCTTCTATGATATTGCCATTTAAATCAACAACTACTAAATTGTCAGGTAACAATTTGTCGTAAGACACTCCACTCGGTTTGATAACAACAAGATCAGTTTTAGGGTCCCTAGCACTTACGTTCCCGGATGTGCACATAACTAATCTATTCTCCCAAAGTTTCAAGTGAGCCTTGTATACTTCCTTTTTTAGATTCTCCAACATTCTCTCATCGTCCTCCCAACATAATTTTTCTCACACATTAATATAATTAAATACAAAGTAAATTCCCTTATAAGGACGCTCTCGCAAATTTTACCTTATTTTGGGAATGTTTTACAAGAGCTTCGTATAATAAGCTCCGGCTCATACACAAAATGTGGCTTCCTTACCTCTCCATTAATCATATCTATTATCATGTGTGCTACTCGTTTGCCCATCTCTTCTTTTGGATGCTTAATAGTTGTCAATTTTACCTCAGTAGCAACTGCTAAATTTGAATTGTCGTATCCTACTAATGAAATATCCTCGGGAATCTTTAAGTTACTACGACGAATAGCCTCCATGACCTGAATAGCTATTTGGTCATTATAACAAACAATAGCGGTTGGTCGATTTTTCTTCTGCAACAAGTTTATAGTAAAATGGTATGGGAAAGAAAACATCTGCTCAGTTTTATAATTGCCTAAAAATTCATTATTTATAGTAACCTTATATTTCTTTAAAGCAGATAAAAAACCGGCCTGTCGTCTTATACCTTGTAAATCATCAGATAAAAATATTCCAGCTATATCTTTATGACCTAGCTTTAATAAATATTGTGTAGCGATAAAGCCACCTTTTTCGTCATCCATAATTACATAGGCGGAATCTAAATCAGGATAGGTGGCATGTAATAGTATATATGGGATATCGCGTTTATCTAGTTCCTGAAAGTATTTTTTATTGATATTTGGTTTAGCACTTTTTGTCGGCTCCACAATTATACCAGATATATCTTGTTCTAAGAATCTTTTCATACATTCTTCTTCTTTGTGTTTATTATTGCCTGTGCTGGCAATACTAAACGAAAAACCTGATTCACACAATGTTTCCTCAATACCTCTCATAATAGAGGGAAAAATATAGTTAGAAATATATGTGGTTAGAACAGCTATTTTCTGCTCTTTTTTACTTCCTCTGTAAGCGCAAAAAGTTCCTTTCCCCTGTTCTCTATATATCCATCCTTCATTTTCTAATTCACTAAAAGAATGACGAACAGTATGTCTGCTTATTTTAAATTGACGAACAAGGTCACTTTCTGAAGGCAACTGTTGCGCCGGAATTATATCTCCATTTTGAATTATCTGCTTTAGGTATTCTTTTAGTTGATAATATTTTGGTAAATACTTATCGGGTTTTATCATTTTTACTTTTCTCCAAATCAACAAAAAATAAATTGTATATTCTATTTTTTTTACTTCATCACTTTTAAGAGCCCAAATATTTACTATTTATACTTACAATATTTTCAACTTTAAAATTTAGGCAAATGGATTTTCGCTACTGTATAGTAGATTTGAAGGTTGATTAAAAGCTATATCATCTATACCCAACATCTTCATAGTTTCAAATAACACTTTGCCTATATGTTTAAATGCTACACCTGTATGATGGGGAAATCTTTTTGTAATAAGTATATGGCGATAGAACCTGGCCATTTCTTTAACAGCAAATACACCAATTCCTCCAAAGGATTTCGGATTTATATCAAGTACTTCACCTTGAGCAATATAACTCCTCAATTCATAATCAGCTGTACCTTGCAGTCTAAATAGTGTAATATCTCCAGGAATTATGGTTCCTTCAAGGGTACCCCTGGAAATATCAGGGGTCTTATTTGGCTCAAGTAATCTATGCATAATTAATTGATATTTCATTTCAGCATTTTTTAGATAACAAATGGGAGTATTTCCACAATGGAATCCCATAAATAGGTCGTTTAGCTTATAATTCTCTACCTTTTCCATATTTTCTTCATACATATCCTTCGGTACTGTATTGTTTATATCAAGTAATGTAGCCGGTAAATTAGTAGCAAGAGTAATTATATATTCACTCAATGCTCCATATATATCTGTTTCGCAAGATATAGGTATTCCTCTCATAGCAAACCTTGAATTCACATAACAAGGCACAAATCCAAATTGAGTCTGGAAAGCAGGCCAACACTTATTAGCAAATATTGCAAATTCAGATGCACCAAGGTTCTGCTCTATCCAGTCTTTTAGTGTAAGCTCATACTGTGCAAGTTTTGACAGTATTTTTGAATATCTGTTTCCCTCACCCAATTCTTTTTCCATATTTTTAACTACTTCTGATATTCTTGAATCATTTTCATGATTATTAAAAGCTTCGAAAAGATCCAACTCTGAATTTTCCATTATTTCTATACCTAAATCATACAGGGGTTGTATAGGCGAATGACACGCAAGGAAATCCTGAGGTCTGGGGCCAAAGCTTATTATCTTGAGTTTTTTGAGCCCAAGTAATATTCTGGTTATATTTTTAAAGTCCAATATCATTTCTGCTATCTCTTCTGCTGTACCAACAGGATATTCAGGAATATAAGGACTTAATTTTCTTAGTTTCAGATTATATGAAGCGTTCAGCATACCGCAATATGCATCTCCGCGACCACTTACTAAATTCTCTCCAGTTTCTTCTGCCGCGGCAACAAACATAGTAGGTCCTGAAAACTTTTGAGCAAGCATTGTTTCTGGGCCTTCAGGGCCAAAATTACCCAGATATAATACCAATGCATTAACTTCTGCCTCTTTCAAATCTTTTAAGGCCTTTAAAACATCTATTTCGTTTTCAACAGTTGTCTTAATTTCCTTAATCAAAATTCCCTTTTTGCTGCACGCCTTCATAACAGCTTCTCTCCTACTTTTACTAAGTTCAATAGGAAAACAGTCACGACTTACAGCAACTATCCCAAGTTTTACTTCAGGAATATTAATCATTTAAATCCTCCTTTAAATATTAATAACCCAATGATACTTTTTTAATAAAATGCCCATATTGCTTAATAATAAGTTTTTCTTATGGTATCTACCATAACCCAAAAATTGTTCATAGGTGTATCGAGCTGTATATTATGCGTCGGACCTATAATTAAGCCTCCCTGCTTACCCACCAGATTGATTCGAGACAATACCTCTTTCCTTACTTCGCCCGGTGAGCCAAAAGGCAGGGTATACTGTTCATCCAATGTACCCCAAAAACACAATTTATCGCCATATTCTTTTTTCAATTTATAAGGATCCATAGAAGCAGGTTGTATAGGATTCAGAACGTCTACCCCAATCTCTATTAAATCAGGTATAATAGGATAAATTACACCATCAGAATGATAAGCTACTTTTAAAGCAGGATTGCTTTTTTTTATTTCAGAAATAAAATTAGCCATCTTTGGTTTAAAAAAATTCCTCCAAATTTGTGGCGAAAACATCATTGCCTTTTGTGTTCCAACATCATCCCCTATCCAAATCATATCGACTCCCATCTCAGTTAATTTTTTTGCAGCAGTAAGATGGTAATGATAAGGTATATTTAATATTTCTTCAGCTAAACCAGGATTTATTATAAAATCCATCAGTAGCTTTTCCATTCCCCTTAATGCCCAAGCAGTTTCAAAAATTGTGGTTACAGTAACTCCAACAATAAAATAATCTATTTTGCAATTATCAATCAGTTTTTGAGCTTCTCTATATAATTCCTGACGATTAGGATCAGGAACTATATAAGTATTTACAGTATCATCATTTGCTAAAGGGTGCCCGATAATTTCGGTATATCTACCTTTTCCATACTTAGTATCATATTGAATAACCTTCCATCTTATACCCCATTCATCAACATATTCTTCTCCGTTTTTAAAACCATCCTGATAATAAGAATTAGCCCACCCTACCGAAGTTAGAAGCATATCTTCATCTAAAGCTAATTCCAATTTATAGGAATTCCCTCCCCCATGGGGATTGTGACTATCTTCTCCCTGAATTTTCATTTCCTTGCTTAATTTTTTTGCAAATTCCGGAGTAAAACTTATTTGCATCGGGCATCTATCAGGGGTTTCGTGGTTAAGAGCCATTAACACTCTTTCACGATGATTCATATTGAACTCCCTCTAATAATAAATTTTGTAGATTATATTTTTTTCAACAATTTTAAAATATAAAAGAATTTTTTATTTGTTAATTGCTGCCATATACAAAGTTTACTTCTACTCTATTTTCTTCTCTTTGCTAAGGTATGAATAGTTACTGAAGCTATTATTAAAACCCCGCAAACAAATTGTGTCCAGAAACCAGAAAGGCCTGCAGCAACAATACCTGCTTCTAAAGAACCAATAATAAATGCACCAATGAAAGTACCCTCGATGCTAGCTACTCCACCAAGCATAGAAGTGCCGCCTATAAAAACAGCAGCCATTACCATCATTATATATCCTTCTCCCATTGTCGGCCACCAGGTTCTCATTCGATAACAACTCAGTATTCCGGCAAATGAAGCCATCACTCCCATTAATACAAAAACCATTATTTTTACGCTATTCACATTAACGCCCATCATTCTCGCAGCTTCCCGATTATCACCTATAAATAATACATGTTCGCCAAACCTATGTCTAAAAAGTAAGAAATATAAGAAAATTGCTATTCCTGCAAACCAAATTGACTGAACAGGAATTGCCCCCAACTTTTCTGCAAATATTTTATAGGAAATGGTTTTATCTATTGCTACTGTTTTAGCCAAACCATTAGATATAATATTACTAAAACCCCTTATTAAAAATTGCATACCCAATGTAGCTACAATTGACGGAATGCCTATCGAGGTAACTAATGTTCCATTTATAAATCCAACTATTACACCAGATAAAATGCTGAATATTAGAGCCAATATAACGCTGTTTGTAGTCTTAAACGTAATTGAAAAAATAAAACCTGATAAGGCCATAACCGAGGGAAAGGAAAGATCTATTTCCCCCATAGCCAGTACAAAAGTTAAACCAAGCGCCATTAATCCCATAATAGGAACTGTAGATAAAAATGATTGATATATTCTTCCTTTAAGGAAAACTTCAGGGCTGGTAATCATAAATAATCCAAAAATACTGGCAGTCATAATTAACAATGCAATTTGAGATTTGTATTGAATAGATTTTTTTACTTTGTAATTTGTTTCTAAATTATCCATTTTATAATACCCTCTCACTTTGATTGATTTGTGTGCTTGTCTTAGTATATTTAATCAATTCCTCACTAAGCTCATGTAAAGATATATCCTTACGATTATAAGCACCAACTACCTTGCCTCGGTCAATTGCTACAAAACGGTCAGAAACTGGGTGGATATTAGCGATATTATGAGAAATATAGATACAAGATTTTCCTTTGTCCTTAATATTTTGGATAAACTTCAAGACTTTTTTTACTTCTTGCAATGATAAAGCCATGGTCGGCTCATCTAAAATAACCAGATCTGCTTCAAAGTACATTGCCCTTGATATGGCAACACCCTCTCTTTCCCCACCAGATAAGGTTAAAATTGCTGAATCAGCATTTGCACCTATTCCTCTAAATCCCATTAAATCACGCATAATTTTATTTGTTTCTTCTTTTTCTTTTTTTATATTAATAAAGCCCAGTTTATTAGTAATTTGCCGGCCAACGAAAATATTTCTCCATAAAGTTTGCTTATCTGCAAGGGCTTTTTCTTGATAAACGGTTTCTACGCCAAGATTATGAGCTATTTTTACAGAATATTTTTTAGGATTAATTTTTACACCTCTAATATACATTTCACCCTCATCAAAAGAATGCATTCCAGAAATAATTTTAATCAAAGTCGACTTACCTGCACCATTATCACCTAAAATCCCTACAACTTCATTAAAACCTATTTCAAAATCTATGCCCTTCAAGGCTACAACCCCATCATAGGACTTATATATATTTTTCATTTCTACCAATTTGTCCATATATAACCCTCTCCTTTATAAAACAATTAATAGCACGGTCTAAATAATCCTGCAGGAAGAGTTTTTTAAAAATCCTTCCTGCAGGATAACCTAAAATTAGTATCGTAATTATTCGCTATCTTATCTTATCTCATTCCTTTTTCAGCTAAAGGGGCTACCAAATCTATATTGTCCTTGCTAATTAAACCACCACCTGTATCAATATGCAATCCGGAGAAACCATACATCTTGGTTAAATAAATTTGCATAACTGGTAGAAACCCTTGCAAGAAAGGCTGTTGGTCTAATATGAGATCAGTATAACCACTCTTAATACTTTCTACGACCGGAGCTGACAAATCAAAACCAGCGCCAAAAATATCATCTGGGCCCAAACCTGATGTTTCAAAATAAGTACGTTGTGCAGAAGTTAAGCCACCATGATCGGTTACCACAGCTTTACAATCAGGATTTGCCTGTAAATAACCTGATATAACCGGAATACCGTTTGAAGCATCTTTATCTACCTCAGCTGAGATTTCCAAATAATCTACTTTTACCCCTATTTTTTCAAAAGCATCTATAGCTCCTTTTGTTCTTAATCCTCTGGTAGGTTGTGATAAAAGACCCCAAACAAGCACTCTATCCCCGGTTTTTAATCCAGCCATTTTAATCGTACCTTCACCGAGAGTATAGCCTGATTCATAAAGTCCCTGGCCTACATAACCAAATCCATTTGCAGCATAAGCTTTTTCAAGTTCAGGTAATGTCGTATTTTGACTGGTAACGATAATCCCTTGTTTCTCGGCTTGTTCAACAAAAGGCTTATATGCTTCATCTCCAGGATGTCCCATAATGGCTATACCGTCAGGATTGGCTGCAACAGCTTGCTGAAATTGATCAACCATTTTCTGCGGGCTCCAATCTGAATAAAGATATCTTACCTCAACCCTGTCACCTAATATGTCTGCTGCTGCTTTAGCACCATTATAGACAACTGTACCAAAGGTACATCCGGGAGCACCACCCGGGAAAAAGTAAATTACAACTGGGCCTTCGCTTGCCTGAGACATTACCGGTAATACTAAAAGAGCAACACAAGTCAATACCAACAAAAGTAAAAGATTAAATTTCTTTAACATAATATTTTCTCCTTTTTAATTTTTCCTAATAATTTTCTAGCAAAACCTCGCGAAGCATCTTTAATACAAAGTGCTAGTAAAAAATCGTTATTCCTTTTTCACCTCCTTTATTAGTAAGGGCTAGTATCCCCCTACTTATTCTTTTATCCCTCAACTAAAATACCCGGCCTGCTTATCTTTTCTCCATTATACTCTACTTCAACCTTAGGCCATTCAGGGTCATCGGTAATTATTTCATTTTCGGTTTTATTCACAATAATAGTATCTTCACTCTTCACTCCTTTTATTGATGGATTCCAGGCAAAAGCCTGATTTGGTTGAACCACTTCATTTATTTTTGAGGTAGCAATATAATCTCTCGCTTCATAACCTGTTGCCCCGCCCTGGTGGTGAAGTTTCCATTCTCCCGGATAACCAACTTCTCCATAAGTTCTAATTCCTTCCTGAAAAATATCAGCCACTTTTTTACCTGGCCTGGTATTGGTTATAAAACTCGCATCAACCTTAGCCACCGCCCTTAATTTATCCATTAATTCCTCTGCAATCTCTCCAAAATGGACAAGCCTGCTTAAATTGACAATTAATCCATATCTTTCAGCACAAGTTACTACCATAACATATTTCTTAATCTCTTTATCTTTAGCAATAGGGTGACGATAGTCAAAGAGCCTTTCATCGGAACCCACCAGGATTAAATGGGGGTTTATATTTTTACTCCAGAGTTTCTGGGCCAGTCGGCCTTTAACTTCATTTTCTGTATCACCGGGTTTAATCGCTTTACATACCTCAGTCATAATCTTAGCTGTTTCCCGTCCCAGCGACCTATATCTTTCTATCTCACCAGGCAATAAGGAAAAACGCAGTTGTTTGATCTCTTCTTGTAAATTATTTACCTCGGGAAAATAACAATCACCACCTAAACGATATTTTCTTATTAAGCCATCTAATAAGTCTCTTTCATACCACTGGTTAACCATAAGCTGGAAATCTTTTTTCCCCAACCCCTCTTCTTTTATTACTCTTTCAGCTTCAATATTGTTGGTTAAAACCAAAATTTTATCTTTTAAAACAATTAACTTAACTGCACCCTCTTCACTAACAAAGACAATCCTATTCTCCATTCCAGCAGTTAACCAGGAAATATTGCTATTTTTCGCAAGAATAATTCCATCCAGACCCTTTTTATCTAATAGTTTTATAATTCTTTCTTGCTTAATCTCTATTTCATCCATTTTTATTATCCTCTTTAATCATCTTTGCTCCAGCAGTAGGACTGCTTACATATATTTCAGGTATTATTCCTGTCTTTTTTTTATATTCTTCACTTATGACTTCTATAAAATGCTCTAAATAAGCTTTTTTCGCTAAATTTATAGTTTTGAATCTACTAAACCACGTTCTACCTTTGAATTACAGATAACTATCTTATAATTCTTATTAGTAAAAGCATAATAAATCAAATAACGACCATCTTCTTTTTTAATCTTTTTTTTATGTATTTGCATAAAATTACACCGCATATTACACTTCCAAACTATTTCACTAATACAAATAATAAATGTTTCTTATCTTCTTTCAGTAATTGCTTAAATTTTAATTTTTCCTATCATTATCCTTAAAAATCAAATTATTCTTTCAACGCTCCAGCCGTTAAACCTTTAATTAACCTTTTTTGAACGAAAGCGAAGAGAATCAAGGTTGGAACAATGGTTAGGGTTGCAACAGCGCATACTTGTCCCCAACGAATAAGTAAAGAAGACGAGAGACGACTTATAATAAGCGTAAGAGTCGCTGTATTTTGACTCTGGCTGATGACAGATACAATAAGGTAATCGCTCCAAGAAACAACAAAAGAATAAAAAGCTACAACCATAATACCAGGTTCAGCAATAGGTAAAATAACGTATATTAATTGCTGGATAAGGTTACTTCCATCAATTTCAGCAGCATTGTCTAAATCAATCGGTATTGTATCAAAATATCCTTTCAACATCCACAAACAAAAAGGAAGAACGAGAATTAGTTGCGTAAGAACAATACCTAATATGCTATCCATTAAATTCAATGAAAAAATAACTAAAAAAAGAGGTATAAGTATGAGAACCTGCGGAAACATTTGAGTAGAGAATATGCCAAGTATAATGATTTTTTTACCTTTAATATCATAACGGCTTAATCCATATGCTCCAAATATTGAAATAATAAGGCTTATAATAGTAACGAGACTTGAAATTTTTATTGAATTTACGAAATAACGAGGAAAATCAGTCACACTAAGTATTTTTATATAATTATTAAATGTAAAACCTTCTAAAGCTGGAATGATTTTACCGGTAAAAATAGATTCTTGAGTTCTAAAAGAACAGTAAAAAATCCAAATCATTGGCAGTATAAAAAAACATAAAGAAATGAAGATAACTATGTATGCGATAATCCTGTTTCGAATTTTTATTTGTCTTGTATTTAATCTTAACCCTTTTATCGTATATATTCTCCTCTCTCTTGAATCATTAAATAAATTATTAAATAAACACTAAGAATTAAAAGCATAACGGTACCTATACTTGCCCCATATCCCGCCGCATAACTAACCCAACTTTGCCTGTAGACATAAACTGGAAGCACATCAGTTGTATTAATTGGACCTCCACCGGTTGCCAAATAAATAAAATCAAAATTATTGAATGTCCAGAGAACATGTATAGTAACCATTACAATTATCATATTTCTTATTCCAGGGAGAGTTATATACCAGAAACTTTGAAAAGCATTAGCTCCATCAATTTCTGCCGCTTCATAGAAACTTGCAGGAATTGTCTGCATGGCAGCTAAAAAAGCAATTCCATAAAATGGCACATTTCTCCATAAATGCAGTAAAATAATGAAAGAAAATGCAGTTGATGGGTCTCCAAACCAGTATTTTACCAGGCTTTTTAACCCTATGCTTTTTAATATTATATTTATAAAACCGACATCAGATTGTGCCATAAACTTAAAGATTATTACTGTTGCAGCAACGGGAATTACCCAACTTACCATAATAATGCTTTTATAAATCGACATGCCTGGTATTTCTTGTTTCATCGTCCAGGCTAAAATAAGCCCAAATATTAATTGCAATATTACAACAACTCCCGTCAGTATTATCGAATGCCGGAGTGAAAGCCAGAAAATAGGATCACCTAACATCTGCTTGTAATTATCTATGCCAATATAACTATACTCCGTTTTAAGCATACTTTTATCTGTAAATGATACTCTAATCCCATCTATTAAAGGATATAAAGTAAAAATACACATGATAACAATCGCTGGAATTATTAAAAAATAACCTTTTCTTTTATCCATAAACTCTTTCTTATCATTCTTTTATTAAAATTTAAAATTTATTTGTATTAATAACCTTTTAATTTCATGAAGATTAAATTACATTAATCTTCATGACTTTTTTTCTTGTTATGAAAAGGAGTGGCTAGTATCCACTCCTTTTCAATTAAATTTAGTTTACAGAAAGTTTACAGAGTATTCTTTTTATTAAGATCATTATAAGTATCCAATAGCCATTGTGCTGCGTCTTTTGCTGATTTTTCTCCATAAATTACATAGTTTACAGCTCTTAAGTTTGCTTCGCTAACAGGTCCCCAGTTTATTGGAGACATAGCTACTGAAATTGGTAATTCATTAGCAAAACCCTGCATCCACCATTGAATACCAGCCTTTTCAAAAACATCCATATTCAGTGAATCCTTTCTCGCTGGTATTCCACCAGATTCAACCAGCCATTGAGCCATTTTTTCTTTTGAAGTAATATACTTGATAAGATCCCAAGCAGCATTTTTATCTTTCGAGAATTTACTCATCATTATCGGTTTTACTTCCAGATAAGTGGCGGGTACCCCATCTTTCGAATATGGGATTCTGGTTATTATAGTTTTATTTTCAAGAATATCTTTTGCAGTATCATTTTCCGTTCTTCTCCCCCAAAGCCATGGCCCCATAGGTGCCATTGCCCATTTACCTGCCACATAACCCGGATCTTCAACCGGCCAGCCTGTACCTCTCTGATTCGGATCACAAGCAGGAAAATCACCTTCAAAGAGCTTTCCATACAAATAAAGAACTTTTTCAAGCTGATCTGCTGTAGCAACTACTTTAACGGTTCTTTTCCCTTCCACAGTCGTAATATCAAACGGATTTTTCTTATCGCTTACCTGAAAATACCAGGTAATAAACTCTTGAGCCGCTCTTGGATCTCCAACTTCAGTACATACATAGAAACCAAATATTTCCTTATTAGACTTTTCAGTTATTTTTCTTGCTGTATCAATTAGTTCATCCCATGTCTTTGGAACAGAAAGACCATATTTTTCCAATATATCTTTTCGATATATCAAGGCACGAGCATTTGTATTGTAAGGTATGCCATAAAGCTTACCATTAATTCGAAGAGGTTCTAATGTACTTTCTACAAACTGACTGCTGTCAGCCCATTCAGAAAAATAAGAATCGAGAGGTTCGATAATATCGTTACTTACATATACCGCCGTGTCTTCGAGTAAACCCTCAATAACATCCGGTATTCCAGTTTTTGCTTGAAGTAAAAACTTATCTCTTTGATCCTTGTATTTTCCAGGGCCATAAAAATTATCGACTACATATGCTGATAATGCAGTTTTTGCATCACTTTCCCACATTTTTACATAATCTGGAGAAACTTCCTGTGTAACAAATGGCATATTCCAAAAAGTAAGCTTCGTTTTTTCTGCACCAAAAGATAATCCTACTACAAGAGTAAATATTAATAGAATAGTTATTAGTTTATACATTACTCTTTTTGATCTCATATTTAACACCTCCCATAACTTTTTAATACATGATATAATAGAATCAAATAAAACTTCTTTCTTTTATCACCACCCCCTTTTTCTTATAATTTTTTAATTCCATTATACATAGGAATTTAAAAAACTAATTTTACTATTATCCCCCCCCTCCTTTATTAATAAGGGTTTGCAATACACCCCTACTTGTTCTTTTCAGCTTTAAATAAACTCCAAAATATTCGGCCTGGTTGCCTTTTCTTCATGATACTGTACTTCAACCTTTAGTCATTAGGGTTATCGGTAATTATTTTTCACCCTTTTTCGCTCACAATAATAGTACCTTTTAAATGACTCTTTCTTAATTTTGCCTAATTGTTTCGAGTCTATAAGGTAATTCGCTGAGGTAAATATTTTCGAAATATTAGAAAGAAAAGAATTTTCAAATCCTCCAGAAGTTTGAAGATTGGTTTTTGTAGGTTAGCACACAACGTTACATACTTATACGGACAACCGTACAACTATTATATATTTTATTAATCATGTTTGTCAACTTATTTTTAAAATTTGTCATTTAAAAATCAAAACTGGACTGTCTTTAATGGTCACAGTTTAAATTGCGCGTGCAGCAAGATAGGTGAAGGAAACATATGAGTTAGCATAAATCCGTGCAAGAGAGGAGATATTCGGGCTTAATTTTTTATAATTTCAAATCGGGAACCAATCTCGGGAAGCTTGGTTACCTCGATTCTTACCGGAAAGGCATCTTTTAATGATTCCAAATGAGTGATGACTAATATTTTATCAAAATCATCACTAATAGATTGGATAGCCTGTACCAGGTTGTCTATACCTTCTTCGTCCTGGGTACCAAATCCCTCATCCATAACCAGAGTCCTTAATTTAGTCCCTGCCCTTCTGGTCAGTAACTTGGATAGAGCTATTCTTAAAGAAAAATCTATCCGAAATGATTCTCCCCCACTGTATAGTTCATAGTCACGGATGCCCAGTTCATCACCTATCTTTATATCTAAGGTCTCTTTAATTTTTCCGCTCTTCAAATCCCGAAGAGACTCAATGGTTATCTGAGTACTATTATTGGTCAACTTAGCCAGCAGGTTATTAGCCTCTTCTTCTATTTCGGGTAAAACATTTTCAATAATTAAGGCTTGAATCCCATTCTTCCCAAAAGCCACAATTAATTTTTCGTAAATATTTTGCTCTTTCGTGCTTTTTTCTAATTCTTTTTTTATCTCTTTCTTCTCTTTTCCCAATTTAAGACACTGGTCAAATTTGCTCTGATACCCTCCTCTTTCTTCTAAAATTTTATCTTTAAGGGTTTGATCAGAATTTAATACCTGTTCCTCTTGAACTAATTTTTCTTTCAGAGAAGGAAGTTCTTTTAATTCTATTTTTACTTTCTCTCTCTTCTTCTCCAAATCTTTTAAATCTAATTCTTTCTGTTGATAATGTTCTTGTAATTCGGATAGCCCGTCTCTTAAAGAATCAATTTTCTTCTCTGCCTCTTCTAATTTTGCTTTTTCCAGAGGGGCATTACTTAATTCTTCAATCTTACGGTTTAACTGAAGGTGTCTTGCTTCATCGTAACCAATTTTTTTTATCTGCCCTTCAAGCTCTTTTAATCTTTTCTGTTCTTCTGGGGCGTAATCTTTCTCTTGGATAGTTTTTTCTAATTTTTTAATCTCTTCCTGCAAGCCAACCATCAGTTTTGCAGCTTGCTTAGATTCTTCGTATTCAAAATGTGCCTTGCTTAACTTCTGTTGCCAAACATCTTTATCTTTTAATCTTTGGTTAATTTCTCTCCATTTTTCTGCTAATCTATCTTTCTGTTTGCTCGACTCCTCTGTCTCTTTTTTTAATTTCTCTATCTTCTTAAGATTTATACTAATTTCTTTATTTATATTATCCTCAATCTTCCTCTTTCTCTCTGCGTTTAATTTTGCCTCGCACAAAGGGCACTCTCCCTCCGGATTCTCCCTTAACAGACGCAGTTTTTCCTGATTATCTTTATTGTCTTTTTCTAATCTTTCTATCTGACCTTTAATACTGTTTATTTCTACATTAAGTTCGCTGCCTTTTTGGCGAATTTCTTCACTCTGCTCTTCGAGTAACTTTATTTCTTTCATCTTTTTTTCTAATTCCAAAAGCTTGACCCTATTTTTTGCCCCCTGCTCGACCTTGACCTTTAAATCTTTGTATCTGTCCTTTTTATTCCTAACTTCTACTTCTAAATCTGCTCGCCCACTTTCTATCCTTCTCTCGGTAAGAACTTTACCTTCTTCTATTTTCCTGATTTTTTGGAGCTTTCGGCTAAATTCATTGTTTTCAGTATTAAATTTCTGATAATTTTTAAAATCATTTAAAACTTTCTCTTTTTGAGAAATTATCTTTTCACAATCGATAATTTCTTTCTTTCTTAATTCAATCTGTTTTTGCCCTCGCGCAATCTCTTGCCTATATTGCTCTATTCGGCTTCCCAATTCTGCGTATTGTTCACTTTTATGTTTTAAGAGATTTATTTCCTCTTTTAATTTACCCACTTTTGTTTCTTCTGTCTTTATCTTCCGGGAAATATCCTTGTGACTTTCTGACAATTCCTTTATCTTCTCTTTATAAAAATCAAGGTTGGCCGTTTCCTGATAGATATATTCCAATCTGCCTTCTTTGGTCATTATAATATTATTAATTTCCCTAAGATGGGACTTAGCCAAATTAGACAGCTCATCATAACGGGAAAGACCTAAAATCTCGGATAAAATTTCCTTTCTTTCCCGGGCGCTCTTTCGGCTAAATTCATCTATCCGACCCTGGAGTATAAAAGCGGAATTAATGAAGGTCTGATAATCTATCCTTAGGGTTTTAGTAATTCTTTCCTGGGTTTCTCGAATGGAAGGACAGGTGAGAGAAATATATTCGTTATCTTCTTGACTAAAAACCTGAAATTCTAAACTTGAGCGGGAACTCTTTTTAGCCAGAGAAAAAGTTCTAATAATACGATATCTATCTCCTTCCAGATCAAATACAAATTCTACCTGCATATCTTTCTGGCCTATCCGCAAAAGACTGTTATCAGCTTTCTTCTCCTGGCTGGCTTTTCTTCCTTCTCCCCATACTGCCCAGGTTAAAGCATCCAGAAGGGCGGATTTGCCCTGGCCATTATTACCCGAAAGACAGGCGATATGAAACTGGGTAAAATCGAGAGGGGGGACATCTTCCCCATAACTTAAAAAATTTTTCAGGGCTAATTTTACCGGTATCAATTTTTAATCCTTTCTCTTGTCTGTTTTCACTCCTCTTTCTGTCATTCCCATTTCCTTTTTGTCATTCCCGCGAAAGCGGGAATCCAGAAAGAAACTTAACAAGATAATCTTATAATCTTATATTTATATTTAATGAATTTTAATCATTTCCTTCTAATTCTTTTTCTAACTCCTGGGCGTAAGTTTTCAATTCCTCAGACAAAGGAACTAAATCGGAATTATTCTGGATATATTTATCCATGGCCTCTAACATTCCCAAATTTTCTGTAATTTCTTCTACCCTTTTTCTCCGTTCTAGAGATTTAGATTTTTTGGCAATAGCGGTTACTAAAAAGGCTCCTTCCAAGGCAGAGTGTATCCTTTTAAAATCCACTAAGTCTTCCCTCTCTGCAGGCATAGTATAAAATACCCTTACCACTGCCTCAGATAAATCATACTTTTCAATTTCCCGTAACAAAGTGTTAGTGGGGTCTTGCTCTTCGCTAATTACCATATCTATGGTGACAAACTTTCGAGCGGGGAGGGGAATAAATTCATAAGAAGTTTTGCCTTTTTCTATATTCACCAAACAAATCCCTTTGTCATCCTTCTCCTCACCAAAATTTATTCTTTCGATACTCCCCGGATAGACTACCGGAGGATGATTGTTAAGATTTAAATCCTGAAATTTATGGATATGACCCAAAGCTACATAATCAAATTCTTTTTGAGCCAATACTTGAGTGGAAAATACCGGGTCTCTCCCTATTATTGCCGACCTCTCTGAACCGGAATAAGTTGCTTCTGCAGCAGCCAGGTGGGCAGCAAAAATTGCTGGAATACCCGGCTTCATCATCCGGGCAAATTCTCTGATCTTTTTACTTGCTCTCTTCTGAATTTCCTTAGTAATTTCCTCATCAGTAAAATCTTTATATTCTTCTTTGCCAAGAAAGAGGTTCTTGGTAGGCCAGGGCAAACCGAAGACTTGAACCGGCTCTGCCTTGGTATCAATGTTTAACAGCTCAGGTTCGGTTACCACTTTTACTCCGGAGACATTTAAAATATCAAAGATATCCAGGGTGGTAGCCCGACCGAAAGATACTGGGTTATCATGGTTTCCATTTATCATTATTATCGGGATTTCTGCTTCGCTTAATCTATAAATCTGCCTGGCGAATTCACGCTGATGGGTAGGATTGGGATTGCTATTTTTATAGGCATCACCGGTGAATATTACCAAATCCACCTTTTCTTCCAGAGCAATATCAATTGCATAACTAAAACATTTTATAAAATCCTTTAATCGGGTATGCAGGCCGGTAGAAGGATCTATCCGTCCATAATTTTCCATCCCCAGATGAATATCAGCTATGTGAAGAAACTTCATCTGATTTTTTACCTTTCCAATTTTTCTTCAAGGTTAAAATTACTATATCTATCCAATCTTTTAAATTAAGGGGAATAATTTCTTTAATTATAACACAAAGTTTAATGTAATTTTGCTGCGCTTTCGCCGGCCAGGTATCCAGTGCTCCAACATTCCTGTAGATTATATCCCCCGGAAGGGCCGTCAAGGTTTAAAATCTCCCCGGCAAAATAAAGATTTTCAATCTTCTTAGAACCCATGGTATTCGGATTCACCTCTTTAAGGGAAACTCCTCCGCTGGTCACTACCGACCACTTAAACCCTAACAGTTCTGTGGGTGTTAATTCTAATTCTTTTAGCAGGTGAACTAACTTATTTCGTTCTTCCCCACTGATGTAATCTACTTTTTTCTCAGGCTCTATACCGGAAAGTTTGATAATTACCGGTATCATCGACAAAGGCAATAATCCTTTCAGTGAATTCTTAAACATCCTCCCCTTGAACTCCTGAAAATCTCGCTGGATACGTTTATCCAATTTTTTAAAATCCAGAGCCGGTTTTAAATCTAAGATCAATTTTACCGGACCATTTTTCAACAACGCCCCGATATTTTTACTCATATCCATAACGATAGGCCCACTCACCCCAAAGTGAGTAAAAAGCATCTCGCCAAAACGTTCATCCTGTTTCTTGCCATTCTGAAACAATTTGAGTGAGACATTTTTAAGAGATAAACCCTGTACTTCTTTCACCCAATCTTCAAAGGTCTTTACCGGGTTTAAGGCAGGGACAGGTGTAATTACAGTGTGCCCTAATTGTTCAGCCCATTGATAGCCGTCACCGCTAGAACCGGTCTGAGGATACGCCTTTCCCCCTGTACAAATAATACATTTATCGGCGTTTATCTGGCGGTCTCGAAGTAGAACCTGAGATATTTTTCCGTTCTTCTGCTTAAATCCGGTTACCTCGGAATTAAGCAAAATATTGACTTTTCCCTCCCCTAAATATTTTATAAGCACATTCAATATGTCCTGGGCATTACCCTTCTCCGGGAAGACTCTATCCCCCTGTTCTACCCTGCCTTTTACTCCTCGGGATTCAAAAAAATCAATCACCTCACGCGCTCCAAATACCGCTAAAGCACTATAGAGAAATCGCCCATTTCTGCCAAATTTTTCGGCAAATTTTCTGATGTCAAACTCATTATGAGTAAAATTACAACGTTCTTTGCCGGTAATCAGCAATTTTTTACCCAGAATTTCGTTCTTTTCGATTAAAACAACCTTTGCTCCTAATTTAGCGGCCCGGCCAGCTGCCATCATCCCGGCTGGCCCCCCGCCGATTACCGCAATATCGAATGAATTATTATCTTTCATAGCAAGTGCATCCTTCGCTGTGTCAAGGGGACGGTTCTTTTGACACGATTTTAAATGAAAATAAATATCTGTTTTTCATTATATATTACTATACTATCTAATAACAATAATTTTAATTCCACGGCAAATATTTAAAATTTCGTGTATAATGGATTTAAATATCTATAAATTAATTACAAGACAACAGGAGAAAATATTTATGATTTCCCTTGAAAATATTAGCATCGGCTTCCAGGAGAAAGTTCTCTTTGATAATTTAAACTGGAGAATCCCCAGGGGCAGCCGCATCGGCCTGGTAGGTAATAACGGTACCGGAAAGACCACCCTATTTCGCACCATTGTAGGACTTGTTCAACCCGATAAAGGTAATATTACTTTACCACGAAACCAGCGGATTGGCTACCTTCCTCAGGATTTAATCGAACTTAAAAGCAACATCGACCTTATCTCTTACCTGAAGGAAAAATCAGGCATTACTAAATTAGAACATTCCCTAAAGGCTTGCGAAGAACATCTGACCTCGCTTTCTGCTGAATCAAACGCATATCAAGCAGCTTTTAAAAAATATGAAAAAATAACCAACCTCTTTGAGCACCGGGGAGGTTATACTTTTTCTATCCAGGCCCATAAAGTTCTTAAAGGTTTAGGCTTCCGAGAAAAAGATTTTACCCGACAATGTACCGAATTCTCCGGCGGATGGAAGATGCGTATAATCCTGGTTTCCATACTTCTTTCTTCACCGGATATAATTTTGCTTGATGAACCTACCAACCATCTGGATACAGAAAGCTTGGAGTGGCTGGAAAATTGGCTCTTAAATTTTCCCGGGACCATAATAGTCATCTCTCATGACCGGTACTTTATGGATAAACTTATGACCCGAATTGCAGAATTGGCTCATCAAAGATTGACTACCTATCAGGGAAATTTTTCCTATTATCTAAAAGAAAAAGGAAAGCGACACGAACTATTACAAAAAGAAGCTAATAATCAGCAGGAAAAGATAGCTAAAACCGAGACTTTTATCGAAAGATTTCGTTACAAAAATACTAAGGCAGCACAGGTGCAAAGCAGAATAAAGATGCTGGAAAAAATGCAAATAGTAAAAATTGATAAAGCGCCCAAAAAAGCAGCCATCTATTTTCCCAAATGTCCCCGAAGCGGGGATCAAGTAGTGAGCGTAGAAAACTTGACTAAAAAATATGAGGAAATTGCTGTATTCAGCGGCCTATATTTTACCTTACACCGGGGCGAACGAGTTGCTCTGGTAGGGATAAATGGAGCAGGCAAATCTACCCTCTCCCGATTAATCAGCGAAAGAGAAAGACCGACTGCTGGAACAGTACACCTGGGACACAAAGTAAATCTGGCTTTCTTCTCTCAGGAAAGCTCTGAAAATCTAAACTATAATCATTCTGTCTGGGAAGAAATATCTACCGAACCAAGTTCCATGACTTCTGGAGAAAGGAGAAATTTATTGGGAGCTTTTCTCTTTTCCGGTGATGCTGTCCATAAGCCGATTAGTGTTCTCTCCGGAGGAGAAAAATCTCGCCTGGCTTTGGCAAAGATTCTGATGCAGGAATCTAATTTTCTGATACTTGATGAACCAACCAATCATCTGGATATAATCACTAAAGAATTATTTCAGCAAGCTTTATTAAAATATAGTGGGACTATCTTAATTGTATCTCATGACCGTTTCTTTTTGGACAATCTAATTACCCGGGTAATTGAGATTCGCGATGGGCGAATTTATGATTATCCCGGGAACTATTCCTACTTTATAGAAAAACGAACTCAATTGCTGGCAGAAATTAATGATGGTGACTTATCTACTAAAACTAAAAGAGTAGAGCAATCGAAACTAAGAATAAAAACTTTAGATAAATTGAGAAAACAGAAAGAAGCAGAAGAACGAAATCGTATCTACCGACAAAATAAAGATATTCTGGATAAATTAAAATCAGCCGAAGAAAAAATAAAAGTCTTAGAAGGAAACAAAGCTGATGCAGAATGCCAACTATGCGACCCGATAGTCCTTAAAGATTCAAAGAAAGTACAAAACCTGATGATTGATCTAAAGAAATATAACCATGGGCTTTCTACCCTAACCAAAACCCGCGAAAACCTAATCTTAAAAATTAAAGAACTCTACTAAGGGAAGGTTATCTGAAATTCAAAACAACCTGCTTATCTGCCTCACGAGCAAGGTCTTCGCAAATTTTCTTATACTCTTCATATTCTTCCGGAATTACCAAAGTCCTTTTATGAATCAAACTTTCTTCAAAAGAGATAATCCCTTGAGAAAAACTGTATTGGTTAAGGTAGGTAAACCACGGAGTATCTTTAATAATTGGGGGAGGGAGATATTTTACCGTAAGATTTTCCGCAAGTTTAATTTTAACCATTACATCAAACTCATCAAGAGTGCTAAAATCAATGGGATAGCTCCTTTTATCCCGAGAAACTAAACTAGTGGAAAAACCCCCTAATTGAGGAACGAGCCTATCTTCCCCAGCCTTGGTTAAGAACTTTGGCCCCTCAAATTCCATTTTTATCTCTATAGGATGGTTAAGGTCTTCTATGTCACTTATCTCGTAACTTAAAAGCTTTCCTCCTGGAGAAAGACTATTTACTGCTGAATTAAGAGCTTCTTTAATGAGAACAGGTTTTGTGTACTTTAACCAATATCTTTGCCCCTGGTCATATTCTCCAAAAGTATTGATATTTCTTGTCCCCGAAATTGTCTCATCCTCATGAATATCAATACTCATACTAATATATGCTTTATTATGTTCTGGTGAAAATAAAGGAGTTTTTTGAATCTTTCCCTCTTTTTCATAAAAAACCAACACTTTTCTGTCTTGGTCTCCTCCGGGAAGATCGCCAAAAGAAGTAGTTTCAGAAGTAGGGTCAAGAAAAACTAATTTTTCCCCTACTTTGGTCAGACAGATAGCATGATTAAAGATGAGAGTAGGAAATTCCTCATCTAAAAGGTAAGAGCCTTTTGTTCCAATAAGAACTGGATAAGCAGAAATCCCAGCATATCTAAGCATCGAAATTAAGAGCATTGACTGATCTTTACAGTCTCCGTATTTATTTTTAAATATCTCTGTGGCATAGTGTGGTTCAAATCCTGCTTCTCCATATTCTACGCCTACATATCTAATCTTTGAAGCAACCCAATGATAGATTGCCTTAGCTTTCTCCTCCTGTGTATTTTTATATTTGATTAATTCTTGGGTCTTTTCTTCAATTGCCTTATCAGTTTTTACCTTATCGACAACAAGACTCCCCCACCAATTATAAACCTCTTGCCAGTCATTGAGAGAGGAAATACAAAGATAAGGAGTAATTTCTATATAAGGAGACATAGATGGCTCAGTGATAATCTCTGGAACATTGTTAAATTTCCACATATATTTAGTTCCATCTTCTACTCTTTCTATCTGAGGGGAGAAGCTCAGCTCATATTCGACATAACCTGGATTATACGATTTTATGTTAATATTATATCCATCAGGGATAATTAGGTTGATTCTTTGGTTAAGATAAGGCTCGAAGTCCTGAATTGGGTAATTTTCACAAAATTCTTTTCCGTTAATTAATTTATTAATGTATTTCTTTGCCTTATATTCGATTACCGCCCCTTCAGTTAACTCAGGCATAGAGATGATCCTTAAACGCGCATTGCTGTACAAGGGATATTCTGGATATTCGGAGATATCTCTAATATGTTTTGCCCCCACGGGAATAATCTCGCCATCTGGCGTGATGGTCCGGGCGTACTCTACCTCGATCTTTTCATAAGTGGAATCATAGCCTAATTTTACCTCGCCATATTTCGCTTTCCCTCGATCATTTAAAATCTTTATCAAGAGGTGAAGTTCCTCTATCGCTGTATAATCACTTAAGATTCTGAATGTCTCCTCATTAAAGAGAACAATTGCCCCTGCATCGGGATATTCAACTTGTCCAGGAGAAGCCTTTATTAAATCCTTAATATAAGGATCGGTGATATCTTCAACCGTTAACACTTTGGTTTGAGCATTGATATAAGAAATTCTCTCCTCAGCGAGCTTCCTATATTCTACTCCTTTGATTCTCTGATAAATCTCGATTGCTTGATAAAAGAGACTTTGTTTTTCACATGTCATCCCATAAAGATACAAAAATTCCTCATCTTCTGAATCCTTATTTTTTTCAAAGATAGCCAAGGCATCTGTGTAATCCCCATTTTTAAAGTAAGAAAAAACTAAAAATTTAGTCAGGGCAAAATTTTCTCTTTCTTTCTCATAGAGAGGTAATAATGTTTGAATGGCCTCTTCGAACCTACCGTGTCCATAATAAAGTTTACCCAGAAGAAAGTTAATCTCAAATATGTCAGCTTCGGGCTCTTCCAGGGCTAAATTATATTCAGAGACGGCTTTTTCAAAAAATTTCTCACTTTGAGTTGCATACTCATTGGCTAATTCAAGATGGGTTTGTGCCGTAATCAGGAAGTTAGATCCCAATAAAAACATTACAATTAAAAAAAACGTCGCTAAAACCGACGTTATTAATTTATGTTTATTAGACATTTTTTATCATCCTCGCTATCATTTTTTTGTCATTGATTAATTGTTTCTTTTTCTCAATAACATTTTTTAAAAAATTTTATAGTATTTATTTAATTAAAAAAGACTAAGCAAAAAATATCTTACATATTTTCCTTAAGAAGAAAAAAATAACTTATCCTATTTCACTATGATGACAACATTACCTGACATCGGTCTATTCTGGGCAACAAATATCCCGGTAATTTTGTAATAACCAGGGCTAAGCTTATCCTTATATTCTGCTGTATAAGTAATTTCCGTATTTGTTGGTCCTAAAATTTCTTCTCCTAACACCATAGCAAACATCCTATCCTGGGACCAACGCCAAATCTCATTTCCTTCCTCATCTTCGATTATGAAATCATATCTTTGAGAAGTATTAAAATGAAAAACAGTATCTTCTTCAGTGTAATTAAAAATTTTGAGGGTCATTACGATAGGCTCGTCTATTGTGTAGCTCATCTTATCAGTCATTATAGAAATACCATAATTCATATTTATTTCCTCCGACGTTGTATTCCCAAAAGCTATTAACCACAACCCTAAAGCTGAGAAGATTACTACCACAATAATGAGCAATTTAATTATCTTCATAACTAACCACCACCTTCTCTTTAGGAAAAGTAAAATTAAAAAGGCAGAAGCTGAAGCTTCTTTTAATCTCCCCAGCCTCTGCCTTTTTAATTTTGTTTGTTTAAAATTCTTTAATAGATCATTTTTACTTTATTGATTCATTTTTATATAACCTTTAATACGTTATACTTCCACTTGGCTTCGGAGATGGAGAGTCATATGTCCATCCATCTTTTATAACATTATCTACCGTAAAGGTGAATTTTGTTCCACTAGCAGGATTTTTTACCTTATCTGATATCATAATCACTTTTCCACTAGTATCACTAATTCCAGTATCACTATCGGTAGTCGCATCGCTCCAGATACCAGATACAGTTGCCCCTTCAACTGGAATAGGATTAGTTGGATCGCTATTAGCATCAATAATATATACAGTTGCTATAGCAGTGTAAAATTTGTTTGGTCCAGCAGTAGCAGGTTCATCAAATGACATATCAATGCTCTTTACATGCAGTATATTGTCAGTAATAGGTGTGCCCACGGTAATGCCGATGGAGGCACTTCCGGTCTCGTCGCCCGAGTCGGTCACCTCTGCAGTGATGGTGTGGGCGCCGTCGCTCAGGGTCTTGAAGAAGCTACCTCCTATGCCTATTTGACCGTCTTTGATAGATGTCCAAATCAGATCAGCAGTGAGAACTCCATCCTCGGGATCACTGGCCGTTCCTTCAAAGGGAATCGCAACCCCGGAGTCAAAGGTAGAGCCATCCGCAGGTTTGGTAATGAAAACAATGGGAGGTTCATTTAGTGGGGGCGGCGGAACACCTACGGCTTCATCAGCATCTACTAAACCGTTGCCATATAGTGAAGAATCACCTAAATCATCAGCAGTAATCTCTAGTTGATTTCTAACATCACCATTTGACCAATCAGGGTTGCCTGCCCATACCAAAGCAGCTACGCCAGCTACATGAGGTGATGCCATCGAAGTTCCACTCTTTTCACCATATCCGCCACCTAATAAAGTTGAATTTATAGCTACACCTGGAGCAGATAACTCAAGATCTGGACCTGTGCTGGACCACCTTGCTCTTTTGTCACTCTGATCAGTTGCAGCTACAGCGATTACTGATATATAACGAGCAGGATAGATAACATTATCACCCCTGCCAGGAGGATTACCACTATTGCCTGCTGCAGCCACATGGAGAACCCCAGCCGACGCGGAGTTATCAAACGCAGCTTTCACAGTTTCTCCAGGATCTCCAGAACTTCCATAGCTGTTATTAGTTACCTGAATACCTTCAGCTACACACCAGTCTATGGCAGCGATAACATCACTATAGGAACCACTGCCGTCCGAATCTAAAACCTTTAAAGCGTACAAACTAGCTTCCGGTGCAACACCAACCACTCCAATATCATTATCCAATGCTGCTACAGTACCAGCTACATGGGTACCATGACCATTATCATCCATTGGATCATCATCAGAATTCACAAAATCATAACCTTCAACATAATTATCATCTAAGTCGGGATGATTATAGTCAATACCCGTATCAATAATAGCTACTTTAATATCAGTGCCCTTATTGGAGGAATGGACAACTCCTGCCCCAATGCGTTTAACTCCCCAGGAATCATCCAACTCGGCATCAAGAGCATATACCTTGATATCAAGCTCGACATGAGCAACATTGGGATTCTTTTGAAGTGCATCGATTGCCTTTTGTGGAATTGAAGCCGCAATAGCATCCACGATATTATAAGTATATTTGATTTGACCACCTATACCCTTAACCATTGCCTGTTGAGCTGCTCCCGGTTTTTCTTTAAATCCTATCAAAACCTTTACTAATCCATCAGGGGGGCCACCTTTTTCCGGAGATAATTGCTCTTCATTCGCAGGATTAACCAAACCTAATTTTTCCATAACCGGAATACAGCCACTTGCGAATACCATAACTAAAAGTAAAATAATTGAAATTATAATCAATTTAACTTTCATTTATTTTCACCTCACTTTTAATTTAAAAACTTTGCGTCCTATCCTTTCGAATAGTTTGCCCTTTTCGGCTTTTTAAGCACCTATTCTTTTTTTATCCCGAACTCAACAATTAATTTTTATATAATTTCATATTTATTATAGCACATTATAAAAAATTTCAAAATTAATTTTGTGCGTAAATCCATATTTACATCTTTTTTGCTAATTACTACTATTTATTAGTATAAAACAGCAATTTATCTGTAATATCAAGTAGTGTATTTGCAAAAATGTGTAGTTAAGGTATATTTTCTTACCCATATCAGCACTTTTCCGCAAGTTTTATTATTTTACAAAACGAACAAACCCCCTCTTTTTGCAATACTAATAAACTGCTATATAAACCCGTGACGCAGGTCTCCTTCTGTTTTATTCACAGATAGGTATAGATAAAACAATATAAATAATCGTAACTTATAGCTGGCTTGTTGCTCACAAGCTAAGGAAATACTCGATAATACCCTGCATAATTGCCCAGGCAAATTCTTTCTGATACATGGGTTGAAGAAGATGCCAGTTATCCTCCGGATGCATCATATAGGCTGTCTCAACCAGAACGCTTGGGACCTGGGGACGCCGCAATACGACAAGGTCCTCCCTTCTCCAGACTCTTGTCCGGGGAAGCCCCATTCTTTCCACCAGATTATCAAGCATGATCTTGGCCAGTTCCTGGTTGTGAGCGTAGTTGTAAAGTGTCATATGCCCGTGATATTTGATGGCGTCCGCTCCTTCGGCATGGGCATTGGCATGGATGCTGATGAAAAGATCAGCGTTATGCTCAAGCGCACTGTCTATGCGTTCATAGAGATCTATGTTCTCATCCTGGGTGCGGGTCATGATTACCTCCGCTCCTCTGTCTTCAAGCATATTCCGTAGAAATTTTCCGATTTCCAATACCACATCTCTTTCGTGGATATCAGCAGGACCGACAGCTCCTGGATATTTGCCTCCGTGTCCCGGATCAATGACTATGATCCGCTCCCGCAGGGGGTTGTCCTCATAAACTGCAGCTGGTTTACGAAAGCTAATCACCAGCTCTGTCCCCTCCCACCGGTAATCAAATCCAACCAGCGGCAGATCCAGCTCAATGGTTATCGCTATTGTATCGGCTCTGTCCCGGACAGGAGACTCAATCTCTATATTTTTCACCGAAGGAGCGTCCCCTCTTTTTACCAGATCCCCCCTGCTTTTAGCGCCGTATAAAATCAGCCTGAGCTGCCGGCTGCCGTCTTCGAGGAGAAAGGGAATACGCTCCTGGGTATTGAAGCGGATGTTAACCTCGTTCTTGGTTTCATTTAGCTCGAGTTCGGACAGACGGGTAAAAGGTTTTTTAATTGCATATCCCAATTCCCTGACATCCTCTTTACTGACCAGATAATTTTCTGCATCGAGGTTTATACGCAGGTAGTCTCCGGCAGCGCCGACGACTTCAAATCGGGTTCCCTGCAGCAGATAATAACCTACGACTTTAGTGGGCAGACCGTCCCCGCCCAGGGTGGAGCTGTGGAGGATAAATGTGTCTTCTCTAACTCGCCATAGCCAGACTCGACTGTCAGTAACTTCGACTATACGTGACAGAAGGCTGGAAGCAAAACTAACCCGGCCCGGCAATTCTCGGCTGATCTCTTTATCTCCCCGGCGCAGAGTAACGGTTATGGTTTGAGGTGACGTTTCTCCAAAGAACGGAACATCTTCGGCTCGAACTGTATAGCTTCCAACATAGACTCCTTTACCCTGAAGGGGCCAGGGTAGATCATCCACTTCCTTCATTGCAACCTCATATGGACTGTCACCGACCTGAAACACTGCTTCAGCTTCTGGGCTGCCCTGGATTATAACTTTCAACCTATCTCCTTTTCTGATCACCTGATCATGTTCGGGTTGCAAATGAGTAGAATGAATGGCCAGTGGTTCCCGTGGCATCTCCTCCCAGAGGTGCGGATAGATTACAGTTCTCTCCACCGATGTGCGCTTCCCGCCTCTCCTGGCCTCAACAACAATCGAAAACTCTTCATCCTTTGGCACTTCCACCAGTGTAAGAAAGTTACCTGTCCTAAAATCGAATTTTTCCACTTCCTTATCATTTACGATAACTCTCACTGCGGGTGAAGGATCAGTTGCACCAAACACAAAAAGGGGACTTCCCCATACCCTCTGTTCTGAGCGCCAAGGATAGGCCACATTTAAAGATGGTCTTTCTTCTGTTTTCTTCCACTTCTTTAAGTTGTCTAAAAGCTCCAGGGAAAAACCATTTTTATAAACTTCCCTGGCGTAATATTCCTGTTCACCTTTTGGTAGTTTTTCCAATAAATCGATAAATTCTTTTTCATATGGGTCAAGATCTTCAAGGGAAGCAAGATATAAGCTAAAGATGGTGGGAAATTTATCTTTAAGGTAATCTTGTACATTAACGGTAGATGAATACGAGGTCATACAAAATATCGGCAGGATGAACGTTAAAATTAATAATAAACATAATATTCTTTTCATTTCTTTACCCTTCTAACTCATATTAAAGGTCATCAAGTATTCTTATTTTCTAAATTTATGGCTGAAAATCCTTCTTTTTATTAATTTGTGGTGTCGTCTCTGCTTAAAATCATATTTCTTTGCTCTTCCAATACGTCTATATTTAGCTGGGATAGAAAAACCAGTGTTGATAACATCTATGATCTCATTTCCATTTGTCCCTCGTTCCTCTGCTCAGTCTAAGGTGTGTTGATCAATTTGTATCTCCATATTCAATCTTTCCTTGGCTTACATATTACCAATGCTCCTCTATCTTTATGTAAAATTATAACACATATTTAAAAAAAATAGCATCAACCTATAAAAAGTGTAAGCAAGGTATATATTTTTACCCTTATCAGCACTTTCTCGCAAGTCCTATTATTCTACAAAACGAGCAAAAACACTTTTTTATAGTAGGGGCGAATTGCTATACGCTCTTAGTATGTAGGGGTCGAATTTATTCGACCCGTCTAAGGATAGGTTAGATAATTTACCTCCCTTAAAAAGTAAGATTTATCTAAAAATGCATCTACAAAAGCCTTATATTATAAGGGTTTTGAGAGAAAGATGCTGTAAACGCTCGTAGGCGCGTTTCTTTAGTTTGACCTATACTTTACCCCTCGAAAAGCACCATTTTTTAGCTAAAATTTCGGATGTTCAAAAAATGAAAATAGCTATTTATAAGGGTTTCAGAATTTCGGGGAGGCAAAAATACCCCAAAATCAGGGTAGTAAATTACCGATTTTTTAAATTTTTGCGTGCGTTTAAAGGCACTCTCCGTGCGTTTTTGAGGTATTCCTGAAGGGGGTCTGAAAGCCTTTAAAACAAAGGGTTTCAGAAAATAATAATTTCATAATACATAAAAGTGATGAAACGCATATAAATAAAGGGTTATCTGTCATTTCGAGTACTTTGTGAAACTGTGAAGCTGAACCCATTTACTCCCAAATAACCGTTCCCTTTACATCCTATTCCCTTTATATCCTATGAACTTGACAACAATGAACTTGACAGTAATTCACTTTGTCTATATTTCATGTTATAATAAGCAACCTAAAAGGACCACTAATAGAATGCTGCTCTATACTTCCTTAAGGAGAATGAAATTATATATGGCAAATGACAATTATTGGCTAAAAATTGCTAACTACGATTTTAAAACAGCAGAGGCAATGAATTAAACCCTTTAAATATTGCTGCTAGATATCCTGACCAACAATTAGACATAATTAAAGAATTAGATTTTGATTATTCCTCCAAACTACTTGAAAATACAGGGAGATTATTTAAATGGTTAAAGACAAAGCGGTAATAATAAATAAAATTAAAAAATATATTAAAGCCTTAGAAAAAAATATTACAATATATAAAGTAATTCTTTATGGTTCATGGGCAAATGGAAAGCCTGATGAATTTAGCGATATAGATTTGGCTATTTTTTCTCCTGACTTTGGCAAACATAAACTAAAAGAACTGCAATTGCTTTCAAAATTATCCTGGGAAATTGATGAATCAATAGTGGCTATACCTTATTCTTCTAATACATTACTTACTCAAAATCCTAAAAATTTTGTGCATAAAATTATAAAAACAGGAGAAACTATTTATGATAGGACTGTAAAGCGTTAAAAGTTTAAAAAAGTATAATCAGTATCACCTTCCCCCCTCCACCTTTTGACTAAAGCAATTTTGGTAATTTATTCAAGTACTTTTTTAAGAACTTTATTCTTTAATTCTATCACCTTACTCACACAAACCTACGGCATTAAGTATTTTTACCGTAGGTTTGTACAATACTTTTCTCTTTTTACAAGGACAATTTTTATATTTTCATTTATTCTTTTAAATTAGCTCTTCCACAAGTTTTACTATTTTACAAAACGAGCAAAACCCCTCTTTTTGCAGTAGGGGCGTATTGCTATATGCTCTTATTAATGTAGGGGTCGAATTCATTCGACCCGTCTGAGGAGGAGGTAGGTAAATCTGCTTCCTCTAAAAAGTAAGACTCATCTAAAAAAGTATTTACAAAAACTTTATAATGCAAGGGATTTGAAAACAGAATGCAAAGAAAGTAAAGTGAAATGCTTGATTAGATAAATACCCACTTCCAAGAGCGATATTGTGATAGGATTGTTGAAGAGGACCTTTCATATCCTGATGTTAAATAATATATTCCCGAATCAAAATTATTATAAAAAATAAAGCCAGACTTAAAATATAATTGTATTAGAAAAATTCCGTAGCAATCCAAACTAAATCTGACTTATGGCTTTTTTGTTAAGTTAAAATCTAAGCTTTACTTCTATTTATTTTAAATAGACTGAAAAATATTCGAAAATCTTCTTTTAAAATGATACAGCAAGAAAATAGGATGTGTCCTTATTTTTTACTAAAATCCCTTTTAGAAAAGGAACAGAGAACCGTCCCCTGTTCTTTTTTGTCCTTATTTTATTCTGCCACCAATTTAGAAGTGCAATGTGGACAGCGTGTGGCTTTAATTGGAATACTTGTGAGGCAGTATGGGCAATCCTTGGTTGTTGGTTCAGCCGGAGGGGCTTCTTCTTTTTTCTTGAGCTTATTCATATTACGGATAACCATAAATATTGCAAAAGCAATTACTATAAAGCTTATGAGTGTATTTATGAACACACCATAGTTAATCGTAACTGCTCCAGCTGCCTGAGCATCAGCAAGAGAAGCATAGGGACCAGCAATTGTCTCACCTTGTTTCAAGACTGCAAAAAGATTAGCAAAATCAACTTTGCCCAATAGCAGACCAATAGGTGGCATAATGATATCAGAAACAAGTGATTTCACAATAGTACCGAACGCAGCACCAATGACGATACCTACTGCCATGTCAATCACGTTCCCCCGCATGGCAAATTCTTTAAATTCTTTTAACATTACTTATACCCTCCTTTTTATTTTTTATTTTTAAAAATATTAATTAAAATAAAAAGAATTTTCAATATATTTATCTTGATTCCCAAAGAAGAGAAACGTATACATTAGAAATATCAGTTTTCCTTGGTTGCAGGTTAAGGGTCTCAATTTCGTAATTGTCTATATCAAATTTTTCAGAAATTTCTTCTATTTTTTCATTAAGTTCCCCTTCTATTTCCTTAATTTCTTTAATTAGCTCTTCAATTTGATTCCTTACAAATATTACATCTTTTTTCTCCTTAAAAATTCTGTTTGCCCTTCTTAAGCCGATTACGCCACTGCTTAAATTTCCTACCCTTGTTCTTCCCAGAAATGCCCCAAGCACAGTAGCGCCAAGCGATAAAACGCTTTCTGTGGTGGCAGTTTTTGTATCAGTTTCCTCTTTTTCCAACTTTTCCAGGAGCCTATTATATTTTTTCTGAAGTTTCTCCTCTTTTTCATATTGGAAAGCAATGACCCTATTTCGCTTTTACTGAGAGAGTCTGCACTATCCTTGATGAGTCCATCCATTACTCTGTCTTTGTCCTGCTTGGTCTGAAGTCTTCCCAAAAACCAACTTCCTATATTTGAAAGTCCCTTATAATCAAGGTCAACTGTATTTTGAGTTGCCAGAACCACCCCAACACCATAAGCTCTTGCCTGTTTTAAAAGAATTAGCATAGGTTTTTTAGAAGGTGGATTTGATGTAGCCGGGAAGAAGCCAAAAATTTCATCCATATATAGTATTGTTCTCAAAGATGGTGTCCCTCTTTGTTGTCTCATCCAACTGATATATTTATTCAGAAACAAGGTTACAAAAAACATTCTCTGGGCAGTATCAATGGTTGCTTCTTCTATAATGCCGATTCCAAGCCCTGTTTTCCCGCTTCCAGTCATTCCTATAATAACAGCATGTGTTGTGAAATCCTTAGATTTGTAAAGAAGGAGGTTATCAGTTGTTTCAAGTGTTTTTGGATTAACTTCTTTTCCGAAATAAAATAACCCTAACTTTTCATATTAAGATATAATATTTTCCACAATTTATCTCCTCTTAAAGAAAATTTTTAAAAAACTATAAGATTTTAAATTGTAGTTGAAAAGAAATCCTGTGACAAAATTAAATCTGAAAACCAATGTTTTAATGTGATTAATTTCTAGTTTATTTTTTAAAATATATAATATGATACAGATAAAGTCAAATCTCACTAAAATCTGTCTGTGTCAACCTATTGGGGGTAGTTTTCTTTGATGAAAAAACTTTATCTTTAAAAAGCTGGCCAATCTCAGCCAAAGAAAGTGGAGGGGCGATATTGCGATAGGATTGTTAAAGAGGATCTTACATAACCTGATGTTGAATAATATATTCCCGAATTAAAGTTTTTGTAAAAAATAAAGCCAGACTTAGAATGTAATTGTATTGGAAAAATTCCATAACAATCCAAACTAAGTCCGGCTTTTTATTAAGTTAAAATCCAAAATTGGCTCCTATTCATTTTAAATAGACTAAAAAATATACTAAAATCCTCTTTTAAAAAATGAAAAATAGAACCGTCCCCTTTTTCCTTTTTCTTTACTAACCAAAACCCATAAACAACTTATTTTAAGTTTGTTAAAGGACAGTCCATTGACAAACTGAATTTATAATTATTTGTTGTAGGGGTCGGATTTATCCGACCCGTCTCTTCAAATTTTAATCTCTCAAATTAACTCTTCTCCATTTCATTCCAGGCCATAAAGATAGGGATAGTAACTAAAATATCAACAGCCCCAAAAAATTTTCCCATTACTAATACTGCGAATCCTACTACTCCAGTCAAAACAGCAACAATTAAAAAAATCTTTTTAGCTGCATCTTTGTCCCCTTCTTCGAACTTTTTCATCCCTAAAAAATATAGTACAGCACACAAAGCAGCCGAAATTATAAAGCCCAGACTATCCCCCATCATTAGAGATAATAAAGCTAATGCTCCCAAGCCAGCTACTGAAATAATCATATAGGTCCTGGTATTTAATCCACCTCCACTTATTATTCTGCCTTTCCCGGGAGAAGAAGTTGGAGAAGAATTTTCTTGTTCCCCTTTCAGATTAAAACCACATGACGGACAAAAAGTTACCTTACCCTCAATTTTTTTACCACAATTCGGACAAAAAGACATTTTTTATCCCTCTTTTCCTTTTGATTATTTTAATTTTGCTCCACAATTCTGGCAGAACTTATCAGCTGCTCCCACAGGCTTACCACAAGAAGGACAAGTATTCGAAGTTGAAGGCTCAGCCTTCTCTGGTACAGGTTCAGCAACTACTATTCCTAAATGTTCTTCTATCTTACTGAATATCTGTCTTGTTTCTCGTGAAGCTTGCCCCCAATCAATAAGAACTGTTTTCATTTTGGGCTTAATACCAATAGTCACAGTAGTTTCATTAGTATCAGGAACAGATTTTACTTCAATAACCCCCACTCCTCCAGTAGACAATATAGTAAACCCCGTAGATATATTGATTATTCCTTCTTTTTCGTTTTTACTAACTACTCCAATTTTGAGATCTTCTAAGGCCTTAGTAATAGCTGAAAAAACTTCCGAAAAACTCTTCTGATAACTTCTCGTTTCTTCTCTCTTTTTCGCTGCCATTTTGGCACCTCCATTATTAATAAATTTTTAAATTTAGAAAAATAAAATCTCTCTAACTCTCCATTTAAAGAGAATTGTAAATTGTTTCAGGTAAATCTAATATTATATTTTCCCGTATCCTATAAATCTTTCAGGTTATTTAAATTATGATTCTATCTATAATTCGACATAAATTTTAAAAATCCTTCTTTTTTGAGAAAAAATATTAAATTAAAGCGTAAATCTATATTTACATCTTTTTTGCAAATTATTCCCATCAGCACTTTCTCGCAAATCCTATTATTCAATTAAGCAAGCAAAAGCCTCTTTTAACGTACTCCTGAAAGCCTTATATTATAAGGGTTCTGAGAGAAAAACGCCTAGGACGTTCGTAGGCGCATTTTTTTGAGTTGACCCATACTTTACCCCTCGAAAATCGCACTTTTTTGACTAAAATTTCGGATGTTCAAAAAATGAAAATGGCTATTTATAAGGGTTTCAGAATTTCGGGGAGGCAAAAATACCCCAAAATCAGGTAACTAAATTACTCATCTTTTGAAAATTTGCGCCTCTCCTAGAGCTTCTCCGTGCGTTCATCTATAAAAGCATTGCAAATAAAGGGTTTTAAGAGATAGCTCTTAATTATCGTTTCTCAGTTTATGTAATATTGAATAAAGCTATGTCAAATGTGGAGACTTTGTTTAATTTGCATTTAAAAACAAAAGGTGGGGGAAAGTCTTTTTTTAAACTTTCCCCCACCTTCATATTAGATTAGATGTTCTTCCTGTTTCATTATTTTTGATCACTATTCTGGTAATGGAAATGTGAAGTACATAGCCCAATTCTTTCCAGGGGGAATCTGATTCTCCCCATATGCCCAGGTTGTTTCCTTAATTTGCTCCTCATATTCATCAAGAACTGGATTGCCATCTCCATCAATCATTCCTATTTCCGCATGAGCAGCGATATAAAGGGTACCTGTAAAAACACCTAAGGCAATTACGTATTTTCCTTCTTCTGATACATCCTCAGGTCCATAAGGAAACCGTCCAGGAGCACTTTTTGTAGGTGGTGTAATTCCAACATAAAGGTGTGTTCCCAGTAATTCCCATTCTGAATCAGTGATGTCATAAGTAATAACTAAATTATCGCCAACTACTGCTACAGTTAGCGTTCCAACCGGAACGTGCTGTCGTCCAACCACTAAGTCTTGAGCTGAAGAGGTAATCGCGAATCCTGCTAGCATAAGAAGAACTATTGAGATAACAATAAACTTTCTCATTTTTACTTCCTCCTTAAATTTCAGATTGATAAAAAACTTTCAAGGTAGTTTTAGAATATGGTTTGATCTTTCTACCTCACCCCCTTTTATCCGGCCTTTCTACCTAGAAACTTCGGAGGAAAAATAAAAAAAGCCGGCAGCCTGGCTGTCATAGCACTTTAAGTGCTTTAGACCCATGACTTTGCGTCCTATCCTTTCGGATAGTTTGCCTTTATCAACTTTTTAGAAAAAGTTTTTATTATGTTTTTAAATTCCTCTTCTCTATTTATTATATTCCCTAAAACGATCACTTTTAGACATTAATTTTCTAATTCTTTTAATTTATTTTTCGCGATTTATTAAATTGCCTAATTTCCTTCGCAATTATATTATCCTAAATTTTTTAATAGTCAAATTATCAATGAGATTTTGGGGTAAGGTCTCAACATTTGGTATTTAATTCTCTTTCAATGCTGACACAATTTTTTACTTGATCTCACCTATTTTATAATTGACTTTACTTTCTTGTTTGAATCTTTTAGCCGCCTGGGAGACAGCCGAGTAATTCATCTTGAAAAGCTGGTCAATCTCAGTCAAGGAAAGTGAAGTGAAATACTTGATTAGATAAATGCCTCGCTACCAAGGGCGATATTGTGATAGGATTGTTGAAGAGGGTCTTTCATATCCTGATGTTTGATAATATATTCCCCAATCAAAATTATTGTAAAAAATAAAGCCAGACTTAGAATATAATTACCAAGAAAAATTTCCTAACAATCAAAACTAAGTCCGGCTTTTTAGTAAGTTAAAATCCAAGGTTGGCTCCTATTCATTTTAAATAGAATAAAAAATGTACTAAAATCTTCTTTTAAAATGATACAGAGAGAAAATAGGACGTGTTATCCCTATTTTTCCAAATTTTTTTATACTAATAGGTTATTAATTATATGCTTATTTTAATCTTTCCTATTTCTTTAACCTTTCAATTTCATTCCTAATTTCTTCAATTACTTCAGGGTTATATATAATTTTCTTTTTCCCTTCCTTCACTGAAATGACATAAAATACTTTCCCTCCATATTTGTCAGTAAATTTCTTATGTGTCTTTTTTTGAAATTCTAATTCATTAATAATTTGGGGAATGTAAGCATAACCTGCTGGTTTAATCTGAAGACCAATATATCGATCCTTTACTTTGATGAAAAAGTCTACATTATATCCTCTATCCCATTCATCTGGTGCTGGTTCTACCTTAACCCCCAATGCCTCTTGCAATTGCCCGTAGATAGTTTGAATTTCAGATTGATAACCATCGTATGTCCGATTAATTACCAGGTTAGTAATAAAGTTAATGCAATCCTCTTCTTCTACACTTTCTATTTCAGCCTGACAGACTTCTGTTATTTTTATATACAACCTTCTACCAAGTTCTTCTAAATGTTGCTTTGAATAGACATTTTTAAAATAATAACTCTCCCATTCCTTTATAGATTTGGGAGAGCATTTTCTTATTAATTCTGAAACTGGGCCTACCTTACTTCCCACATCTAAATATCTATTTGCAACAAGTTCAAATAGAGATTGACTTCTCAAGGCAACTAAATCATCAGACGTAGTATTTTCAGTGGAAAGGCTCAGGTAATACTTATTGTAGATTCTCTCTTGAAAAACAATGGCACTTAGCGAACAATTGCATAAGACAAAATCCAAAGCTTCATCATCTTCAAAACTACTATTCAACAGCAATCTAAAAAGATTATCAAAAGAAAATCTGTCATAGATTTCATACAATCCTTCACTATTTTTCTTGAAATTTTCTAAAGTGTATTGATCTAACATTTTTGACTCATCCTCAGATTTGTAATGGTATTTGAAGTTGTTCCCTCTTCAGATGTAAGTATAATTCCAAATACCCAAGAACTCTTGACCCTAAACTTGTTAAAACGACTCTATCATACGTGGATTTAGAAAGCTTCATTCTTTCTACCAACTCAAGTTCTTCACACTGATTACAAGTAAACAAAAGGAGTTCTCTTATAGTAGTCCACCTATAGCTCTTACCGAATAAAAAATTAACAAATTTCAATTTCTCTGTGTCTTCAGATGTGCCAGATTTGGGCAACCAATCACCATTTGTAAGATGCACAAATCTAAGAAAATAGTATATGTTAACTTTGCTTTTAGTAAAAACTCCATTCGTTAAAACTTCTAACAAAACCCTTTTCTGTTCGGTGCTTAGGTCTGGCATAGTAGCTTTTGACTGAATTATTTCAGCATTATAATTATCCCTAAATCGTTTGCCATAATCTGTTAATCGTATTAACTTCTCTTTCTTTTTCTCTTCTATCAGTTCAAAATATTTAGCCAAAGCTTTGTATACATTAAAGTTTGTTGGTTTTTTAGGAGATTTAAAAACATCCCTTACCGTATCAAGAGGCAATATATCAACTTGTTCATTGTAAAAAGGCATAATAATTTTATTAAGCCATCGGAGATAAACCACATCCATTGCAACGGGTGAGCCAAGATATAGCCCTGTAGTTTTACTAAGTTCTTCTAAACATTTTTTATATAGTTCTTGAATATCTAAAATAGAATAAGTTCTTAATAAAATGTCTAATTTGTCACAAAAATCACGCAATGGTTTAATAAATCTTGGAGAGGTATTTTCTTCATCAAATAAAATAACAAATTTCGCAGGCTTTTCTGTGATGAAATCTATATCTTTGTACCTCGTTACCTGTTCAATGCAGTATTCAAATTTTGCTTTATTATTTATTCCTGTTTCAAGTTCTATGATTAATATTTCACTTTTTGTTTCAAAAACAAAGTCTATTCTACCTTGTTCGGTAGTATAATTCTCCCCAAGCTTTCTCTCTAATTCAAAACCGAGCTTTTCCTGCAAATATTCGGGTCTCCTTAATAAAACCCACTGAACAAGACTTTCATTCATACTCTTATTCCCACTCCTTCAGGAAACATCGCTAAATGTTTATCTTGTTTTTCGCCAGGGAAGTTCCAATGCCCGGTAAAATATTTATTCCACTCTTCTTGTGATAATTTTGATTTTTCTTTCATCTCTTTGTTTATCTTCGGAGCATTCCCATATTTTTTAAAAATTAAAATAAATTCATAATCAATTTTAAGAATTCCATTTCTAGGATAGGGAAAAGATCCCATTACTGTTGCTCCACCAGTAGTATTGCAAGTAGTAACTTTTTGCCAGATAAT
>Ga0307380_10001171_pt1 | contig 39329 bp, 31 predicted proteins | sample UN3MG_FD_202239 | JGI IMG/M metagenome (GOLD analysis project Ga0307380, IMG submission 202239) | Soil microbial communities from Risofladan, Vaasa, Finland - UN-3 | ecosystem: Environmental > Terrestrial > Soil > Coastal area > Acid sulfate soil | place: Finland: Risofladan, Vaasa | collected...
CTCAGGAATGTGGGCTAATTTGCTTAGAATCGGAATGATGGCTTTGATTGACAAGTTATTATAATGTTGGATAAGATGGCCAGGTCACAAAGGAAGAAAAAATGCAAATTAGTAAAAAAGCAAATTCCTATCCATTTTTATTTATAGTAATAATTAGTATAAGTGTGTTTCTTTTTTCCCAACTTATTTTTGTTGGATCATTACAATCTCAAACAAAAAATTCAATAATAAAGCAAGAATCTCTGCAGCACGAAGTCACTGTAACTTTAAAACTGATTCAGGTTTATGTGACTGATAAAAAAGGGAGCCCGGTGACAGATTTAAATAAATCCGATTTTGTACTTCATGATAATGGGAAGCTTAAGAAAATTACTGATTTTGAAAAACACATCTTATCCCTGCCCGGGAAAAAAGCAGAAGAAACAAAACCAGCTATTACTCCTGAAGTCCCCTCTCGAATGAATCGGAAATTTTTCCTCATTTTTGATCTTGCTTTTAACAATGAAGCGGGATTCATGAACTCAAAGAAGATAGCTTTGCGTTTCATCGACACCCAGCTTCATCCGACTGATGAGGTGGGAATTCTTTCTTATTCCGCAACAAAAGGTTTAGCTCTCCATGAGTATCTCACTTCTGACCTTCAAAAAGTTCGTCAGGTAATTGAGGAATTTGGAACAAAAAAAACTATAGGAAGAGCACAGGATGCAGAGGGTAGATATTGGCAAGAGTTAGCAAAAACAGTAGGCACAAATGGTGAGAGAGGAAAAGGCGCAGGACCAGAATTTTCTCGGTGGATGTTGCAAGCAAGATCGTTTGACAGAAAAGTTTATGAAAATCAGGCATCAAATTTCTGTTCAGTATTTATGGATGTAGCCAAGACTCTCCGCTACATTCCAGGTTACAAACATCTTATTCTCTTTTCAGGCGGAGTCGCCAACTTCGCTTTTTCTGGTTCATTACCAACTCAATACGAAAATTTGAGTAAAGAACTAAGGGCATCCAACAGTCCCGTGTATGCAGTGAACTCAGTTGGAACTTCATCTCATCTCAAAAGTAGAGATATGAGGGGCAAGTATTCTTTGAGTAAATTAGCTAACCGTTCAGGAGGAAAATATTTTGATAATATTGTCAATTTTGAAAAAATCATGGAAGATATTCAGAATGCAACCTGTTCCTATTATGTCCTTGGCTACTATATAGACGAGAAATGGGACGGCAAGTATCACGAAGTAAAAGTCAAAGTCAAAAGAAAAGGATGCAAAGTTTACAGGCAGGGAGGATATTTCAATCCAAAGCCTTTCACCAAGTACACGGAAACGGAAAAGATGCTCCATCTCATTGATTTGGCTCTGAGCAAGAAACCTCATTTCCAGGATCCTCTTCATTTCCCTCTCATAGCCTTACCATATTCAGTCAAGGAAAAATCCCATCTTGTCATACTTACAAAAATCCCCACAGAAAGAATAAAAGAAGTTCTGGGAAGAAAAGTAGAGATAGTCACTCTTTTTTTCGATAAGCAAAATAATATCGTTGAGTTAAAAAGAGATGAAGTCAGTGCTTTCAAACTTGCCCGGGATAATGTCTATTTTTATTCAACCTCAATTCTTTCTCCTGGTGAATACGACTGCAGGGTAGTGATAAGAAATTTAGATACAGGTAAAGGGGCAACGGCTTCTTCATCAGTTATCGCTCCAGAGAGTCCTGATTCTGGTATTATACTCTATCCACCTCTACTGCTTATCCCTGAGAAAAATGCCTTTTATCTGAAAGGTTCAGCGACCGGGAAAAAAGAAAAACAGCGGAAAAAAATCTCTTTATTAGATATATATGCTTTCCCTTTCACTCAATATTCACCTCTTGTTGAGGAGTTGAATCAGGGAACGTCGAAACTTTTGACTGCAGTGCGATGCTCAACTTTTAAGATTGAGCAACCTGAAATCCTGCTGTCTGGCCATTTTGTTCATCTTTCCTCTGGCAAAAAGATACTCTTTTCTCTTTCTGTGCTTAACCAATCTCGAGAAGAGAATACGGAAATATTTTTAGCAGAGATTCCTGTAGGTGAATTAAAGCTTGGAAAATACTCGTTACATCTCGTCGCAGAGGAAGTGAATACTAAATCTGAATCTCACGTAAGCATAACTTTTTTTGTCAAATAATGGGATCAGACTTTATGGGGTCAGGCCTTGCTTTTTGCCTGTCACTGCCTCAAAAATCTCATACAAACGCATTAATATTTCATGGCAAGGATGAAAGCGACAAAGATATCTCCTATCTTCAGGATGAGATTTTGCCTGGCTCCCCTGCTCATTTATAAAGAGAGCGGGATTGCCCGCAATCTAACGCATTAGTTAGTATGTATTGCTTTTGTATGAGTTAAGGCAAAAAGCAAAAAGCAAGACCTGACCCCAAAAATGAGATTGACAGCCGCCTGAATCTCTTTTAACTTATTCGATGTGGCAGAAATGAAAAATCGCTCCCTGGCGGCTATATTCCTGATATCCTCAGCAACGCTCTGTTTAGAAATATCTCTAACCCGATATTTTTCTGTCTCCCAGCATTACCATTTTGCCTTTTGGGTGGTCAGCATAGCTTTTATGGGGTATGGAGCAAGCGGGTCTTTTTTAACCCTTTTCAAATCTTTCAGCTCTGTAGATCGGGACACTTTTTTATCTTACAGCTCTTTTATCTATTCTCTGACCATTCTTCTGAGCTTTCTTCTCTGCAACTCTGTTCCCTTCGACTTCATAAGTATTTCATGGGATAAAAACCAGATATTTTTTGTCTTTCTTTATTATTTCCTTCTCTGTGTTCCGTTTTTTTTCGCGGGTCTGACAATATCTTTCGCCGTTTCCAGAGTCCCAAGGCTTGTGAACAAGATTTATTTTTCAGACCTTTTCGGTGCTGGAGCCGGTACTCTGATAGCCCTTTTTGTCTTCCTTCTCAAGGAAGATAGAGGAGTTATCATCTTTTGTTCCTTTTTAGCTCTTTTCTCCTCTTTCCTCTTTAGTTGGAGGCAGCGATTCACTTTTAGGTTTCTCCTTCTCTGTCTTATGTCTGCAGAAATTGTCCTCTTCCTGAGTTCTCCGTCCTGGCTGAGCTTCAGAATCTCGCCGTACAAAGCTCTGCCCATAACCCTAAAATATCCCCAGGCAAAACATCTCCTCACAAGATGGAATTCCATCTCCCGGGTTGATATTATAGATTCGCCCGCCATAAGATATGCGCCAGGGCTGAGCCTCTTGTACGAGAAAGAATTACCGCCTCAGCTTGGACTATCTACAGATGGAGGGGAGCTTTCCGCCATCACCCGCCTAAAAGACCCGGAAGAGCCGCAGCTTGAATTCCTTTCTTATCTTCCCTCCTCCCTTGCTTACTCCTTAACCGAAAGCCCGCGCACCCTCATCATCGAACCAAAAGGAGGGCTGGATGTTCTCTCTTCTCTATATTTCAATGCTTCTCAAACCAAAGTGATCGAGGCTAATCCTCTGACTACGAAGCTTCTTCGCCAGGAGCTGGCCCAATTCTCCGGAGACCTCTACAATAAAAAAAACATTCAAGTTGTTACAGCCTACAGTCGAGCTGCTTTAAAACAGGATAAAGACACCTACGACTTAATCGTCTTTTCTTTAACCGACGTCTTTGGTTCTACCGGAACAGGCCTTTATGGATTCAGTGAAAACTACCTTTATACAACCGAGTCCTTTGCCCATATTTTAAACCGATTGTCACCCGATGGACTTGTTAGTATTAGTCTCTATTTGCTTCCTCCTCCCCGGCAGGAGGGAAGAATATTGGCCACCTGGATTGATGCTCTGGAGAGGAGCGAAATGGATCCTGGTTCTCATATCATGGCCATCAGAAGCTGGGGAACCATAAGCTTTTTTATCAAAAAAAGCCCATTCTCCAGGCTGGAAATCCAGAAGTTAAAAGATTTTGCAGATAAGCATCTTTTTGATCTTGTCTATTACCCGGGAATACAAATTGATGAAGTCAATATCCACAACGAGCTCGAGAAGCCCCTTTACTATAATCTCACCCTTCAGCTTCTCTCTCCTTCAGAAAGAGCAAAGCTTTACAAAAATTACCTTTTCCAGATAAAGCCTGTAACTGACAACCGCCCTTTTTTCTTTAATTTTTTCAAGCTAAACAAACTGAAGGCCACCTACAAAGCTATGGGCAAGAAATGGCTTCCTTTTCTCCAGGGAGAATTCTTAGTCCCCCTTCTCCTCGTACAGTCCATCATTATAGCGTTTATTCTGATACTTTTGCCTATTTTTGTTTTTCGAAAGGCAAAAAACAAAATCAGAGGTTTTTCTTCGAGAATTTTTCTCTATTTTAGTCTGATCGGAATGGCATTTATGTTTCTGGAAATAACTTTTATACAAAAATTTATTCTTTTTTTGGGGCACCCTCTTTATTCAGTATCTATCATAATTTTTTCTCTGCTCTTCTCATCCGGACTAGGGAGCTTCTTCTCTAAAAGGATCCTCGGCCAGAACTTAAAAAAGAATCTTAAGCTAAGCCTTCTTCTCTGCGCAGGTCTTATTTTGCTCTATCTTTTTCTTCTTCCTTTCCTTTATGAAAGCCTCATCGGCTTCAACCTGACATTAAAAATAATCCTGACGTTTTTGGTAATCTTCCCCCTCGGTTTCTTAATGGGATTTCCTTTCCCCACAGGAGTTCGGCTGCTGGATCAAGGGGAGAAAAGACTTATTTCCTGGGCCTGGGCGATCAATGCCTTCTCCTCTGTCATCAATTCGATTATCGCCCTGATCGTTGCATTCTGGGGAGGATATAATCTCGTCTTAGGCCTGGCAGCCGGAGGCTATTTACTTGCCCGTTTTTTTCTGGACTTCTCCAACCATGGGAACAAAAGTGACGCCTAAAATCTGCCTCACTTTCGGCCTCCCCTTTTTTTTGGTAATAAGAGTGAGAGTCTGAAAATAGAGAGTACTGCCCAGGGGAATGATAAACCTCCCCCCTTCCTTTAGCTGCTTGAGGAGAGGAGGCGGGACATGATTGGCTGCACACGTAACGATAATGGCATCGAATGGTGCATGCTCTTCCCAGCCAAAATAACCATCACTCCATTTAACTTGCACCTGACTGTAATTTAGCGTGCTTAGTGTTTCAGCTGCTTTTTTCGCCAAGTTTTCCCTAATTTCAATCGAATATACTTTATCTGTTAGATGGGCAAGCACAGCAGCCTGGTAGCCAGAGCCAGTACCGATCTCCAAAACTTTCTCTCCCCCTTTCAACTCAAGGTATTGGGTCATCAAGGCTACTATGTAAGGCTGGGAAATCGTCTGGCCCTCATCAATAGGCAAAGGGGAATCCCTGTAAGCCTGACGGCGCAAGTGGGGGCTAACAAACAGATGGCGGGGAACTTTTCCCATGACCTCCAAGACTTGTTTGTCAGTTATATCTCGTGTCTTAAGTTGTGCCTGAACCATCTGTTCTCTCTTCCTGACATATGATTCATCGTCTTCACAGAAGCAGAAAAAAGCGGAGCAAAAAATTATTGTGAGAGCAAATACTAATTTAAAAAAATTGCTTTCTTTCATCTATTTCTCCTGGCTGATATGGCGTTAAGCTCAAAAGAGAAAGCATATCACGCTTGAAACCTCCTGGCCTTTGGATTATTTGCTAATCTTTATAATATTTTAATCCTATTATACTCCCAAAGTAAAATGAGGACGTTAACCCGAGGCAAAATAAAAACGTTCCCTCAAGTTACACCCTAAAACGTATTATCCGGCATATAAGATTGGTATATCTTCAAAATGTGCGGGCTTGATGAATCAAACCCCTACACAAGAAAACATATCTGCAGAAAAAACGGAACTGTCCTCTTTTTACATTTTCAAAAGTGCGGGCTTGATGAATCAAGCCCCTACAGGAAAAAGAAGAATTTGACAAATCAGATCCCTTCAAAAAAAAGGAATGATCGCAATTATTCAAGTTTTGCAAGTCTGACCCCATTGTTTGTCCCCATGTTCCCTTTTATGTCAATGACGCAGAAAATAGGGGACTTAGAAAAAAGAGGACTGTCCCCTTTTTACATGAATCAAGCTCCTACAGGAAAAAGAAGAATTTGACAAATCAGATCCCTTCAAAAAAAAAGAATGAGCGCAATTATTCAAGTTTTGCAAGTCTGATCCCATTTTATTGCTTCCTCTGCAGAGATGAGGGCCTTAACCCTTAAGGGTGATGAAATTACCCTAAAATTCACCCTTTGAAATCCTCCCCTCTGGTGATTGACGCTATAACCCAACTCTGCAACGATATGTAACTGACAGGGCTCAACTTTAGCTGCTTTATTAGAAAGGTATAAGAGATGAGAAAAAACTCAAATATGAATCTCATCCTCGAATTAATACAAACGCAATTATTCCAGTGTCATCGCGAGGAGCGAAGAAGATTCCTTCGCTTTGCTCGGAACAGGCTGCGCGATCTCGTTAATTCATTTTAAGAGATTGCCACGCCCTTTCAGGGCTCGCAATGACATTGTAAAAATATATATTGCGTTTATATTAGATTGGCAAAAATTGTCAAATTATTCAGTGTTCAATAAACCAAAATATGATCAAACCAGGAGAAATTTCAAGATATATTTTTGGTTTGACAAAGTAAAATATTTTTGATAGTAGTAGCTTAATCAAGATGAGCGAAAGAATTCACGCACCTGAAAAGAAAAGAGCTGTATATCCAGGGTCATTTGACCCTATCACAAGCGGGCATGTTGACATTATTCAAAGGGGATTGAAGATTTTCGATGAAATACTGGTTGCAGTCGTAAACAATCCCAAAAAAAAATCTCTTTTCACGACTAAAGAAAGGATGAATATGATCCAGGATTTTTTCGTCGATCACAAAGATATCGAGGTGAAAGCCTTCGATGGTCTACTCGTTGAATTTGCAAAAAATAATAACGCTAATATTGTGATAAGGGGTTTAAGAGCCATCTCAGATTTTGAATATGAATTTCAAATGGCCTTGATGAATCGGAAGCTTGACCCAGAAATCGAGACACTTTTTATGATGCCCAATCTCAGCTATTCTTTCCTCAGTTCAAATTTAGTGAAGGAAATTTTCATGTTAGGAGGCGGTCTTACAGATTTGGTCCCAGGGCAAGTGGAAAAAAAACTTAGGGAGAAATTCAAGAAAAGCACTCAAGCATAAGCTTACTACTAAAAAGGAGAGAGAAAATGTTTGGCCTCGGAAAAGCGAAAGGATTAGTTGGATTGGATATCGGTTCCTATTCTATTAAAGCTATCGAGTTAAAACCAAAGGCAAAAGAGGGAGAAGGCTCGTTTGAAGTCGAAAATATAGCTCTTGAGTTCCTACCTCATGACGCAATCGTAGAAGGAACAATCATGGACTCTGAAGCTGTGGTCGAAACTATAAAGATGATATTTGATGAAAACAAGATTTCGAACAAAAACGTTAATATCGCTGTCTCTGGCAGTTCAGTGATTATTAAAAAAATATCACTTCCCTCTATGGAAACAGAAGAGTTAGCAGAATCCATTATCTGGGAAGCAAGGCACAATATCCCCTATCCCTATGAAGAGACAAGTGTGGATTATGCTATCTTGAAACCATCTTCAGGTTCAGAACAGAAAGCTTTGGATATTCTTCTTGTAGCGGCAAAAAAAGAAAAAATCACCAATTACAGTAATGTTGTTAATCAAGCTCGCAAAAACTTAGAAGCAATAGAAGTAGATGCTTTTGCCCTTCAAAATGCGATGGAGATAAATTATCCGGAGATTTTCCGAGAAAAGACAACTGCTTTAATTAATCTTGGGGCACATACAACCAATATCATCATTACCGACAGGGGAACGCCTCAATTATTCCGAGATCTCTCCATCGGTGGCTACTTTTTCACAGAGAATATAAGAAAGGACCTGGGAGTCAGCTCTGACGAGGCAGAAAAAGTACTCAAGGGAATTCCTGTCAAAGATATGCCACCTGAACAGACACAGGCTGTTATTGACGCGAACACTGCGAACCTCCTTGAGGAAGTTGAAAAAACATTCTCTTTCTACGAATCTGGAGAAGGAAGTGAAAAGAAAATTGACAAAATTCTCTTGAGCGGCGGATTATCCAAGCTAAAAGACCTGCCGAAATCCTTTGAACAGAAGTTTAATACAGATACAGAGCTTTTCAATCCTTTTAGAAATATCTTTTATAACGAAAAGAAATTAGATTCTGTATATCTTCGGGATATGGCCTCTCTTTTTGGAGTCGCTACTGGACTTGCCACCAGGAGGGGAGAGGAATAAAATCATGATTAGGATAAATTTATTAAAGCCTGAAGCAAAAGAACTCCCGGCCGAAGACGCCAGAAGGGAAATAAAACCTCCAAAAATGAGCTTAATCTATCTTCTTGTTGTCTTTGCCGCCGCAGCTCTTTTCTTTTACCAAAGAAGTGCTTTCAATAAGGAGGGAGGTCTCCTGGAAGAAGCACTAGTAGAAAAAAATAAGCTCAGTGATGTTCTGGGCAAGTTAGAAGAAGCACAAGAACTAAAAAGCCTCTTCGAGAGAAAAATAAATCTCATCAACCAGATAAAGCCACGCCAGCAGGTTGCAGTAAGAATAATGGATGAGTTAAGCAAACACATTCCTTACTATGTCTGGCTTTCAGAAGCTACTTACGACAAACAGAATGTTCATATAAAAGGGAGAGCTCTTTCTAACAACTTAATCGCAGATTATATTTATAGTTTAGAAACAAGCCCCTATTTCTTCAACGTCAACCTTCTCTCTTCCACTCAGAAGACGTCGAGAGATAATCAATACTTAGAATTTGCCTTAAATGCAAGTTATGTTGTCCAACCAGCAACTGAATCATCATCAGGAAAAGATGTAAGTGAGGTAGCAAAATGAAAGAATGGCCCTGGTATGGACACATCCTCCTGGCGGTGATTGTCTTTGCCCTTATCTTCTTTATCTATTTCAAACCTCAAAACAACAAACTAACAGCCCTTAAAGAAGAAAGGGAGAAAACTGAAGCAGAAGTAACGAATCTGAAGCAAAGAAATCTGCAACTGAGTAAAATTGAAGAAGAATTAATTGACTTGAGGAAAATTCTGAACGAGCTCGAGGCTATCATTCCTAAAAGGAAAGAAATATGGGACATTTTAAGAAAAATGCAGCAACTCGCCGTTAATTCTCGTCTTAATATTGTAAAATTTCTTCCTAAGGGAGAAGTCGACATGGAATTCTACTATGAGTGGCCGATATCAATAGAAATAACAGGAAATTATCACAATCTAGCGATATTCTTCGACCGCTTGAGTAATTTTTCGCGCCTCTTCAATATAGAGGATTTCTCGATTAAATCCCTTGGAAAACAAACAGATACCTCCACCATATCTGCAGCTTATACAGCAAAAACATACATCTTTCGTGAGGAAACTGCTCCTGGAAAGGGGAGTAGATGAAAGAAAAAAAATGAAAAAAATAGCATATCTCTTTCTTTTATTCAGTCTTATTTGTCTGTTTATCCTGCCCATCTTATCTCAGGAAGAAAAAGAGGAAAAAAAGGATTTAGCGAAAGAACTCAGCTCTGAGATGCCAAAAAGGACTTTTCCTGCCTACCAGCGTGCAGGGAGGAAAGATCCTTTCATGGATTTACTCGCAGGCAGAGATTCCAAGAGAGAAACCTCGCCTAGCGGAAAGCCTGAAATTTATATCGACGATATGACCCTTATAGGCATTGTCAAGGCCAGAGGAAAATTCACCGCTATAGTAACCGGTCCTCAGGAATTCCCATTGTTCGTCAAAGTCGGACAAAGATTCTCTGACGGCTTCATTTTGTCAATTCAAGAATCTACTATTACTTTCCGGAAAACAAAAGAAAGAGGCTTTCCTTTATTTAAACCAAGAGATATTGTCAAAGAAATTCACCCAGAGGAGCGGTAACATGAAATGGAAAAATTTTTTCCAAATTCTTTCTGTGTTTTGTCTGCTTGCCTTATTAAACGGATATGTTCTTAACAATGAAGCCTTAGTCACCATAAATAAAATATCTGTCAAACCTGAAAAACTCAATACACTAATAATATTTGAAACGAGCGCGCCTCCAGCCATCTCTGAAACATACTATTTAAAAGATACTCCTTCAACAATTGTGCTTGAGTTTGATAACGCAGAAACAGCAGAAGATTTTCAAATCAGCCGAGGAGAATCTTTGCTCGTTAAGGACATAAGGATAGAAAAAATAGAGGATAACGATATCCATGTTTTAATAGACCTGAAAGAGCAAGTGCCATACAGAATCTATACCGAGCAGGAACAAACAATTGTAGAGCTGAATAGAATCCAAAGAACTTTAAATGGATACATGATAGATTCTGCAACGGAAGAAGAACTTAAAAAATGGCCTAAGAAGCAATTACTCTTCAAAGAAGTTGGCATCTTTGAGGAAAAGGGCATGGTTAGTGTCACAGCAAAACTGGACGAAAAAGCCATAACCCAGATATTTGCTCTCGAAAATCCCCTGCGTTTGGTAATTGACTTCTTTCACACATTATATCCTGACCCCACTTTCCGCTATCCATTAGGAAAACTGGATATCCAAAGAGTAAGAACGGGACAATTTGAAACGGCTCCCCCTTACACAATCGCTCGATTAGTCTTCGACCTTGATCGGCCCAAATTCTACACTTTATTCTCTGAGAAAGAGAATTTTATTTTCCAATTCTATAAAGATGAAATGGCTCGAGTTGCTCCAGCCATGGCCCCCCCGACTCCAAGACCAGCACCTCCAGTTCCCCCGACTCCCACTGAAGAAGAGGTAGCACCTCCCGTGCCAACAACCGAGGTTCCGGTAGTACCAGAACGAGTCATAGAGGTTCCCGTCACTCCAGTCAGGCCTACAGTCCTTGAAGCACCCGAAGTAAGATATGCTGGAGAAATCATCAGCATGAAATTCAAGGATGCTGACCTGCGAGATGTTATTCTCTATCTGGGACATTTTGCCGGACTGAACGTCGTTTTCGATCCAGAAGTACAAGGGGCTGTCACCTGCGACTTGCAGGATGTTCCCTGGGATCAAGCTCTCGATATTATTCTTAAGTTAAACAAAATGGGAAAAACAATTGATGGGAACGTTCTCCGAATTGCTCCTATGGCAGCTCTCACTCGAGAAGACGAAGAGCAGAGAAAGCTGGAAGAGAGCAAAGAATTAGCCGGTCCCATCCAGGTTAGAGTGTTTGACCTCTCCTACGCAAGAGCTGGAGATGTTGAAAGTCTTCTGAGGACCAGAATTTCCCAAAGGGGAGAAATCATTGTCGATGAGAGGACAAACACCTTGATTATTTCTGATGTGGTAAACAGGATCGGTACGCTGGAAAAACTCATCGCTGTATTTGATACGCCAACTCCACAAGTCTCTATCGAGGCCAGGATTGTGGAAGCCACTACCACCTTTGTCCGCAACCTCGGTATCCAATGGGGATTTCGCAGCATAATGGATCCTCTTCATGGCAACCAGACATCCCTAAAATTCCCGAGTGATATAACAGCTGACGGGGCTCTAATCCCTCAAGGAATCAGCACCAAAGGAATCGGAGGGCCTCTGGGCGGTTATGCTATAAACCTCCCTGCCCCTGCATTCAATACCGCAATCGGTCTCTCTTTTGGCAGTGTCATGGATACCTTCAGACTGGATATGGCTATTTCTGCTCTTGAAACTTCAGGCCAGGGCCAAATAATCTCCAGCCCCACAGTAACCACTCAGAACAACCAGCAGGCAGAAATTATCCAGGGAAGGCAGATTCCTGTCCAGACGGTGGCTAACTTTACCACAACCACAAGATTCGTTAACGCAGCATTAGAGCTTAGAGCCACTCCTCAGATTACGGCTGAAGGAACAATTATCATGGATATTGAAATAAGGAACAACGCTGCCGACTTCGCCAACCTGGTCAACGGAATTCCTCCGATAACCACTCAAAGCGCAACAACCACAGTCATGGTTATTGATGGAGGGACAACCGTTATCGGAGGAATTTACAGGACTGAAGATTCTATTACCCGAGAAAAAGTTCCCTTGCTCCATAAGATTCCCATACTGGGGGGCCTTTTCAAGAATTTCGCTCGAACAAGACAAAAGCGAGAGCTGATCATTTTTATCACTCCTCGAATAATAAAATAACAGGATGCATAAAATGAAAAGAACAAGAAATTACCTAAAAATTACTGCAATCCTTTGCGTTTTTTTCTTTCTTCTTTCTTGCGACAACACAGTGGGCGATAACGAAAAGTCCGGCGTTGTTCTTACGATCACGAGAATAGTCGGGATGGATGTAGGCGGGGGAGATGCAGATTATCTTGTATCAGATGTTCAAACAGGAGGAGGCTACCTGACAAATCCTCTTGTGGTTACGCTAGAGGCGAAGCTTAAGAAACCAGAGAACCTTATTCCTGGAGAATCCTACAAAACCAGTGTAATGATTGACCGCTATACAATCACTTACACGAGCCCTGAAGGAAACCCTGTCCCCGTTTCATTCGAAGGCAGGCTTGCAGTTGTTTGTGAAGTTGACGCTTCTGTGGATGTCGAAATTGTGGCAGTGAGAGCAGAAGCCAAGAATGCCGCTCCCTTGAATGCTCTGATCGGTACTTTAAATGTCATATGGGCTGTAGCCGAAATAAGATTTATTGGTCATGACCTGGATGGCAGGGGGGTGGAAGCTACAGGCTATATAACCGTATACTTTGCCGACTGGGCTGACGCCTAAAAATATTCTTCCAACAGAAAAAGTAGCCTGTCCCCTTTTTTTTATTATTTCATTCATAAACCCAAACCGACTTTCTCAATTTGATTGCCTTTAGTGACTCTCTCAAAACTTTGTCCAATTCTTTCTTTCTGCGGGCCTTTAAGATGACCTGGACTCTGCTTATCCCTCTCACCCTAGAAACCGAAGCCAAGGCAGGGCCCAAGATTTCTACATCTCCCTCGAAGCTTTTCACCTTGGTTGAAAATTCCCTTGATTTCCTGGCCACGCTCCTTAAATTCTCACCCTGGAACAAAATTTCAGCCATACGGGAAAAGGGCGGGTAATTCATGAGCCGGCGGAGCCTCAACTCTTCCCTATAGAAAGAAAAATAATCAGCCAAAGCAGCCTGACGTATACTGAAATGATGAGGGAGGGCTGTCTGGATAATAACCTCCGCTCTATTATCGCTCTTAAGAAACCTCATCATCCGGCTTAATGTTTGAAAAGTTTTTTGACTGGCTCTGTAATCTGACAGGGTAAGAATTGTTTCGGGGAAAAGAATGGCAACCAAAGATACCGGAGGTAATTCTACCTGATGAGCTAAGAGCTGCGTTCCAACCAGAATATCAATTTTCCCGCTCCAGAAGTTCCGAAGGATTCTCCCCTGCTCTCTCTTGTTCAAATCTGTCGCAAAAAGCGCTATCCTGCCCTGAGGGAAAATTGTTTTTAATTCTTCCTCAACTGCCTCGATGCCTGTACCTCTCTCTCTGATCATCCTGCTTCCACAGTCAGGACAACGATTTATTTTTGCAAGAGAATAATTGCAGTAGCGGCAAACCAATCTCCCTTCTCTCTTGTGATAGGTCAAGGCAATATCACAATGAATGCAGCGGGAGATGTAATTGCATCTTGAACAGAAGAGATAAGAAGCATATCCTCGTCGGTTAAAGAAAACTAAAATTTGCTCTCCTTTTTTCAGCCTTGCGGATATCCTTTCTTTGAGCTTAGAGGAAATCAGCCCTCGTTCCAGCCTGTCATCAACAATTTCGACCTTCGTCTTTCTTGCCTCACTATCTAAACAAAAAAGATATTTTCCCTTTCTGGCCCTGTAAAATGCCTCAACAGAGGGAAGGGCTGAACCATAGACAAGCGCCGCTCCTTCATGCTTTGCTCTCAACCAGGCGCCCTTCCGGGCATCATAGGAAGGACTCTCCAGCTGATAGTATGAGTCTTCATCCTCCTCATCGACAATAATCAAGCCCAGATGATCAAGGGGAGAAAAAAGAGCTGAACGAGGACCAACAACCACATCCACCTCTCCCTCTTTTATCTTTCGCCACTCGAGCTCCCTCTTTCTATCTGATAACTGACTGTGAAGAAGAGCAACCTTTTCTCCCAGCCTTTTCTCAAACCTTTCCATCAGGGTTTGAGTCAGGGCAATTTCCGGAACCAAAAACAAAACCCTACTTCCGCTTGCCAGAATCTCTTTAATCAAACGAGAGTACACAGCCTCTCTCTTCTCCGGGGGACCGTAAAGGAAAAAAGGTGAAAAAACTTTTTTCTCCATTTTACGAGCGATTTGATCTGCTACCTCTTGAGATTGTGCATCCAACGAAAAATCTATTTCAAGCTGTGTCTGGCTCATGGAAACAGCTGAAGTTGTTTTTTTTCTTGCCTTCTTTATTTCCTTCTGGACAAGGATTAGATATTTCTTTTCCAGCCGGAAAAGAAGATGGGGAAGATTTTTGACCTTGAATTTCCTTTTGAGGAAGAGAGCGCTGTAGCTTCTTTTCTGGATAAAGCCTAAAAGGTCCCTTTCTTCCCTGGAGAGATCCTCATCCTTGAGCGCAGCTCTTCCCTTATCAGAGAGAACGATCCTTGTTTTGCTTTTAAGTATAAATGATGGCGGGAGGGAAGCCTGAAGAAGCTCTCCCCAGGACGAGTAATAATAATCGCATAGCTTCCGGGTAAAGGAGAGGAAAGACGGGGAAAAAATTGGCTCTTCATCCAATACTTCCGCGATTTCTTTGAGCTTAAATTCCGGGGAAATCCTTCTTTTCCCAAGTTTTACGATAAATCCTGTCAGAGTCCTCTGGCCGAGCGGAACAAGCACTCTTGAGCCGATTTTAGCGATTTCCTGGTAGGATTCAGGAACAATGTAGGAAAAAGACTGGTCTAAGGGAAGGGAAAGGATAACTTCTGCATACAGCGTCATTTCTTGCCCAGGAAGGCCATTACTTTCTTCATGTCTTCCCAGACCATTTTCTTGAGCTCTTTATTGCCTTCGTTTCTTATAATATAAGAGGGATGAAAGGTTGGCATCACCTTTATATTGTTAAATTCATAGAAACTCCCTCTTAAAGCTGTCATTCCCAGTTTGCTCTGGATAAAAAGGTCCGCGGCCACTTTCCCCAAAGTCACGATAACCTCGGGCTTTATCATTTCTAGCTGTTCCCGAAGATAATCCTGGCATATTTCAATTTCCTCCTTATGAGGGTTTCTATTCTCAGGAGGTCTGCACTTGACAATATTCGTTATATAAACTTCTTCTCTTTTAAACTGCATGGCATGGATTATTTTAGTCAAAAGCTGTCCTGCTCTTCCCACAAAGGGCCGCCCCTGAATGTCTTCATCGCGGCCAGGCGCTTCACCTACGAACATAAGCTCAGTTCCAAGGTTTCCCTCTCCTGGAACTGCATTTTTCCGCCCTTGAGAAAGTGAACATTTTTGACAGTTGAGGATCCTCTCTTTCAGGGAAAGATAAGGGGATTCCTTAGAAGAAGACGGTGATGAAACAAATTCGGCTCCGAGCTGGGAAAAAAATTTTAATCTCTCTTCAAGACGATCGATGAGTTTTCGAGCTTTATCCTCCAAGTATATCCTCTACTCTATCCAAGATTATTTGGCTTATTTCTAGCTTACTCTTTTTTTCCGTATGAATCGTTTTGCCGTCAGGGAAAATAAGACTTACTTGATTAAAATCCGATTCAAAACCTATCCCCTCATCTAAAACATTATTGGCCACTATCAAATCAAGATTTTTCTTCTTCATTTTTTTGAGTGCATTGTTGACAACATCTTCTGTCTCAGCAGCAAAGCCGACGATAATTTTTGCTCCTTTCTTCGAGCTTAATTTTTGTAAAATATCCTCAGTCGCTACGACATCGATTTTCTTCTCCAATTTTTCTTTCTTTATTTTTTGGGAAGACGTCTCAGCAAACCTGAAATCTGAGATGGCCGCTGCCATGATGACGACATCAGCTTGACCGAAGTGGGCCACGACCTCCTTCTCCATTTCCTGGGCTGTCTGGACTTTCTTTAACTTTGCTTCTGGTGGAGGAAAAATATGAGTTGGCCCTGAAATAAGGATGACTTCAGCCCCACGTCTGAGCGCTTCCTCAGCAAGCTCATAACCCATTTTTCCTGAAGAGCGGTTAGTGAGAAAGCGGACCGGATCCAGGAATTCCCTTGTGGGTCCGGCTGTGATTAAAACCGTTTTGCCCTTTAAGCTTTCGCTCTTCTTTATCAATTTCAGCCCTTCTTCAACAATTTTCTCAGGAGCTGCTAACCTCCCCCATCCTATATCTTTACAGGCCAAATATCCCTTTTCTGGCTCGACAAACCTTACTCCCATTGCCCTGAGTTTCTGGATATTCTCCTGGGTTTGTCGATGAAGATACATGGCCTCATTCATCGAAGGAGCGATTAGAACAGGACAATTGGAAGCAGCATAGAAAGTCGATAAAAAATCATCAGCTACGCCGGAAGCAAACTTTCCAATCATGTTTGCTGTGGCTGGGGCAACGAGCAGAAGGGATGTCTCCTTCGCCAGATCCACATGGGGAATTTCGTCCGAGTATTCTTCATCAAATGGATCTACAAGAGCTTTTTGTCCAGAGAGAGCACTAAAAAGCAGAGGAGAAATCAAGCGGGAAGCATTTTTTGTCAAGATAACTTGAACCTGAAACTTCTCTTTTTGGAAGCCGCGGATTATTTCACAAGCTTTATACAGACTCACTGAGGAACACACTCCTAATGTAATTTTGACCATTTTAACCTCTTATCTATCTTCGGAGAAACTACGGAGAATGGGAACAATTTCTTTTTTCTTAATGTCGAGGCGACATCTCGTGCTTAAAATAATTGCTTCCAGTTCTTTCGAAGCTTTTTTCAGCTCGGCATTAATGATGATATAATCAAAATCGGGATAAAACCTGATATCTTTTCTGGCAACCTCAAGCCTTTCCTTTATCGAATCTGGACTTTCCTGACCTCTCTTTTCAAGCCTCGCTTTAAGCTCCTCGAATAAGGGCGGCAGAATAAAGATGAATACGCATCTCTTTAATTTTAATTTTATCTGCTCGGCACCTTGAACATCTATGTCCAGGAGAAGATCCCCCCTGGTTCCTTTCCTTTCTATCTCTCTCTTGGAAGTCCCGTAATGATTCCCGTGGATGACAGTCCATTCAGCCAGTTTCTCCTCTTTAATCATCTGCTCAAATTCAGACTTTGCCACAAAATAATAATCCCTGCCTTCTTTCTCTGCGTTTCTTTTTTTGCGGGTTGTATGGGAAACTGAAAACCGGACATCTTTCACATTTTCCATAACGTGCCTAACCAGAGTGGTCTTTCCGCATCCAGACGGGCCAGTAATGACAAAAAGCATAAAATCTCTCCTTCCCTAAAAAAGGGGACAGGCTACTTTTTCAATTCTTTCACTTCAAAACACCCTGCTTGAAAAAAAGAGGGACAGCCTGTTTTTTCTTGAAAAAACGGGACAGAATAAAGAGGATGAGTAAAAATGGGGCCTGTCCCCATTTTTACTGTCCCCTTTTTTTGCTTTTTTCATTTCTATTCTATGTTCTGAACCTGCTGTCGTATACTTTCCACCTCTCCCTTTATAGTCAAACTCCCTCTGATTATATCAATATCCTGGGATTTAGAATTTATGGTGTTAGCCTCCCGGTAAATCTCCTGGGCGATAAAATCCAGCTTTTTACCCACAGGCTCCTCTCTTTCTGGGGAAAGAAGGTCAAGGACATAACCCAAGTGAGATTTCAACCTTGCTATCTCTTCTGTCAAATCGTATCGCTGAGCAAAATAGGAAGCCTCCTCGGCAATCTTTTTTTCTGAAAGAGGAGCTTCGTGTTTCAACTCTTTCAAACGCTTCTTCAATCTCTCTCGGATGAAAAAAGGCTGTTTTTTGATTAGTTTCTCGATCCGTTTTAGAGCCTGTTTTATATTCTGAAGTTGCCTTCGAATCTCTTTCCCTATTTCCCGTCCTTCTCTTTTCCTCATCCTCACGACATCATCCAATGTTTTCTCAAAACTACTCTCCAGGAAAGCCGCTTCTTCCCCACTGAAATTCTTTCTCTTGAACTCTGCGACATTAGGCAAACTAAACACATTCTCCACTGAAAAATCCACCCTTTTTCCCATCCGAGAAGAGAGCTTCTCGAGAGAAGAAAGTATTTTCTCAAGCAAGTCTTCATTGATGCGAAGTTCCCAGAAAGAAGGGTCCAGGTAATTCAATTCAAAGAAAACTTCAATCCGTCCTCTGTGTAGTTTCTTCTGAAAGATGGCTCTGAGCTTGTTTTCTACCTCGCCAATTTGAGCCCCTCGATAACTCCAATCCAAGAACCGATGGTTTAAGCTTCTTATACTGATCTTAGCCGAGAGAGTCTTAGAATCAAACTTTTTCTCTGCAAATCCCGTCATACTCTGGATCATAGTACCGCTTCCTCCTCTTCTAAAAATTGCAAATCATGCAATTTTTTATAAATTCCGTCTTTCCTGCAGAGTTCCTTGTGTGTGCCAATCTCGGTAATTCTACCCTTGTCAAGTACAAAAATTTTGTCTACACGCCTTACAGTAGACAACCTGTGAGCTATAACAAAAGTTGTTCTGTTCTTCATAAGGTTGTCCACAGCAATCTGGATTAATCTCTCTGATTCAGAATCTAAGGACGATGTGGCTTCATCAAGAATAAGAATAGGGGGGTTTTTGAGTAAAGCTCTGGCAATCGCCAACCTCTGTTTCTGCCCACTGGAAAGCAGAGTTCCCTTTTCTCCTATGATAGAGTCGTACTCCTTAGGAAGCTTCATTATAAAATCGTGGGCTTTGGCCGCTTTAGCCGCTTCCTTGATTCTGTCCAGGGAAATCTCCTCCAGACCGTAGGCAATATTATTTCGTACCGTATCGTTGAAGAGAATGAGTTCCTGGGTAACAAGACCGATTTGGGATCGAAGAGAGGGAAGACTTACTTCCCGGATATCAATACCGTCTATTGTAATTTTTCCCGAAGTAGAATCATAAAAACGGAAAAGAAGATTGATGATGGTCGTCTTCCCCGCTCCGCTCAATCCAACAAGGGCAACGGTTTCAGTGGGCATGACTTCAAAACTGACTTCTTGAAGCACAAGCATCATCTCGTTGTAGCCAAAGGAGACATTTTCGAACTTTACGCTTCCCTTAACAGGAGGAAGGGGGTAAGCCTTGGGATGCTCTACAATTTGAGATTTGCTGTTTAGAATCTCCTGTATTCTTTCATAACAGGCCACTCCCTGCTGGATGGAGTTGTTGGCCCTACTCAAACGCTTGATGGGTGTATAAGAATAAAAAATTGCCACGACAAAGGAAACAAAATCGCCAGGGCTTATGTGTCCCTGGACTATCTTCGTCGCACCCAGGGCAAGGACGAAGGCGGCGACGACACCACCCATAAATTCCATAAAAGGGGAGGTTAAACTTCCTGTCATGGCCAGTTTAAGGCTTACTTTAAAATAGCTCAAAGTGGCCTGAAAAAACTTTTTTATTTCAAACTTTTCCATGGTGAAAGCTTTGACGATCTTGTTACCTGTAATAGTCTCATGGAGAAGATTGTAGATTTGAGCCATCTTTTCCTGACTCAGTAGCCCCTTTTTTTTGAGTTGACGACTGAAGAGTGCCAGGGGGATAACAGCTACCGGCACTATAACAAAAGATATCAGAGCCAAACGCCAATCAGTGATAAATATATAAACAAGAAGGGCAAGAAGAATAAATATTTCCTGGATGAGATCACCCATACTTCCTGCGACTGCGACCTGGATTCTATCAACATCGTTTGTTAAACGGGACATCAAATCACCCGTGGATTTATAGTCAAAAAAATCCGAAGACTGGTAGATGATATGTCCAAAAAGATCATCTCTCAATTTTTTGCCGACTTTATATCCGATGGACCTCATCAGAAATGAGGAAAGAAAAGTGAACAATCCTTTACCAAAGATAACAATTACCAAGAGCAAAGGAATAAGCCAAATGAATTGCTCCTCGGCAGCCCGGACTTTCTTAAAAACAAAACCTATGAGGCCCTCTTTTCCCCCAGATGTCGAAGCAGCACGCTGAAGGAACATTTTATCTATGATAGGCTGGACTAAATTGACAAATACGTATGTAAAAAAAGCAACGAATGAGCTAAATAGGAAGGCAAGAGAGAGCCTCTTTTTCTCTCCAAGAGTGAGTTTGAAAAGCTGGAATATTTCTTTCATTCTTTAAACCGGAGGCCCAGAGAAAATTTTCTCTGCAATCTCAAACGCATTCAAAGCCGAACCTCGAGTTAAATTATCCACTACTGCCCAGATCCAAAAGCTATTGGGAAACGACTCTTCTTTTTTTATCTGACCGATACAAATTTTATCTTCTCCTACCACCGAAACAGGACTGGAAAGCGTTGGAGGGGAAAGCTTAAAAAAGGAATGTTTCCTAAAAAGACTTTTTAAGCCCTGGATATCGGTTTTTCTCTTCAATTCTAAATAGCTCATAAGCGAATAGCTATGGAACACAGGGGCTTGAATGATGGACAATGAGAGGAGAAAACGACGAGGATGAAGAACTCTTCGTATCTCTGAGGTGATTTGTTTCTCAACAGAAGAAAAACCATTTTTATCGGCCTTCTCTGTATGGGAGAGAAAATTAAATGCAATCTGCTCCTTGAACACTTTCTTTGGAAGAGAAGAGCTGCTCAGGAAAGCATAACTCTGGCCAGCCAGCTCTTCGATGCCGGGTTCCTCATAAGCTGAAACAGGCTGAAGGACGAAAGAAACGGCCTTTAAAAGCCCAAATTCCTTGAGGACAACGTGAAAGAGATGAGAAAGGACAACAGTCACAGGATGAGGATTGGCTATAAGACCGGGTCTTTTTTTCAAAACAATCTCATCATTCACTCCGGCCACAACGATGGGAATTTTTTCTTCAGCGTTAAATGTCTCGCTCAAATCGATTGCGTGAAATTTTTGTTTTTGAGCAAGAATCCCAAATGCTTGATTAACTTTTTTATCTGCCGCTAGAAAAACCAAATCACTGCCAGAGAGAGACTCCTTCTCGAGATGATGGACTACTTTGGGTTCTCCCCGAAATTGAGTCAGCTTGCTGTATTCTTCTTCCACATCTGGGTCGAAGAAATCTATTTCCTTAATAGGAAACTTCTTCTGGCTCAAGACATTTTTTATCTCTTTCCCACGCATAGAATCTGACCCGATCAAGGCAATCCTTGGCTTTTTTGTCTCTCTCATTTTTTCAATAACTGAATTATTTATGGGCTTTTCTGTATTCAGTCATCAGGTAGTACATCTTATCCTTAAGAAAAAGCTTCTTTTTCTTCAACTCTTTTTCTTCCATATTTTCCACTTCGGTCAGGAAATCCTTCTGCTTTAACTTTTCGAGTTTCTTTTCAAGCTGTTTGTGTTGTTTATAGGCTTTTTTGAATACCTCGTCTTTTTTCAAAAGAAAATCCTTTAGTTCTTTCTCTTTCATTCAGTTTCCTCCGTTTAAAAGAATATCACAACGAATTCCCTAATTCAATTTCACAAGTTCCTTAAGAACTCTCTCCAATTGATCAGCCAAAGCTGACCAGGAAAATTCCTGCATTTTCTCATATCCGGCGCGGGCGATACGAAGACGAAGCTCTTCATCTTTAAGGAGTTTTTTGATTTGGTAGCGCAACAAAAGAGGATGAGGAAAAGGGACAACTAATGCGGTTTGGTTGTGAAAGGCAAAATCTCGAGTTCCACTTCGGCTGCAGACTACTGGAATCTGACAGGCCATAGCTTCTGCTGTGGTATTCGACCATCCCGCCCGTCTCTCAGCACTCACAAAAATGTCCGCCTGTGAATAGAGCCACGCCATTTTGCTTTGGGGTAAATTCAGGTGAAATTCATGAGGCACACGGGTATTGATCATCGGGCGAGGGTCTCTTCTATCTTCGCCCACTAAACTATCAAAAAAAACAAGTTTAAGGCGAGGATATTTTTTATAAAGACTTTCAACAGCACGGATTATGTGTTTTATGCGCTTTACTCTTTTATATATCCGTCCATAACAAAGTATACTGAATTCATTTCCTCGAATTTTCTTTTCCAAAGGAAAAAATATTTTAGGATTCACTCCTCCAAAAACTCTATAACAGGAGATGTGGTATTTCTTCTCAATTCGATTGCATATTCCTATCGAATTCCCAAGAAAATAATAGTTTTTTTTGACAACTTCTTTTTCCTTTTTATGTCCCTCCTGGACAAAATAAAAAATTTTTGCCCTGGCGTTTAATTTTTCAAAATAGGGCAAAATTGAATATTCACTGCAGAGACCGATGTCGAAATCTTCTTCGCCCAGAGATGAGAAAGATTTTGTTATACCTTTAAACTCTAACCATTCGGGTTTACTCCCATCAGGCTGGAAAAGGACAAAATAATAGCCTCTTTTCGCGAGCTCGTTTCCGATTTCAAGGTATCGCCTGACACCTCCAAAAATTTCCACATGGGGAAGCAGTGCTGCAATTTTCATTTAAGTTTCTATGCTTCGCTCTTTATTTTGAAGAGCTCTTTCATCTAAATCCCCTCACCGCCTGAAATTTGGAAAGTATTCTAACAAAATATGAAACTGAAAGAAAGTAAAATCCTTCTTGACCATAAGATCTGCAGGAATTTGATTTATCTTTCGTAGGGGTTTGATTTATCACTTTTGGGGTCAGGTCTTGTTTTTTGCTTGCCTCAAAAGTCTCATACAAACACATTAAGATTTCATGGCGCGAATGAAGACAACACAGATATCTACTATCTTCACTATCTTCAGGGTGATATTTTGCAACGCTCCCCTGTCCATTTATAAAAAGAGCGCAGTCACCCGCAATTTAATGCATTAGTATAAATTGCGCTTGTATGAGTAAAAGCAAAAAACAAGACCTGACCCCACCAAAAAACTTAATAATTGACTTTACATTAGAGCAAAATTATACTTAACACCGATTAAAAAAATTGCCTCCAAATAAATGGCGAGGTAGCTCAGTCGGTAGAGCGAGAGACTGAAAATCTCTGCGTCGGCGGTTCAATTCCGTCCCTCGCCACACCTTTCTATTCAGCTGCCAGAACCAGCCAAGGATTGATAAATCACACCTATAAAATAATTATATGCATGATAAAAATGTGGGTTTGATGAATCAAACCCCTACAAAAAACTACACGACAAAATGGGAGGGCAAATCAAGCCCTTGCATTAAAATATTGTATCCTTCAGTAGAAAAAAAGTGTGGGCTTAAAGAATCAAATATATATAAATATTTATATACAAAAAAGAGGTGGGTTTGATGAATCAAGACCTACGAATGTGATTTAAGATATTCCCGCAGCTTCTGGCCAAACTCTGGCCTCTTCAAGGCAAGATCGATGCTGGCTTCTAAAAAGCCCAGTTTATTCCCGGCGTCATAGCGCTTTCCCTCAAATAGATACCCATAGACAGGCTTCGTCTCAAGAAGGATCTTTATGGCATCCGTTATCTGGATCTCGCCTCCTTTATCAGGATCGGTCTTTTTGATTGCCTCGAAAATATCAGGGTTAAAAACATACCTTCCAAGAATACCAAGGTCAGAAAAGGCTCTCTCCGGACCGGGCTTTTCAATCATATCTTCAACTTGAAACACCCTTTCTGAAATCTGTTTAGGCTTGACGATACCGTATTTTTTTGTCCCTTCCTCATCCACTCGTCCGAGGACAATAATCGAAGCTCCGAGCTCAGAGTATGCATCCATCAGCTGCTTTGTGCATGGCGTAGGACAGTCGAATATATCATCAGGGAGGAGGACCACAAAGGGTTCTTGGCCAATATACGTTTCACCCATGAGGATAGCATGCCCCAAACCAAGGGCTTTTTTCTGGCGGATATAGCAGAATTCTGCAAGACTTGCAATTCCTCTAACCTGTTCTAGAAAATCAGACTTCCCTTTCTCTTCCAGAAACTGTTCTAACTCCGGGCTTCTGTCAAAATAATCTTCGATGGACGATTTTCCCCGGCTAATTACGATGCCAATACTTTCGATTCCTGACTGAACAGCTTCCTCTACGCCGTACTGGATAAGGGGCTTATCCACAACCGATAGCATCTCCTTTGGTTGAGATTTAGTGGCAGGTAGAAAACGAGTGCCGAAACCTGCCGCGGGAATGAGGGCTTTCCTTATTTTCATTTCTTTTTTCAGAATCTACAGATTAAAGTAGAAGAAGGCAACAGCTGAAATCAGCATTCTTCCTTTTTTCATATGCTTCTCTTCCTTATTTCTCCTCTGTTTACTAGTTTTAAAATTCTTTGTCAAACGGAATATTCATTGATTCTGCTGCAGTATGGTCAATCAATTTGCCTTTTTTATAAACTGCAGCCTAAACAGCCTGGACTTCTTTTATCTGAGGGACCTTCTTTTTTATGAAGCGTGTAATGCCCTGGGTTAGAGTCATCTCCCTCATCGGGCATCCCTCGCAGGCTCCCAAGAGCTTGACCTTGACCACCCCATCCTCTGTAACATCCACAAGCTCCACATCTCCTCCGTCTGCCTTGAGATGGGGCCTGATTTCTTCTATTGCTTTTTTAACGTCTTCTTTCATATGTTTATCTCCTTATTTTTATCAATCAGGATGAGAGATTAATATATTCGAAATCGGATTATTTCTCAAATTCTACAGAATTACTTTTTCTTTGAATACTGAGCTATTTCCACAACGGGGGGATGACTCTTCCGGTCTGATCCCGAAACTTTTTTTTTATTTTTTTTATTTTTTCGCTTGACAATTTATTAAAAGTTGATATTTTTTCTTATGGGTACTAATGGAAGAAATTGAAATTTTTAGCTGGCTGACTTTAGACGCCATAAAAAATGCTGCAAAGACTGCGCAAACAGTGGGCGACCTCCAGACAGGTCACTGTAAATCTATCTTCTGCAAAATTGAGGATGATTATCTAGAATTATGCTACAGCGATACAGGTTCTAATTTTTTAAGACGATACGAAAACAAAGATGAATATGACAATGCTCTGAAGAAGCGAAAAAAGGAAGAAGGAGAAGCCCCTTTTGAAGAAGACCAGGGATACGAAGATGCTTTCGAAGATGAAGTGAAAGAAGAAATCCACGAACTTGAGGACGATTTAGAAACGGATTAACCCCCACCTTTAATTCCTTACGATTCAATCTGATAAATAAAATTTCTATGTTTTATCGTTTATTTTTTTAATTTTTTCCTTTAGCTGGCTGAGAAAATTCAGGGCATCCAGAGGCTTAAGCTCAGAAATATCGCACTTCTCGATTTCATCTTCAATATCTTTTAACAGCTCCTGTTTTCTATCATCTTTGAATAAAAGAAACTGGGCTTTATCCCGTTCCTTCGAAGACCGGTAGGCAAGCCTCGGGAGTCCCGAATCATCGAGCTCCTGTTTCTCCAAATTAAAAAGGATCTCCTTGGCTCTATCCACAACAGACCGGGGAATCCCGGCAAGCTTGGCCACATGAATGCCATAACTCTGGTTCGCAGGACCGGAAACAATCTTCCTCAGGAAAATAATATCATCTTTCCACTCTTTAACCGAAACATGATAATTTTTGATTCTATTTAAAGTTAAGGCCAGCTCAGTCAATTCATGATAGTGGGTAGCAAATAAGGTTTTGGCCCTTATTTCTTCCTTTTCATGGAGGTATTCAGCCACCGCCCAAGCAATGCTGAGGCCGTCAAAAGTGCTCGTACCCCTCCCAACCTCGTCAAGCAGGATCAAGCTTTTCTCTGTAGCATTGTTTAATATCTTCGCTGTCTCGAGCATCTCCACCATGAAAGTGGACTGACCCACGCTTAAGAAATCCATAGCTCCTATACGGGTAAAAATGCGGTCCACCGTACCCATCTCAGCTTCCTTGACAGGCACATAGGAGCCCATCTGAGCCAGAATACAGATCAAGGCGACCTGTCTCAAGTAAGTGGATTTCCCTCCCATGTTGGGACCAGTGACGATCAGAATTTGATCCTCCGCTCTATCCAGATATGTATCATTGGGTATAAACGGATCTTCATTGGTGACTTCGATAACAGGATGCCGCCCTTCCACAATGCTTATCTTCTCTCCTTTGTTCACCTTGGGACGACGATAGTTGCGTATGGAGGCTAACTCAGCCAGTGAAGAAAGGACATCCAGTCGAGCCACATCAGAGGCAATTTTCTGGAGGCGGGTGGTTTCCTTGGAAATCTTTTCTCTTATCTCGAGGAAAAGGTTATACTCCAAATCCGCTATCCGCTCCTCAGCACTTAGGACTTTCTCTTCGTATTCTTTAAGTTCAGGAGTGCTGTACCTTTCAGAATTAACAAGGGTCTGTTTTCGAATATAATCAGCAGGAACCAGGGACAAGTTGGCCTTGGTAACTTCAATATAGTAACCAAAGACCCTGTTGAAACGGATCTTAAGGGAGGAAATTCCTGTTTTTTCTCTTTCTTTCTTCTCAAGGGAAGTGATAAAACTTTTTCCGGAACGGCTCAATTTTCTGAGCTCATCAAGTTCTGAATTGAAGCCATCCTTGATTATTCTTCCTTCAGTCAGCAAAAAAGCAGGCTCTTCCAGGATGGCCCTGTCAATCAACTCCACGAGATCCTGAGCATTATCCCAAAACTTGTGAATCTTCTTTATCACCTTTGATGAAAAAGGCTTAATCATGTTTTTAATTTGGGGAAGAGGCAAAAGTGATTTTTTCAATGAAACCAAATCTCTAGCGTGAGCCACAGCCAAGGAAATTTTCCCTTTGAGTCGCTCTAAATCGAATATTTCTTTCATGCCCTCTCTTAATTCTTTGCGCTCTATCGTGCGGCTGAGAAACTCTGAGACAGCATCCAGTCTTTTTTCTATATCCACACAGCGGAGGAGAGGCTGAAGAAGCCAGTTGCGGATAAGTCTGCAGCCCATGGAAGTCACCGTGAAGTCGATAATATCAAGCAGAGAATCTTTCCTTCCTCCATCTCTTAAGTTTTTCACGAGCTCTAAGTTTTTTATGGCCGTAGCATCAAGGATCATCTCTGTGCCTGATTGCGCGTAAGAGACTTTATCGATCAGGGAAAGGGAATCCTTTCTTACTTTCTTAAGATAATAAAGAAGAGCGCCGGCCGCTGAAACTGCCATGTCTTTGTCGGCAAGATCAAAACCTGCCAAAGATTTGACCTTGAAATGACCCTCCAAAATATTTTTCGCTTGAGAAAAATCAAAAGCCCAATCCTCCAGAGGGCTTTTCAGGATAGAAATCATGCTGTGGCTGGAGAGAATTTCGATGATATGCTTTTCCTCTCCCTCTGGGAAGACAATTTCCCTTGGCGAAACCTTGAAGAGCTCGTCAGGCAGCATCCTCTTCTCCTGAGAATCGCTTTGAGCGGCTCTCATCTGACCAGAGGCTAAATCAATAAGAGCCAATCCCCAACCCTTATCTTTTAGAAACAAACTGGCAATATAATTGCTTTCACTAGCACCTTCAAGCTCCAACTCAACAGCGGTTCCCGGAGTTAAAACTTTTATCACTTCTCTCTTCACCACTCCCCTTGCCAGCTTTGCATCCTCAACTTGTTCGCAGATAGCTACTTTAAAACCACGCCTGAGAAGCTTGCCTAAATATGAATCAGCCGCATGATAAGGGATTCCGCACATCGGGATTTTCTGGCGCGAGGTTAACGCAATCTCCAGTACAGGAGATGCAATTTTTGCATCTTCATAAAACATCTCGTAGAAATCACCCAGACGAAAAAATAAAATAGCATCCTGATAATCCTTTTTAATCCGCAAATACTGCTCCATCATCGGTGTGGAGGAATTTTTCTTAGCCATATCCTTTAGACAAATATACTCAGTCATATCCCATTTTTCAAGAAAAAAGGGACAGGTTACTTTTTCTTCCAGGCTTAGTAAATCAATATCATTCTAATAACCAAAAGTGCGGGTTTGATAAATCAAGCCCCTACATAAACAATTTCATCTTATTGCAGGTGCTTGATTTATCAAACAAACACTTTTTCCTAAAATTAAAAGCACGAATTTGATGAATCAATCCCCTACAAACAAATATCTGAAAATAATTATATATATAATAAAGGTGGGCTTGATAAATCAAGCCCCTGCAACACATTTGACAATGCGGACAGGCTATAGTATATCTCCTTGAAAATGAATTTGCCTAATCTCCTCACTATGCTGAGAATACTCTCTATCCCAGTTTTGGTTGTCGTGCTCCTTAGTCAATTTGAGGGGAAAGAACTCACGGCTGTCATCATCTTCCTTCTGGCAGCCCTGACTGACACTCTTGATGGGCTCTTGGCAAGAAAGAGAGAGCAAGTAACGATCTTGGGACAGATTTTAGATCCAATAGCAGATAAGCTACTGATCGCCTCAGCCTTCATCTGCCTTGTAGAATTGGGCGCTGTCTCGGCCTGGATGGTTGTCATAATATTAGGAAGGGAATTAGCTGTCACAGGATTTAGGGCAATTGCCTCCTCCAAAGGAATCTACATCGCTTCCTCAAGACTTGGCAAATTCAAAATGATTTCAGAAGCAATTACTATATGTTTATTGATATTGGGAGAGGAATATCTAGGGCGCTTCAACTTTATTTCTCAAATCGGCCTCTGGGTGGTTATAGCCATAGCGACTATTTCTGCCGCAGAATACTATATAAGATTTGGTCCCCTTGTAATTTCAAAGCATTCCTGAAATAGTCTCTCTTGCTTTTTCCAGAGTTAATGAATCTTCTACATTTAAAAGTGTAGGAGGAGATGTCCATTTTCTGCTGATTCTCTTTGCCAGCCCTGACAAGACTTTTCCTGAACCCAGTTCCACGAACAGGTCAACCTTCTCCTTGAGCAATATTTCCATTGATTTAAACCAGAGTACAGGCTGCGTGACCTGCCTTTTCAAAGCATCTCTGGCTTCGTCTCCTTTATGGATCACTTTCGCATCCACATTTGTAATTATCGGAAACTTCAGACCTTTAAATTCCACCTGATCCAAATCGTAAGAGAGCTTCTCCTCTGCGCTCTTCATAAGCTTGCAGTGAAAAGGAGCGCTCACAGGTAAAATGATAGACCGGGGAGGCTTGATTACAGCTAAAGCCTTATCCACAGCTTCTTTATGTCCGGAAATTACAATCTGCTCCTGGCTGTTCCAGTTTGCTATCTCTACGACTCCCTTTTTTATCTTTGTCAAAGCTTTTTCTACATCTTCATAACCACAGCCAAGTACTGCAGCCATCGCACCCATTCCCACTGGTACAGCCTCCTGCATATACATTCCTCTTTTTTGAACAAGGAGAAGTGCATCCTCAAATTTTAAAGAACCAGCTGCCACAAGGGCCGAATATTCCCCCAGACTATGCCCGGCTGCTATCCAAGCTTCCTTTCCCAAAAGGACATAAGCAACGAAGCTTAGGATGAGGAGAGCGGGTTGTGTATTCTTAGTCAGTTTTAGCTCTTCCTCCGGCCCCTCAAAACAGAGCTTGGATATTTTGAAGCCGAGAGTTTCATCTGCCCTTAAAAATATCTCCCGGGCATGGGATGAAAAATCATAAAAATCCTTTCCCATACCTACACCTTGAGAACCCTGTCCGGGAAACAAAAAAGCCATGCCGCTCATCATAACTCCTTACTAGCTAATGATTTGTCTTTCGATATTATATAACATCAATATATATATTTTAAAAGGTGGGATTGATGAATCATGCCCCTACATAAAAATCAATCAAGTGTGGGATTGATGAATCAAGCACCTACATTTCCTGCAATAATTTCTGTATATCCGCCTTTTTCCTCAGGTTTTTTATCCAATCATTAATCTGAGTTTTAACTTTTTCCTGGATGATAAGGGATTCAATCTCGTCGAGAATCTCCATCATCGGTCGAGACTCCAAGCCTTTCTCTCTTTGAGAGGAGACATAGCTCTGTTTGTAATAGTTCTCGATTTGCTTCAAACTTACAATAATTCGTTGGCCAAACTTCCGAGATATGATTTTTTGATAATTGATTTTCTCTCGGATATAGCCTCTTAAATCATCCCAATCCAGGTCAAACTCTTCAAGCTTTCTACGGACTGGCTCATTACCCAATCTCTCAATTATTCTTGCCTGGAAAGAATCCAACTCCTCCTTTTCTACCAAGACCTCTTCACCTGCTAAAGCAATAACAAGTTTTTGATCAATCAGCCGCTCCAGTATCAACGGTCGAAGGTTTCCAGACCTTTCCTTGAGCTCTTCATCGTGGAGGCCGAATGCCTCTGCAATCCTCAGATCAGTTAATGTTATGACCTGCTCGTTGACCACAGCCACGATCCGGTCTACTGTTTCTGAAAAGCAGTAAACGATAAAAAGAAAAAAAATGACTTTAATTAATTGAAAGAAATAAATCCGGGTAAAAATATTCAGTCGTCTCATTTTGGGCATATTTTTAGAAGACATTTCCAATCGTAACAAAAATTAAAGGTTTTCTTTCTCCTTTAGCTGCATCCAAATTCCAGCCGACTTCCAAACGTACAGGACCCAAGGGAGTACGATACCGGATTCCAATCCCCACAGCATTCTGAAGAGCAGTCAGGCTAAAATGCGTCGTATTCTCGAAAACATTGCCTTTATCGTAAAAAAGAGCCCCTGATAAATCTTTAATCGCGGGAATCAGAGGAAATGTCAGTTCAAAGTTTAACAAAAACAGGGCTTCTCCTCCAACAGGTTTCTGCGAAACCGGGTCTTTTGGACCCAACTCATCAAACCTTGCTCCACGGAAAGAGTTGCCGCCCCCAGCAAAAAACCTCTCATGAATAGGAATAGGCTTTCTGCCTCCTCCCAATCCAAGACGGGAGGCGGCGCTAAATGTAACACCGGAAAAAACTGGGATAAATTGCTTATACTTTATGAAGCTTTTTAAATAATTTGACTCAGACTTGAGAAGAGGAAAGGCTCTTTCTACGACAAAACTTAAAAAAGAACCTTTCTCTGGATTAAAAGGTTCATCCCTTCTGTCCCAGATGAAGCTGCCGGAGATAGAAGTTGCAGAAAAAGGACGAAGCTGGCGGTTAACTTCTGATTCTTCAACCAGCAGGATAACAAAATTTGTCCTGGCCCACCTCATAGTCGTCAGGAACAAAAGATTCTTTGAAACGGACTTGATGGCTGTGAGACTCACACCTTGTCGGTCGAAGGTAAAGCTCTCCCGCTCTTCCCTTTCCAGCCAGGCATTCATATATGTCTGCATCGGGAGCCCAAAAAAGTAGGGCTGTTTCCAGGAAAAAACCCCTCTTTTTTCTTTGAAACTGAATTGCCCAACGAGGCTTAGTTGAGCTGCTGAACCTAAAACATTACTCTTGATAAACTCGGCCGTTCCTCTAATCCTGACCGGATTATTCCAGAGAGCAAAAGTCTGGCGCTCGCTACTGGTCTCCAATCCTACACCAAGCCCTGCATAATTTCTCTTACCTTCCCTGACGCTGATGATCAAGTTTTCCTTCTCAGTAGAGATGGGAATTTCATCAATCTTCACTTCTGTGAAAACACCCAGCTTTTCAAGCCTTCTTTTCGACTCTCGTATTCTTTCATAGAGAGCATATTCTCCCACTTTTACTCTAAGCTCTCTGATAATGGTGAGTCTTTTTGTAACAATATTGCCTATAATCACGATTCTATCAATTTTGACTTTTTTCCCTTCTTTAAGACTAAAAAAAACAGAAAAAAGATTCTTTCCTATTGGTTCAATCCTGGCCCTTATTTCAGTTCCTCTAATGCCCTGGTTCAGGTAAAAGTTACCAAGTCTTTCCATGTCATTCTGGAGGTTGGGCTGGTAGAAAAATCCGCCCTCAAAGCTGCTTATCTGCTTAAGAAGGGTTTCCTTGTTAAACAGGTTTGTTCCTTCAAAAGATATCTTTTCAATCTTCTCCTGACCTCCCTCCTCGATAAAAAAATGGACTCTTACCTCTTTTCCCTGCGGGAAAAAATTCAAATTTACTCTTGCATCAGGAAATCCTCTTGTCTTATAAAGAAGTATTATCTCCGCGGGCAATCCAAATAGTTTTTCCCCGTCTATCCAGCTCGAAAAAGGAACATTTGCCTCTGAGGCAAGCTCTTCTGTTAACTCTTCAGAGGTGAAATATTCCAGACCTTCAAAAGAAACACCCTTAATCTTGAATTTCTCGCCCGGGCTGACTTTATACACAACGCGCATCTCATTATCCATTTTTTCAATGGACGAAGTGACAGAACAAAAAAGACAACCTTTTTTCCTCAGGAAAGCTATAATTTTTGCTTTTCCTTCGGCCAGTCCCCACTCTTCAAATATTCTTGGCTCCCAGATTGGTTCCAGAAGTCTCAAAGGAACGTGCGCTCCTTCTATAACAATCTCTATTTTCTCGTGAGGGATAATTCTTAAAGAAAGGTAAACACTCCGCTCCCTTTCATCAAATCTTACTTCTTCGGCATCAATCTCTGTTCTTTGATAGCCCTTCGAACCATAAAATTCTTTAAGCCTTGTAAGCTCCTTTTCCAGAACCGAAGGGACGTATTTATCCCCTTCCTTGATTTTCATTTCTTTCTTCAATTCAGCTTCAGGGAGAATCTTTTCTCCTGAAAAAGCAATTTTCTTGATAATGTACCTTTGGGCAGAGCGAATCTCAAAAATCACACTAACCGTGGGACTTCTGGAATCTCTCTCGGCAGAAGCCTCAATCTCAGGCTGAAAATAGCCTTTCTTGGTAAGAGCTTCCTTTAATTCTTCAACAGCCTTTTTCACCTTCTCACCGGAGAAAAAACTCCCCTCAGATAAAGAGAGCAAGCTTTCCTTTAGGTCTTTACGAGAAACCTTCTGTCTTCCCCTAAAAATAATCTTTCGGATAAAAAACCGTCTGGTCAGAAGAAAAGTTAGCTGGATCTCCTGCTCTCCCTCCTTCAAAACCTGAACATCAGAGAAAAGCCCGGTCCTGTAAATCTGTTTAATGCTGTTGGTGATCTTTTTCAAAGAAAACTCCTCTCCTTCCTTTACAGGAATCAGTTCTGCCATAGATTCACCATCTGGTTGGCCGTCAATCCGGATAGATACTTTGGCTATGAGAGGAAAGGGCTTTTGAGACAGGGATGCAGATTCCTTGGGTAAAAAAACAATAAAGAAGAACAGGAGAAAAAATAGTGCTTGTTTTCTTTCTCCGAAGCTAAAATCTCTTATGAATTTTAACATCAATGCTAATCCGACCCTCTTCATTCCGGATTCCGACAATAGAGAGATCATTCGTCAGTTCCCATTCCAACCGCGCAATCTCCTCCCTTTGAGTTCTAAGATTGGCAGAATAAAGAATAACAAAGTTTTTCGATATTTTTTTCCCTACAGTCAAGCGAGCTGCCATCTCAGGGGAGGAACCCATGATAAAAGGATCGATTCTGAAGCGATCAATGACGAAAAGGCCCTCAGCGCGCTTCTTTGCTTCTTCTGAAAGCTGAAAAGACACGAAAGAATAAGTGGTTAGCAGTGTGCTTGTATCATAAGAATAAGTGCGCTTGAAAGACTCTCCTAGGGCAAGAAGAGCCAGGACATCTTCTGGCGGTAACGGGGGCGAAGAGCTCAATTCTGGAGTGAGACGGTCAACCGGGCCATCAAGAGAAAAAGTCACTCTATAATCTTTGACGTATGTTTCTCCTTTAAAGCTTAGATAAGGTTCAATGGCCGCAGGATTGATAAAACTCAAGCGTCCGCTTAGTATTCTAAATTTTCTATCCTGAAAATAGACTTCCCCATCTATAGCTTCGATATCGCCAAGCACCACTGGCGTTATCACACTGCCTGTTAGAGTCAAATCAAACCTGCCTCTAGCCGTGCCCAAAGAGTTCTCCATCCAAGCATTATCATCTGCTCTCAGTCTAATGTTCAGTGTAAGGTCATCAAAAAAGCCTGGCTCTTCTCGAGGCTGATAATAAGGGCTTGAATAGAAAGTAAATTTCTCGTCAACTTCACGCCTCCAGGAAAGCTTGCGAGCTAACAAATCTCCTTCCAATACAAAGCGATTAGGATCCTTTATCAGATTCAAAGAGCCATCAGTCAAGGCTCTGGTCCTCTCTAACGGAGAGAGAAGCAAATTTTTCCCCTCTATTTTAAGGTCAATATTCTCAATCCTGCCGTTTCCAAATTCCAACTCTCCATTTCCCTGAACATCTCCTCCGCCAAATTTGGCCTGAAGGGAGCGAAAAGAAACCTTGTTGTTTTCAACAAACATCAGCCCGGAATAATCTCTCAAAGCATGTGCAAACCGCTCCAGCGGAAAAACCGACCCTTGAAAATCAATAGCTCCTTTAATCTGGGGAGAGCCCTTTCCGCCTCTAACTTCGCCCAGATAATTAACGCGCCCCTTGGCCCCTTTCCATGGAAGGAGGAGATCGAGATTGGTGAAGCTTCCTCTTATATCAACAGAAAACATTTCATCGTCAACAGGGATGGGGAGAGCGAGTGAAATATTAAACTCATTTTTACCTGGAAGGAAATTTCCGTTTAACTCCAAACCAAGCCTTCCTTCCGAGTAGCCAAGCTTCGCCTGTCCCCTTGCTTCGGTTTTCTGAAGATGAATATAGTGCAAATCCTTAATTTCAAAATTGCCCAGGGCCAAGTCCTGACCAAGGACGCCTTTTCCCTTAAGGCTGAATCCCAGGTTCCCCTTGACGTCAGCATAAAGGGAAGAGAGGTCGATATCCTCTCCACGGATATCGATGTCAAAACCTTCAGCTCGAAGGTCTACACTGGCGTTTCCTTTTACAACGCCCCCATGCAAATAAAATTGAAGATCGGAGAAAGAGAGGGCATCGCCCTGCCATTCCAATTTTCCGCTTATGTCTCTCAGGTTCTTATCTGCGAAATTCAGCGACGAACTTGAGAAGGTACTTTTAAGCTGAATATCCTCATATTTCAGTTTTACTTCAAAATTTCCTGAAGCTTCTCCTCGGAGAGGAAAATCAATGTCAAAACCCGGGAAAATTCTTTCAATAAGACCTCGATCAAGTTGAATATCAACTTTCAGCCCTTCTGGGCTCGAAAAGAGGCTAATTTTCCCCTTCATGAAAGGATCATCTATCCTGAATCTCCCAAAAAACTCATCCCTTATTAGCTCGACTTCACCTTCGACCGAATCTACATCGAATCTATCATAGCCTCCAGGAGTGAAGGCGAAATCTGCCTTAATCTGAGGGAGATCATAATCGCCAAAGATATGAATATTGCTCTTGCCTTTCCCTCTTATCTCGGGAAATTCGAAATTTTGTGAAAGTATCACAGATGTAAACTGTCGAGCCTGCTTTACATCCTTGATCTCGCCTTGAATGGTTATGTCCAGCTCCTTCCCAACTTCTGCTTTTCCTTCAACGTTAATCTGGCCAAAACTAGAGGAAAGATCTTGAGAAGAAAATGTAAACTCATTCATCCCGTCCCAGTTGAATTTGACCCGGCCGCCAAAAGGAAATCGACCCGACTCGACTTCGAAATCCTCTTCCCTGAATTCTGCAACCGCTTGAAGTTTCTCGTTTTCAATCGAAAAACTTCCCCAGGCACAAGACTTTACGGGCCAGGGCAGGGAAAAATAATTCATTATAGGATCCAGATGAACTCCTTCAGCTTCTCCCGAAATTCTATCTTCTTCCAGATGAATTCTTACAAATTCAGGCGGCATTGATTTCTTCTGGATATTAAACTCTACAGTTTTGCCGGCTTTTTCGTTAAAATCGATTTTTCCGTTAACTTTCCCCAGGAAGACTCTGTTCAAGACAAGACTCTCGCTCGAAAAGTTCCCTTTAAAAGCAATCTCTTCGCTGCTTCTGGTAAGAATTCCTGCTCCTTCAACCTCCCCCTCCCAATCAAAAGGAAGATGAAGAAAATCGACAACGAATGAAGCTTTTGCTTTCAAAGAAGTTTCCAGGCGTAAATCAGGGTTTAACGGATTGAGCAAGCTCCCTTCGGCTTTAAAGTCAAAATCAAAACCATCGATTTCAATTCTTTCTATGATGATCTCTTTGCCGCGTCTATTGACAGAAAGACTCACTTTTCCCTCTACCTGCGGCAGGGTTGGGTCCAGTGATAAGATATTCTGCTCTGCTTCTGCTTGAAAAGAAAGATCACCTTTTTTCTGGGAAAAACGGGCATTAATATTCCTGGATTGAAAACTCACTTCTTTTCCCCGAAAATAGAACTCCCCTTCCTTTATCGATCCTGCTTCTACCGAAAATGGAAGAGAAAAGCTGACTTCCCTGTTTTCTTTCTCTTTTTCGGCAAAGGTACCATTGAGTCTTAGGATCGGGCGTTCGATAGAAACATTAAAGGGTCTTTCCCTGGTTAACAACGATCCATAAGATATTCTTACAGCAATTTTTTTTGCAGAAAAAAGGGGCGAAGGAGCGCGTGCTCTCACATCTTCTAAAATGAGAACAGGAGGGAAAACAGACATGTGAAGGTGGGAGTATTCAAAGCTTGATTGTACTTTTTTCGTTATCCGGTTAAGAAGAATATTTTTGATGACCACCCCTGATCCTGCCAAAAAAAGGACTATAACGAAAAGAATGACGAGTAATCTAAGCTTTTTATGTGCCTTCATGATTATTATTTAATTACTCAGCGAAAATACAACCTGATCCTATAACATTATTTGATTCACTAAAAATATATATTTAGGGGCAGTTTTATATTATACCACGGTTAGTGCCTTGTATATAGTTCCTTGCGGGGTCAGTCGCCGACTTTGCCTTTTACGTCGACAGACCAATCAATAAATACGATAAAGAGGATTCATTTGGTTTATCCTTGGCCAAAGGCAGTATTTACGGCTATATAAGAAAGGAAGAATATAACAATTTATCCAAGGAATTTAAAAAGAACTATTTGTCTGTCGTAGAAACAAAGGGCTTCATAATGGGGTCAGACCTTTCCTACCCCGTTCCTATTCGATAGAAAAAAGGAGGGAGCCGGCTTCTACAGAATCACCGGCCGCAGGATTTATCTTTGTTATTATTCCGGGTTGAGGGGACTTAATCTCATTCTGCATCTTCATGGCCTCCAGGACTAAAACAACCTGGCCTTCCTTTACTTCTTCCCCTTCTTCGACAAAAACCTTCACTATTCTCCCTGGCATGGACGTCTTGACATTTCTCTTCTTGGGCTTTGCTCCTTTCTTTCCTAAAATCTGCGAAGCAGACTTCTTCTCTATCTTGAAAAATCGTCCGTTCACATAAACAGAATGAGATGAAGAATTTGAATTGATTATAACGTTGTGAATTTTGCCATCTATATTCAGAAGAATCTCATCGGAGCTTAAGAACTCAACTGAAACATGATATTCTCTTTTTCCGAGAGAAACCAGAATATCATTCTTTACTTTCTCTTCTAGGTTTAGCGTAAACTCTTTATCATCAAGCCAAAGTGAAAAATTCATTTTACAGCCTGTCGGAAAAGTTTTGTAATCTCCCCTGAAATTTCCAATTGCTCTCTTTTCTTTTGGGTGCAGACGCAGGGCCTGATTTTCTCTCCGCATAAGTTTTTATTCCTGCTGCTATCAAGGCCACTACCTCCTCTTCTGGTCCTCCCCCGTCTCTTTCTTTCTCCAGATCGGCGATGAAATGGGTATTGTAATCGCCCGCAAAGAATTTCGGGTGAAGAAGAATCCGTCTGAAAAAAGGAATCGTCGTTTTTATACCATAGACCTGGTATTCGGACAAAGCTCTGAGCATTCGATGAATGGCTTCAACTCTTGTCCTTCCCCAGGTAACTAGCTTGGAAAGCAGGGGATCGTACTCAAGAGGCACTTCATATCCTTGGTAAACTCCGTTATCATCCCGAACACCCAATCCTCCCGCAGGGGTTCGGAGATGAATTATTTTCCCGGGGGAAGGCATAAAATCATTTTCCGGATCCTCGGCATATATTCGGCATTCCAGCGAGAATCCTTTGGGCTTTATGTCCTCCTGGCTAATACTTAACGGAAAGCCTGCTGCTATTTCAATCTGGCTCTTGGCAAGATCAATGCCCGTTACCATTTCTGTGATTGGATGTTCCACTTGAAGCCTGGTGTTCATTTCTAAAAAATAAAACTTTTTCTTTTCATCAACCACAAATTCCACCGTTCCGGCATTCCTGTAGTTCACCGCAGCTGCTGCTTTCACAGCAATCCGTCCCATTTCTTCCCGCATCTCATTATCAATGAAGGGAGAGGGTGTTTCCTCCAGGACTTTTTGGTATCGTCTTTGAATAGAACACTCCCTTTCGCCCAGATAAACAATATTCCCAAAATTGTCAGCCAGGATTTGAATCTCGATATGATGTGGCTTGTCGAGATATTTCTCGATGTAGATGGAAGGATCTGCAAAACTCTCTTTCGCTTCAGACTGGGCTAACCTGAATGACGAGAGAAGGTCTTTCCTCTTTCTCACCAACCTCAACCCCTTGCCTCCACCGCCAGCCGTTGCTTTAAGCAGGACAGGGAAACCTACCTTTTCAGCTTTCTCCTTTAAATCTTTCTCATCTTTTAAAGGCTCAAGAGTACCCGGGATAACCGGCACTCCGGCTTTGGTCATCCTCGTCCGGGAAGTGGTTTTATTCCCCATGATTCTCATAGGCTCAGAGGGAGGTCCGATAAAGACAATCCCTTCTTCCTCGCATCTTGCCACTAAGCCAGGATTTTCAGCCAGGAATCCATAGCCGGGATGGAGAGCCTCAGCTTTGCTCTTTTTTGCGACTTCAATTATTTTTTCGATATTGAGATAACTCTGGGATGGTACTGATTCACCAATATAATAGGCTTCCTCAGCCAGCCTTACATGAAGGGCTTTCCGGTCTGCCTCTGAATAGACGGCCACAGGAACAATGCCCAACTCACGACAAGCGCGGATTATCCTTACAGCAATCTCGCCTCTGTTGGCAATCAATACTCTCTTGAACATTTTGGCCATTTTTCTCTTCTCTCGTTTCCTGCCTTTCTGGTTTTTTATATTGCTCTCTTTTTTAAAAAAGAGATGAGATTGCCACGCTCCCTTCGGTCGCTCGCAATGACGTTCTCTTCCATATCGAACTGAATGTCCGTTTAATGAATCAAATCCTTTCTATATTAAAAGGTGGGCTTGATAAATCAAGCCCCTACACAAGAATCAATCAATCGCAGGCTGGATGAATCAAGCCCCTGCATCCATTTTTTTCTTTTTCCGGTCTTCCTTTTATTTCAATTTATCAAAGTGCGGGTTTGATAAATCAAACATCTACATTTCCTGCAAATCATTACATATATTGTAAAAGGTGGGCT